>Ga0302265_1001148_pt1 | contig 16195 bp, 20 predicted proteins | sample III_Bog_E1_1_FD_194556 | JGI IMG/M metagenome (GOLD analysis project Ga0302265, IMG submission 194556) | Peat permafrost microbial communities from Stordalen Mire near Abisko, Sweden - III_Bog_E1_1 | ecosystem: Environmental > Terrestrial > Soil > Wetlands > Peat | place: Sweden: Abisko...
ACAATTCACAAAATACACCAGAAAATAAAGTTCATACACTGACTCACCATTATTATCACTCTGCTTTATCACTTTTTTTGAACCTGTGAGTTCTCTACACTATTCACACGGAAAAATTTTAAAATAAAATAATTTTCTAAACCAATTATATAATGAGTATAAAAAAATTAAATTGTTCATTTGAAAATTATATAATGGAAAATAATAAAATAAAAGATATAAAAAATGATAAAATATATGATATCGGAAAATATTACCATGCAAATGATAAAGAATCTATTTGTTTCAAGATATATAATAAAAAAAAGGTTGTTGAAGGTGAGCAACAATATAGCATATATAAAATTGTTAATGCTAGAAAAACCAAAGATGAAAAAAATAAAACAGGTCCAAAAAAAATAATTAATTATGGTAAAGAAATAAAGAAAATCTTAAAAATGTATACACCCGAACAATATGAAGATTTATATATAAATTACTTTCAAGAAAAAAAATAAAAAATATATAGTTTTTTGGAAAATTTAAATAATTAATTTGGAAAAATATATAAATTAATATCTTTTTCTAATATATACATATGAGTCAAACAAAGATTAATAAAAAATTGGAAAAATTAGGAGTTAGCGGATTTTTTACCAATTCACCCGTAAATAAAGTGTATAAGGAGAGAATATTAAAATTATCAAAATTATCAGCAAAAGATTTAAAACTCACAGCAAAAAGAAATTATAATATTAATCTTTATAAAAATGAAAAAAAGAAACTTAACTTAAAGAGTAAAAAAGAACTTTTTAATGAAATAGTTAAAAATTTGAAGAAACAAAAGAAAAATATCAGGCAAACGATTGGGATTGTTGCTGGTAATGATTCAGTTATTGAATTGGATTCATTTAAAAGTGGTCGTCATGTTAGAGTGATAACAAAACCAAAAGTTAAAACCATTGAGGGTTTTTATGATAAAGTTAATTATTATCGTGCAAAATTTGAAAAAGAAGGGTGGCACACATTATTAATTACAGCATTTTTTAAAAATGACAATGATGGAAAAATTGAATATAGACACATTAATTATAAATATTATTTCAATTCTTTGGATAGTTATGATACAATTGACGATTTAACAGGTGAACCGATTCACGTTGAAGGGTTACGAGACTGGTATTATAAATTGGTTGATGACATTGAGGTTTTAAAGGCTGGATCTGATAAAATTGATGACCGAAATTATACACCTGATTTTTCAAAATTTGATATGATTCTTCATAAAGTTGCCACAGGTAAAGGAGATATTTTTAAAAAGAATTATTTTGTTTATGAACCTATTAAAGATTTTAAAAAAGGGTTATGCGGATTAAAATGTTTGCAAGGTTTAGAATGTGATATAAATGAAGAGTCTTATATAAATGATAATTTAGCAGATGTTTATAAGATGCAAAATTTTTTAAAATATATACCAAATTCAAAAATTTTCGGTAATTGTTTGAGTCTTAAAAGAACATTTTTAAATGATGAATATGATAAGACAACAAAAGACCCAGAAAGTGGGAAAATGATAAAGATAAAGAAAATAACAATGTCAGATGTACAATTATGTTATTATGAGAATGGATTTCAAAAAATGGATGGTGCTGATAATCTCACAGGAAAGTTTTTATTATATGACATTGAAGAAAAACATTATGAGTATTGCAAAGAATTAAAATTATTAGAATTATATTCTGCCAATGATGGAACATTTTATAAATTTCAAGATAAAAAATTAAAAAAGATTGCTGAACCTTTTAAATTTGATAAGACGTTAATAGAATACAATATGATAAAGAGTGAAGTATTTAAAGAAAGATATATTATATTTGATTATGAAACCGTTACAGATTGGGAACACCAAAATGTTAATAAAGAGTATAGCTTGTCAATTATGGATGTTGATATTGACGATTTGCAAACATTAGATATAATTGAAAAAGAAAATGATATTTTAGCATTGGAAAAATTCAAAAAAAAACATTGTAAATTATTTTTGGGTTATGATTGTTCAAAACAATTCATTGATTATATTTTAAAAAATCAAAATTCTAACTTGTATTTTTTCATTTCATTCAATGGTGCTAATTTTGATAATTACATTTTTTATAATGCATGTTTAAAAAATCTTGACAATTACAAAATTGGAAATCCAATAATTGCAAATGGTCAATTGTTAAACTTTCAATTATATGGAAGACATAATTTTTTTGATATGCGAAAACATCTAGTTGGATCATTGAAAGCGAATTGTGAGTCATTCGGAATTAAATTATGCGCAAAAATTGAAGGTTTTAGCCATTATGAAATGCAGAAAAAATATAATGATGGTACATTATTAAGCTTTATTCAAACATCAAAAGAGTTGAGAAATTATAATATACATGATTGTTTAGCATTAGGAGTTATATTTTATAGGTATGTCAAAGCAATGGAAAATATATTTAATTTTAAAGATTCTGGTGAAATTCCACATGACTGTGTTGATGAAGAAAATAATATTATTGAACCAAAAAATAAAATTTCTTTAAAAAAGAATGTTGTTAATTACATGACATTAGGACAGATGATAATGGATGTATTTGACACACACTTAAAAGAAAGTAATATTAAAATGGCAAAATTTTATGTCACAAAAAAACACGGAATAAAAGAATATATTAGAAAATACAATTTGATTCATAAAAAGAAAATTTCAGATGATCCAGCAACATTAAAGAAACATAAAGACGAAATTTTAAACTTTATGGAAGAAGAAAATAAAAGATTGTTGGTTTTATACAATGATATAAAAAATAATAGAATTGCGGGAAGAGTTGAATTATTCAATGGTGTTCAATTGATTGAAGAAAATATTAAATCTTTGGACGTTTGCAGCTTATACCCTTATATTATGTTTGTTTTTAAAGCTATGTTCCCCAGTGGTGAAATATGTTTTGTTGACAATATCAATGAAGCTCCAAAAGATAAGATGGGGTTTTATTATTGTGATGTTGATCAATCAAAAATGACAGTTAATATTTTAGCAGGAAAAACAAAAGAGGGAAATAATTGGAAACAGACAAAATTTGAAAATATATTATTGTCAAAAGTAATGATTAAATATATACAAGATAATGGAGGGAAAGTTAAAACTTATCATGGTTGTTATTTTACAAGTATGACGAAGAATATTGATATGTTCCGTTTTTTATTGGATATTATGCAATTGAAGAATGAGCAAGATGTTTATAATAAAACAAAAGATTCGAAATATAATCAAGTTTTAAGAGAATTATATAAATTGATTTTGAATATATTAAGTGGTAAATTAAACCAAAAATTAAATAGAGATAAGAGAGAGATTGTAAACTCTTATGAATTTGATAATTTGTGTAATGATAAAGATAAAGTTAAAGAATTAAATACAATTATATTCTCAGGTGATAGAGCTCACGTTGTTTATAAGATAACTGAGGAACAAGCAATACGCACATGCAAACCTATTTATGTAGGTACAATGATTTATGATTATGCACGTATATACATGCATTCACAAATGTATTCGAAGGTTCCTTATGAACAATTAGTTTATACGGATACAGATAGCAATAAATTAAGAGATGGAGCATTTAAAAAATGGGTAGAAGAGTATGGTTCAAAGACTCTCGTAAATCATTGGCCAGAAGTTGAGAAAGTTGATGACAGATATATTAAACATCATTTATATGAACCAAATTCAAAAGTATTCGGAAGTTTTGAGGATGAATATAAAGGATACAATATGAATTTAAATTATTTTGAGCAAAAGAAAACATATTTATGTTGTGACAAAGAAAAATATGATAAATTAAAGAATGATTATATTGATGATAAGATAAATGACGAGCAATATAATAAATTAAGTAAAGAATATTGTATGTTTCATTTTAAAGGTATATCAGCAAATGATTTAATCGTGAATGACTTGAATGATAAATTAACAAATCAAGAATTATGTGATATGTATAATGATCCAAACGCAAAGAGAATAAGTGATGATTATGTTGAATTTTTTGAAAATCTTCATAATGACAAGAAAGCAAAAATTATGAGTTGTGCACTACAAAAGAGCCATAATAACAACAAGAAAAATACAAAGTTTAATGAAACGGAACGTCTTAATAATAATTGTTATCATATAATTACATCATACAGAATAAAAAACATAACTATTAAATCATAAATCATCTTTGTAATTATCATCAATTATAAAAGGGTTATCATTGAGCGTATCAGTTATAAAGGGATTTTCTTCTTTTTCTATATAACGCACCCATTCATCATCAAAAGCATCAGAATCTTCTTTTTGTTTAACATCATTATATTTTTCATCTTTTTCTGCATTTTCATCCAAATAATAATAATGTCTATTATTTTTAACTTGTTTGTTATAAGCTTTTGCTAATTCGTATGAGATAATAGAACCACCGGCAATTGTGCCTGCAATAGCTGTAAATATAACAGGTTTTTTATATTTTCTCGCTGTTGAATCTGTTATTTTAACAGTCTTTTCCTTTGGTTCATATAATGATTTGTATGGGCTTCTAAACTCTTCATGATAAATATGTTCTTCTACAATTGGTTTTTTAGTTTGTTCTCTAACAATATCTTCAATTAAAACCGTTTGTGCTTGTGGTTTTGTAACTTCATTGAACAACAATAATTTTAATGCAAATAAACCACCAATTAATAATATTAATTTCATATACTATTAATATATATTATTATCCTGTGTATTTTGGGATTCCATAATCTTGTAAGAATTCTGAAAATTCACCATTATCCATTTTACTATTGTAATCATTTAAATATCTTTTATTTCCATATCTATTATATTCATCTGGTCCTATACTAGCATATTTTTTTAATCCGAATCGATCATTATAAGCTTTTTGATAGGCTGCCAAATAAACCGCAGAAGTTGCACCAATTCCAACAACGGCGCTCAAATCATCATAATCAATAAAAGAAACTTTTTTTTTCTCAGGAGTTTTTAATATATCAACATTCTCATTCTTTTTCTTTTCTGATAAAAGAACAATTCCAATAAAAGCAATTAATAATATACCTTTCATATATTATTATTTCACACATTAATTTATAATCCGTAATTAAATTCGGTTACCCTCTGGTTCTTCTTCAAATCTTGCTAATCTTTCTCTTTTTGCTTTATTAGATAGATATTTATAACTAACAGCAGTGGCACCAACAATAACACCAGCAACACCAACAGGGCTAATATTAGATTTTTTATTTATTTTAATATCTGCATTAATATCTGGTATGTTTATTTTTGATACTGGTTTTATATTTTGATCTTGTGGTTTTGGTTGTTCTTTTATTGGGCCAAATTTACCATTTCCCATAATATCTTTTCTATTTAAAATAATAATTCCAGCGATTACAGCAATAGCAATTAAAAAGTTTGAATGCATATATTATTATTATATATTTATTTTATTTTATTTTATTTTTCAATGTTGTTATAAATATCAACATAATCGTGATTTTCAATTGTTGGAACATTTCCAACATCTCCAACATCTCCAAAAACGGTGTCATAATCATTCAAAAATTTTAAGTGTTTCATATCATCTTTAGTAACATAATATTGTTCTTTAGGAGCATAATAATATTGTCCATTGTCTTCTAAAATATGTATTTTTTTATCTTTTCTTCTTTTGGCATAATAAATATTAGCAACAGAAAACGCACCATATAAACCACCTATACTAGCACCGAGGGCAACAGCTTTAATTTTATCTGTTGTATTTAATACATTTAATTTTTTAATTTCTTCTTTTGGTTTAATTTCTTCTTTTGGTTTGTTTTTAGTTAAAATGATAATGGCACCAACCAAAGCAATTATTAATATACCTTTCATATAAGATATATTAATATTTTAATTTATTTTAATTTATTTTTAAACTCTTTGTGATTTTGGATATGTTTCACGGGTAATTGTTGTTAATTTGGTGAGATCTATATCTATTTTATACTCTGGATTTCTATACACTTGATAGCCTAAATAAGCAATTGCTAAACCTAAGATTAATAAACCTTGTTTCATTATATTAATTGTTTAGATATTTTAAATTTAACCTTCTGAGGGAATAGGCTCAGAAATAGAAAAAATATTTTGAATTTGTTGATTTGGATAATACCCCATTCTATTAATAAGTCCTTGCACTGCTTCGGATGCTCCTAGGGCAATCAAATTGTCATAAAATCTATTCGAACGATGCTCTAAAAACATATTTATGGCACTTATTCCAATTCCAATAAAAACGAATCTTTCCAATCTCATATTAATTAAAGGATCAGAAATAAGATTAAAATTAAATCGTCTGTTTATACACTTATCATATACAAGGTCAGCAACTATATATATACCAATATCTTCCATATTAGGCATGTGAACGTGTGGAGCGTTGACTTTTTCTAATCCATATTTTGAAATTCCATAAATTGCCGCATCATAACCGATTTGTATAGCTGTTTGTTTTAATGACATTATAATAATACTATATATAAATTTATTATGCTTATATATGAAAATTGAAATTTAATAAAGCAAATATTTTATTTTTAAATTCTTTTTTTTGTCTCAATGAAATATTTTTTTTGTTTTCATTAACCCACAGTAAATTTAATATTAACTCAAACATTTTCTGGTCCTCATCTGAAAAGTCTAAACCATTATTAGCGTCTTCTAAACTTTTCTCTAATCTTGCTAATCTTTCATAATATACAAATTCTTCTTCTCCTCGCTCTTCATTTATCTTTATATATGTTGTTAACAATTCAATTCCAGTGAGTATATTAAGGTATACACTAATTTTGGTCTGATATCTCATTATTCTATCACTCAAAGGCATATTATTCCCTAAATTTTCAAGAACAGCAATTAAAAATAGTTCTTCATTTAATATATTTTGAAAACTGTCAATTTCATTAATTAAGGCACTGTGTTCACTATTGTTTAATTTATTATATACTTCGAATATCTCATTAAGTGAAATACCCTTATAATTTTCAATTAAAACTTTTGCATATCCCTTATATTCTGTTAAATATAAGTATATCAATGATTTTCTTTTTTTGTTCATAAGTTCTCGAATTTTATTTCTTCTTAAATCTAATTGTTTTCGATCTCCTTCAAGATTTATCGATAATATTTTTTTCATCCAATTTATATGATTATTACCGAATCTTTTAACAGTATCACTTATTTTACCCATTGCGTACAACATAACATTTAATGCTTCTTGATCATGATCAGTTTCAACAGTGTATTTATTTATTATTGATAAGATATTTTTTAATAATTCATTAATTTCATTAATCATTACTGTAAAATTCCCTCTCATTCCGTGTTGTGCGAAACTTTTCAAAATATCATTATATATTTGTCTGAAAGATGAATATAAACCACGTGCAGATGGAGATAATAATAAATATTCTTGATCTGATAATTTAAACAAATTAAATATTTTTACATAATCAAATACTCTATTTAATGGCAGAACGGGTGAAACCTCTGTTAATGTCCTTCTTTTAAATTCAATATTTAAATTCGGTTGAGGTATTGTAGTCGCCGTAATTTTACCCTCAGTGTCCTCATCATCTAAATAAATCGTATTTTGGTCACTTTCAAAATCTATCAATGTCATTCGTGGTTTAAATGTTGGTAATTCATCCAAATTTATTTCTTTATTGCCAAAAACATCTTTATTTTTAATGTCATTCAATTTTTTCAATAAATCATCATTTTGATCACCTTTTGGGTTTTCACCTTTTGGGTTTGAGAATGGTATTTTTGGACCTTTGTATGAAGAATATAAATTTTGCATTTTAGTCTGAATATTTGAAATTATTGAATGTGTTCCACTTGTCAAATTATCATATGAGTTAGCAGCCAAATTTAAACCTTTTTGTAAACCGTCTGAAATTTGTTTTATTGGTAATATTTCATAAACATTTCCATAACTATAATTTATTACAACTAAAGAGAAAAACAGAAATAAAATACTACTCAATAGAGCTCTCATTTTAAGTCTTGCTATTGAACCCATACCAGTCGTTTTTATTATTTGGTTTATTTCATTGTTTGTTAAAGGTTTATAAACTTGTAAAATCTCAACTTTTTCTTTTTCTTCTTCTATTTCATTAAAAAGTTCTTTTTTATTTAATGCAATGATTGCAATTAATAACAATGCTAAAAATGGACCATATTTTTTTATATCATCACTCATAAATAATATTAGGATATATTATTTATTTATACTAGAATTAAAACAAGTCCAAATAATCCGGCTCCCCAATAAAGCATGTCATTATTTTCAGGAGTTTTTATTTTTTTTGAAATTGGTTTTTTTAAAATATTTTTTTTTATTGGTTTTTTTAAAATATTTTTTGTTTCTCTTTTTTTAACTGGTTTAATTTTTTCAACTGGTTCAACTTGAGGAATTATTTTTATTTCTTCAACTTTTTTAACTTCTTCAACTGGTTTTATAACATCATTTTCAAGACTCATATATTATATTGATATTTTAATTTTTTAAAATATTATTTAAATGTTATATATTTATTCAATTAAAGTGATTGATCCACCTTTTCCAATAACAACCATCGCAATATATTGTGCGTAGTAGTCGAATAGGACGGTGTTAGGTAGCCCAGTTGTGACCATTTCGTGAATTAATGTTGATGATGATGTTGAAACATCTAAACCAGTAATCATATTATTATCAACAACTAAATGATTCTGAAATTGTGCACATGATAAATTAATTTGCATTTGAGTGGTCCATGAAGACCCTGCGTACGTGTCTTTATTAAAGTCTATATCATAAGATTCTAAAAAATGATTATAAAGCTCAATTGGTCCATAGCATTTGTCGTTTGGATAATATTGATTATTAATTTTTAACTTTGTGCTTTGAAGTTGGTTATATAACTCAAACGCACCTAATTTATTCACAGTACTTTGCAAATTAACCAATGCAGAGTTACGCGCTACACATAACATCCCGGTAAATCTCTGATAACTAAAGGGTAATACATTCTGGATCGATGTACTTCCGTTGATACCGTTCGTTTCATAATTGCCGTAGGTGCTGTACGGTATTGAGATCCCTGTACTATCTCTTTTCTCTCTTAACATTGCTCCAAGTGCTGGGCTAAGTTCCAATTCAGAATAATGGAATTGTGCGTTAACAACTGAGTATGTCGCGTTTTGCCCAGTGTAATCGGTTTGAATACAATTTGAGGCTTGTTCAAGATATAAATTGATTTGGAGCTGATCTTTTACCAATCCAGAAGGCCATGTGACATCTAAAAGTTCACAAATTTTTCCAATTGGGACACTGTACCATTTTGCAGCGTTCAAGAAATCTGCATTTGCTTGTGTTTGTGTTGAGGCGCAACCCATTGTTATATTATAAGTTGTTAACCATGTATTAATTGGTTGAGACATTAACCACATAGCAAACAAAAGATTATAATTGAGAACTTGAATAACTTGAACTGAACCATATTGAACCTCTAATTTATTAAAAATACAAGTGATTCCAGTGGGTTGTAAGTATGAACAAAATGTTCCAGTACCTGATGAAATAACCCCAGGCGCGAAGAAATTCACGGTTGAGTCCTTGTAATCATTTGCTACTGTCTCCCCATCATTTGCAATGAAGAATTTTATAGGTTGATTTGGATTAACAACAGTGCTCTGAGCGTTGGCGTACACTTCTTTTCTTCTTGTGACCCCGGAGAGTCTTTCGGATGCATTGAGCAAATTTGTGAACTCTGATGGTAATACTGAGATGATTGACATATAAAATATAATAATAAAATAAATTCTTTAAGTGTGTTTTATTGTGTGGCTTAAGAAATAATTAAAATATTATTTAATCTTATAGTATGTCACAGAATAAAACATTTTTATACATAAACTCTAAAGATAGAAACGGGACCCCATTAACATCAACAAAATCATTCAATTATAATTTAAATATTGGAGTTCGTGAAAATACATATTATTTTTTCAAAAGTGCTACAATACCTTTAAGCGCTTATCAAACAGTATATGCCACACCAGACGGAACAAATGAAAGTTACATCTCTTTTAACGACACATCTGGTGTCGCAAACGTCTCAATTCCATCAGGTAACTATAGCGGCGCACAATTAGCTTCAATTCTTCAAACTAATTTAAACGCAAATGGGGCATTAAATCATTCTTATACTGTTACTTTTTCAACAATAACAGGCAAATTCACTATTTCAAATAGTGCAGGTAATTTTATTATTGCTTGGTCATCTAATAATAATAATCTTAATGGGCAAGCGTTAGGTTATATTTTTGGTTATACTGGATTGAACGGAACAGGTGGAAATAGTACCGGTGCAAACTCATACACATCTATCAACGTAGCAAATTTGTCAGGGCCTTTAAACTATTATTTAAAATCAAATTCTTTCATAACTGCAGATTGTAATGGATTCTTTCAAACTGTTCCGGACATTGTAATGAGTAGAATACCTATAAATGGCGGTGCTTTTTCAGTTATTTATTTTGAGAACCCTGTGGATGATTATGTTCCGATGAGATTAACAAACGCCCAAGCTTTAAATTTCCAATTGGTTGATTCTTGGAATAATCCAGTTAATTTAAATGGCCAAGATTATGAGTTTTGTATAGTATTGGCAAATAGAATGAATATTTAAATTCTGTTATTATTGTATAAATGTCTGAAAGAAATTTATTTAATGAAGGTTCTTCAAATGCGTCAGAGTTATTAAATATTCCATTATCCTTTGGCACGCCTCTGAATGGGCAAGTCATAACGTATGTGTCTTCTAATGGTGATTTAGAGCTTTTAAATGCCTCTGGACCAACTGGAAGCACTGGAAACACTGGACCAACTGGACCTACTGGACCAACTGGTGTTACTGGACCTACTGGACCTACTGGACCTACTGGAGCAACTGGACCTACTGGAGTCACTGGATCAACAGGAGCTACAGGATCATCAAATATTATATCTGTTTTTACCCAAAATACATTTGGTCCATTTTCATCGGTTGTTCCTGCTACTACATCATATTGTACTATAACATTATGCGCCGGAGGAGGTAGTGGAGGAAGCAATAATCATTCCTCCAGTGGAGGAGGCGGGGGGGGTACAATTTTTAATATGCCAATAGCTTTACAACCATCTCAAGTACTAAGTGGATATATAGGTGCTTCACTTCAAGGCTTCAACGGTGGAAATTCAACTATGACTATAGGCAATTTGAGTTTGGTATGTTACGGAGGGCTGGCCGGCAGTGACTCTAGTACTACAACAAATGGTGCTGCAGGAGGTGCAGTTAGTATAAATTCTGTCGTGACAAATGGTGGTTCACAAGGTATATTTTCTTCTCCAATTGGTGGAAACGGGGCTATTGGTGATTACGCGTACGGTGGTGCAGGCTCTGGTTACTGTAACAATCCCACATCATCTCCGTCTGGGAATGTTTTACTATTTACAGGAAATACCAATCTTTTCGGTACAGGCTCCGGCGGGCCCTCTGCTCTGGGCAACGGTTGTAGCCCTGATACACCTATTGGAACTATCATATCACCAGGAGTTGGCGGTGGCGGTACAGCGAGTGCGAGTGGTACAACTACTGTGGGGGGTCAAGGAACTGTCATTATTACTTATTATGCGGATACCCCTATAACTGTCGGTTCAACAGGTCCAACAGGGCCAACTGGAGCAACTGGAATAACTGGACCAACAGGAGCAACTGGAATAACTGGACCTACTGGAGTAAATGGAGCGACCTCATATCCGATAATTTTTGTAAATACTGATACAACTGCTTCATCTAACACAAATTATATTGCTGATATTGGTTCATCTGTTAAACTCACTATACCGAATGGTGGTTCAATTGGGGATACTGTATTTTTTACTTGTAATAATAATTGTTATTTACAAGCAGATACAAATGTTAAATTCACAACTTCTGATTTAATAGGTAGTGAGACTCCATTAAATGATTATTTATCCCCTATTAGTGGATTTTCAAGCATTCAAGTTACATGTATACAATCAGCTTTTCAGAGTACATGGCAAATAATAACAACAAGCAGCGGATGGATATCAGGAAGTAATTTTCCGATTGGTACAGCTATATTGAATAATTTAGAAGATGTACAAACAACTTCCCCAGCTTTAAATGATCAGCTACAGTTCAATGGATCTCAGTGGGTCAATTTTAGTCCTTCATTTTCTTCTAATGATTTCTATACATTACCTACAAATTTGCTCGGAATCATATACGGATCCAGTCAAGGCTCATACATTCAAATTGGAAATATCGTTTTTGCAAGTTTTTATTTAACATTTGTAACGTCTGGTAGTAGTCTCAGTTACTTTTTTAATTTCAGCTTGCCTGTTTTACCAAATCACAATTTTCTAGCACAAGGGCAAATAGCAGGCTCATGCGTAACTAATAGCAGTAACGTAAGTATGGTTCTGACAAACAATCAATTATATGCATCAACCTCACAAACAGGTACTTACAGCGCAAATTTTGGAGGAGTTGCAGTTAATGGCCAATCATATACGGTTAGCGCAACATTTTCATATAACGTAAATAATTAAAAATATATAGAATTAATATATATTAATGTCAAGAATTGGAAGAATTGCTAAAAAAGCCTCAGCTTATCACAAAAGACACCCTAACGGTACTTGGAAAGCAGCATTAAAAAGAGCTGCAAAACTAATTAAAAAATAGATGTAATATATATGTATAACATATATATTAGTTACAGTGAAGAACAAAATTATAAATACTTCTCTATTATTACTTTTAAAAATAATATTATTAGAGGATCACATTTTAATGATTTAGTTGGAAAAACAAAATATTACAATAAGAAATATGAAAAATGTACATTACATTATGATTTAGATAAAAAGCCGATTTATAAAAACGGCTATCAAACCCGTAATTAACGAAACACCTAAACAAGATAATAGAACCTTTATTTTATATATTAGGATGCTACGAGAGACACGTTTTTTAAATTGTCTAAATGTGCTTCTGCGCCCGCTTCAACCATAATACAGACCCACGCAGCTATAGGGTTAAGCATTGGTTTTATTACATTTCCATGTCGTGCAAGTATTTCTCTCAAACACGCTTTTAATTCTTCTCTTCTTTTTTCTTCATAAATCTTATCACCATAACCTTTGAGATTTGGAATATATTCTTTAATTCCTTCAGTATCTTGAAAAGCAATTGAACCATGTTCTAATAATTTAGCAATCAATAAATTAAAATTATATAATGCATTAACTTCATAATCTGATATAACAGGTGCTGGACCTATTTCTTCGTGGTTTTCTCCTTTAATTTCTTCTGGTCTTCCTATTTGGTTTATCACATCACCGGTGATTTCACTCAATAAAACTTCTAATTGTTCAACTGTTTTTCTTGATACTTCTGTTTTATTGGGTAATTTAAAACCTGAAATTTTAGCATGTTTAAATATATCTTCAATTAATCTCTCCTTATTTGATAACTTTGATTTTTTCTTATTTTTCTTTGTGGAATGATCATAAAGTTTACCATCTATATTAAATTTATTATCTCGATAATCAACCGTTTCACATAGATCTTCACTAATTTTTTCTGGTACTCCTTCGTGTATTAATCTTGAAACTTCTTGTTGTTGTTCTATGTCTTCAAGATTTTCAAAATTCTCATTTATTGGTAAAACATTCTCTTTTGTGTCATCAGAAATTTTTTTTTTTCTTCCCATATATTATATATGTCAGAAATTAATTTAAAAGAACTGGATTTTAATGATGGTGATTATTTTACAGTTACTATATTCGGGGCACGTAGATCTGGTAAATCAACATTATTAAAATATATTATTCAAAAATACAATTTAACAGCAAAATATGATAATTATTTAATTATTAGTGAAAATGATGATGTTTTAAATACTATGAAGGAAATTATACCAGCTGATAAGAAAGATTTTGTTAATGGTTATAATGATGAACTTATTAATAATTTAATGGCTACTTCTGATTTACTGAGAAAAAAAGGAATTCATAAAACATTTCTTTTAATTGTTGATGATGTTTCTTCTTTACAAGTTAAAACAGGAGCATTAAGAAAAATATATATGCAATCTAGACACTTCAAATGTTCTTCATTCTTCTTAACACAACAAATCACGGCATGTGGGACAACTGCACGAAGTAATTCAGATTATGCAATTTTTGGCCGTACTGGAAGCAGTTATGAAGATGAAATGATTTATAGACATTATTTAATGGGTAAAAAAGATGTTTTAGGAGATGAAAAACACTTTTGCATGAATTTAATAAAAAAGTACACTGAAGATTATTCATTTTTAGTAATTGACAGTTTTCAAAAGAAAAATAATTTTTATGATAGAGTTAAATTTATAAAAGCTAAAATATAAACATAATATATGAAGACTATTAAATATTTAAAAGATAGAGCATATTTTGTTTTAATATGTTGTAGAAGCATTTTGAGTCGTAATATTTCACATATTATAAAAAACATATAAACTATTTTCTTATGTTATTATATGAGTGAAGATAGAAGATCACCAGAATTAAAATTAATGGAAGAATTAGAAATGATAACAGAAATATTAAAAATATATAGGGAAACAATGGAGACATTTCAATATAATATTAATTCATTAAATACGAAAGTTGATAGATTAAAAATTGATTTCATAAAATATTGTGATTGTCCAGATTGTAAAAAATAAAAAATCTTTATCTATTATATGGATAAAGATTTAAAAATAATACTTTCAAGATGTGAAAAAGATTATAAAGCATATGAACAAACATATGGAACATATAAATTCATTGTTATTAAAGCAATTGATAAGGAAACAAAGAAAGAAATAATGATTAGTATTGATAAAAAAGATTATGACAGTTATTTAAAACAGTGTGACGATAAAAATACAAAGGTAAAGACTCCAAAGAATAAATAATTTTGTGAACATATATTATATGTTCACGAAATTATTCTAACAATCATTCTTATTATAAAGATCTTTATAAAGATTTTAGAAGTAATGTATAATTTTCTGTTTTTATTCTGTGTGTTTTACTTTTCATATGTCTACTCCATTGTTTTTTTGTAACATCACAATTACATGTGTCACAATGTTTTATATATTCATCAATTAATTTCTGTTGTTTTGCTTGGAAGTCTAAAAATTCCTGTTTTGTTATGATTTTCATTTTAATATAGTATATATATAAATCTTTAAGTGATTTAATTTAATTTATTTATATATAAGAAAATTAATTTCTGTTGTAATATTGTATTGGAATATTATGGTTATAACTCACGTTTAAAGACAGAGCAGGTTAATAATTTTAAATTAGTTCCAATTAAGGCAGTTGTGTCTTAATTGGGCCGTATATCAGTTGGTTTGAAGGTTGGCGAAAGCTTGCTAGTTGAGGGTTCAATTCCCTCACGGTCCATTTTAGTCATATGTTATTTAATTAATCTAGTTAGATAAATTAAATTATTAAAAATTGTTGTGAATTCTTATGAGAACTCACAGGTGAAATTTTTCCGTGTGAATAGTGTAGAGAACTCACAGGTTCAAAAAAAGTGATAAAGCAGAGTGATAATAATGGTGAGTCAGTGTATGAACTTTATTTTCTGGTGTATTTTGTGAATTGTTATGAAAAGTCACAAGAAAGTGAAAAGTGAAACTGCTGAGTGATTATGTTTGTGAGTCTGTGTGTTGACTTTTTGTGACTTCTTATATAAACTCACAAAAAATCCAAAAAGTGATAATGTTGAGTGATTATGTTTGTGACTTCTTATATAAACTCACAAAAAATCCAAAAAGTGATAATGCGGAGTGATTATGTTTGTGACTTCTTATATAAACTCACAAAAAATCCAAAAAGTGATAATGCGGAGTGATAATGAAAAGTGATGATGGTGAGGGACAAAACTAGGAACCAGAAAGTGATAATGCGGAGTGATAATGAAAAGTGATGATGGTGAGGGACAAAACTAGGAACCAGAAAGTGATGACACCGACAACCTGCAGATAGGTCTACAC
>Ga0302265_1001149_pt1 | contig 16192 bp, 19 predicted proteins | sample III_Bog_E1_1_FD_194556 | JGI IMG/M metagenome (GOLD analysis project Ga0302265, IMG submission 194556) | Peat permafrost microbial communities from Stordalen Mire near Abisko, Sweden - III_Bog_E1_1 | ecosystem: Environmental > Terrestrial > Soil > Wetlands > Peat | place: Sweden: Abisko...
ATGTTATGGATAAGAGCTATGTATAAGAATCGAGTCTGGTATCTATAATGTTGCTCCACACTGCATTTCCTCCTCACTACCCAGTTCCACGCCATTCTTGAGGATTCGGTCATGTTCCAGCCCTCCCTCAGCGTCAAGTCTAGCATTCAAAGCCTGCATCTTTTCCCAAATCTCTCTGCCATAAAAACTGATTTTGGCTTCGTCTGATGATTGCTGATTAGAATAGAGGGGGTAGGCGTCTTGTTTAAAACCTGTCATTTCCTCGATTTGGTCTGGACTGAACCCCATTATGCTGAGTTTCTGGTCTCTCTCCAACCCTCTTAATGAATTGGGAGGTGACTTTATCTTGAGGAGTTCGACCAAAGGCATCAAGTCCTGGCATTGCTTCTTTAACTCGTTGATTTGGTCTAGGGTCGGTTCTTGGCTATTATTATTCATAGATTTGAATGTTATGGATAGGCTTTGCTATCCTTAAGAATGGGTTGAATTGTTGGTTTCTGACATTAAACTGTGTTGGGTAAAGACGTTAGTTCTGACTTGCGTGGAATTCAGTGCACCAATCGCCGTAAAAGCCTGTTCTGGCGACTTTGATGGCGAGAATGTGGGATGGGGCGGATTAGGAACTAGACTTGCCAGATCGAACATTGCGTTGAAGTGATGCATAATAGATTTGTGCGTGATTTGAGATTTGTCAGGCCGAAGGAGAGTGTGTTTGAGAAGCAACGAGACGAGCGGCAGCGAGTCTCGTTATTAAATCTTCCAACATTCTTCCAAAGATTCTTCTAATAATTATACTAACCGGTGTCAAAAACACGCTTTCCCCCTTTATCCACCGAGGATTTTCTGCGTTCGATGTTCCACCATGGAGAATTGCCCTTCCATTATTGAGAATCAGGCTTCCACGATTGAGAATAACCCTTCCACTATTGAGCGGCCCAAAACCACCCGGGGCACACACCATACCCCCATCCAGCATAGAGAATCTCATATTCATAAAGTGTGCATTATTAGCTACTTAACACTTTTGAGGCACATTTGAAAACAGGGCTAGGCTCAAGCTTCGCGAACAGTGCTTGCTTGGTGATTTGACCCTGGCCAAGACCTTCGATTCTACCAATTGCTTGATAGCCCGATAAATCTGGGCCGGGCTGATGCGGTTAATTTCAGCCATTTCCTGAACGCTGAGGTTGTAGGCGATGCGGTTTGGGCTTTTGCTGATTACGTGCTTGAGGTATCTGGACATGATCGCGACGTAAATTCCATATTCGCAGGCTACCCCGAGATCGAAGCATACCAGTTCCGCCCCTCCATCAGATAAGAGAGCGGCTATTTCTTTCGACACTGCATATTCGGGCAAGCGGTTCACCTCGGTTTTAAGCAGATGACCGTCCCTGCATAAATCAGTGAGGATTTTATGGATGAAACTGCGCTTCCAGAGTGACTTGTCCTGAGATGTGTATTGATAGACAAACTCCCTCAAACAGATGGAGGCGGGATGACCTGGGCCTTTACGGGGGTTTTGCTTGTGATAATTGTAGATGTAGTTGAGGAGAACGGCCTTGATGATCCCGTTGTTTCCGCATTTCTTGGCCACGGCAGAATTGTAGTATATTGTGCTCATGGTTTAGGCCTTTCCTCCCACAGTTTTGACCAACCTCCCCGCTTCTTGAACTTCCGACACGATGACTAGCGGGTAATCATAGTTTTCGGCCTTGTTATAATTATGGTCAATTTCGATGTCGCAGGCCTGACCCACCAACGTTTCGAGGTTAAACTTGGCGCCAGAACAGTCTTGGAGAGCTTTGCGGCCGAGAAGACGACAAATGAGGTTCCACAATTCGCTGCCATCGTTGAGGTCGAGTTTTAGCTCAACCTTGGCCAGATAATCAATGTTGGAGCCGGGGATTTGCGGGCTGAAAACTATTCTGACGATGGGGATGTTGGAATATCCTCCGAACCGATTTGCGAGATTGACGGAGCGGATTGAGCTGGTGTAGGAACCTTTGGGAACGTGCCAGGATGATTGACGGGGCACTTCGACTACGAGACCATGACTTGCGGTATTATTGATAGGCATAACTAAATAGTCCTTAACAGGACGGGTAATAATTCCAGGCCAACGATATATTGGCTAGGGAGGGCGGGACACAGAACCGTTTAGTTTTGGAGTTTTGCCTTTTAGAAGAACCGGGCACTGCCTGCTCAAGTATAGATTAGCAAATGGCGATAAATGTGTCAACACTCTATTTGCCACCCTTATGCTCGCCTCATAGGAACCATTTAGGAAGCCGCCTAGTCAATAACAAGAATACGAATTGCTTGGCCGCATCCAAAAGATTGTGCGGCCGCCAAGGATTATGGATCAAGAAATCTCCGCCCAGATTCGTGAACTGAGCATGATAGCTGTATGCGTATCCTTCAGGATCAGGCCGGTTTTGGTTGTTTCCACGAGTGATGCCGGTTCCATACATAATGTCAGCAGCAGCAAATCTCCGAAGCTGCTTTTTCCTGGCCTTGTCGAATGAGCGAAGCGCATGGTCAACAATTGGCTTGTTGTGCAGAGCCCGATACCCGGAAGCCCAGCACATCGGCCTTGGTCCATTGGCGTAGCCCTTTACCCTGCCAACGCCCTGAGCCACGAGTTTGGATTTAAGCGATGACAGAACTTGATTCTGGCTAGCTTGGACTGGATTCCTTTGCATAGCCTGAAGCAGTCCATATTTAAGCATGTTTGTGGTTTCGACTAGTTTCATGCACTGTTTCGCCACAGCTTCTTTCCTCGGCCTGACCAGACCATCATAACGTATCTGATAACCGACGAACTGAACCCACGGCACGCAACCGAACCACTTTTGACCAGACCAAAGATAGGGCGCCTTGGATTTGTGCTTCCAATGTTGCTTCCCGTAAATGCAGGTCTCCTCCGGTTCGTGGTATGCAAGCTTAAGTTCGGTCAGCTTGTTTAGGTAAGCACCGAACACGGCTTTGCAGTGTTTGAGGTTGGGTGAGATCAACACCATGTCGTCGCAGAACCGGTAGTAGTGGATGTCCGCGCCCAGCCTCGCACCCTCCGCCTCCACGCACTTGTCAGCCCGGTCCATGATGAGATTAGCGATGATTCCTGACACTGCTCCGCCCTGAGACACGCCAATCCGCAAACCACGAGGGTCAGTGTTGTGCATAGCCCGAAGTTGAGGCTCCGGCCATTTGAAATGTCCGTTAGGATCGCTTTGCCTCAGCCTCGGTTCCGCTTCCGCCAGAACATTGTTGGGGAAGCTGTAGCAATCTAGATACGCCTGAAACAACACCTCGGCTCTGGGATGCAACGAAACCCTCTGTGCTGCTTCCCTGAACGCACTCAAAGCCAAGCTGTGGTCTACGGTGTCAAAGAACCCACGGATATCACATTCAGCAACGTATAAACTACGATTGCCGGAATTATGTTTAAGATTGTAGATCTCGGTAAAAGCGTCGTGGTGAGTCGTAACCTGCCCATTCAGCGCCGCTCTGAAAGCAAACGAAGAAGTGGAGAACATCGGGTCATACTTTTCGCGTAAGTAATTAGCGAACAAACAAAGAATCAGGTTGTCGTCCACACCATATTGGCAGAGAGCACGATATTCCTGTCCACCCCGCTTCTTGAGCACATAATTGATTCGGGGCGGAGAAATGGCAAACGACGGCGAATGGAACACGCGCTCACGGATTGACCTGATGTAACGGTTCAATTCAATGACCCACGGCAGCTCGGGGTTCTGATGGCGCAAGATCCTGACAGCCTTTTTCAGCGCGTAGAGATCTGGATTTAAGCCGTCAATACGGTAGCGGGGACGAAAGGCTGACCACTGACGGCGTGGCGGCATTAAATTGTAGAATGGGTGTCTCGGTGCCGGTTCATTTGAGCAACCGACAAGCCGACCGATGTTTTGTCGGTCATGTTGTTTCACGGCTTGTTTCACTCGCTCCTTGCATATTTGGTTAATGATCCGCTCATCACGGAAGTATTGTTCTAGCATATTATTGGTAGGGAGAGGATGGTTGCGGAACTAATCTTGGCTTCTTGTCCAATGCAACCCGAACTGGCTAGGTTCGAGATATGTTTACCTCGACGTGTCTCCCTCTTCCACTTGACACACGCGACCAATCCTCTCCCAAAGTGTTTTTAATTATTTCGCTCGCATTTACGCCGGCGCCCAACCCGCCGGCAATCGAGGCTGCAATCCATACCTAGCGCGTTTATTTGAAAATGAAAAAAGCCCGCCATCATTTCTGACAGCGGGTGTGCGAGATAGGTCCTATTTACGATTGCCGTTCGTGGCCCCACATATGCAATGACATTGAGCGCTGGTTATCCACGTACAATCATCGATTTTGTAATAATCACGCCAAAAAGTCACGTAGTACTGACTGCCAGCTTTAAAACAATCTGTGTCAAGAATAAAAAGTAATTCGGGGTGCATCTGAGCGACCTTATAAAGAAATATTGTTGGCGGTCTCCAACCAGTTTCAAAATAATAGATAGCTTCCGAATCATCTTTGCCAGGGGATAGCTTACATTCAATGGCCCCCCAATTACAGCCCCAGTTCTCATCTTCCCAATCGATCCTGCTTTTAGTCATTTCGGGGCCGACTTGATTTAACAAGTCGTTTGGCGCAGGGACAAAATTATGGAAGTGAAGTGGGCTAGGTTCTTCATGGGGAACATCTTTACCCGCCTTTAGTTTAAAGGCGGCAATATCCTGAGGTTTCCCCCTGACGGTTAGTTCATTATTAAATAAATGTGCCATATTGTTCCTTTATTTTGTATTGTTAAAGGCCCCACAAGTGCACATTCTTTGAGCTTCGGCTAGCCATGTTCGGTCTTTGATGTGGCAATAATCACTCCAAAACGCCACATCGAACCAGCGGCAGTCATCCGCATTATATGAATACAGAATAAGCAGTAAATCCGTGTTCATTTGGGCGACCTTCATAAGAAACTGCATTGGCGGGCCCCAAGCAGTGTCGAAGTGAAAGACAGCTTTTGTATCATCTTCGCTGGTTTCAAGCTCGCATCGAATTGCTCCCCATTTGCAACCCCAGTTTTCATGTTCCCACACAATTCTAGCTTCCTTCTTATCTTGAGTGTTATGTTCTTCGGCTGACAAAACCCTACGAGGCGAAATAATAAAATCCCCTGCTGTTCGTTCAGGGCCGCCATAGTTTAACAATTCGTTCGGCACAGGAACAAAATTGTGGAATTGCAATGGATTGGGTTCTTCATTGTGAACGTCTTGTGCCGCCTTGAGTTTAAAGGCGGTTATGTCTTGATGTTTTCCTCTGACGGTTAGCGTATTGTGATACCAGTTTGGCATAATATTTCTTTCTTTGTTTGTTGTTGTTGATGTTATTTTATTTTGAGACTTGAGACTTATCGTTAATTATTTGGCGGCCGCAGTCTCAGTCTCACTCTGCTTGCGGCTCCAAAACTTGTCGTCGCTGATTTGCACCAGCTTCTTCTCGACCAGAACCCCCTTGTCACGGAAGAACGATGCGCGGGAATAGCCAATCTCCGTGGCAGCTTCCAACCACTCCGCCGTCGTGAGCGGGGATTCATTGAGCAGGCTGAGCAGTGGTTCGTAATCGTTATCCTCTGTCGCGTCGTCAGATTTGAAATCCGCCGGCGACAGATCCAGGCGTTCCACCATCACCGGATATTTCCATTCGATGACAAAGGGCGGTTGCGGCGCGAGATTGCGGAGAGTCATCTCGACTACATAGCAGTTCTTTTGCTCATGCTCGGTGAGCGTGATGATTGAATCGGCATCACGGGCGAATACGCCGCTGCCGCTCATGCGGTCAATTTGGTTTTTCTTGGCCGCATTGCCTTTGGTGTAGTGGTGGGCAAAAATCACCGCCGCGCCCGTAGCCTCGATAATCCGGTCAATCTGTTTGCACAGGATGCCAACGGTGCTAGACGAGTTTTCCGACCTGCCCACCATTGTTTTGTAGATGGGGTCTAGCACAATCAACGAATAGTTTTCCTTCAGAGCACGCTCAATGATGGCTTCAGTCAGTTGTTCAAAATCAACTGTCACGCCGCGCAAATTCCAGACGTGCAAGTTGCCGAGGTCTAAGTGATTTCCGTGCTTTTGGATGATTTCAATCCGGTCCGCCATGAACTCGGGGCGGATCTCAAAATTGACCAACAGTCCTTTTCCAATTTCGGTCATGTATTTCCATATCCGCGTCCCGGTGACGACAGCGATAATCCAGGCAATCAAAATCCAGGTTTTGCCGACCTTGCTGCCGCTCGCCAAGACGACCTTGGTGCCGGCGTGGACAACGCCTTTGATGATTTCAGCCGGCTTTTTGGAACGGTTTTTCAGCAATGAACTGGCAGTTTCGATTTCAGGCAGGTTCGCGCCGCCCGTTTTGACACCGGTGGCCGCCTCGATCAGTTTAAGGGGCTCCGACTTTGCACCGGTTGGTGTGTTGATATTGATTTCGCTCATATAAAATCCATTTTTAAGGCTGCCGCCTGCTCCCGATGAGCAGGCGACAGTTTGATTTTGCGTTAGGAGTAGGCCTGCGGAATCACCGTGCGGAGGAAACGGTCAATGACGGCGACCGTCTTCTTGCCTTCTTTGCGGTGGCGGACGACAAGCTTGACCGGCTTGCCATTCATCAACTTCTCGGCGTCGAACTTCGACAATTCGTAGTCCGTAAGCTTGTGCCCCGACCAGTCAAAATAGTCGTTGCGAAAAGCTGTCAGGCCACGCGGGAAGTTGAGGTTGTATTTTTTCTCCAACTGGAACTTGGCTCCAGTCGAGTCCGTTGCAGTGAGATCAATACCTTCAACCAGGTTCTTGAAATCGACGTTGTTTTCGTCTTTGCCTGTCTCAATGGCGAATTTGGTAAAGACGCCAGTATGTTCCCCAGGAGCGGGGATTTCATCGATGGTCATGAGTTGTAGTGGCATATGCATTTATTTTGTTTAACTAACGTTTCCCCCGGCCAGGTTTTGTTGTTTTCCTGTCCGAGGGTGGATGCGTAGTGCTATCCACAAGTAGTCGTGTTTCAATTCGTGTAACATTTCATCTTTATGAATATTTTATGTTTCCCAATGGATTTTCCGGTCTGGGCGATATATGCAGGCAGCCCCGGTCTTGACGAAGGCTTTGAGGTGGTTGGCAAAGAAAGGCATCTCGCCAGCCATGTCCTGGATAGCGCGGTCAATGGCGTTTGTGACATTGATCCGGGCGCGACTTGCGGGTGATTTAAAGCGTTTGTTGGCAATGCCAAACTTGCTTACGTTCAATTCGCGATCAATTGCATCGATGTCGAATTGGAGATCAGAACGCCGATCAGGTTTGGTTTCGGTTTTTAAACGGCTTTCCAAAAGGTTGCGGTTTTTTACGAGTTTGGCGCGCTCTTTGGGAGGCAACATGGGCTCGCCTACAATTGAATCAACCGACATCTCGGTCAGATCAACCTCATCATCTTCCCCGTGGCTCAATGGGGTTCCACAATTATCTTCAATACCGTATTCCAGTTTGGTTGACTGGATTTTCGTGTTTTGGGCGGAAATCAATTTGTGGAGGTGGCCGAGACCCCGACAGTCACGGAAGAATGTCTCACCACATTCATCGCCTTCATATCTGACGACCCAAACATTGCCCTGGCGTTTGAAAACATTTGCTATGACCTGATTGCGAGAATTGTCAAAGATGGGAGAAGGTGAAGCACCGTTTAAAAGAAGTTCATCTCCGTCCACCGTGATGCCGGTCTTGTCCATGTGCACCACCCTGCCAGAACGCCACATTGGAAACACCTCCGCTGCGAGCGTCAGGTCAGACGTCGCAACATCAGGTGAAAGCATATGGTGGTTGGCAGGCATTTTTAGTTTGGCTGATGGAGGGTTTTTAAATTCTCTGTATTAATGGCAGAGTTTTAAATGTGGTAGCGTGAGTCAAACATGCCGCATGAATTCATAAATCCATGCCGACAAACTCCAGCTTCGCGCCTGCGGCGAGTTGCTGTTTTCCGAAGTCGGTCAATATGATGTTATGCCCTTCGTATCCGCACGCATCCTCGTTTAAGGGGCCAATTGCCTTCTTTGTTATGACGACGCGCTGGTCAATCAATTGAATGATGGCGCAATCCATGGCAGTAGAGGCGTCTTCCGAGCCAATTATTTTTGCCATTTTATTGTTGGTTTTCTCTGTGCCGTCATAAAACCGGCTAAAGTTAACCAGCGACTCATCCTTAAGAATATTCAGCAGGTAATTAGCTGCGTTTTTGATGTATTGTTGGTGCATGTATCCCATATGTTTTGTGTGTTTGTTGTTTGTTCGTTATTTTAATTATGCTGCAAGTAATGGTTGGAATGATTGACTTGAACCGGTGAATGGATCGTAGTTGCCGTCCCGGCCGTCATATTTAGCCGCATCGAACGCGACTTGACTGAACGCCGCAGCCAACCCCACGTCCAGAATGCGTTGACTGTAAAAATGGCGGCCCGTGGAACTGTCGAAGAACCGGCCGTCTGGACTAACCATGGCGTAGCTGCCCCGGATTGTTTCCACCGGTTCGGCGATGACCCGAATGCCTTTGTCTTCCAAATGCTGGTGACGGGCCGCAAACTGTTCGAATATGCTGCGGTGGATTTCGAGCAAACGAATGAACTGATCGTTTTGCCCAGCCACCGGAGTGACTTGCAAAAGTTTCCAGCGAACGGGCCACGCTTGCAGAATGAACTCACCAAAGTCGGCTTGGCAGTTCAGGCTGCTGACGACCGTGTTGATCTTGAGCTGCGCCCCGATTTGGCGGATTGCGGCGACACGATTCAGATACGCGGCCGAATCCAGAGACCGCCCCGCTGGCGTCGCCCGGCCGATCCGCTGGTTCAAGCCAGGTGTCACGGCATCTATGCTCAAACCAACCCAATCAAGGCAGCCGACCATAGATTCCAAATATTTTGGCGTGAGCGTGAGGCCGTTAGTGATTACAGCCGTGACCAATCCCAACTGCTTGGCAAATTTAACCAAGTCAGGCAGGCCTTGATACAGCGTCGGTTCACCGCCAACGAACGTGACCTTTCTGGCTGGCATGTCCGCCGCCAGTTGTTCGCGAGCGATCAGGCTCAATATTTCCACCGCTTCATTCATCCCCAACTCCGGAATCTTTTCCTTGGATAGATCGGCGAAAGTGGCGTAGCAGTGCTTGCAGCGGTAGTTGCAGCGGAAATTAACGAACAGATTTATAGTTCCTGGCAAAGTCGTGTATGCGAATGTATTCATTGCAAATTATTATTTGTAATTTGAGGTCGTAGAATTAATGGCTAACTGAGATATTGCTGTCGATAAGACCGTTCCGTTCAACCCGGATGATCTCGCTTACGGGAATGAGGCGGCGTCGGCCAATGACGATGCTGGCGATGCGGCGCTCGCGAAGAAGCCGGCGGATGGACTCTTCATGCCAGTGCCACCTGGCTGCGAGTTCCTTCGGCACCATGTAATTATTGCTGACTAGAATGTCCTGCATGTCCGCAAGATAAGTGCGGTTTTAGGAAAAAAGGTTCGATTGTAGTTAAGGGGAAACGACGGAGTGCTCTTAGAAGCAATAAAATCTGGTTTGGTTAAAAAAAGGTTTCAACAAAATCATGAAGAAAGTATTTGACTCCAAACAATCAGTGTGAGGCAGCTTCAAACCTCATCGTGTTTATACCAATAAACACAGGGCAATGATGACCAAAAATAGCTGAAAGAAATCCGAAGCTTTAGGAAATGATTTTTTCGGACCAGCCAGGGTGCAGAAGATTGACGATTCTATGAAAATCAAGACCAGGATAGGTGGCCATCATCAAGTTCTCCATTTGCTCATACCCATTTTCAATATGCCCTTTTTGTTTGCTTTTCATACTCCATTCCTTGCGCAGTTTTTTAGCATCTTCGAAGTCGTCAATGGCTTTCCCGCTCCCCTGTCGATCAAATGGAACCCTGACTGACATAAATGGGGTTCTATCCTGCCGAGACGAATACGTCGTTCGGTCCCTTACAAAGCTAAACGCTTCCCATTGCGCTTGGCCACCGAAGAGAAAAGAATATTTCTTCCGCGATATTTGGAGCGATCGGAACTCGTTTTTCAAGTGTGACTCGAAATCGCTACAGACCTCTTTTATTGTTACCTCGGTATGAAAACACGAAGGGACCACATAAATAAATTCTTTGAACAGCCTGGGGTATAACTTTTCGTTTTGATCCTGGAGATTATACTCACCAAATAATCCCAAAGAGGCAGGTCTTGGTAGCAGCTTCCGGTCACCGGTGTAGGGGTTTGTCGTGTTGGCGTCGAAATTGGCCCACAGCCATGTAAAATGGTCACGAAACAGCTTTGGTGTTTGAGGCCAGGGAGTATCCAAATTAAAGTTGCCACCGGACAAAACCAATTTCCCTGGATAATCCTTCTTCAAAAAATCCGGCAATACTAATTTCAAAAAGAGTCCTTGATTTTTATCCCGCCACATATTCTGACCGCGGAGCAGGTAAAGCGGACAGACCTTCATGAACGGAACAATACCCAGATTGCGATAATTCTTCCATTCATCGTCATGATTGCTCATCCAGAGACCAAAAATATGCAGGGCAAGGTCTTCTTTGAAAATTTTTGCAACTTCCACACCAAACATTATATCCAGAATTTGTTTTGGCTTTAAAAAACTGGGTTCGCCAAACCATCGCAATACATAACCCGCAAATCTGTCGGTTACGCTGAATTGTGAGGAGACGAGCGCACGAATCCTGCTGGAGACTTTTTTCCTTGCCTCCGGTTCACCAGAGTGAGCGACCATCCACGCTGCGTCTTCGCGGAACGCTGGGTTGCGACGCAGCAGTTCCCAAAGTTTTGCCGCCGGCCCGTCCCCCGATTGCGCCGGATTATATGCCTGATCAACTTCACTTGGGCCACCACTTGCGGATTGAGGAGAAGTTGCACTCTGGTTTTGGTTGTGAGCCATAAAATGTCTTTCACTTCGCAGACAACTCCGTTTCGCCGCCCTGAAATATATTGCCAACCGGCATCGCGATGATCCGTTTGTTGTCCGTATAATAGCTGCTGGTCGTGCCGATGTTGGAATGCCGCAAAGCTGTCATTGCGGCATAAAGGCCAAAATGGTGGTTGATCACACTGCCAAATTCCTTCCGCAACGTGTGCAAGGGTGAGCGCGATTGGACACCTTTACTCCGCAGCCAATCATAGACTCGCGTGTAAACATTTTCAGCGCGATAGCATTGGTATTTCTTTCCCTGCATAGGAGGGCATTCGGGGGCAACAACAAAACCCGACTTGCTTGCGGGCAGATGTTTCTCGAGCTCAGCGCTCAGAGCTGAATCAATCTGAACCTCAGCGGTGCTTTCATCAGTCTTTACCCGGCGGAATTCAGTGGGTTCGACCATAATGGTATTTTTTCCAAAGTTGATGTGTTTCCATTCCAACCCGTCAATTTCCGATTTTCTCAGCCCAGCACACAATGCCAACAGAATGACTTGGTATGCAGGCACGTCTTTCTCGGGAAGCTCTTTTTGGGCTTGCGTCAGCAATTTGATGGGATCAATGGTGCTATGATAGCGCGGCGGGCGGTAGCGCTCGACCCGGACCCCAGTGAAAGGCAAAGGATCCGGCAAGCGGACATCAAGCCGATTGATCCACTTTCGCGAGAACAGGGCGCGAGCACAGCGGATGTAAGAATTGGCACTGCGTATAGCGCTGGCCCGGGCCAGTGGATTGTCCTCGGCTTTCCGGATGTAGTCTGAACGCCATTTGTTGATCCGATCAGGAGTGATGAGCACCAACTTGATGTTGTTGGCCTGATCCCGCCATTTTGAGTTTCCTCCGCGACGGTAATCATACTTGGCCTTTCCGCCACCACCATTGAAAATATCTGCCACAATCCGGCGAAAATATGCGGAGTAATTGCGGAACGTTTTGGGTTCAAGATCTGCCTTGGCTTCCACATCGGTCAAAAAGTCACCCAAACTTGGGTCACTCTTGGAGATGATCATTGCCGGATTAAAAATCCGCTCTGCTTCCTCCCACCCCTTGGCGACGATTGTCAGGTAATAATCCCTGGCTTTTATGGCTGCGGCGTCTGCGTTAGTGGTGCCGAGAGCGACACTTTTGCGTTTTCCCAGGTATTGAATGCGAATCGAGTATTCGTTGACCTCGTGAAGTTCTCCCTCGTTGGTGTAACAGCGCCGCTCGAGCCGCTCCTTCCAAAAATCCTTGTGAGTTTTCGGGAGCGTCCGGTTCGGCTTGGAATTAGCAGAAAACATCTTGGCCACTTCTTGGCCACTTCTGCTGTTTCTCTGGGTTGTATCCAGTAGTCGCATCTGGATCCCAACAATACACCAGAACCATTGGATATAAAGGATAAAGTGAACTTTATCACATCTTCTCACAACGGGACGCAACCTGGCACAACCGACATATTATACAACTACGGATCAGCAGGTTATAGGTTCAACTCCTATTGGGTGCACCACTTTTCGCTTCGGTAAATACCTCGATTTTAAAAGGGTTCTTCCTCGTTTTTGCGTTTTCTTCAGCGGGTTGCTTTTTGGCCTTTTGGGCGTAAATTCCACCTCGGTATCTGATTTCATGCTTCTCTTATGACACGACTCGAAAAAACGGACAGTAAAATCGAGTCATTTGGTTAATTGTTTTTGGTTTCGAAGTCAACTGGGGACAGGAAATTAAGGGCGCTATGCAGGCGCTTGGGATTGTAGAAACCTTCGATGTAATCGAAGATGGCGGTGCGGGCTTCTTGGTGGGTGGCGAACTCCCGGCGATAGACCAGTTCCCATTTGAGGGTGCTCCAGAAACTTTCCATGGTGGCATTGCCGACCATTTTCAGTTGTGCTGCCACACTTGCAACGGCAATCCGGCCCACCGGATTCTCTTACCATTTTTATCAGAGACCATTTTACTTATCTGATAAGAAACATAATTTGCGCTCGTTTTCTCCGCCTGAAACACGCTCAAACTGACAAACACTTTTGCTCGGCGATTGCGCTTGCGCGGCTGAGAAGAACTTCATCAAATGCGCGCAAGTCATGAGCGACTCCAGTTTTTGCCTCGCGGCCTGCAGCCACTGCGGACAACATATCGAGTTTCCTGCAGAGGGAATTGGTGCCGCCGTCGCTTGTCCCCACTGCGAACAGGAAACCATTTTGGCGCAGATCGTCGCCGAGAATGTTGATCTAAGTCCCAAGCCTGATGCAGGAATCACCGCGGGAGAACTCAAGGAAGCCATGACCGGGGTGGTGCCGCGTCTCCGCATTTCAGTGTTTTATCAATTCGGTCTGCTGCTCGTGACGATTTTCATGGTGTTGCTGCCGGTAGCTTATCTGGCTTTCGTTGGCAGCATCGCTTATCCGAGACAATTAAAAGTCCCTCGGCGTCGAAGCCAGCGGCGTGCCTGAGCGGAAAAGGCTGCTGCGGCCGTTTTTTGAGTTTGCGATTCAAACCATTGAATGAATTTGCCGATCCGCCGGTCAAACAAATTGCGGTTCGCGTCGTGGATTTTTACGACATGAAATCTTAACGTCCTTGCTCTATCCTTTCGGCCATGAAATCTTTGCTGATTCCGGCTGTTGTTGTGTTGTCGCTGTGCGCGAGCGTTTGCGGTATGCGCGCCGCAGAAACTCCATCTTATCTTGATGCCTCGCAACCGGTCGAAACGCGCGTGGAAGACTTGCTCGCGCGACTGTCGCTGGAGGAAAAAATCTCCATTATCCACGCGGACTCCAAATTCACCACGCCGGCCATTCCGCGACTTGGTGTTCTGCGGCGCTGGCTGGATGATGGGCCGCATGGCGTGCGCGAGGACATCGGCCCGGACACTTGGAATCCCGCCGGGCGCACGGATGATTTTTCCACTGCCATGCCTGCGGGGATTTGTCTCGCGGCAACTTGGAATCCTTACCTCGGTTTCAAGGAGGGCGAAGCCATTGGCCAGGAAGCTCGCGCGCGCGGCAAGGACATCATGCTTGGTCCGGGCGTGAACATCCTGCGCACGCCGCTCTGCGGAAGAAATTTTGAATATCTCGGCGAAGACCCGTTGCTCTCCGGCGTGATGTGTTCCGGTTACATTCGCGGCGAACAGTCGCAGGACATTTCCTCGTGCGTGAAACATTTTGCGCTGAACAACGAGGAGTTTGATCGGATGAACATCAACGTGGAGGTGGATGAGCGCGCGTTGCGGGAAATTTATCTGCCCGCGTTCAAGGCCGCCGTGCAGCAAGGCGGCGTGTGGTCGGTGATGGGCGCCTACAATCAACTGCGCGGCCAGCACTGCTGTGAAAATGATTATCTGCTCAATAAAATATTGAAGGACGAATGGGGCTTCAAAGGCCTGGTGATGTCCGACTGGGCCGGCGCGCACGACACGCGTGAGTGCGCGCTCAACGGTCTCGACCTCGAAATGGGCACGGAGAAAAAATACGACGATTTCTATCTCGCGCAGCCGTATCTTGACTTGCTCAAAAAAGACGATCTGCCGCTGGCCGGCCTCGATGAAAAAGTCCGGCGCAATTTGCGCGTGATGTTCGCCACGCACGTTTTCGACGCCGGGCGCAAGACCGGTTCGCTGAACACCGCCGCGCATCAGGCCGTCGCGCGGCAGGTCGCCGAGGAGGGGATTGTTCTTTTGAAGAACGAAGGCAACACGTTGCCGCTCGACGCCGCGAAGCTGAAAACCATTGCCGTTATTGGTGAAAATGCGACGCGCTTGCACGCGCACGGCGGCGACAGCTCCGGCATCAAGGCGTTTTACGAAATCAATCCGCTCGATGGCATCGTCAAACGCGCCGGCGAAAAAGTGAATGTGATTTTTTCCGAAGGCTATCGCAAGGATGGCGGCGCGGATTTAACTGAACGCGCCGTGGCTGCCGCAAAATCGGCGGACGCGGTGATTTACATCGGCGGTTTGAATCACGACAAGGGTTTCGACTGCGAAGGTGCGGATCGCGAGGACATGAAGCTGCCCTACGGCCAGGACGAATTGATCCAAAAAATCGCAGCGGCCAATCCCAAAACCATTGTCGTCCTCGAAGGCACGATGGTAGAGATGGATGCGTGGCTGGACAAAGTGCCGGCACTGTTACAGGCGTGGTATCCCGGCATGGAAGGCGGCAACGCGCTCGCCCGCGTCCTGTTTGGCGACGTGAATCCGTCTGGCAAGCTGCCGGCGACGTTCCCGAAAAAATTGTCCGACACGCCCGCCGCCACGTTCGGCCCGTCCGCTTACCCCGGCACGAACGGCACGGTGACTTACGCGGAAGGTCTGCTGGTCGGCTACCGCTGGTATGATGCGAAGCACATCGAGCCGCAGTTTCCGTTTGGTTTCGGCTTGAGCTACACAACCTTCAAGTATTCCAGCTTGAAACTGATTCCCAGCGACGGCACCAACGGAATCTTGACCGCGCAGTTTGAAATCGAGAACACCGGCAAAGTCGCCGGCGCGGAAGTGGCGCAGCTATACGTCCATGAAAAGAACCCGGCCCTGCCGCGACCGGAAAAGGAGTTGAAAGGCTTCAAAAAAATTCTTCTCCAGCCCGGCGAGAAACAGACGGTTTCGATCCCGCTGGACAAGGCCGCGTTTTCATATTATGACGACGGCAAAAAATCGTGGGTCGCGCAGGATGACACCTTTGAAATCCTGGTTGGCGGTTCCTCGCGCGACATCCTATTGGAGGGCAGTTTCAATCTGACGGCAAATTGAACAAACGCCGTTTATGAATTCATCCATTCGCTCCGCTTTCACGCGAGCCGGGCTGGCGGCGGTTTTATTGACCAGCCATCTTGCCGCCGCCGATGTCGTGCGCGTGGCGTGCGTGGGCGACAGCATCACGTTTGGCTACGGCTTGCATCGGACGTATCCAGCGGAACTAGGACGGTGGCTGGGCACAAATTATGACGTGCGCAACTTCGGTGTGAGCGCCACGACGCTGCTGCATCGCGGCGATTATCCCTACATCGGGCGTCCGGCCTACACCAACGCGCTGGATTTCAAGGCGGACATCGTGGTCATTGATTTTGGCGCGAACGACAGCAAGCATCCGAATGACGGCAGCCTCGACGCGACTAACGCCGTCAACAACTGGCAGCACAAAGCCGATTTCATTGGCGATTACAAGGAACTGATCGCCGCGTT
>Ga0302265_1001153_pt1 | contig 16130 bp, 15 predicted proteins | sample III_Bog_E1_1_FD_194556 | JGI IMG/M metagenome (GOLD analysis project Ga0302265, IMG submission 194556) | Peat permafrost microbial communities from Stordalen Mire near Abisko, Sweden - III_Bog_E1_1 | ecosystem: Environmental > Terrestrial > Soil > Wetlands > Peat | place: Sweden: Abisko...
GGCCGGATCGAAAATCTGACTGAAACTGGCTCGCATTATTCGAGAAGGTGTCCTGAAGCCCGTTTCCTGGCCCGGCCTCCTGCATAGAACGCCAGACAGAAATACGGGTGGTAACGAGGTGGTACCTTGAATGTTTTTTGGGCGTCCGGCATGTTTTATCCGCAACCCAATAAATAAGCCGAAATTCCTTGCCGCTGCCATGGGGTATTTACCCCATCTCATTCCCTTTTACTACGCCACCCCAGTGACGATGGCGGCAAATGCCGGTAGCCACAAAAACTCCACAAATGATGGTTCGTTATGGTTTGGCCAGACAAAAATGAACGATGGGCAATTTGCTGTCGCAAATCGGTGAGATGAAAACCAGCCTCACCCCAAAAATATTAAGTCCCTTTGGGGAGGAGCGGAGGAAGACCAGGAAAAATCGCGGCTCAAAGTTTGTGCAGACGGAAAAACTGGGCGGGATTGGTGGGCGGGAACGAATAGACATTGGTCCCGTTGATCAGCGCCGGCAGCGGGGTGAAAACCCAGTTGGTACCCAAGAGGTTGGTGATGGTTTGCAACCCCAGGTAATTGGTGGTTGCCTGACCAGCCGGCGGCCAGGAAACCAGCACATTTTGTCCGGATAAAACGGCAGTCAGGGAGGGCGGGGTTTGCCGGAGAATTTGGGCCAGAAACATGTCGCTCGTGCCGTTCAAAGTGGTCTGGATGGCGCTGAGGGTGGGGAAATTGACCGAGGTCGTCTGGCCGACAATGTAGGTATTGCCCGCCGGGTCAACGGCGATGCCGTAGCCATAATCATTAACGGAACCGCCCAGATACGTGGAATAAAGCAGCTTGGAAAAATCCGCGGCAAAGGCGGTGACGAAGACATCGCTATACCCGATATACGAGGCGTTGGTGACCATGAGCGAGCCGAAAAGGTTCGTGCCGGTGGTCGGAAAATTGGTGGAGCTGGCGGAGCCGACCACAAAAACATCGCCGGCGGCATCCAGCGCCACGCCGCTGGCCAGATCCGCGCCTTGCTGGCCGAACATGGTGGAGTAGCCAATCGAGGTGTTGGTGCCGTCCCACTTGACCTGCGTCAGAAATGAATTCGTCGCCAGGAGGTAGCCGTAATAATAATTATTGGTCTGGGTAAACGACGGCAGGCCGAAGCCGGAGCAGGGGAAGTTGCTGGAAGTGGTTGTGCCCACCACATAAGCATTGCCAGCGGCGTCAGCGGCGATGCCGGTGGCCAAATCACTGTTGGTCCCGCCCAAACAGGTTGAGTAGAGCAACGTCACGTTGGTGCCCGCCGCCGAAAATCCGGCCACAAACGCATCGAAATTGCCGTCGCCAAAGTTCGTCGAACTGTTCAGATATTTACCATTAAAGGAATTGGTCAATACAAACTGATTGGTCCCGGAAAAGTTGGTCTGGATCAACACCTGGCTGGTCACCTGGTTAATATAATTGGTCGTGGGAAAATTGGTTGACTCAGCGTCACCAGCGACAAACAGCCGGCCGTTATTGAAGTCGATGGCGCGGCCGATGTCATAATTTGTGCCCCCCAGGTAAGTGGCATAATTAAGGTTTGTTCCACTGGCAGAAATCTCGGCGACAAAGGCATTGGCGTTAATGTATACGGTGGTGGGGTAAACGCTGTTGCTGCACATCAGGCGGGATTGAAAGGCGTTTGGGGTTACGGGAAAAGTGGTAGAATAAGTCACACCGGTAACAAATGCGTCGCCGGCAGGATCCAAGGAAATGCCGTAGGCGATATCCGAATTATTTCCGCCCAGGTAGGTGGAATAAAGCAAGTTTGAGCCGGTTGGATCCAATTTTGCGACGAACGCGTCGGCAGGAAAATGGCCAATATTTGGGTCAACCACGCCAGCGATATGATTTCCGCCGGGAATCGAATTGGTATGAGGAAAATCGGTGGAGGTAGTGCCGCCAGCAATAAAGGCATCGCCGTTACCATCCACAGCAATGGCATAAGCAGCATCGTCAAGATTTCCGCCCAAGTAGGTGGCGTAAATCAAATTGGTACCCGATTTATTAAACCGGGCGACAAAGGCATCGCCCTGGTGCGTGCCGCCATGAAAATTAGTTTGATAGGTCAATGGAATATTGTTGGAGAACTGGGTGGAAAAAGTTTGGCCAGCCACATAAACGGAGTCGTCGTTCGTGTTGATGGCGATTGCCCAGCCGGTGTCGCCCAGATTGCCGCCGAAATAGGTGGAGAAATTCAACACCGGGTCGATCACCAACGGTTCGCTATGATCATAGGGGCCGAGGGTGAAGGTTGCCGTTTGCGAATCCAACACTTTATACGTGGCATCAATTTTCTGCCGCACGCCGGCAATCGTCTGATAAGCCACCGGGGCATGTTGAATAATTTCGCCATGGCTAACGCTGACGACCAGTTCATTTTTTAAATTGACGGAGAGGCTTTGCGCCCCGGAATAACGAAGCACGATGAGGGAAGGGTCGACCCCGGCGGCGATAGCAAAGTCAAATTCCAACTGCTGCTGGTTGCCGTAATAGGTTGCATTGATACCGGGATAAAGGTTTTCCACCCGAACCCGGGGAAAGGTCGGCACGTTCAACTTCCATTGGCCGGGGGCGTTGCCCACCAGATAATTAACCGCGCCGGACAATTTTTGCTGGCCGTTAATCTGGGCGGCAGGATTGGCGCCGACAAATTGGAGCCGGCCGCCAGCCGACGTGCCGTCATTTTTGGCCAGGTTAAATTCTGCGCCGGTGGGCGAGATGGCAAATTCCGCGTCCCGGGCGTGGGCGATATACACATCGGCCGGTCCAGCTTCAAACCAGAGGGGCAGGTTGCCGAATGGGAGGGCGCCGCGGGCGGACAAGGACAGCATGGCCAGACCGAGGCCGAGGCCAGCCAGAAGATGGTTTTTGGCGGGGAAATGCATGTTAAAATTCACGGGTATAGCCGACGCCAAACTGGAACTGGCCGCTGCTGTGGTTAAATTGGTCATGCTTGATGGGGATGCCATAGTCCAACCGCAACGGTCCCAGGTGCGGTATATTCAGGCGGATGCCCATGCCCCAGTCGTCGCTGTAGTTTAAGGAGTAGGAATAGGAAGCCGCATCAACACTGCCGATATCGTAAAACAAGGCGTAGCGCAGGCTCACGCCGCCCTCTTTTTCAAAAATGGGAATACTATATTCATACGAACTGAACCAGTAAGTGTCGCCGCCGATGGGTTCATCAACGGTTACGCCCGGAGTGAAGGCCTGGCGCGGCGCGATATTGCGGAATTTAAAACCACGCAGCGAGTAAAGGCCGCCTAGGTAGTAGCGGTCATAAAACGGCACGTCACCCCCATTAAAGCTGTCGGCAATGCCGGTGCGGCCCACGGCCTCAATCACATGGCCTTTTAGCAGCCCGGGAAAATACCAGGCGGTATGCAATTCCAATTTGTAAAAGTCCGGACTGCCCACGCTGACTTCAGTGGTTAATTCGGTCCGCTGACCGTGGTTGGGAAGCTGAGTGCTGTTGCGGGTGTCGTAGGCCAGGGAGGTGCCAAGCCGTTGATAGAGGTGGTCACCGGTCTGTTCCAAAATTGCGTTGGGGACATTGGCGGGTGTGGGCGGCGAAACGCCATTATCCAAAACTCCGTTCCAGCCGTTGTTCAAGCTGATGCCGATGTCTTCGATGGTGTAGCTGACGCTGCCGATGAGGAAGTCGCTGCCGAGGGCGCGCGTGAGGCTTACCTTGGCGCCGGTCCGGGTTTCATCGTATATGTTATTCGGGCTTTCAAAATTGAGCTGGTGGCGGTAGAGGTCAACGCCCAGCGAGAGTTTGCGGTTCATAAACCACGGCTCCACAAACGAAATCTCATAATCCTGGCGCTGCGTGCCGAGCTGAACGCGCAGCCGCATTTTCTGGCCGCCGCCCGTGAAGTAGGGTGGATGAAAGAGGTCAAAATTGCCCTGGGAAACCTCCGCATAGCCGACCAGCGCATCCACCGAACTGAAGCCGGCCCCGACGCTCAGATTACCGGTGTTTTGCTCCTCGACGTTCACAATGAGATTTTTCCGGCCGGGAATCACCGGGTCGGTTGGTTCGGGGCGCAGATCCACCTTGTCGAAATATTGCAACCCTTCCAGACGCTGTTTGCTGATCTTGACCTGCACCATGTTAAAGACATCGCCGGGGTTGATGGCCAGTTCGCGGCGGATCACCTTGTCCTTGGTCTTGAGGTTGCCGTGGATCTCGACTTTTTGGACGTAGGACTTCTGGCAGTCGCCGATCTGAAAATCCAGGTCCATCGTGCCAGACTCAATGTTGGGGATGGTCTTCACGTGCAGGGCCTGGCCCTGGGCGATTTCAATAAAGCCCTTGCTGCCGTAGAAATCCTCAACGGCGTCGGTGTCCTTGGTCAGGCCATCCGGGGTGAACACATTGGTGACGTCCATCGGCAGGTTGTTAACCCCCAGTTTAGCCTTGGAGTCTTGATATCTTTGAATCGTCTTGAGGCCGGCGACGATTTCCGCATCGGTGTAGAGCTTCTGGCCACTGAATTTCACGGAACCGACTTTGTATTGGTGACCTTCATACAAATAATACTTCACGATCATCGCATTGGTGGCGGGATAATCCAGCTTCACATCTTTGACCTCAAAATCAAGATAGCCGTGGTCGTGGTAAAAATCGACGAGCCGGTCGGAATCCCCGTCAAACTGCTCCTGTTGGAAGAAGCCGCTGCCGGTCAGCCAGGACCACATCCAGTGGGCGCGCGTTTTGAGCTGCTTGCGAAGAATCTTTTGGCGAAAGGCGTCGGCCCCGAGAAACGTCACCTGCTTGATTTTAACCTTCGGGCTCTCCTGAATCTCAAACGTCACCGAGCCGTGCCCGGTCACCTCGTCGATGCTCAGGACGTATTTGATCTTGGTGTCGGAGTAGCCTTGTTTCTCGTACAGCTTCTTCAATTCCTGCACGTCGTTGAAGGCCTTCTGCTCGTCCAGCGGATCGCCCACCTTGATGGTGATTTTTTTCCTGAGCTTGGAGTCTTTCAGTTTTTTGTTGCCCTCGAGTTTGACTTCCGTGATGCGCGGGTTGACCTGCACGATATACGTCACGATGACCCCGCCGTCGTCGGCCTGATCCACCGAGACCCGGATGTTGTAAAACTGGCCGGTCGCGTAAAGGGAATGCACATCGTCCTGCGTGCAGCCGGGAAGATAAATGCCCCCCTCCTTGAGCTTGAGGTTGTCGCGGATGAGGGCTTCACTGACCGAGGCCGGCCCGATGAACTTGATGCCGACGCGGCTGATTTTGAGGCCGGAGTTTTGCGCCAGCGCAAGGGTGACGCCGCCAAGCAAAAGGAAGAGGATGATGCCCAGGGCCCGGAGCGTGGCTTTCATGATTCACCGGCCGCCGGGCACGTCTTCGTCGCTGAATTTAGTTGCGGTTTCAAATCGTGTATATGGTTTCAAGAACGTCAAATGAACATCACCCGTCGGGCCGTTGCGCTGTTTGGCGATCAAAAAGTTCACCGGAATCCCGTCGTTTTCTTCCGCGACCGCGCCGTCTTCATCGTCGCCGGCGTTCGGCTTGTAAAGCAGACCCACCAAGTCGGCATCCTGTTCAATCGAACCGGACTCACGCAAGTCGCTCAACCGCGGCTTCCGGCTCTTGTCTTTCTCCAGTTCGCGGTTCAACTGGGACAGGACGATGATCGGCACATTCAATTCCTTCGCCAGGGCTTTGATGCCACTGGAAATGTCAGCAATCTCCTGCTGCCGGTTTTCTTGCGCTCGCCGCGCAGTAGAGTTGAGCAGCTGCAAATAGTCAATGACAAACAGCTTGATGCCATGCTGCTGCGCCATGCGCCGGGCCCGGGCCCGGAGCTGCAAAATCGAAAGCCCGGCCGTGTCATCGATGAATAATTTTGAGCCCGACAGGCGGCCCGCCGCGTTGGTTAATTTGGGAAAATCCGCCTCGCTCATGAAGCCTTCCCGGATGCTGCGCAGGTTCACGCGCGCCAGGGAACACATCATGCGGAGGATCAGCGAGGCTGCGCTCATTTCCAGGCTGAACACGCCGACCGGCAAATTGGATTCCAGCGCGACGTGCTCCGCGATGTTCATCGCCAGCGACGTTTTGCCCATGGAAGGCCGCGCCGCGATAATGATCATTTCCCCGCCGTGAAAACCGTCGGTCATCTTGTCCAGATCGACGAAGCCGGTCGCCAGGCCGCCGAGTTGGCCCTGCCGGCCAAAATAATTTTCGATGGTCGCGATGGCGTCATGCACGAGGGTGTTGATGGGCAGGATGCCGGTCTGGGCGCGCGATTCGTTGACGCGCAAAATTTCTTTTTCCACCTCGTCAAGCAAGGCCTCAACTTCGCCCTCGTAGTCATAAACTTTGCCCACCACGCCGGAGCAGGTGGCGATGAGTTTCCGCAGCAGATATTTTTCGCGGACGATCTCGAGGTAATAGCTGAGGTTGGCGGCGCTCGGCACGGCGTCCTGGAGCTGGCTCAGGTAGGCGATGCCGCCGACTTGCTCCAGCAGCTGGCGGTCCTTCAAGTTCTGTTGCACGGTGATGAGGTCGATGGCCGACCGCGCATTAAACATTTCGGACAAGGTCTCGTAAATCGTCTGATGGCGCAGGTCGTAGAACGCCGACTTACCGTCGTCCTTGAGCTTCTCGATGCATTCGCCGATGCACTGGTTCGGATCCAGCAACGCGCAACCCAGCACGCCTTGCTCGGCCTCGGTGGAATGGGGCGGGAGCCGGTCGAGGGCGGGGCCGGCGGGTGACCGCCGGTCGCTTTTCTGGCGGCGGGTTTTCTTCAAATCAGTGGCGGCAGCGAGGTCGCCCGGCAACGGGTCGGAAACGGAATCAATCATGGTTTAAATGAAAGGCTTAAACGTTGGCCTGGGCAAAACGGACTTGTTGGAATTTAATGACATGTTCTTCACAATATTTATAGCGGCGCGGTTTGGGAAGCCTTTTAGGCAGGCGTCGGTGACGATTTCAAGATTTTGCAGCAACCGCGCAGAGTAATGACCGTTGTGAATTCGCTGGCCGCGAATCGGTGGCTTGCGCCGGTTCGTTACTTTTGCGAGAGTGGTCCTAGAGCTTGGCGCTTTTTACGATTTCAGGCATCGCTAGTGGCATCGCTGGCCGGCCGGCGAAAGCGTAGTCGAGCAGGGGCGCAAGGTTAAAGAATGGAGCGGAATCATTAGCGGAAGTGGTTGGAAAGCAAGGTTGCCGGTGTGGCGAAATGGCAGACGCACAGGACTTAAAATCCTGGGGCCTTAAAAAGCCGTGTGGGTTCGAGTCCCACCACCGGCACCAACTTGATAAAACGCCTGTGTTTATGCGTGTTTAAGACTATTTTGGATCTTCGAAATAATGTAAAATGTAAGCAAAGTGTAAGCAAATTGGAGCGCCTCGCACTGTTGTTCATAGCTGTTAACTATAATTCAAGCTACCCGTTTTTGATGTTTTCTTCCTTTTGTCGCGAGTGACCAGCCGCCTGACCAATCCCGCCGCAACAGCCCGCCCCCTTGTGCTATAAACCTTCGGTAGAGGTACTCGTTCTCTATCTGTCCCCCGTGCAATTCCGCCCGGGGGATTTTTCGTTTAACCCTCCACCGAAAGGATTCGTTATGTCCCCCAAAGCAGCCTGGATTCTGCAGGAAGAAGTCGTGCCGCGTCTCTGTGGCGCGGTTCCAAAGTCAGTGTTGTGCGTCGGCTCAGAAGATCATCAGGAACTTGTCCAAGACTCAATCGTGATGGCCGCAAAATTGATTGATCGCGTCGAGCAGCAGGGAAAGCTCGAAAAGGTCACACCGGGAAACGTGGCGTTTTACACGCTTCAACATCTCAAATCAGGCCGGCGTTCATACGGCACCAACACAGTGGATGTCTGTGGCATCGGCACCCAACTGAACGGTACATCCCGGCTGCACTCGCTCAACGAGGTCGTGGCCGAGGATGAATGCGGGCTCGAGATCTTCGAGTTGCAGGACGTGTTGTCCAACGACCACGAAGACCCGGCAACGGCAGCCGCGAGGAAACTCGACTGGGACAGGTTCCTGGACCAGTTGTCCCACATCGAACAAATCGTGATCGAGTTCCTGTGCGCCGGCAAGACGCTCAGGGATGCCGCACGGCAGGTCGGTTTGAGCGATTCGGCCATGCAAGGCTATCGCCGCAAAATCGGTGCGAAGGTACTCGAGTTCTTCGGCATCGATGTGCTCGTGGACCTCGGCATCGAGCCCAGCTGGCGGATCAACCTGGACTGCACACGCGCGCAGCAGGCATGCCGGTACGAACGCAGGGCTTTGGCAACGGCGTAATTGAACAACGGCCGGGGTTCGCGTGGACCTCGGCACATCCACAAGGAACAACATGGAAAATATGGCATTGAGCATCGGGCTGGTCATTCTGGCGTTGCTGGCGGTCAGCCTAGTCTGGAGCACCTGGCCGTTCATCGTCGGCGCGCTGGCATTGATTGGCGCGGGCCGGGTGTATTGGGTTTGGAGAAATCGCTCGCGTGGAGAGTGAGCCTCGCATCTGCTCCCGGCATTCCTGCCGGGGGTGGATGGCGGGAGTCGGGTGGAAAGCCGGCCGCTTTCGTTTACCTATCAAATCAACGGTTCCCCACCGAATCATCATCTGCCGGCGTTTCGTCCTGCTCCGGCGTTTCAGCCTTTGGCGGCAACGCCTCCGATACCTTTAACATCCCATCCAAGATTTGCTTGAACTCGGCCAGACCGGTGGCGGGAATGATGATGGAATTGCGTTTACTCCCAACTTCTTCGGAGATCCGCAGAAACCGTCCTCGCGGATTTTCTTTTAAGGTCAGGACAAAAAACTTGCGCTCAATCTGGACTTCGGCGGTCTTGAGCGTGTCTTCGTTGACCGGCGGACGCGGCTGGTTGTATTGCGGTTGGCCGTAACCCGGGCTTTGATAAGGCCGGCGGCCATACGGTGAGGGACGTTCGTTAGAGATCATACATTTCCACGGCTCAAAAATCCATGCGGGCTGAAGTACAAGTGATTTGTACTCCGTTCAGCCCCGGCGTCAAGTGTTTCCAGCAAAATATGGCTAATGGACTGGCGGGACTGAAGCGGCAGGTTCAGCGGCTGATTCCTTGAGAAAATGATCCAGCACTTCCAGATAATTTTCGAGGGAGTCACCGGCATCCGGGCCGAGATCGCGTTTGAGTTCCCGCAACTGGTCTGCCGAAGACTGGGCTTCGCGGCGCAGATCGGACAGGTTCATCTGGCCGGTCATCAAGCCATTAACCATCGCATCATACTTTCCGGCCGCCTCGGGAGAGCCAGCCAGCATCTGCCCACGAATTTGCCCGACGAAATTTGTTTCCACACCCAGTTGGCGAAAGGCCGCGGATAAATCCGTGTTGGTATTCGCCTGGGAGGCTGACGTGGTCGCAACGGAAAGATTCGTCGACGCGGAGGAGCGTGAAACATTGGCGGCCGCAAGGGAGACGACGATGTTTGTGCCAAACACCAGGCTCGCAACTTTTTGGCGCGGCACCTTGAATTCACCCAGCATTTCACTTTGAACCACCACGATGTCGTCGGACACAGACAACACCTTGCCGGTATACCGGTCGCCGTTTTGCATTTCCACCTGGTCGGCACGGACCAGACATGTTGCCATAATTGCAACCACAATGCCGAACAAGATGAACCGAAGCATGAGCTTCATGGCCAGAGCGTAGTCCATCCGCCAAATCTTCGCAAATACGGCAGCGGCACCTTCCCCCGGAGGAAGCTTGAGCGAGTGGCGGAACCGAACGAGAAGCCGGTCGTGGCGGTTTCTTTTAATTATCCGATCGAAGACGGAGTCGAAAACACGGCATCCAGAATCCATTCCTGTACTTTCCCTTCAATATGAAGGATAATTCAGTTCCCCATGCCTGACGAGCCGCATCTGGAGTCGATTCCGTCACCATTGTTATGATCAAAACACCACCCGCCATGCTGGCTACGGAGAAAATCAAAGAGACCGAAACCCAGCGTTTCGAACGCATCCTCGCGCGCGCCGAATTCAAACCCCTAAAGGCCGTATTCGACAATCTGGATGCGGACGCCATCGCGAAGGGTGTCGCCATCAACACGACCAACTCTTACCAGCTGTTTCTGGGCAAGCTGGGCCTTCGCGTAGTTGTGATGAAACAGATTCACGAACAGGATTGCTACGCCCGACTCGGTCCGGCTGGTGGCATCCGGGCCGTGCTGCCGATACACGACACCGCCACCTACAGCACGATGGTGACCCTGGTGAACTACGATTCCCCATCAAATCATCCCACGAACACTTCAGCGCATGATGTAGACGATGGACGGTCGTCATCAGGATGTTCACATGGCCGGCCTCAATCTTCTGGACGGTGCGGATATTCAGGTCCACCAGTTCGGGCGGCTTTTCCGGGTGATTTTACGAACCATCCACTCCCGGCGGACATTGCGGCCGAAGTTCAACTCTTGGAAAGCGACCGCTTGCGTGAGAGAGCTTTAATGATGCGCGTGGCCCGCTTTTCGTCTGGACGTTCGAGATTTCCAAGAAGTTCTATGGGGCTGACGTCTAAATGTTGGGTCAATCTGCTGAAAATGATTATCGAAAACGCAAACTCGCCGCGTTCGATCCGCCCCATCGTTTTCCAGTGAATTCCAGCCAATTCGGCGAGACATTCCTGCGTCAGTCCGGTGCGAACACGTTCCGCACGAATTTTCTGTCCGATTTTGCGCAGCAACTCACGGTTATTCACCCATAAAACTATGCAGTTTTACAAAATTGTTGACACCACCGATTTGTCCATTTACAAACGTGGTCAGTGGCTTGGTTAATTTTACGGCCCCGATACACATCATGAATTCCTACGAAAATGCAGACCATCATGTTGACGCCTACGACCAGAATCCATTGAGCCATGCTATCCATGGGCTTTTCGACCAGCTTGCCGATGCCAATCCTGCTCCCAACTTGGAGGCTGGCCACATCGTTGGAACTCCCTCAGACGATGCCAAGGATTGGGTTCCCCAAACCACGGATTTCACTTGTGCGGTTGTTTCGCAGGAAATGATTCTGCATGAATTTGGCATCAACGTCAGCGAAGCGAGTCTGGTGCATGAGGCTGATAGTCATGGCTTGCTCTCGGACCACGGCACAAATCCCGAGAACTTGGGAAAACTACTGGATCTGCACGGTATTCCGAACCATATGAACCCGCATGGTTCCGTCGCAGACCTCACGAATGAATTGGCTCAGGGGCATAAAGTGATCGTCGGGGTTTTCGCGGACGGCCTTTGGCAACAGGATCCGGCCCAGACCGGAATCAGGGAGTTTCTCGGCCTAGATGGAGCCAATCACGCCATCGTTTTAACGGGATTGGACATGTCCGATCCGGCGCACCCCCAGGTTGTCGTAAACGATCCCGGCGATCCCCATGGAGCCGGCAAAGCTTACCCCTTGAATCAGTTTATGGATGCGTGGCATGGCTCTGAAAATATGTTTGTGGCCACGGATGCCGCCCCCGCGCAGTTGGGCGGACATGCAATCTTCGGTGTGAATTACCATCCTGAATTGGGAACCTACATGGATGCCAGGTTTTGGACATCGTTTCTGGAGCCATTTATCGGCCCGGCGGCAAATTATGTGGTTAATCACCGCAATGAATTATGGCCAAAAAATCAAGCCGCCAATAATGCCGTTCATGCTGGCAGTCAAGGACCAGAGGCGAAGGGGCTTTTCTGAAAAACGCGAACGGTGCCAGTGAAATGGATGCTGCCTTGGCGGCCAAAGGCTTTGTTCGGTGGCTTGTACCGGAATTAGCCCATGAGTTGGGATTTGATGAAAATGTAGTGCCCGTTTCCGTCGACGATCTGGTTTGCCTTGAAGCCGAAGGTTGGGTGACCTCAAATGAGATTCTTAAAATCTACGCCTACAGCCGGGCGGCCGCCATCATTCAACCCTCCCTGGCTCCAAAAGTTCAAGCCCTGCGTCTGAAGGCCGAAATCCCTGAAAGACTTGATGCCATTTGTCTTGAGAAACTTTCGGCTGTGGCCGCGTTGCCAATTACAGTTTTATTCCGCAATCCGCCTCCAGCGTTGGCCAAGGCCATCGGCGATGTTCTTTCGATCTTCCGAGAAGAGGTTGGCCAAACCCCTCGCAAACAGTTTGTCGGAATCCGTTCGGTTGTGTTTGAGCATCCATCGGATCGCCTGACCTTAGCGACCGTGAAGGCGTTGCCGGGAATTGAGAGCCTCACTGCCAAGGCGGTTGATTTCTTTAACAAATCGGATGCCTTGGCGCTGATGGGTAGCGCCATCCTGGTCACGGCCAGATCCATGCCACATATTTACAAAACACTGGAGGAGGCCTGTGAGATTTTGGACGTTACCCCCATCCCGATGCTTTTCGTCAAGTTTGGCCCGCTGGAGTCGCATACGCTCGGGGCAAAAGAGCCATACATTGTTTTGGCATCAATTGCGATCTCGCTTTGCAGTCATGATGAATTGCTTTTTTTGATCGGTCACGAGCTTGGTCACATCAAGGCCGGCCACGTTCCGTATCACACGTTGGCCAAGACTATGAAAGATGCTGCGGCGTTGGCATCGGGCATTACGCTGGGATTGTCGCAGGTATTTTTTGATGCGGCGTTATCCCCACCTTTGGCGTTCTGGTCGCGCCGTTCCGAATATACTGCGGATCGCGCCGGCTATCTGGTTTGCCAAGACAAGGAGGTTGCCTTGCGGGCATTAATGAAACTTTCCGGTTATCCGCCGACATTTTACAAGGGTATGCGCACGCAAAGCATTGTCGCCCAAGCCCACCGGTATCGCGCCCGACTTGCGAACCATACCGCCAACAGGTTCTTCAACATCTCCAATCTGTGGAGTGCGTCCCACCCCTTTACCGTGGTCAGAGCATACGAATTGCTGGATTGGCTCCAAGAGGACGGAGGTGACACTCTGAAAATGACTCCTGGTGAATTGCACGATTATGCCAATCTGATTGATATTGATCCTCACTTGGCTGAATTGCAGCAGGAAGTGGTGCGATGCGTTGCCGAGTGGGCGCAGGATAACTTAAAAGTCCATCGCAGCCGTGCCCGTCGCCTAGTGCGCCAGATGATCCTTGGCACCGCATCGGGCAAAGGCACTGAACTTGAGAGGATTCTGCAGATACAGTTCACCATGAGAAAAGTCAGTGCCGATCAAATCGAGCACTGGGTGTATTTGCTGGTGAATCAGCACGGCAAACCAACCAGAGTTTCCGTGCCGGTGGACCGGGATCCTTCTTGGGACAATCTCCCGGACGCAGTCAGGAAGGAATTCATTCATTCGGGCGAACGGAAGGAAATAAATCTGGATCTTTACACCGTAAAATAACCGAACCATGGAACCCATCACGATTGCCATTTTGCTGGTCACCTCAGCTCTTGCCGTGGCCTTTTGGCCATGGATTGTAGATTTCTTCAGCACGAAGTTAATTCCTTGGGTCCGCAACCGAATCTCAACCACTCTCGCCGACGAGATTGCCAGTTTTATCGACTTTGCCGATGGGAAAATTGTCCTGGTCAGGCGTGCCGTCAAACAATTGTGGATGGTATTCAGGCGGGACGTTCTTGGCAGTAAGATGGAGGTCAGGAAGATTGATGCCACGACTGTTGCCGGCAAGACAACCACAATAATCAAAGACGAAAATGGAAAGTATTTGCAGTCCACCACTGAAGAAGTGCTCGCCTGGGATGACCTGCCCGAAGCCATCCGAAGCGAGATGAATCGCCAGGGAAAAACCGAGGCTGCGATAGATTTGAAGAAAGCCGCTGAGGAGAATTTCCGTGCATCTGCCCAAAAGAACGGCATGGAAATGGAATTGACCGTATGAAGGCAGAACCAATTTCAACCGGTATTTTGAAACTCTTGCCAATCAGCATTTTCTTTTTGCTTGGAACTTTGGTGATTGCGCTCCTTTTTTGGCTGGTTTGGCTGAGAACCAAATCCGCTCCAACTGTTTCGCCAAACGACTCCGAGTCGGATGGATTTGCTCGCAACTTGATGGAAGCTCTCGCGCGGGAGGCGGCCAAAAAGCTCAATCTCGCCGAGACGGAATTAAGCCGCGCTTTATGGAATTGTCGCCATGGCAAGCCGGCGGGTGATGTTTTAACCGCACCCTTGCGGGTGGAATGCACTCTCACAAAATCGGCGGCAAACCGAATTGATGCCTGTGTGCAAATGTTATGCCAGCAGGATGGTCGGCCGGTCATCACATCGTTAAAACGCGTGTTTTCATGGGATGAACTACCTCGTGAAATCCGTAGTGAGTTCATCAAAACCGGGCAGCCAGAGTTGAATTATAGGCTTTGTGAACTCGCGCAAAACGATCAAACCAAATCAAATGCATGAGATTTATTTTCGACGCCGCAGTTGCAGTGGTTGGTTACCTTCTTGCCGACAAGGTTGTAAAAGCAACAACCGACAAACACATTCACGAGCATGTCTTTCAATGGTGGTGTGAAATGCGCGATTACCTCAACATGTGGCTTGCTGTGAATGCCCATCTTGGCATTCGCCGGGTGGGCGTTGTCATCTTGGATAAACTTGACAATTTCACGGTGCGGACGAAGCAACTGGCCGACCGGGTCATATTACGAGTCGTTGCTCATGACAAAAATGGATGCGACCACGAGGTGACCTCAAGAGAGGTCTCCAGGCAAGAAGCCTTGGCGCAGTTCCCGGCATTGGCAAACATTCCTGAAATGTTGATTCAGGAATTAACCGCATAACGCCATGTCATTTGGAAAAAAAATAACGCCGGAAGAATCGCTGTCCCGTTACAAATCCGCCAATTCGCAAAAGCCGGGCAAAGAGTCGGATAATCAAGCTGGACAGGACAAGAACACGGATGAGGCACTCAAGTTGTTGGAGCGCTTTGAGGTTCGCGCGCCGCGCTATCGCATGGACGACCTCATTCTGCCAGATGGGGTGAGACGGGAAATTAAAACCCTAAAAAGCCGCGTCAACAACCACGCGTTAATTTACCACGACTGGGGATTCAAAATGATTGACCCAGTCGGCGTCAGCGTTGCGGTTAACTATTATGGACCGCCCGGCACCGGGAAGACTATGTGTGCCGAGGCGTTGGCTTCCGATCTGGGACAGCACATCTTGGAGGTAAACTATGCGGAGATTGAATCCAAGTATGTTGGCGAGACGCCCAAAAACATCGTTGCCGCCTTTGCCCAAGCCAAGAAGTCCAAGGCATTGCTATTTTTTGATGAGGCGGACTCCATTCTGGGGCGGCGGTTGACCAACGTCACCCAATCCGCCGATCACGGCGTCAATGTCTCTCGGTCGGTAATGCTCAAACAACTTGACAGTTTTGATGGCATCGTGGTCTTTGCCACCAACCTTGCAAAAAACTTCGACGGGGCGTTCGTCCGGCGAATTCTTCAACATGTTTATATACCACTACCAGACGAAGCCTGCCGCCTTGAGCTTTGGAAAAGAATGATCGGTGTCAATGTGCCGGGCTGGGATTCAGTTGACCTAGCTGGCCTAGCAAAGGAATCTGCGGGGTTTTCAGGCGGCCTGATAAAAAATGCGGTGCTGCTGGCATTCTGTGAAGTGGCGTCCCGTGAGAAGAGTCTGCAGGCCCTTGTCCAAAGTGATTTAACCCGCTCTTTGCAGAGTGTCCGTCGCGCCAGCCAGGAAGTAGGCCCGGGGCATGCTGTCTGGTCCGAATTAAAAGAACTGCCTAAAGGTATATAGAGTGGCGGACAGTTTCTGGCGAAAATATACAATGAAGCAAATGCCTCTATGCCGATGCAAATCGTAAAACAATGATGCCAAATTCCCCCCTCGTCGGCTGGCATGTTGGCACCTGCACGAATACCACCGAGGGTTTCTCCGCCAACCTGCTGCTCACCATTTACGGGGCAACCGATACCACACTACACGGTGAACTCGCCCTGTTCGGCGATCTGGCTGGGGGCGGTGCCTTCCAAGGAGCGATTGATAACGGCCAAGTCATCTTCACCACCGCGGTTCCGGCGGCCCAGGTCGCGATCACCTGGCGAGGGACCATTTCAGGCGGCGCCTTGGCCGGGGATTATGTGGTCCG
>Ga0302265_1001155_pt1 | contig 16118 bp, 18 predicted proteins | sample III_Bog_E1_1_FD_194556 | JGI IMG/M metagenome (GOLD analysis project Ga0302265, IMG submission 194556) | Peat permafrost microbial communities from Stordalen Mire near Abisko, Sweden - III_Bog_E1_1 | ecosystem: Environmental > Terrestrial > Soil > Wetlands > Peat | place: Sweden: Abisko...
AATCACGTCGCCGGAAGCGGAACAGATCCGCGCGCGCTGGGAGGAATTGAAAAGCGCCACCGAAGGCTTTGTGGTGGCCTGCGAGAGCGGGGATTTTAACGCGCTGAAACCGGAGCCGGCCAAAAGACCTGCCTAAACCGCAAACGGGAAAATGTCATTGGCAAAGGGCAACGCCGGGTTTAACGTCGCAAATATGAAACCGCTTGGAGCCGCCCGTCCATTGCCGGGGATAAATACGCTTTCGCCAAATCAACTCCATCATTAGGCCGCTATGCATCTTCGACTTTTACGTTTGTTTCTTGGTTTTGCTGCCCTTGCTTGGGGCGTGTCAATGGTTGGGGTGTTTTTGAGCTGGTCAGCAGCAGAAGAGGCGCTACGGGGATTGGGCGCTCAACCGATTGCTTACGACCCGATGCTTGATTATTGGCTGCGCATGGCAGCAGGCGCATTTGGTTTGATTGGCTGCTGGTATTTGATTTTGATGATTTGGCCACAGAAGTTTTGTGCCGCAATCCCGTGGTTTGGTGGACTGATGCTTGTTGAGGGAGTTATTTTACTGGTTCATGGATTGCGATTGTCGCTTCCACCGTTTCCGTTTTATGGCGACACATCGGCGAGTTTTGTTGGGGGCGGAGCGATATTGTATTTGTCTCGCTATGCGAGACCCAATCACCACAAGCCGTTGGCCTAGTATGAGCACGCAAACACTAGGATCGTTTCTCTCTTGGACTCAAGTCATCGCATTTTATGCTTTGTGCGTAGTTTTGCCCTTCCGGTTTGTATTGCATACAGGGCGATTTAAGAGAGGAGTCTTGCTCGTTTGGATATCATCAGTAGTGTTTTCATTTTGTTCCGTATTGCTGGGAGAATATCTACGCCTGAACATTGACAAGAGTCTGGCAGATAGTTGTTGTGAGGGGCCGCAGTTTTTATGTCTTGCACTGATGGGTTGGACGCAGGGCATGATTGTTTCCGGGATCGCATTCTTCCTTTACTGGAGACGGAAGCGACTGGCAAAGAAGCAAGAGAGTGTTGACCATGAAGCTGCATCTTAACCCGTCGCCGTAGCCGATGCCATTTGCCGCCGGCCTCCGGCGTTTGTTTTTGTTCAGATTTCACCGTCAGGATCCCCTGCCCCATCACGAGGCCATCGCTGCTTCAATCAAAATAAAAACGGCGCAAACTTTCGTCTGCGCCGTTCGTGATTTTGCTTTCGGTTCAGGTGCAGATGCCGGTCATGGGCACGCTCCATTCGCTGGTCTGGTTGCCGGCGGCCATGGCGCAGACCCGGAAGGCGTTCAGCGAGCCGGGTAGGAGGTTCGCCGCGTCTTGAAAAACGCCAGCGCTGGATTGACCGGACGGACTGCCGAGCATAGGGTGACGTGCGCCGCCGGTTCCTTCTCCTGGGGGAGAAGGTTAGGATGAGGGCGGACTTCGGGCGCAAACTAAATTAGTGGAACAACCGTCCTCACCCCTGCCCTCTCCTCCAAGGAGAGGGAGAAACACGCGCCGCGTCCTGGAAAATACCAGCGACGGGATTGACCGGATGGATAGACGAATAAACCGAAACGCACGCAACCCAGTTCCTTCTCCCCGGGGGAGAAGGCTAGGATGAGGGCGAGCGTCAAAACAAACTTCCCAGCCTCCCCCGCATTCCGTAAATTCCATTCATGCCCCACTCAACCCGCGCCCGGCAGCTTCGCAAGGTGGAAACCTGGGCGGAAAAGCTGATGTGGCGCTGACTGCGCGCCCGGCGGTTCAGCGGCTACAAATTTCGCCGGCAGCATCCGTGCGGTATTTACTATCTGGATTTCTTTTGCGAAGAGGCGGAGTTGAATGTGGAACTGGACGGCAGCCAGCACAGTTTTCCCGACCAGCGAAAGCATGATGCGGAGCGGGAAAAGTTCCTGCAATCGCTCGGCATCAAGACGCTGCGGTTCTGGAACTCGCGGCTGCGGCGGGATGCGCAATGCGTCCGCGATACAATTTTCAACGAGTTGCAATTGCGCGCGCCGCATCCGTTGCCGGAATATACGAGGCCGATGAAACCGACGGGGGAAAAATTAGATTAACGCTCGGCCTCACCCCGGCCCTCTCCTCCAAGGAGAGGGAGAAACGCGCGCCGCGTCTTTGTAAATAATAGCGACGGGATTGGCCGGATGAACTGCCGAGAACAGTGAGGCGCGCGCTGCCGGTTCCTTCTCCCGGGGGAGAAGGTTAGGATGAGGGTGGATGTTGAACACAAATTAAATTAGTTGGACGCTCGTCCTCACCCCGGCCCTCGCCTCCAAGGAGCGGGAGAAAATGTGCGCCGTCTCATTGTAATTTTACGCGGCAAATTTGACCGGACGCTTCTTCATAAAACCAAAACGGCGCGGGCTTGCGCCTGCGCCGGTGATTGTCTCTCAACTTTCAACTCTCGACCATCCGCCTGACTAGGTGCTCATGGCGGTCATGGGCATGCTGTATTCGCTGGTCTGGTTGCCGGCGGCCATGGCGCAGACGCGGAACGTGTTCATTGAACCCGGCGTGAGTTTATCCACCACCGTGTCGTTCAGGTCGGTGAACATGGCCACCTTCGCCCAAGTGCCGTCCGCATTCTGCCGTTCCACAATCACCGCCCACACGTTGCCGGTGATGGTCAGGTTCAGGCGGATCTTCGTGGTCACTTCGTTCACCATGGACGCGATGGCCACGGTGCCCACGGGCGAGGGCCGCACGCCGCCGGGACTGGTGAGATGGAAACCGGACGCGGTCAGGATTTCCACGTTGCCCGCCGCCAAGGTTTCCACCGCATCGGCGGCGGTGTCGGCCAGGGCGAGCAAAGCCACGCGCACGGTATTTTTGTGGGCGATGTCAGTGCTGCTGCCGCCGTTGCAGGCGCCCTCGGCGGTGATGAACTCCGTGGCCTTGGCCTTCAGCGCGGTGCCGAGGGCCGTCAGCGTGATGAAGAAGGCGAGGGTTTCGAGGTTGTTGCCCACGCCCAAAAGGAACGGCCCCAGTTTGGTGTCACCCATTCTTGGGTAATCCCGGCGGATATGCTGCGCTTTCATTTGGTGTAATAATTATGGCTTTTTGTTTGATAATCATGCCGCGTGTCCCGTTGACCTAATCCCGGAGGAAACCCGCGAGTTCCCGGATAAAAGGTCATTGGTTGGGAAAATCATAGCAGACTTGCTGGCGCTGACCAGCCCCGGCGAAAGGGTATTGGCGAAAATAAGCCAGACAATTAGCGGCATTTACAACCCCGATGTTTACAGGCTAAAACCGTTAAAAATCGCCCCCTTGTCAAATGCCGTCGCCGGCCTGCTGGAAAATAATTGGCCGTCGCCCGCCGCCAAACCTCTCCTGCCCGTCCGCATCGCCACTTTTCGCGATGCCAACGCCACTTTGTCAGGTGACATAGCAACTTTGTCAGATGACATAGCAGTTATGCACGATGACAAAATGGCTATGCACAATGACATAGCAGTGTGGTCAGATGACATTACAACTTTGTCAAATGACATAACGACTATGTCAGATGACATAGCCTCCGTGTCAAATGACAAAATTGCTATGCGCGATGACAATATCACTTTGTCAGATGATAAAATCGCTCTGCGCGATGACATGGCCGCTTTGCCTGATGCCAAAACCGCCTTGGCGGAGGTCAATAGGACGGGTTGGTTTGCCAATGGCACATGGTCATGCCGCCGCAAAGCTCCAGAGGACTGGAGCACTCCAAGACGCTGCGCGTTTTTGGCCGCCCCTGGGTCCCGCGCCGCGTCTTGGACTGCGGCAACCCCCGGCCGCTTTGTCGGAGACGGAATTCAACGCGAAGTCGTCAAGCCGCCGAGGCGCAGAGGAATTTTAGCGGCCGGTTCAACCCTGCCCCTTTGCGACTTTGCGCCTTGGCGTGAGACGTCTTTCCCCTGCGGCAAAGAAAAAACGCCCGCAGTTGAATGCGGGCGTTTGGTGAAAGAATTAATTTACTTCGCAGCCGGGGCGTTCGTCTGGACGGGCAGCGTGGAGAGCAAATTGCCCACTGCGGGCGGAGGCGTCGTGGTCGTCGCGGGCGGCGGCGTGACCGGCGCGGGTTGCATGGCCGGAGCCGACTGCTGCTTGAGCTGGACCTGCTTGAGGAAATCCGCCGCGCTGTTGTCAGCATGCACCTTGTCGTGCAGGTAGCCGATGAACAGGCAGAGGAGGATGAACGTCAGGGTGGCGTTCTTGGTGATCTTGGTCAGCGCGTTGCCGGAGCCCGCGCCGAACAGCGCATCCGCCGTGCCCGCGCCGAACGCCATGCCCGCGCCGGCGTCCTTCTTAGGCAGTTGCACCAGCACCAGCAGGATGAACAGCAGCGCGTTGCAGACCGTGACAAACGTCAATAGACCGACAATGAAATTCATAGGGCGCGCAGTTTAGATGGAATTTTTGATGATGTCAGCAAAACTTCTTGCCTCCAGCGAAGCGCCACCGACGAGCGCGCCGTCCACGTCCGGCTGGCTCATGAGTTCCTTGGCGTTGTTGGGCTTGACGCTGCCGCCGTATTGGATGCGCACCTTGCGCGCGACCTCGGCGTCAAACATCGCGGCCAGAACGCCACGGATAAATTTATGGGCGTCCTGCGCCTGCTGCGTGCTGGCGGTTTTGCCGGTGCCGATGGCCCAGACGGGTTCGTAGGCCAGGACGGTCTCGGTCATCTGTTCCTTGGTGAGGCCGGCGAGGCTGCCGCGCACCTGGGTTTCCAGAACTTTCTCGGTCAAATTGCCTTCGCGTTCGGCCAGGGTTTCGCCGACGCAAACGATGGGCTTCAAGGACGCGGCGTGGACAGCGGCGGCCTTTTTGGCGACGAGCGCGTCGGTTTCCTTCTGGAACTGGCGGCGTTCGCTGTGGCCGAGGATGACGTAGCGCACGGAAAATTCCTTCAACATACCGGCGCAGATTTCGCCGGTATGCGCGCCGAAATTATTCTCGCTCATGTTCTGCGCGGCGAGCTTGAGATTGGAATCCATGATGGCCTTGGAAACCTCGCTCAGCGCCGTGAAGGCGGGAGCCACGACGACATCCACTTCCTTCACGCCCGCCAGGTCGCGCTTAAGGTCGCTGACGAGGGTCAGCGCCTCGGCGACGGTCTTGTTCATCTTCCAGTTGCCGGCAATGATCAGTTTGCGTTCTTTGTTCATGTTAAAATTTCTTTCTGTGGTAAAAATTTATTTGTCGCTCAACGCCGCCACGCCGGGCAGCACCTTGCCTTCGAGAAATTCCAGACTCGCGCCGCCGCCGGTCGAGGTGTGGGTGACTTTTTTGTCCGCGCCGTATTTCTTGGCCGCCGTCGCCGTGTCGCCGCCGCCGATGACGGTGGTCGCACCCGCCGCCGTGGCGGCCACAATCGCTTCGGCCATGGCCTTGGTCCCCTTCTCAAAAGCGGGAAATTCAAACACGCCCGCCGGTCCGTTCCAGATGATGGTCTTGGCGCGCTTAATAGCGTCGAGGAACAAGGCCGTTGACTTCGGTCCTACGTCGAGACCGAGCCAGCCGTCGGCAATGCCGGTGGCGTCGTCCGCCACTTTCACTTGCGCGTCGGCCGCGAACTTGTCGCCGCAAATATAATCCACCGGCAGAATGATTTTCTTGCCCTTTTCCTGCGCCTTCTTCATCAGGTCTGGCACGAGCTTCGCGCCTTCGGCGTCGTAGAGCGAATTGCCGATGGCCATGTTGTTGAGAACTTTTTTGAAAGTGAACGCCATGCCGCCGCCGATGATGATTTCATCGGCCTTGTCGAGCAGGTTGTTGATGAGTTGAATTTTGTCCGCGACTTTCGCGCCCCCGAGGATGGCGAGCAGCGGACGCTTCGGGTGGTCCAACACCGCACTGAACGCGTCGAGTTCCTTCTTCATCAAATAACCGCAGGCGCGCTGCGGGAGTTGCACGCCGGTCATCGAGCTGTGATCGCGATGCGCGGTGCCGAAAGCGTCATTGATGTAAACATCGCCGAGCTTGGTGAGGCTGGCACGGAAGGCTTTCACTTTTTCCGGATCGGCCTTGAGCTTGGAACCGTCTTCGAGCTTTACCTTGCCCTCTTCCTCGATGTGGAAGCGGAGGTTCTCCAGCAGGATCACGTCGCCAGGCTTGGCCTTGGCGCAGGCGGCCTCAACTTCCGCGCCGACGCAGTCGTTGAGGAATTGCACCGGCTTGCCGAGCAGCTTCGCGAGCGCATCGGCGACGGGCTTGAGGGAAAATTTCTCGATGCGCTTGCCGTCCGGACGGCCAAGGTGGCTCATCAGAATCACCGACGCACCCTGGTCGAGCGCGTATTTGATGGTCGGCAACGCCGCCTCAATGCGCTTGGTGTTGGTGATGGCACCGGTGGCTTTGTCCTGCGGGACGTTGAAATCCACGCGGATCAGGGCGCGTTTGCCCTTCAGGTCGAGATCTTCAATAAACAGTTTGGCCATAAATTAAATTGGGATGTGTTTGCCTCGCAAACAAGGCCTGCAATCTTATCAAAGGTCGTCCGCCAGTAAAGTGAATTTCACTTTCATTGCGGCCGGTTCGTTCCCCTGCCCAGCTCCAATCAACCGGCGCGGCTGGAAAACGGCTTCCAGTTTCCTCCTGTTACACGCCGCCGCTTAATGGTTTCAAAATCAAACGCACGGCTCTTTTTCGGATACGGCCAGGACAGCGGACACACCCGGCAGGACGGGCAGAACAAATATGTCCATGCCATTTCGAATGACGGCTATTGGAACGATGGCTCCGCCTTTTACCTCGGACGGGTGTTGCACTTTCGGATTGGCATCCTGAACGTCCGCTACTGGCAGTATTGCAGCAACGGTAAATGGGCGGATATAATGTCGAGGCCGCCACGCCCGTGTCCGGCTTTCCCAACGGCCAGACGAAGTGCTCCCTGGGCATCCCCGTTTGGCTGGCCGACCTGCACAATTATGTCCCGGCAACCTGATCATCCCGACGACGTGAGGTTTGCCTTCTATCAGGCCGACCATCCGTGGGAACCGTGGAGTTATATCGGACAGAAGTCCGGCGGTGAATTCATCGGCGACAAAAAGCAAAACGTCAGCCGCTGGTATGGGCCATCGCTAAGCCCAAAGTTTATCCGCAACAATCCTGACGGCAGCGCGACGGTCATCATGACCTACTCCGGTTCGAACTGGTAGAACCGCCCGAACAGCTTGTATAAATGCAACTCCTATCGGGTCATCTTCTACGCCCATCCGCTGCCCAAGCTGTGGGAAACTTTTAACGACACCGCCGCCACTTTTTCCGCCGGCTGGAACTACCGGATCAACCGCAGCTTCGGCGACTATCAGGACGATGTCCATATCACCACAAATGCCGAGGCTAATTGCGACTTCAGCTTTCGCGGCGAAGGGGTGGAAATCCTTTCCGAGAAGTTCGCCGGCCTGGGCGAGGTGAAGGTCGTCTTGGACGGCGAGACCCAGGGTAACTTCAGCCCGTATCAAGACCCAATGCCCCGGCTCTATCAGGTCCCGTTTCACCGCAACCTGAACCTCGCCCTCGGCCGGCACAAAGTGCGCGCCATCAAACCTGTCCGCCGCCGGTGCCGGCACTATCATTGATGGCATCAAGGTCTATGGCGACGACTAACCTGCCGGCTTATGCCCGGGCACTAAAACTTTGTGCCGGCCAGGAACAACTTATTTGTTGACTTATATTAGGGATAACTGGTTTAATCACCTCCATGAGTTCAATCAATAACTTATCCATCCAACAACTGCGTCAGGCCGCCAATCTCAAAGAGAAGATTGTCACGCTTGAAAAACAACTCGCCCAATTGCTGGGCGCCACCGCCAAAGTCGCCGCCGCGCCCGCCCCGAAGAAAAAAGGCGGCATGAGCGCCGCCGGCAAAGCGCGTATCGTCGCCGCCCAAAAAGCCCGCTGGGCCAAGATCAAGGCCGCCAAAGGCAAAGTTGCCGCCCCGGCCGCCAAGCCGGCCAAGAAGAAATTCGTCATGAGCGCCGCCGGCAAGGCCCGCATCGTGGCCGCCCAGAAAGCCCGTTGGGCCAAGATCAAGGCCGCCAAAGGTGCCGCCCCAGTCGTCAAGGTCGCCGCTCCGGCGGTCAAGGCCACCAAGCCGGCCAAGAAAAAATTTGTCATGAGCGCCGCCGCCAAGGCCAAGATTTCAGCCGCCGCCAAGGCGCGCTGGGCCAAGATCAAAGCCGCGAAGAAATAACTGCCACCGCATTTGCCCGCAAGCCGGAGTCGTCATGGCTCCGGCTTTTTCTTTTGCCCAAGCCCGCCGACGAAAGAGGAAGGATTTTGCCGCCGCAGAACAATTAATTGTCCGCACTTGATTTTCCGCCGCCGGTGAAGCAACTTGACCGGCACAAATCGGTCCAACCACAACAAACAAAAAAACAAAACCATGGCCCACGAACTCCCCCCGCTGCCTTACGACAAGGCCGCCCTCGAACCTCACTTTGACGCGTTGACGATGGAAATCCATCACGACCGTCACCACAAGGCGTATGTGGACAACCTCAACAAGGCGCTCGCCGGCAACGCCGCGCTGGAAGCCAAGTCCCTCTGCGAACTCATCAAGGATCTCGCATCCGTGCCGGAAAACATCCGCGGTCCGGTGCGTAATAATGCCGGCGGCCACGCGAACCACTCCTTCTTCTGGAAAATTCTCGGCCCGAACGCCGGCGGCGCGCCCATCGGCAAACTCGCGGACGATATCAAGGCCACGTTCGGCAGCTTCGATGAGTTCAAGGCGAAGTTCGAGGCGGCCGGCATCGGCCGGTTCGGCAGCGGCTGGGTCTGGCTCGTTTCCAACAACGGCAAGCTGGAGATCGTCTCCACGGCCAACCAGGATACTCCCGGCATGGGTAAGGCTATCGCCGGCTGCGAAGGCAAGCCCGTCATCGGCTGCGACGTGTGGGAACACGCCTACTACTTGAAATACCAGAACAAGCGCGCCGACTACCTGAAGGCGTTTTGGAACGTGGTGAACTGGAATGCGGTCGCCGAGAAATACAACAACTGTGACAGCAAGTGCTGACCTGATTTGCAAAGCCAGACGCGCCGACGCCAGTCGGCGCGTTTTTTATTTCTCGGATAAGATCAAATTCCCCGCGTGGTCACAATCTTGTTCCCCTTGCCCAGGACGATGACCTGCGGTTTCCACTTCTTCGCCTTTTTCTGGCTCACGGTGGCGAAGTTCATGATGGTCAGCACGTCGCCTTTCCTGCCGAGATGCGCCACCGCGCCGTTCAGGATGATTTCGCCGGTGCCGCGTTTGCCCTTGATGACGTAGGTTTCCCAGCGGTTGCCGTTGGCCATGTTGCCGCAGAGGATTTTTTCATACTCCTGCAGGCCGCACTTCTCCATGAGGTCGGCGGAAATGGTCAGGCTGCCTTCATAGTTCACGTCGCCGCCGGTGACGGTCGCGCGGTGGATCTTGGATTTGAGCAAAAAAATGTCCATGGGTTATTTCAGTTTCAAAAAGTTTTTCAAGATGGTGCGGCCGCTCTCGGTCAAAATGCTTTCGGGATGGAACTGCACGCCCCAGATCGGCAGCGTCTTGTGTTTCACGCCCATGATTTCGCCCTCGTCCGTCTCGGCGGTGATTTCTAAAACCTCCGGCAGCGTGTCGCGCTTGATGACGAGCGAATGATACCGCGTCGCGAGAAACGGATTGGGCATGCCCGCGAACAGGTCTTTGCCATTGTGCTTAATCGGCGAAACCTTGCCGTGCATCATGCGATAATTCACCACGACTTCTGCGCCGAACGTGTGCCCGATGCACTGATGCCCGAGACATACTCCAAAAATTGGAATGCCTTCGCTCGCAAAAGTCTTGATGACGTCGTTGGACAAACCGGCCTCGCGTGGCGAACACGGCCCCGGCGAAACCAGGATGCGTTCCGGCTTGAGCGCGCGAATTTGTTCGAGGGAAATCTCGTCGTTGCGCCGCACCTGCAAGTCCGCGCCCAGTTCGCCCAGGTATTGAACCAGGTTGTAAGTGAACGAGTCGTAGTTGTCCAAGACCAGAATCATTTTCGGTCGGTCAATTTAGTTGAAAAGCGCGAAAATGAAAGTCTTAAACCGATTCTAACCCGCCGTCAACGCGGCGCGGGCATCGTCCGCCGTGCCGGTCTTCTCCAGAAAATAATCATAGCCGCCGACATACGGCGTCACCTGGCCGGTGTTGACGTGCAAGACTTTCGTCGCCAGATGGCGGATGAAATGCACGTCGTGCGAGATGAAAACCAGCGTGCCTTCGTAACGCTCGAGCGCCAGCGTCAGCGACTCAACGGTGTGGATGTCGAGGTGCGTGGTCGGCTCGTCCATCAGCAAAAGGTTCGGCGGATCCACGAGGAACTTGACGAGGTTCAAACGGCTCTTTTCCCCACCGCTCAACACCTTCGTCAGCTTATAAATGTCATCCTTGCGGAACATGAAGGATCCCAAAATCGCCCGCGCCTCGTCGTCGCGCATTTTGGGCGCAACGGCGAGAACCTCGTCGAGCACGGACTTTTCCGGGTCGAGCGTGGCGGCGCGGTGCTGGCTGAAATAACCAATCTTCGCGTTGTGGCCGAGATCGCGTTCGCCTTTCTGAAATTCCACCACGCCCGCGAGAATCTTCAACAAGGTGGATTTGCCCGCGCCATTCGGCCCGACCAGCACGGTGCGCTCGCCGCGTTCGATGGTCAGGTCAAGGCCGGCATAGACCTTGTTCGCGCCATAGGCCATGTGAATTCCATTGAGCGTCACCGCGCGCTGCCCGCCGCGCGGCGGCGGCGGAATCTGAAAACGGAACGGCTTGCGCGGCGCGAGCGGCTTCTCGATGAGTTCCATGCGCTCGATCTGCTTCAGCTTGCTTTGCGCCTGCGACGCCTTGGACGGGATGGAGCGGAACCGGTCGGCGAACGCCTGCAAGTCCGCGATTTCCTTCTGCTGGTTTTTGTAGCCGGCGAGCTGCTGGTCGTAGCGCTCCTCGCGCTGGCGCAAATAATCCGTGTAGTTGCCGGTGTAAGGAACCAGCTTGCGCTCGGAAATCTCATGCACCTGCGTCACGACTTCGTCCATAAACTCGCGGTCATGCGAAATCAGCAGCACCGCGCCGGAATAATTCTTGAGATAATTTTGCAGCCACAGCAGCGCGAGCAAATCGAGATGGTTCGTCGGCTCGTCCAGCAGCAATAAATCCGGCTCCATCACGAGCAGCCGCGCCAGGCGCGCCCGCATGATCCAGCCGCCGCTCATCTCGTTCGCCTTGCGGTTGAAGTCTGTCTCGCGGAAACCGAGACCGCGCAGCATTTTCTTCGCCTTCGTTTCCGCCTGCGCGTCGTTGAGCGCGTCGTGTTTCGCGTGCGCTTCGAGGTATTCCGGCGAGGAAACGTCGCCGGCCTTTTCCAGTTCATGCAGCCTTTTTTCCAGTCGCGGCAGTTCGTCCACGCGGCCGGTGGCGACGTCTAAAATGGTTTCGTCACCGTTCGCCTCGGCCTCCTGCGGCAGATAGCCGACCATCGTCCATTCATCCCGCTGCACTTCGCCGGCGTCGGGTTCAAGCTGCTTGAGGATGATGGAAAACAAGGTTGTCTTGCCTGCGCCGTTCGGCCCGACGAGCGCGACGCGGTCGCCGTAATTCACGGCGAACGACGCGTCTTCAAACAGCACGCGCCCGCCAAAGGTCATCTTCAGTTCTCGGATTGTCAGCATGGAATAAAAGTTCGCCACCGGCAGCGGTGACGAGCCGGAAAGTCTAACCCAGGATTGCCCCGCGTCAACTGCCCACTTTCAAAGCTCCCCGATGAACCAGTCCTCCACTTTCTTGCGCGCCCACGGCGTCTTGCGCAGGAACGTGAGGCTGGATTTCACCGTGGGATTGAACATGAAACAGCGGATGGGGACGCGCCGGCTCATCTCGCTCCAGCCGTGCCGCTGGACGAGCGTGTTGAGGATGGTTTCCAGCGTGATGCCGTGCAGCGGGTCGCGCGGATGGGAAACGGGCGGAATGGAATCGGACATGAAATTGTTTTGGTGTGGAGGTTCTGGCCAGGCAAGCCGCGTTCACCGGCTGCAATCATCAAGGGTTTGCTCAACCGTCTCGGCGGCGACCTTGCAGCCAAACTCGACCCGGCCGATTTTTTTCGCGAGGACAAATTTCACCTCGCCGCCGCTGACTTTCTTGTCGAGTTTCATCGCGGCCAAAAGCTTTTTGCGCCGGATTGGATTTAACTTAAGCCTCACCGGCAGGCCGGCGTGGACAAACAGTTGTTCAATCCGTCCCGCGTCGCCCGATGGCAGCCCCAAAATCTTTTGCGACAGCTTCGCCGCCGCCACCTGCCCGATGGCAATCGCCTCGCCGTGTAGGAATTTTCCGTAGCCGGAGCTGTTTTCAATCGCGTGGCCGATGGTGTGGCCGAAATTCAGGATCGCGCGCAGGCCGCTTTCCGTCTCGTCCTGCCCGACCACGTCCGCCTTGATCTCGCAGCAGCGCGCAATCACGCTGCGGAGCGTCGGCCCATCGCGCTGGAGCAGCTTCGGCAGGTTGCGTTCAAGCTGCGCAAACAAGACCGCGTCGTAGATGACGCCATATTTGATGACCTCGGCGAGGCCGGAAACGTATTCGCGCTTCGGCAAGGTCTTCAGCGCGTCCAAATCGCACAGCACCAGTTGCGGCTGGTAAAAGGCGCCGACGAGATTTTTGCCGGCCTTGAGGTTCACGCCCGTCTTGCCGCCGACGGAGCTGTCCACCTGCGCCAGCAGCGTCGTGGGAACCTGCACGAACGGGATGCCGCGCAAATAAGTCGCCGCCACAAAGCCCGCCAGGTCGCCCACCACCCCGCCACCGAGCGCGACGATGAAGGATTTCCGTTCCAGCCGGTGCTTCGCCAGTTGGTCGAGGCATTTTTCCACGACCGCGAGGCGCTTGGATTTTTCCCCGGCGGGAATGGTGATTAAAACCGTTTCAAAACCCGAAGCGGAAAGCGACTTCAATGCCGCCTGCGCAAACTTCCTGCCGACGTTGGCGTCCGTGATGACGGCGCAACGCTGGCCGAGCTTGAGCTGTGCGCATTCCGCACCGAGCCGCGACAAAAGGCCGCCACCAACCTTGATGGCGTAGCTGCGGTTGCCGAGCGGGACTTGAACGATGCGCATGGTCAGAGGATAAACAGAGCCGCGCGCGTGTCAAAAAAGGAAATTGGCTTAGGGCTTGCCGGCGCTCGGCGGCTTCGCCTATTTTGGCACGTTCTTACAACGCCAAACCAAACCAAATTATAAATTATGCGCATGCTGATGATCGCCACCATTCCGCACCACACTTTTAACGCCGCCGTTAAAGATGGCACCGCCGGAACGAAGCTCGCCAAAATTCTCGACGCCATCAAGCCGGAGTCGGTTCATTTCACGGAAATCAACGGCAAGCGCACCGCCTTCGTAGTGGTAGACTTGCCGGAGGCTACGAAAATTCCCGCGTTGGCCGAGCCGTGGTTTCTGACATTTGAGGCGGATGTGCAATTGCACCCGTGCATGACGCCGGAGGATTTGCAGCGCGCCGGTCTGGACAGTGTGGGCAAGCAATGGTGCTGACGCCCCGGCGTTATTTCCCAATGCAGAACGCGCTGAAGATGGAGTCGAGCAAATCTTCGGTGGTGGTCTTGCCCACGATCTCGCCCACGGCGTTGGCGGCAATCCGCAAATCCATCGCCACCAGCTCCAGCGTGGCGTCGGCGCGCAGCGCATCCGTCGCGAGGCGCGCGGTGGCGCGGGCGCGGTTCAGCGCGTCCTGATGTCGCGAGTTGATGGTCACCTGTAACATCTCAGCCTTGATTTCACCGGCCCAGACTAAATTTTTAATCGCGTCCTTCAGCGCCTCAATCCCCTGCCCGCTGGTGCAGGAAACTTCAATGTTGAATGTTGAATGTTGAATGTTGAATGTTGCCGGCAGTTCCAGCTTCACCGGCAAATCGGTTTTATTGCGGACGAGAATTCGTTTCTTGTCGGCGAACTCGGCCAGATAGTTTTTATCGGCGTCCGTCAGCGGTTCGCTGGCGTCGAGGACGTGCAAAATGAATTCCGCCTGCGCCAGCGATTGGCGGCTGCGGCGAATGCCTTCCAATTCGATTTCGTCGCGCGCCTCGCGCAAGCCGGCGGTGTCAATGAAGATGACCGGCAGGCCGCGGATGTTGGCGGTTTCTTCAATCGTGTCGCGCGTGGTGCCGGCAATCGGCGAGACGATGGCGCGGTTGTGACCAAGAAGCTGGTTGAGCAAACTGGATTTGCCCGCGTTGGGCCGGCCGATGATTGCCGCGCGGATGCCGCGCCGGAGAATCTGGCCTTCGTTGGCCGTGCGCAGCAGTTCGTCCATAAACGCGATGCCGCCTTCCAAGCGCTGCAATAATTTATCCTTCGTGTCCGGTGAAATGTCTTCGTCAGGAAAATCAATGTGTGCTTCAACGTGCGCCAGCGTGAGCATCAGGTCATCGCGGAGCCGGTTGATGCGCTGGGAAAGTTTGCCGGCGAGTTGCTCGTTGGCGGCGGCCAGCGCGAGTTCCGTGCGCGAGTGAATCACATCGGCGACGGCTTCGGCCTGCGCGAGGTCAATGCGACCATTGAGAAAAGCCCGTTTGGTAAATTCGCCCGGCTCGGCGAGGCGCGCACCGCTGGCCAGCAAGGTGTCGAGGACGAGCTTGGCGGGCAAAATGCCGCCGTGGCAGGAAATCTCGACGGTGTCCTCGCGCGTGAACGTGCGCGGGGCGCGCAGGACGGCAAGCAATACTTCATCAATCACGGTTCCGTCGCGGACGATTTTTCCGAACTGAATCGTATGCGTCGCCGAAGCGGACGGCTTCAGCGAACTTTTCCCGGCCGGCTGAAAACATTTGTCGGCGACGGCAAACGCGTTGGCACCGGAAAGCCGGAGGACGGCCAGGCCGCCTTCGCCGAGCGGCGTGGCGATGGCGGCAATGGTGTCGTCGGGAAACATTTGAGATTTACGATTCAGGATTTACGCGCCGATGGTTTCATAGTGCGCAAAGCGCAGCTTGTGAATCATACATGGCGACAGTTGCCGATCTGGTTTTCCGCGTCGCGTCCCTGCAAAAAGAGCCGCGCCTTCTCGTAGCTTTTCTTGTGCAGATAATGCCGCAGCGACGGGTCGGTGCCGGGCGGCAGTTGCGCGGCCAGTTCGTCAATGCGCGTGAACAGCGGCAGCAGGCTGGGCTTGGGATTCGCCGTGGCGAGGCCTTTGACCGTTTCGTCCAGTCGCGCCAGAGCGGCGAGCAGTTGTTGTTCGGTGGGTGAATTCATTGGAATAGACCGGGAAAATTATGCGTCAGCCAGGAATGGCGAAAGTCCACTTCGCCGAGCAGATACAACGCGGTTAGCAGGCGTGCCAGGGCGGAACTCAGCACCAACACAAACATGCCTGCGAGGTATAATCCGAAGGCGTGGGTCGGGTCGGGCTGCAAGACGCGCGGGATGCCCTGGTAAAGCACCCAGACGGTGAGCGCGATGCCGATTCCCCAAGAAACCCATGGGCTGATCGAGGGACTGGCGTCCAGCAACCGCGCCAGCAGCAGCGGACTGTAACTGTAGGCCACGGTCGTGAACGCATCAAGGAAGCGGCGCCGGCCGCCCTGAAAGGTCTGGCTGATGGCCAGAAGCATTTGGGCGGCCAGTAAAACCATCACCAACAACAACGCGGCCTGGATTGTTTCAAAGACGACAATGTCGTGCCGGGAAAAATTCATGACCCGTTGAAACCCGGGCTGCCACTTGCCCCAGCGATCCAGGCTCCAGCCTTCGGCGGCGCATGGGAGCAGGATCATCGGCAGAAGATACCAGCCCAAGATGAAGCCAAACGCGCGCTGCGCCCGGACAATCTTGTCCCAAGCCACGCCGGGTTCAAAAATCAGGAAAAACACCTTGAGCATGGAGGCCAGACTCTAATCGGACCGCCGCCGATTGTCAGCAAAATCCGCTTTCACTTCCGCGCCGCGCGCCGTTAAACTGGTGGCGTGAAAGTTGATCTCGGCATCTGGAGCAGGCTCACGCAGGCGGTCGTCGTCCTCGTCGCGCTGGCCGTCCTCATTTTTATTTGCCTTGCCTACCAGAAGCCCATCGAGCAAAACGAGCGGATGCGC
>Ga0302265_1001156_pt1 | contig 16107 bp, 18 predicted proteins | sample III_Bog_E1_1_FD_194556 | JGI IMG/M metagenome (GOLD analysis project Ga0302265, IMG submission 194556) | Peat permafrost microbial communities from Stordalen Mire near Abisko, Sweden - III_Bog_E1_1 | ecosystem: Environmental > Terrestrial > Soil > Wetlands > Peat | place: Sweden: Abisko...
TATTGGCTCCTCAGGTAGGACTCGAACCTACAACCCTTCGGTTAACAGCCGAATGCTTTCCTTTCCTCCCTTCACTTGAATGGCTGTCCATCAGCCAAACCCATCATTCCAAAGCACAATATCCTCATACAGCACATCCGGCAGGAATCTGGCTGGCTATTAAACTGGCGTCCCCAACAAGTATGCGATAGCGAAGATTTTCCATCTCCGTTAATTGATCGAATTCATGCAGGCTTAGGCTACGAGTGCGCGCCTTCAGCAGTAGCACAACTTCTTTCTGAGGCCATGTCGCCCATTCAAATACCGTGGGGAATGCCCTTCCGCGTTGTTCCGCCAAATGCCTGCGACGGTCGCATTGCTGTCTGAACTTGGCGGTATCTGAGATTCGGGGTCGCAGATCAATAGCGACATCAACATCACCCAACCTTTCCACACATGAAAGCATACTGCCAAACAGAACGGCGCTCTTGACGATGAACGCATATTCTTTCGAAGCATTTACAGCATTCACGCGATCCACGAACTCTCCTAGGACCCGTTCTGCTGTTCCTCGAGAAATAGGCTTCGCGGCAGTTGCATTCGAAAATGCATGACCTCGCGTTGCAACCTGGAAGGCTGCTTCATCCCCAAACGGCATTGTGGGCTCAATGAATTCGAGCGCGACCAAATCGTTGATGAACTCTGCTGCCTGCTTTGAATTGAGTCGCATAAGGCTCTCAGCTGCTGTGTGCATGAAAAAACCGCGCTCGAACCTCCTGAGAAACCCACGCACCCGCATTGCAGAATGACCCGCGACAACTTCTTCCTTCGTGATTCGCATTGCGTTCACTCCTCTCTCAATCCATGATTTGAATTACCCGTGGTTTCTTCTTGTGTCTTCCTTCGCACGCAGAACCAAGCAACGTAAGCCGCGAGCGAGCAGCCGTTCACTTGGGCAAGCGTGTCCTTCAACTGGATCCCTTTTGGCCACTCGCTCAGAACATCGGACGAAAACGCCGAAAATTCATTTGATCGCCAACCCTTTTCGGGAGCAATTCCGAGGATGAGAATCCTTCAATCTTGAAATTCGGTCAAATTCCGACGCGGAATAAGCTCTATGGCGAGATCTTGGAAATTTGACTGAGATTCGAATCCATCCTAAACACATGAGTAGTTGGACAACCGTCCACTTAGGAGGTTTCGTGAGAAATCCGGCTCCCATATACAAAACACCCACGTTTGAGCCAATGCGCGGCTCGGCCGTAAGCACCCGGCTAGAGCCGCATCAAACAGTGAATAAGTCGTCGAGCATCATGGACGACGTGACATTTATCCGGCTGCCTGAAGTGAAGGCCGTCACGGGGCTCTCGAAGACCAGCCTGTACGCGCTGATTAAGGAAAAGAGCTTTCCCGCGCCTGTCCGCCTCGGACCGCGCGCAGTCGCTTGGGTGAAATCCGAGATCAGGCAATGGGCCGTAGAACGCGTACAGGCATCGCGTTCTGCTGCTTGACTCCGCTCCGCGCCGTCATGGGTTCGCCGGCTTTAGCAGATCGCGACGCTTGTCGAGGAAATCCGCCCGGACCTGCGTTGTGAGGGCATTGCCTAAGAACTCGCGGCGGAGCTGGAGCAGCGCCGGATTCGCAATCACCCGATTCATTTAGGCTGCGCTTCCCCTGAACGGCAATAGCTTTCCGCCTCTTTGAGTTCGCTCCAAGAAGTTCGCCCACTCTTGCATCATCCTGGCGCGCGGCTCAAGATAAAGCGCGTGGTTGTAGGCGGCACTAACAGCGTTACGTGGAGCATGCGCTAGCTGCAGTTCGATGTGTTCATGCGGGTACCCTTGCTCGTGCAGGATGGTGGATGCCAGCCCTCGGAAGCCGTGCCCGGTCATTCGGCCTTTATACCCCATGCGCTTCAAGGCTCCAAGAATAGTGTTATTGCTCATGGGCTTCTTGCTGCTACGGTCCCCGGGAAAGAGCCATTCACTTGATCCAGTTAGCAAGCGCAGCATTTCCAGGACTTCGATTGCCTGCGAGGCGAGGGGAACGATGTGCGGGTCGCGCATTTTCATTCGTGCGGCAGGGATGTCCCAACGGGCGGCTTCCATATCGAACTCTGCCCACTTGGCACCGATCAGTTCGCTCGTACGGACAAAAGTCAGCGCCATGAGCTTCATCGCTAATCGGGTTACATGAGTTCCCTGGTATACCTCCATCGACCTCAACAACGCCGGGAGCTCTTTGGCGTCGATCCGTGCAAGGTTTGTCTTGTGGGTTGGTCTCAAAACATCGGCTGGCCGAATCTCACTTGCTGGATTACGTTTCGCATATCCGTGGGCAATGGCGTAGCGAAAGATTTGCCCGACATTCTGCATTGCCCGCTTTGCCAGATCAGCGGCACCACGGCCCTCGATCATTTTGACCATCGTGACCAATTCAGGAGCTTCAATTTCAGTGATGGGGCGCGCACCAAGCAACGGAAGGATGTTTGCGTCCATGCGCCTCCGCGTCGCGTCGACGTGCTGCGCGCTCTTCTCAGCACGCCAATGGTCAAACCAGAGTTTCGCGATCGTCTCGAAGGAATTCTCGGCCGCGATCTTTTCTGCGTTCTTTGCCGCCTTCCGCTGCACCATCGGATCAAGGCCAATAGCGAGCAGTCTGCGAGCCTCGGCGTGGCGTTCCCTGGCTAGTGCGAGAGGCACATCCGGGTACTTTCCGAAGGCCATGAGCTTTTCCTTGCCTTCATGCGTGTACGCCCATCGCCACAGTTTTCCGCCTGCTGGAGTGACCCAAAGATAAAGGCTCCCGCCGTCGCTCATGCGATATGCCTTCTCCTTCGCCTTGGCCCTGCGAATCTCTACATCTGTCAGCGGCATTTTTACCTCCCCAAAAGCATCGCCGCCGAAAGTACCCCCTGACCAGAGGAAAGATACCCCCCGAAATACCCCCGCAGCGCCTGGCTTCCATAGTACCGCCTGGAACGGAAAAATTCACAGAATACCTGTGTTTATTGGGTCTTGTTTCGATTATTGGACTTCTTCGAACGGCGTAGAACTAATCTTTGGTGGGCAGTGAGGGACTCGAACCCCCGACATCCTGCTTGTAAGGCAGGCGCTCTAACCAACTGAGCTAACCGCCCACGGGAGGCTCCAACGCCACAAAGGCCTCATTGAAATCATATCAGTAGAACTGCGTGGCCGAAACGCCTGTCGCGCCTGCGCAAGCCAGGCCCGACGCGAAACACTTCAAACGGGTAAAATTATTCTTGGGGGAATCGCTTGCCGCTCAAGGCACTGTCGATTGACCCCGGCCCAGGGCGGAGCATCCTATTGACAAGTACAGAAAAGAGACAGGATCCTCTCCTGGACGCGGACAGGCCGCGCATCGGCGTTCTGGCCATTCAAGGCGACTACGCCGCGCATGCCGAGGCGCTCACCGAGTCGGGCGCGGAGCCGGTTGAGGTGCGCAAGCCGGACCAGCTGGCTGCGCTGGACGGGCTCATTCTTCCCGGCGGCGAGTCCACCACCATCCTTCGGTTCCTTGAGAAGCTCAACTTTTTTGAGGTTTTGCGGGAGTTCTGCGGCAGAAAGCCGGTCTTTGGCACCTGCGCGGGCGCGATTCTGCTGGCGCGGGAGGTGCGCAACCCGGCCCAGCGCAGTCTCGGCGTGCTGGACGCCGTCGTGGAGCGCAACGCCTATGGCCGCCAGATCGACTCGGCCATCCTGAACGCGGAGACTGAATTGGCCGGCGGCCCGCTGGAGATGGTTTTCATTCGCGCCCCGCGCATCGTCGAGACCGGCCCAGGCGTCAGAGTTCTCGCCCTCCGCGACGGCTCCCCGACGCTGGTCAAACAGGGAGCGGTGTTGGCGGCGACGTTTCACCCGGAGCTTTCCCCCGATCGGCGGGTACACCGATTGTTTGTCGAAATCGTGAACGAAGCGCGCAAAAAATAGACAACTTTGCCTGAATCGGGCCTTCGACCTGAACTGAATTTAAAGATTGCCACCAAATTGCATCCATCCTCTTGGATTTCGGACGCGTCGAATGGAAAGTGGAGTAATCTCATTTCCACAGAGGCTCTGGATGCCGTCCATTTTTACGCCAACATCCGCGGAAGCGGAACGGAGAGAACCGGGAATCGGCGGAAAGCCGCCCGTGGACCGTCGGCCGACCGGCGGCGGGGGCGGCGGCGGAGACGACGACTGGAAAAATGAACGCAGGGGCCCGCGCGAACTCCTTCACCGCATTCGCTTTTTCGTCTTTCTCTTCCTTGCCACCGACATGGTTTTTTTCGCCGTGCTGGTGGTTGCTTTCTATGCGCGCCAGGCCGGCTTTCACATGGATCCGCGTACGATGCAGCCCATCGGCGACTGGCATCCGGTGCAGTTGCCGCCGATCCTGTATTTGAATACAGCGGTGCTTTTGCTGAGCAGCCTGAGTATGGAATGGGCGCGGACGAGCATCTTTCGCGAGATCGATGTGCTGGAGGAGTGGCTCGGACTGGGCCAGCCGGCGCTGCGCCGCACCCTGCCTTGGGTGGGCGCGACGCTCGTTTTTGGCTCCCTGTTCCTTGCCGGACAGGCGATTGCTTGGAGGCAGTTGACGGCCCAGGGATTCGCCTTCGACGGACACTCTACGCCGGCGAGCTATTTCTTTTACATGATCACCGGCCTGCACGCTGCGCACCTGGTCGTCGGCGTCCTGGCGTTGGCGCTGTGTCTGGCGACTTTGAGATTCCTTAAACGCGTCGAGTACCGGCAGGTGGCCGTCGACGCAACGGCTTGGTACTGGCACACCATGGGCCTGGCGTGGCTGATTCTCTTTGCGGTGCTTGCTCTCGGTCAGTAGAAACGGCTGATTCTAGAGGTGCAGGAACGACCGGCAACGCTCGCGGAACGTCGGCAATTCGGGACATTCGAAATAGACCTGGCGATTGAGCGCCATCAACAACTGCACTGCCCTTACCCGCTCATTGTCAGCCGCAAGAGAGATGCCGTCGTGGACAATTTCGTCGGCGAGATACTCGATTGCGTGGCCCAGGATTTCAAGGGCGTGGCCGGCGCGGGGCGTGATGCGGCGCGGACGCGGGGCGCTTGCATAGACAGCGGGCGCCTGGGAAGAAGCGGGAATGTCGAAGCCGGTCGTTGTGGAAGCTGCCATGGTGTCCATCCTCACCTTGTTCTTCGGCCATTGCCCTTACTTTTTCAGATGACAAAGGTACCGTGTCCCAACCTTGAACACTGGGATTATCAGGTTCTGTTTCGGGAATGGATGTGACGTACCGCACCCACCTTTTCTTGGTCTGAAATCCGTCCCCAGCGAACAGCAGATTCGGCTGCCTGGGCCAAACCTGCCCGCACTCCGTTGATTCCGTCTCCAATCAAGAGTTGCGCACTGGAACGAAATAATCTGCAAATGGGTGCGGCCCTTGCGCAATCAGGCCATTTCCGCTTTTCTCGCCATGTTTTTCCCCGTCTCTTCACCCTGTCTGCCTTGACGGGATGAGCCTGAAAACCTAATCTCAAACCAGCGTCCTCTTTTGATCGGAGCTGTTCGCGGTTGCGGCCGAGCGAGGGCAATCCAACGGATTTTTTCCGGACAGGGCGACGATGACCCCCTACTACTGGCAGTACCTCCCGCTTCTCATGCAGATTCTCGCTGCATTCGGGCTTGGCGTGGGGATGGTTGTAGCCTCCTGGTTCGTCGGGCGGCACCGCAATACCAAGACCAAGCTGGCCGCCTACGAGTGCGGGATTGTGGCTGTAGGCGACGCGCGCGGCCGCTTCAGCGTACGCTTTTACATGGTCGCGGTTTTGTTCATCCTGTTCGACGTGGAAGCGGTTTTCATGATGCCCTGGGCGGTGATCTACCGCCAGCTTTATCACATCACAGGAAGCAGGCTCTTCGGCTTCTGGGAGATGCTGGTTTATCTCGGATTTGTCGCGGTGGGACTTTACTACATTGTGCGCAAGGGCATCCTCAACTGGAGCAAGGACAGGGCGGACCTCTAAAAAATGAGCCAGACAGCAAACAACTCATTCATCGGCAAGGCAGCTGTGCTTGAGGGCCTTGCCGATCACCCGGCGCTCAAAGCCATCCTTGAATGGAACGCGCAGGCGCTCACCGACGCGACGTTCGACCGCAATGAGTTGACCCTCACCGTTGCAGCCGACCAGATCCGCGCCGCGGCCCAAACCGTGCAGGCCGCCGGCTACAACTTCTTTGAAGACATGACCGCGGTCGACTGGTTCCCTTCCTCGCCGCGCTTTCAGTTGAGCTATCACATTCTCTCGCACACGTATAAGGAGCGCATTCGCCTGCGCGCACTGGTGCATGAGGCCAGCGCGTCGGTTGAATCCATCACGCCCGTCTGGCCGGCAGCCAACTACTACGAGCGCGAAGTCTTCGATCTGTTCGGCATTCGCTTTGAGGGCCATCCGAATCTGCGCAGGATCATGATGCCGGACGATTGGGTTGGCCATCCGCTGCGCAAAGACTATCCGGTGGAGGGGTACCGCTAATGACCGACACGATTGGTACACCCATCCTGGAAGCTCCGCGAGCCGAAGGCGCCAAAGATCAACACATGGTCCTGAACATGGGACCGCAGCATCCTTCCACGCACGGCGTGCTGAGGCTGGTGCTGGAGATCGACGGCGAGATCATTGTCCGGCTTTATCCCGAAATCGGCTATCTGCACACCGGTATTGAGAAGACCTGCGAGGCCAAGTTTTATCAGCAGGTGGTTCCGCTCACCGATCGGGTGGACTATCTGGGCCCCATGGCCAACAATCTGTGTTATTGCCTGGCGGTCGAAAAGCTGCTTCAGTTGGAAATTCCCGAAAAAGGTCAATGGATTCGCGTACTGCTGACCGAGTTGACCCGCCTGAACTCGCACTTGATCTGGCTGGGCACGCACGCCATGGACATTGGCGCGCTGACCGTATTCCTCTACACCTTCCGCGAGCGCGAAGAGATTCTGCGCATCTTCGAAATGGTGTCGGGACAGCGGATGATGACCAGCTACTTCCGCATTGGCGGCCTGGCGATGGAACCGCCGCTGGACATGTTCGCCCGCATTCAGGCATTCATCAATACGTTCCCCGAAAAGATCGACGAGTATTCCAACCTGCTCACCGGCAATCCGATCTTCGTGAACCGGCTCAAGGGGGTTGGCTATCTCTCGAAAGAAGACGCCATCGCTCTTGGAGTGACAGGCCCGGTGATGCGCGCGTCCGGCATCGATTTCGATCTTCGCCGCGACATGCCGTACTCGAGTTACGAGAAATTCCATTTCAAGGTGCCGACTTCAACCGACGGCGATGTATGGGCGCGGTATTTGCTGCGATTCGAGGAGATGCGCGAAAGCACGAAGATTATTCAGCAGGCGCTGGACGGCATGCCCGAAGGGCCGATCAAGGCCGATGCGCCCAAGATTGTGCTGCCCGATCGCGAGAAGATGAAGACGCAGATGGAGTCGCTGATCCATCACTTCAAGATTGTGACCGAGGGCTTCGCCGTGCCGGCGGGCGAAGTGTACCAGGGGATTGAATCGGGGCACGGACAGATGGGCTACTACGTGGTTTCAGACGGGACAGCGAAGCCTTATCGCGTGCACATGCGCTATCCGTCGTTTGCCACGCTGCAGGCGCTTGAGACCATGTGCCGGGGGCGCATGCTGGCCGATGTGGTGGCCGTGGTTGGTTCGATTGATATTGTGCTGGGAGAGATCGACAGGTAGGGAATAGGGACTACTGGCCGAGGGACTAGGGGCTTTCGAATCGTCCAGGGCTTTGAAAGGGCACGACTTTAGTCGTGCCGAAAAGGGTAGAAAAGAAACGGGGCTTTAGCCCCTGAGGGAATGCGGGTTGGAACAGAATGAACGGATCGAAAACCAACCCTCCGCAAACCAGGATCAGTTGTACGTCGAGCTTTGGGTATCGCTTGCTTCCCTGCTCCGCAGCTACACCGCGGCGCATGGATTGAACGGCAATCGCCAGGCGACGGTGGAGTTGGGCGAAGATCGAATTTTAGTGCGGCACGGCGAGCAGTGGCTGGACCTGAGGCGCGATGGCGCTCAAGTGCGCTGGCAGCGCGAAGACGGGCGCGGTGAGAGTTTGGAACTGACGGAGGCCGGCGATTTGCGTGGCCCGGTAGACGAGGAAGCGATGGATATGGCAGCCGAACGATGGGCGCGGGACCTGATGCTGGAGTTGAAACAATGAGCCCGGAAACGATGACTTTATTCTCGCCCAGGGTCGCAGCGCGCTTTGACGCGCTGGTGCTGAAGTATCCCGTGAAGCGGTCGGCGCTGGTTCCCATGCTGCTCTATGCGCAGGACGAGGTTGGCTATCTCTCTGACGCTGTGATTGCGGAAGTTGCGGCCCGCATCGGCATTACCCAACTCGACGTGCGCAACGTGGCCACCTACTATTCCATGCTGCGTTTCAAGCCGGCCGGCAAGTACAACGTGCAGGTCTGCACCAACATCAGTTGCATGCTGCGCGGCGGATACGACGTCTACGAGCGTTTCCAGGAAGAGCTTGGCATTGGCCACAAGGGCGTGACTGCGGATGGCGTCTTCTCACTGGAAGAGGTCGAGTGTATCGGCGCATGCTGTTGGGCTCCCGCCATTCAAGTGAACTACGACTTCCACGACGAGCTCAGTCCCGACCACGTGCCCGGCATTCTGGCCGGCTATCGCGGGAAAGCAATTGCAGAAGGGACGGACAAACATGCCTAGGCTTGTTTCCCATCCCGATGAAGTGAAGATCGTGACCAGCCGCTTCGGCAAGGGCGCGGCCAACATCGATCGCTATCTCGAACTCGGAGGCTATGAAGCCACAAAGAAGTGCCTGGCGCAGGGGCCGGAGTGGATCATCAACGAGATGAAGGCTTCGAACCTGCGTGGGCGCGGCGGCGCGGGCTTTCCCACTGGCCTCAAATGGTCGTTCGTTCCCAAGCAGAATCCCAAGCCCAAGTATGTGCTGGTCAACGGCGACGAGAGCGAGCCGGGAACCTGCAAAGATCACTTGATCTTCTTGCACGATCCTCATGCGGTGATTGAAGGTACGATCATTGCCGGCCTGGCCATCGGCGCCAAGCTCGGCTTCATCTATCTGCGCGGCGAGTATCGTTACCTGCTCGATATCATGGACAAGGCCGTCGCCGATGCGTATGCCAAGGGCTTTCTGGGCAAGAACATCTTCGGGTCGGATATTGAATTCCAGATCATCACGCAGACCGGCGCGGGCGCGTATGAAGTGGGCGAAGAGTCCGCGCTGATGGAGTCGCTCGAAGGCAAGCGCGGCGTTCCGCGCATCAAGCCGCCGTTCCCTGCCGTCGTCGGGCTCTACGGCGGACCTACAGTCATCAACAACGCGGAGACCATCGCCAGCGTTCCGCATGTGATCGAGATGGGCGCGGCAGCCTATGCGGCTGCGGGCTCTGAGCGCAACGGCGGCACGCGTCTCTTCTCCATCAGCGGCCACGTGGAACGGCCCGGCGTGTACGAGTTGCCGATGGGCTACAACCTGAAGAAGATGATCTACGAGGTCGGCGGAGGCATTCGCGGCGGACGCAAATTGAAAGCAGTCGTTCCCGGTGGATCGTCTACGCCCGTGCTGTTGCCGGAAGAGATCGAGAACCTGGGCATGGACTTCGACCAGGTGGGCAAAGCGGGTTCGATGCTGGGCTCGGGCGGCGTGGTGGTGATCGACGACCAGACCTGCATCGTTGAATTCGCACTGCGCACCATCAGCTTCTACGCGCATGAAAGCTGCGGCTGGTGCATTCCCTGCCGCGAAGGAACGGACTGGCTGAAGAAGTCGCTGACGCGGTTTCATGCAGGATTCGGCGTGGCCAAGGACATCGACAACATTCAGTACCTCGCGGAGAACATGCTCGGCCGCACCTTCTGCCCTCTTGGAGATGCCGCCGCCATGCCCACGCTGGGCTTTGTGAAAAAGTTCCGCAAGGAGTTTGAAGACCACCTGAACGGCAAACCGTGCCCGTTCGCAAAACATGTTGAACTGGCTGTGATTTAAGGGTCGGGAGTGAGCGGTTCAGAACGCGAGAAAGTAATTGAGACCGCAAGACCTTGTACGGATATTGGAAGGCGACGGCTGGTACGGCACGGGACAGTCGGGAAGGGATTGCTTCACAGTATTCTTAAGAAGGCGGGATTGAAATGACGCGAGAATATCTGGTGTTTTACGAAAAAGGAGCGAATAATTGGAGCGCATTTTCTCCGGACCTGCCCGGATGCGGCTCGCTCGGCGAAACGCTGGAAGAAACGCGCGCCAACATGCGGGAAGCGGTCGAGCTTTACTTGATCGAAACTGCCAAGGCAAGTGAACCCATCCCAGAGGCGTTGGCGACGACAGTAAACATCGACGAATTCGATCCTGGCCACGAGACGAAGGAGTATTTTCTGGAGTGGCTTCCGGTATCGCTTCCGCAATCCAGTTCATTCACTGAAAGAACGCAAGCCGCATAGGACCCCGATGCCAGACGTAACCTTCATAGTCGATGGAAAGAAACTGACGGCGCCCGCGGGGACGCTGCTGATTGACGCGTGCCGCAAGGCAGGCATCGAGATTCCCGCGTTTTGTTATTACCCCGGCCTCAGCCTGCAGGCCGCATGCCGCATGTGCGTCGTTCGCCAGGAAAAAGTGCCCAAGCTGCAAACCGCCTGCACCACCACGGTTGCCGAGGGCCAGGTCTTCATTACCGAATCGGCTGAAATCGCGCAGGCGCGCAAGGCAACGATTGAACTACTGCTGGGGAACCACCCGCTCGATTGCCCGGTGTGCGATGCCGGCGGCGAGTGCGAACTGCAGGACATGACCTTCAAGTACGGCGCGGGCGAAAGCCTCTACACCGAGGCCAAGCATCATCGCGACGAGCAGCAGTGGTCGCCGGCCGTCTACTACGATCGCCCGCGCTGCATTCTCTGTTACCGCTGCATTCGCATGTGCGGCGAGGGCATGGATGTGTGGGCATTGGGCGTGCAGAACCGCGGTGCAAGCTCCGTGATCGCTCCCAATAGCGTCACTGCCGACGGCCAGACGGGCCAGCTCGATTGCGAGCAGTGCGGCATGTGCATTGACGTGTGCCCGGTGGGCGCGCTCACCAGCGGCAGCTATCGCTACAAGACGCGCCCCTGGGAGATGAACCACGTCTCCACCGTCTGCACCCATTGCGCGGACGGCTGCAAGGTCACGCTCGGCGTACGCCAATCCAACGACGGATCGGAGATCATTCGCGCCGACAACCGCGACAAAAGCGGCATCAACGGTGACTTTCTCTGCGCCAAGGGCCGCTTCGGATTCGATTTCGTGGAGAGCCCCGACCGTCTTTCGAAGCCGCTCGTTCGCAACGAAGCAGGCAAGCTGGAACCGGCCACATGGGAACACGCGCTGCGCACCGCGGCCGCTGGATTCAAGAAGGTACTCGAAGCGAAGGGCGGCTCTTCGATCGGTGTGATCGGCTCGAACCACACTACCAACGAAGAGAACTACCTGCTGCAGAAATTCGCGCGCACGGTGCTTCAGACCAACAACATTGATCACGAGCGCACCACGGACTATGCGGCATTTGCTCATGCGCTGGCCGGGCATAAGGAGAAGGCTGCAAGCCTGCGCGACATCGCCGCGGCGCCTGCAATTCTTCTGGTCGGCGGCGATACGACGGAAGAGCATCCGCTGCTGGCGTGGGAGATCCGCACCAATGTTCGGCTGAATCACGCGCGGCTCTATATCGCGAACACCAAGCGCATCAAGCTGGAACGCCAGGCCAAGGCCACGCTGAAGCTTGACGCCTACGACGGTCTCGTGGCCAAACTTGACGCGGCAGATTCCGATTTCGCCAAGGCCCTGCAGGCGGAGGAATCGCTGGTGGCGATCTTCGGCGCGGAATATCGCGGCGCGGCGATTGAATCGCTGGTTGCGTGGGGATTGAAGCGCGCTAATGTTCGCTTTGCGTATCTCGGCGATCACGCCAACTCGCGCGGCGCGGCGGATATGGGACTCTTCCCTGACCTGCTACCCGGCTATGTGCCAGTCAACGTCCCCGGCGCGTTCGCGGAATATGCGGACCTGCCGGCAACGCCAGGCAAGGGCCTGCTGCAGATCTTCGAAGCAGCCGGCAAAGGCGAACTGGGCGCGCTGCTTGTGGTCGGCGCCAACCCCGTGCAAACTTCCGGCGGCAATCCCGCAGCTTTGAAAGACACATTCGTCGTGGTGCAGGACATCTTTTTGACGGAAACAGCCGCGCTGGCCGACGTGGTCTTTCCGGCCGCCAGCCTCTACGAGAAGTCCGGCACCGTCACGAATACTTATGGCGATGTGCAACTGGTGAAGAAAGCATCCGATCGCGCAGGCGTCAAGCCGGACTTCGAGATCCTCGTTCGCCTCGCAGGCAGCATGGGCGTGGATGTGAAGACGCTGGTTCCCTTCGGCAAAGGCAGCGTCACGGCCGATCTGGGTCAGTCGCGTGGCGTGCATTCGGGAGAGGCAGACCGTCACTCCGTCTGGCTCGCGGCCCACAACCTTGAGCCGAAGCTCAGCCCCTTCGATCCTCTTGCGCTGCTGGATGAAATCGAACGTCTCGTCCCCGGCTATACACTGGACAGAATCAATCTCTTTGGTGGAAACGATGTGCGCACGGAGCCGGGTTTCGTGCCGGTGTCGGCATTGACCGCGACTGGAATCGACACCATCGTTCCCGCACACGACACGCTGTTCACCTCCGCAACGCTGGGCCGTTACAGCCCCGCACTCAATGAACTCGAACGGCACCAGGCGCATGAACTCGCAGAATCCGCTGCGGATTAGCAGTTTTGTAAGTGAGTTTTACCAAATTTGAGCGACGGTCATTGCGGGTTAGTCGATTCCGCTCTGTTTCGCTCAGGAGAAGCAAGTGACGATTCTCGCGTTTTTCCTGTGGAGCCTGCTGAAGGTAGCCGTGGTGACGGTGGTGATGCTGCTGGGCGTCGCCTACACCGTGCTGCTTGAGCGGAAGCTGGTGGGGCGCATCCAGAACCGCTGGGGACCCAGCCGCGTGGGCCCGTTCGGCCTGCTGCAGCCGCTGGTGGATGGGGCAAAGTCATTCCTCAAGGAAGACATCATCCCCACCAGCGTGTACAGGCCTCTCTATCTGCTCGCGCCAATTCTTGCGCTGGGATGCGCGCTTATCTCCATTGGCGTAGTGCCCTTTGGCGAGCCCAATCTTGAATTGCACGATTTCGCCGCGATCTTTGGACCATGGTTTGCATCGAAGATTCCGCTCGGCCTGCACATGTTTCAGATTTCCGACGTCAACATCGGCCTGCTGGTTATTCTTGGCGTCACGTCCATTGGCGTATACGGTGTGGCGCTGGCCGGCTGGTCTTCCAACAACAAATACGCGTTGCTTGGCTCGCTTCGTGCTTCAGCGCAGTTGGTCAGCTACGAACTGGCTTTGGGTCTATCGCTGGTGGGGGTGGTGATGCGTGCCGGGTCGCTCAACCTGCGCGTCATCGTGGAGCAGCAGGCGACCAGAGGGATTCTCACTTGGAATGTCTTCGGCGGCCTCCAGTTTCTTGCTTTCTTCATCTACCTCATCGCGGCCTATGCTGAAACGAACCGCTCGCCTTTCGATCTGGTCGAAGCGGAAAGTGAGCTTGCCGGCGGTTACAACGTTGAATACAGCTCCATGAAATTCGCCATGTTTTTCATGGCCGAGTACGCCAACATGATCACCGTGGGCTGCGTGGCCACGCTCTTGTTTCTGGGCGGTTGGACGAGCCCGCTGGGCAACCTGCTGGGCCCGTTTGAAAACCAGTTTGTGAATGCGTTCCTTTCCATCTTCTGGTTTGTGCTCAAGGTCTTCAGTTTTCTGTTTCTCTATGTGTGGGTGCGTGGCACGCTGCCCCGCTTCCGCTACGACCAATTGATGAACTTCGGATGGCGCATCCTGATGCCGCTGGCCATTCTCAACATTATCGGAACAAGCCTCTGGCTTGCCTATCGATGAGTGCGCTTCAACACAGCAATCGCAGCGCGCTCATTTACAATCGGGAAGGATTTTCTGGGCCTGAGCCGTATGCTCCAAAGGCCTTCCCTTCAACCGGCCGGCAAATGTTCGCCGGCCGTAGTGGTCACGTTAGGGAACAATGCACCTGATTCTGTTTGTCGTCTTTGGCGGATTTTGCCTGGCCGGGGCCATTAACCTCCTGCTCCAGAGCCATCCCATCAACAGCGCTCTCTCGCTGATTGTGGTGATGACCTCGCTGGCGGTGCTTTACCTGCTGCTGGGAGCGGAGTTCCTGGCCGCCGCGCAGGTGATTGTGTACGCCGGCGCCATCATGGTGCTTTTCACCTTTGTGGTGATGCTGCTCAATGCCGGCCGCGAAGAGCGCACCATGGGGAGCCGCACCTGGCGGGCAGTTGGATTTCCGGCAGTGGTCGCCATTCTCGCCGTCCTTTCCACCGTAATTTTGAAGGCGCAGGGACTGGGCATTGCGCGCTTATCGGACGGCATTACTTCTACGGCGGACCTGAGCAGAGTGCTCTTTACCGAACTGCTGCTACCCTTTGAAGTCACTTCGGTCCTGATCCTCATTGCGATTCTTGGTGCGGTTGCCCTGGCTCGTCACGGCGCTGGAGAGCCAGATAGCGGTTCAACAGAAAGGACGGCGGGCAAATGAGCTCCTTTCTCTCGCAGGAAGTTCCGTTGTCCTGGTACCTGATGCTGAGCGCGATCCTGTTTTCGCTCGGCGTGCTGGGCTTTCTCATCAAGCGCAATCTCATTACTGTCTTCATGTCCATTGAGCTGATGCTCAACGGCGTGAATCTGTCCTTTGTCACCTTCGCCCACCAATGGCACCAGGTGCGAGGTCAGATCTTTGTCTTCTTTGTGATGATGGTGGCCGCGGCCGAAGCAGCCGTGGGTCTGGCCATCATCATTGCCGTCTTCCGCGCTCGTGCAACCCTGGCCGTCGACCGTATCGACCTGATGAAACTATGAACGGACCACTCCATCTCTGGCTGATTCCGCTGTTGCCCTTCCTTGGCTTTCTGGTCAACGGGCTGTTCGGCCGCGGACTGCCCAAGCGAGTCGTGACTGCTATCGCGTTACTTGCTCCGTTAGCGGCCTTCGGGGTCGTGATTCATTGCGCCGTAGATGCGTTTGGAATCGGCACTCCCGCCGTTGCTCTCCCTTACACGCAAACCTACGGCCAGTGGCTTAACCTTGGCGCCCTCCACGTTGACTTCAGCTTCGTCCTTGACGAGCTTTCGCTCGTCATGCTGCTCGTCGTCACCGGCGTCGGCTTCCTCATCCACATCTACTCGGTCGGCTACATGAAAGAAGACGGAGGCTACGCGCGCTATTTTTCGTATCTGAATCTCTTCCTCTTCTTCATGACCACGCTGGTCCTGGCCGGCAATGCGCTGCTGATGTTTGTGGGGTGGGAGGGCGTGGGCCTCGCGTCGTATCTGCTGATCGGCTTCTGGTTCCAGAAAAAGACCGCGGCGGACGCCGGCAAGAAAGCCTTCGTCGTCAACCGCATCGGCGACTTCGGCTTCCTCATCGGCATGTTTCTGCTGCTGGCCAACTTCGGCACACTCACCTTCAGTGAAATCGCCTTGAAGCTCGCACAGAATCCCGCATGGACCGGCGGCGTGCTCACCGTAACCGCGCTCTGCATGCTACTGGGAGCGACCGGAAAATCCGCGCAGCTTCCGCTCTACATCTGGCTGCCGGACGCCATGGAAGGCCCCACGCCGGTCTCCGCGCTCATCCACGCGGCCACCATGGTCACCGCCGGCGTTTACATGATCGCCCGCACCCATGTGCTGTTTGATCACTCGCTGTTCGCGCTCTCCGTAGTGGCCATCATTGGCGCGGCAACGGCGCTCTTTGCCGCTACCATCGCACTCGTCCAAACCGACATCAAGCGCGTGCTGGCCTACTCCACCATCTCTCAACTCGGCTACATGTTCCTGGGCTGCGGCGTCGCGGCGTACTCTGCGGCCATCTTCCACCTGATGACTCACGCCTTCTTCAAGGCGCTGCTCTTCCTCGCGGCGGGCTCGGTGATTCACGGCCTGGGCGGCGAACAGGACCTGCGCAAGATGGGCGGCC
>Ga0302265_1001188_pt1 | contig 15772 bp, 19 predicted proteins | sample III_Bog_E1_1_FD_194556 | JGI IMG/M metagenome (GOLD analysis project Ga0302265, IMG submission 194556) | Peat permafrost microbial communities from Stordalen Mire near Abisko, Sweden - III_Bog_E1_1 | ecosystem: Environmental > Terrestrial > Soil > Wetlands > Peat | place: Sweden: Abisko...
ATCGAGTCTCTTGAGCTCTTTCTTTTGGCTTTTCTATATGGGTACCATTCTTTGCATATTTAATGTGATAACTACACTTCGTAAACGCAAGCCGAACTTGCTTGCTCTGTCCACACCCGGGGCACTTGCCTGAGTTGAGTTCTTCTCTTTCTAAGATAAATGATCCAGCTGTATTTCGTATCTGCTCTCTCACAGGGTGATTGTGTTGCGTGCAATGGCTTTGAGCACAATCCCTTTCTAGATAAAACATCCAGGCTGTGTGTTCTGACACTGGGGATGATCGAGAAGCTTTGGGTTTTGGGCATGGCTCTGATGAACGAGGGGCCTCCACGACTCGCCTCACCCAAGCCTTGGCTTTGCGATCGAAGGAGCAAACACACCCCTGATCTCCATCAAAAAGAAAAGCTTGAGAACCATCCTGTGGAACCACCGAGGAGGACCAAAACCATTTACCTCGCGTTCCAGGCAATAGATCAGCATTGTATTTTCCACCAGGACTCATCGCCTGAATCAACGCTTCAAATTCCTGCTCGTTGGGCAATCTGCCTCCTACTCGTTTGCAGCACTCTTGAGCCTTAGCGTGATTCATCTCCTCTGAAGCCACCTTGCTCCAAATCAGACCGACTGCTTGGTGCAGGGGTCTTAAATCATTAAACTTACCCGGAGCCGGTCCACTATAAGCCACCACGCCCGTATTTTCTTTCCTGCTCAGGTGGAGATCTCTTAAAATCTGCTCAACACCCTCCCAGCTTTCTTCGGATGGATGTGTAAGGTACTGAATCCCCGCATTTTTAAGCTGCTGCTGAATCTCTAAGTAGTACTGCCAATCCTCTGAATACTCTTCGCATCGAGCCTGTTCGTTATGAAGGAATAAAAACTTATCATAAAGCCTCCCCACCTGGTTGGGGTCTAGAGCAGGAGGCTCTGGCTCTGCTTTGAGCTGTTCTATGCGCACAGTGGTAAACTCCACCGGGACAGCACTTGCCGAATTTAAGCTCCCCATGTACTGAGCGATGGCCTCTCTGGCTTGTTGCAGCGTTTGGGCTTGCACGAATCCCCCTAATCCAGCCGTGCCTTGCCCTCCCATCGAATCCAGATGCATGGATATTTTGGTCTCTCTTGAGCCGCAAGAGGACGAAGATTGACCGCCTAACTCAAAAGACGCACTTTGCACAGGCACTGCCCCTGCCTTAACTGAGGCCTGAAACTTCCGCTCAGACTCCTGAGTTGCATTTTCTAAAGTCAAAACTCCAAATACTGCCACCCCCTGAGTTTCGGAAATCACCACCTCCGGACCACAGATTCTTCTCAAATCCTCGACCGAGCGGTATCGATACTCCTGTTTTAAAGTGGGAACTCTGATTTTCTTCATTCCGTACGTCGTTTTAGATCCAAATATATAACTCATGAAGTGATCGGTCGATCGACTACTTTTGCTATAATTGATGCTAAATCCCCCCTGAATTAACCAATAGCTAGCAGCCAGTTGGGTGGAAAATCCAATGTGCTTATGAATGGCAGACTCCGAATCCACAAACTCACTGAAGATTTGGGTTGCGTGAGCTCGCTCTATATCACGAGTTTCAATCGTGCTTGCCTCAATACACGAGGCAAATTGGACTTACCCCGAAAAAATGGACACGCGTCTTATGCGACCTGAGCGGCCTCAAACTGGATAGGCGTCTTGTATCCAATTGAAGAATGAATTCGTTTCCGGTTGTACCAGACTTCAATGTATTCGAAAATAGCCTTTTTCGCTTCCTCCTTGGTTTTATATTCAGTTCGGTATATTAATTCTTTCTTCAGTGTCGCAAAAAAAGACTCAGCAAAAGAATTATCGTAGCAGTTTCCCTTTCTTGACATGCTGGAAACAATTTTTAGCTCTGCAAGTTTAGCCCGATACGCATCAGATGCATATTGTGAACCACGATCAGAATGACTGACTAGCTCACCAGACGTCAGTGATTGCTGCCCAAGCGCCATTTCCAGCGCGGTCAAGATGAGAGAGGTTTCCATCGAATCATCCATCGAAAATCCCACCACCTTTCTTGTGCAAACATCCAAATAGGTGGCCAGATACAAAAACCCTTCCCGGGTCGGGACATAGCTAATATCACTAGCCCAAAGCTGATTCGGTCTGGCAGGATGTGTAGCAGGCTCCTCTGTTTTAAAAATCCTAGGTGCAATCGGATCGAAGTGATTTGAGTCAGTAGTTCTGACTTTAAATCTTTTCTTAAGTAGCCCAGAAATTTGAGCGTTTTTCATCAACTTCTGGATCCGACTTTTACCACAAGAATAACCCCGATCTTTAAGACTTACCAGAATTCTTGGAAGACCATAGGTCCCTTGACTCTCTTTGTGAATTTCCCTCACTTTTTCAATTAGCATCTTATTTTCTTTTTGTTGAGTTGATTGAGGTCGATTCATCCAAGAATAGAATCCTGAACGACTGACGCCTAGCTCTTGACAGCACAAATGAATATTTACTTTGAATTCCATTTTCATTTTCTTGATCAGCTTATATTTTTCTTCAAATGGTCTTGAGAAAAAAAAGCCGCTGCAGTTTTTAAAATCAAGTTCACTTGTTTTAACTCTTCATTTTCTCTTCTTAACTTCTTGATTTCCTCTGATTCAAGCGACGTGCTTACAGTGAGCTTCGAGGATGCTCCTTCGGATTCTCTCAGTTTCTTTCTCCAAGAATGAATATTGACATCCGGAATGCCTAGCTGTTTTGCAGCTTTCATCACCGATCCTAGGCTCTCTGCCAGCTTTACAGCTTGCCTTTTAAACTCCAACGTATAACTTCTACTACCCATACTATTTACCCTTTGTTGACACCTTTTATCATATATTCTCGTGTCCACCAAATCGGGGTAGGTTCACTTTACAGTACTCTTATAAAGAAGAGGGAGCGGCTTATGCGAAGTGCCAATGCTAAAAAATTTAGGGCTGAACTCAAAGATTACATGAATACCGCCATGGGCGAACCTGTGCGTGTAAGTCGGCGCGATGGTCAAAGCTTTATTTTGATGTCAGAAAAAATTTATGATGATTTTAGGAATGAAATGCAATCCCTTCAAAGAAGGCTGCTGGGGATGCATGAGCTTTTCGATGGGAAAACAAAACCGATTGTTCGCAATGAAGATCGAGTAGCTCGATTTAAGAAAAAATAATGGCTGTTTATTTTTACCAAACTCTCCAATTTGAGGCCATTCGATCCCAGATTGAACACTATCTTTACGATTCAGTTTTCGAAAATCAAAATAATGTTGAATTAGCGCTCCGTTCTGTGGAACGCTTTGCTCACTCAATTGAAACGTCTTTTAGAAACACTGGAGCAGATGTACCAGACACCTCGTCCTAACGATCTTGAGGGTGAAAAATCGTTTCCCATTCGGGAAGGGCGTTACCGAGTTTTTTTTAAAATTAGTGTCAGAAAGGATCAAGGATTTGATATCACGCTCTTAGATATAGATGATAATACTCAATCAAACCTGGACCGGTTTCCTACCCATCGGTTGATTACATTTGAGGATGACAGTAGTTAACATAACCTCAACTTATAAAAATTAAAATTATTGATAAACGGTAGTGTCTTGGTTTGTGGATATTTCCTTGACTTTAACACTCGCTTCGTCGGCTTGAACGCAAATCGTACAAAACAAGCTTATGAAGCCAGCACTACACACTATTTTAAACCAATTGGTCATAAATTTTATCTCCGATCTTATTTATCAGATTTTGATATATCATACATTAGGTTTTAAGCTATTGGAATCGGAGTTTTCGAGGTTTTAAAGACTTAAATATCGACTTTAGATATTATGTTAACATAATCTGCATTATCGGACTGTTCTTTAGATGTTGTTATCTTCTTAATATTTCAATGGTTTTCTTAATTTCTGAACTTCCCGCTCGACCTGATCACTCTATTTTTAGCGTGGGCTAGTGCAATGAGTGCAGTGCGTTATGATCTAGAAGATTTGGCTCCCAGACAGCTTAGCTCTCCTGGGGAATTTGGTGCAAAATCTGTTTTTTTCGTCTCATTTGCGATAAAAAGAAAGAAAAAGGAGGGCCACCATGAGGTACATATTCTGCGTTCTAATTCCCCCGCTGGCCGTGTTTTCAACAGGACGGGTATTTCAGGCTCTCTTTAACCTGTTTTTAACCCTATTTTTTTGGGTTCCTGGCGTGATTCATGCCTTCTTTGTCGTCAATGATTGGAAGACTGAGAAACGCTTTGAGCACCTTGAGAAAAGCTTTCAAGCAACCTGAAGGATACTCGGAAGGTGCTCTTATCTCAAACTACCAGACTTTTTAGCGAGAGCGAGATCGGCGACTCGATTGGTTTAAACCATAACTAATGAGTTCCAAGGCTAACTCATTCATGCTTTTCCCGCGACTCAAGGCTTCCTGAGCTAAGGAGGCGTGAAGATTTTCAGAAGCGCGCAAAATGAATTTCCCAGAAAATCTCTTTCGACTAACAGGTTCAGGAATTGCCATCTGATTCTTTTGAGCCGTTTCTAACCAAAGTTCAATGGCCTCTTTGGCGTGAGCAAGAGCCTCTTCTGGAGTTTTTCCATGGGTATGGCAATTTTCTAATTCCGGAACCCGGGCGACAAAAATTTCATCCCGAGGATCAAAAGCGATATTCACTTGGTATTCAAAGACATGAGCGATTTCTTCTTTTTGATTTTTTTTCATTTTTCCTCCTCAGGGACTAACTTTATTAAGGCATCCAAAATATAAAATGGAACCTCCTTTTGATGCCGAGTGAGAGTAAACGTTCGGCCTTGACACACCCATTGTTCATGACTGCCTTTTTGTCGAACTAAAGTGTAACCGAGTTCCTTTAAAAGTTTTTCGACCTCTGGACACGACAAGCGAGAGCCTCGGTGCAACTTTTGTTTGAGTTTCTTCACAGTGGTCATTAAAAGAATGATATCATTTTATGATATCATTGCAAGAAAAAAAGTTCGGGGTAATCAGAGTTATCGCAAAGAGTCAAAAATTCAACTCGGCCCAGCAGCCTCTTGTGAACGGAATTTATCGGTAAGCAATGGAATGATCGGGTAATTTACTTAGATGAAGTTCGTATGGGGTCATCCTGACTTACTTTTGTACTTGTGAATGCCTAAAAACCTCTTTCAATCAAGATCATGGTGGGTTGGTGTGATTTAATATTCTTTTAATAATATTTTGAAATCCATCCTCAGATTTTTTATTTTATACAATGATGACGCACAATTAGACTTGTGCGCTAGACACCCTATCAAACATGGTGTATTGTACGCAGTAAAATATACCCCTAAGAAAGGGGTCGACATTGCGTAAAATACAGCGCCTCACTCTCGGTGACGGGGTCCAAGAATTCTTCAAAAAAATAAAAAAACAAGATCTGTCTCCGATGACCCTGCGGGGTTACCAGGGGGATCTGGAGTTATTTAGAAGATGGAATGAAGAACTCAGTGGCCCAAAGATTAAGCTGAATCAACTGTCTGAAATTGATTTAATGGCTTATCGCAATTATATGGTGACCACCCGGCGATTTAAAGCGGCTACGATCAACCGAAGACTGGAAGCGCTTCGTAAGTTTTTTAAGTGGGCATTCAGAGAAAAATTAGTAAAAAATGACATTACAGATGAAATAAAATCTGTCAAAACCGTTCGAAATCGAAGCCCTCAAGGACTCACCGCAAGAGAGATTCATGCCCTATTAAAAGCTGCCGGTGAGTCCAAACACGGTCTCGCTAAACGAAACTACGCTCTGGTTCAACTGATGGTGCAAGCAGGCCTGCGGGTGGGTGAAGTTGCAAAACTGTGTGCTGTCGATGTCCTGATCCAAACTCGCTCGGGTTGTGTTCGAATTCAAGATGGAAAAGGGCAAAAACAACGTGACATCCCCCTGAATGCAACTGCAAGAAGGGCTTTGAAAAATTATCTAGCCACGAGAGATTCGATGAAAAAAAACGATCCTTTGTTTACCAGTTCACGAGGAGACGTAATCTCAGTCAGATCCATTCAATCCGTCATGAGCTCTTTAGCAAGGCGTGCAAAAGTGCAACGACTGAAGATCTCTCCCCATACGTTTCGTCACACGTTTGCTCTGAATTATTTAAAACAAAATCCAGGTAAACTCGTTGAATTAGCAAGTCTTTTAGGCCATGATTCACTCGATACGACGTCGATTTATACCCGGCCATCGGCTGAAGATTTAGCTCAAGATTTGGAAAAGAGTTCACTCAATATATACGGATAGCCGTGCAGCTCAAGCTGCTAGGATGTGCACTTTCCGAGAGCCCTAGGAATTTCAAGAGAATTTGTTCTCATTCTTTTTTCTTTTAAAAAGTTGCAAATATAGATACAATGTATTATATAATAGAGGTGGAATTCGAATGGGACGATCGAAAAAACGAGGCTAACTTTAAAAAACACGGTGTCTGGTTCGAAGAGGCTGCGACCGTGATCCCGCACCCTCTGAGTAAAGATTATGATGATCCAGACTACACGGGCAGAAGTATTAGCATTGGTCTGTCTCATCGATTGAGAATTCTATTCGTTTCTTATCGGGAGAAAAAAATCTCCTATCGGATTATCTCAGCGCGAGAAGCAACTGCACAGGAAAGGAAGGACTATGAGAAGGGAATATGATTTAAAAAAGTTAACTCCAAAAAAGAAAGACTTAAATAAGTTCAAAGAACTCAAAGTCGCCACCAACGTGAGAATTGACCTAGAGGTTGTTGCCTGGCTTCGTGAGGAATCAGAAAAGCTGAGTATTCCTTATCAAACTTTGCTTAATTCTAAACTTAAACAATCCATGATGGAAAGTAAAAAAACGAGTGAGACGGTAAACTCCTTAAATCATCGTCTAGCTAGCCTGGAACTTGTTGTTAACTCAATTAAGCAAAAAATTGCTGTCTAAGTCTTCATGGGGTAGGGAACAAGAATTCCAAAAATGCCGATCAAGACAAATGTGGCCTAAAACAAAGGAGCGAGAAAGATAGTTTTTAGTTTTTACCCAATTTTGGTAAAGTGATGGCGTCTTAATCTTGTGAGCAAAGGAGGTGAAATCATGCCTGAAGAAAAAACACTGCAACTATTCATTGAAGATTCAAAGCTCGTTTTAATCTCCCCTTACAACAAAAAACTTATTGAAGCCTACCGGGAATTAGGAGGATTTGGGTATAACCCCGATGACCACAGCAGGTACATAAAGCTTGATACAACCACAGCCGTGGAAAAAACCCAGGCTATTCTTGATTTCTGTCAGTCTGATTTAGGCTGGCAGGTAGAAGATTCACAGTGGAAAATCTTTTTAGAACAAAATCCTGTCCTGCCTGACCCGCAGCCGATTCAGTTAGTAGACCGCCAAGCCGTCAAGCTGGATTTTAGCCAGAAAATTGAAGATTTGCCCTTGAAGCTCGATCTTTTCCCCTATCAGCATGCCGGGGTGAAATTTATTGATTTAACCGCAGGCCATGCCATTTTAGGAGATGAAATGGGTTTAGGCAAAACCCCTCAAGCCATTGCTTGGGTGGTATGGAGAAAAAAGAAAGCCTTGGTCGTGTGTCCCAACTCTTTTAAATTTGGTTGGGCTTTTGAAATCCAGAAATTCTCTCAAGCCACGGTTCAGGTTTTAGACGCTCAATCTACACAGCTTGAACATGCTCAATTTACCATGATTAATTACGAAATCGCCGGCAAATATGACCTAGACAATCTGGGATACGATACCCTGATTGTGGATGAATCGCACAAGATTAAAAGTTTTAAATCCCAACGCACGAAAAATGTGATCCAGCTCGGCAAACAAGCAAAACACATTCTCTTACTTTCAGGTACTGCTATTCTCAATCGACCCATTGAACTGTTCCCGCAAATTCAAATGGTCGCACCCCGCTTGTTTCCAAATTACTATGACTACACTTCAAAATATTGCGCCCCTGAGCACAACGGCTATGGATGGAATTTCAAAGGAGCATCTAACCTGGAAGAATTAAGTGAGAAGATTCAGCCCTTTTACATCAGGCGTCTTAAGAAAGATGTTTTGCAAGACCTACCCTCTAAACTAAGGCAAAACCTCGAAATTGACGACCTAAAGTGCGACGTACATGGAAACTTTGAAAACGCGGTGGCTTACATCACCGCTCAAAAGGTAGCTCTAGCTAAATCCAAGGTTGAAAAAACCATCGAGTTCCTAGAAGAAATTATTGAAAATGATGAAAAAGTGATCGTCTTTAGTGATTACTTAGATCCCTGCGAAAAAATTGAAAAGCATTTTGGAGAACTGGTTTTGTATTACCACTCCTCTTACTCCTCTGAAGAGAGAGCGGAACTGGTGTACCAATTTCAAAACACGGATTCTTACAAAATCTTTGTCTCCACGATGAAAATGGCTGGGGTTGCACTCACGTTGACGTCTGCCTCTAAAGTGGTCTTCAATGACCTCCCTTGGACCCCTGCAGACCTCAGGCAATGCGAAGACCGAGCCCATCGGGTTGGACAAGTTAACTCCGTGAACGTCTACCGCATGATTGGCAAAAACACCCTAGATGAAGACCTGATTGAAGTACTGAATCAAAAAATTGAGATCCTAGACAAGGTTTTAGATGGTGGAAAGAAACTCACCCTAGAACAAGAGCTGATTTCGAATCGCTCTGTGGCTGCTGAGATTATTGAGCGCTATCGGATTCGAGGAATACTCCCAGGCAAAGACAAGGGATTTCATATCCAATCCCAGGCTCTTTGCAGTTGAACCATCGCACTGGGAAGCCGATCTAACGGGGTTCGGCACCCTACTTATCAACAATGAAAATTTTTATTATCTTTTAAAAACTACTGATTACTTACACAACGAACCGAGTAGAGGCTGTAGCGGTTGTCGCGAACGACGCTACCGTCAGAGCCATCGAAGTAAAAGGAGCTGACGGCATAAGTAGGATGAATCGACGACGACCAAAACCATTTACCTTTTGTGCCTGGTAATAATTTAGGATTATATTTTCCACTAGGAAGAGATGACTCGACTCAAAGCTTCCCATTCCTCTTTAGTAGGCAGCCTTGCTCCTCCACTTAAGCCTTGGCAATATTGAATGGCAGCCGCATGATTCATGCCCTCTGGAGCCATCCCACTCCAGATGAAGCCAGCAATTTTGTACATCTCCCCTAAAGCAGCAAAATTACGAGTCACTCGAGGATCATTTTCTAGCACGTGCTCTAGTCCTGGAACCATTTCCTGAGCATGAGGTTGAACTCTAGCAGCAACCCCTGCTGCAGCTGGAATAAAAGGCTGAGGATTGATTCCACCCGCATCTCCCACATCAAGCGACGCCAAGACTTTACCTCCTAAGCGTCGAATTTCAGCCTCCACGCGAGCTGCATTGGATAAATTCCCCCTCTGCCTCTGATAAATGGCTTCATTTTGCAGAAGTTCAATTCTTTCTTCTGGATTCAACTGGCGGTCGGATTGAATCTCTTTAACCCACTTTGCACTCATGATTCCAGCCGGAAACGGCCACATCTTCCTCTCTTTCAGCATCCTGTGTTGTGTATTGAGTAAAGCCTCTCTGACGGCAGGATCTACTCTTTGCTGAAAAACGAAAGCTAAGCGTCTTCTTGCTAAAAGCCAGTGGTACCGCTCCGTATAACCCGGACGCTTTTCCCAAAAATCCTTGCTGTGTTGTCTTGCGTGCGCATGATTAGCTAGTCCGTCCTCTTCAGGCTTTAAACAAAGATAGCAAAACCTGATGCAAGAGTAACGTGATGGATAATTCATCTTCCGTGATGATCTTGTGATCAACAATCTAGAGCTTTTCATTAGAATTTTTACATAGGAATACTTCATAAGTCAATACACCAATGGTTTAGCTTAAACTAAGCTGTCCAGTCCTGTTTCGCATTTATCGCCTCACCATCCGGTAGATCATTTCCAACATTTCGTCTCTTGCTACAGGTTTGGCAAGATGGCCATTGCATCCCACCTGTTTACACCGTTTAATATCTTCGCGCATCGCATGAGCCGTAAGAGCGACAATGGGGCCTGGATATCCAGCTGTGCGAAGTTGCTGAGTTGCTTCATAACCATCCAGTCTTGGCATCTTAATGTCCATGAGAATCATGTCATAATGACCTGCTAGAGCTTTTGCTACAGCCTCTTCACCATCATTTGCAATATCGATTGTACCACCTGCAATCATAATATTTCTTTTTAACAAAAGCTGATTGTCTGGCATGTTTTCGGCCAAAAGCACTCGAATCCCATCGAGCCTGGGTTGCTTTTGGGTTGTTTCATCCCGTTGTTTGATGGACTGAGGATGAGAATGATTGTATTTGACTTCTTCCAGAGTAATCGTGATTGCAAACGTACTTCCTACACCCTCCCTGCTTTCAACAAGAACGACATCACCGCCCAAGCCCTGAGCCAGTTTTCTAGAAATAATCAGCCCTAGTCCTGTTCCTCCGTATTGACGGGTAATCGATTGATCAGCTAGTGAAAACGGTTGAAACAGCTGACTCGCTTGCTCGTGAGTGATACCAATTCCCGTATCTATGACTACAACATGAAGTTTAGAATCACTTTGAGTAGTTTTAACGGTGACTCTTACTTCACCTTTTTTGGTAAACTTAATGGCGTTTCCAATGATATTTAATAAAATCTGTTTGAGCCTCATTGGATCGGTTAAATACCTCTGAGGAAGAGGGCCCTCGATGTTCATGAAAAACAAAAGCCCTTTTTGTTCAGCTTGATACTGCATCATTGTCCTGATGTCAGAAATCAGTTCATATGGATTAATTTCAATTTTTTCTAATTTCAGTTTTCCAGACTCAATTTTGGAAAGATCCAAAATCTCATCAATCAGGTTCACCAAAAGCTGACCATTACGCCTGATGCGATTCACATAATCCCTCTTTTTTTCGCCATATTGATTTTGCTCTGAGATCGGATCTAATTCGACTAAAAGTTCTGAAAATCCCATAATCACATTCAAGGGGGTTCTAATCTCATGACTCATCATCGCAAGAAACTGGCTTTTAGCAAGATTTGCAGCTTCAGCGGCAGTCTTCGCATTGAGCAGCGCTTGCTCCATGTGCTTACATTCAGTGATGTCCCTAAGAGCTCCAATTACTTTCACAATCCGATCGTTTTCACGAATCACTTTTCCTTGTACCCACGCATGAATCAAACGCTGTTTTGCAGTGATCAGATCCAGCTCCAACGAAAACTCTTCTCCATTTTCAATTGCCGCTCTCACAGCAGCACTGATGATAGGAATGCTTGAGGGGGCATAGAATGCTATGGCACTTTCTAGAGTTGGAGTATAATTAGCCGGTGTCGTTTCGTGAATTCGAAACATTGCCTCAGTCCAATACAGGAAACCGCTATCAACGTTGATTTCCCATCCACCGACTTGCACGAGTGCTACGACTTCATCGAGTAACGTCGGCATACGTACGTACCTCGGGCTGGGCTGTAGGGTCCCACATCGAACAAAAGATATCAAGAGATATATCGCATGTGTTTGTCATTTTTTTTATTTATTATAGAATATAAATACTCCAAAAAAATTTATAGTGTTTTAGAAGATTGAGGATCAGAAACTGATGGCAGTTTCCATTTAGTACTCTGTACTACAGCTTTCATTTTCATCCAAATATTTAATATAGTCTAAACGGGAAAATTTCTACTTAGATTAAATTGTTAAAATTTTTTTGCCCGAAAGTATTTGCATGAAAGATTAGAGAATCTGTTGTGAGCCTAGCCCTAGGTTTTTGATAGCCTCCATTAGAGGCTGCAAATAATGATTTTTAAAGTTTTTTTAAGTGGATTATGTCCTGTCGTGCTTGATCAAAATCAAACTGAAAAGCATCATTCTCTACCGTAATGGGCGATCCATACTCATCACGATAAGAGATCATTAAAAATATTTTTTTAAAATTCTCTAAATGCAATCCAGATTTGAATCTTTCAAGAAGAGCATGCCGTAAATTACTCAATAAAATTGGCATACATATTTGACACACATTGAATCGCGTATGCATATGAAGAATGATGCTGTCAATACTATCATCGTCGTACCCATATTCTGCCAGTTTATCTGTAATCGCATCAAAAATACCTGCTTCTAAACTAGCATCTTGATTGAGTAAGTAAGCGATCACCCTTTGCTCACTGTGCCAATAATGAGAATAGAGATGCATTACTGTCTTTGAAAATCCATTCTTTGGACTATCCTCTGCAGAAGGAGTTTGTTTACTATAAATTTCTTTATTAATAATATTTAGATTCTTTTCAGCTGTTTTTAATCCCTCCATCGCAGCTTTTACACATTCTGGTATTTTTACAGGTGTTCTGCTTTTGCTTCCTGTTGTCACACCTGAAAACATTCCTAACCGAAGAAGTTCAACATTATCCCAAGGATGGCGTGCGGGCTGCCCTAAAGAAAGAGCAAAATCAAGCAATGAGCTTACGTTGGAAGTGAGAATAGTAACCGCTTGATTTATGTCAAGATGGACTGCAGGTCTTTTTCTTCCTCAATCAGAGTGCTACATTTTTTTTGAAAATTCTCTTTCTGTTGATGGAATATTTTTCTAAATTCTCTTTCATCTCGAGATAACGTTGGATCATCAATGGGTAATGGTTGTTCGAAAACTTCTTTAAAATAATTGTACACTTCAACCAGTGGTGCAAGCTCTTTTTGAAAAGCATACTTCTGCTCAACTATTGAAAAAGAATCAGACTCCGTTTGGTACCACTCATGAAAAGGAGCACAAGCACTATCAAAAACTAGTGGTTTTACGTTACCATCCACATCTGATTCAATTTTAAACCATCCAGGAAAAATGTGTCTTTTTTCGTCTTTTACTTTTGTCCGCACTGTTACAGATGCAAAAACAATATTAGGTTTTTTATCACCTTTAATTAAACGTGTTACATCCTCTTCAGCCGCAGCAAGATCCGCATGAATAGAATCAAAATGCCCTCCAAACTGTTTATAGCCAACATAATCCCCAGCAGCTTGAACATGAAAAGAAAAAACACATTCTAAAAAAAAGAGGATGAACGCTACATTCTGAGAAAATTTTTTATTCATAAAAAGAATAAAATTCATTGTGGAGAAAGAAAAAGTTCAAGAGATCGATCAACACAAATTTCTTCTTTCTCCTGAACCCCTGATTGTTCTTCTGTTTCTTGAGTTTCCTCACTGGGGATAGAACTTTTTCTCGTAGGGACGGTCTGCATAGCAATCAGTTCTAATTCTTTACGAAATTGACAATATCGTCCTAAAGCCTGAAGATCTCCAAATGTTTTCAAAACATCTAGAGCATAATAATCTCGATGAATTTTTGCCCAATCTTCAGGAATCAAGCTTTCTGTGATATACTGTTTATAAACCCGCACGTCTCGAGATGCTTTACCAATATATTGTCTCGACATAAAGATCATGTGGCGCATGATTTCTTGATGTTTCTCCTGATATCCATTTGGATCTTCTCCTCTAAATAATTCTTTAAATCCTTCAGATAGTTTATTAACATTATGTAAAGCAATTGAGTAATTGTTTGCCAGATTAATATAGAACTCAGACTTTAATGTCCTATTCTTATCCATCGATCTCTTATACCACTTCAAAAGCGAGTTTACCGAAGCTTCGGTCAATTGATTCGTAGTGAGATCAAGAACCACAAGGTTCACAAAAGAGTCCTGATTTTCAAGCATCGCGTCTGTTAATTGCATGAAAGTAGAATCATCTAGATAATTTTTAGCAAGGCTGAGTTCTTGAACTGCTTTAAAGTTTTCTTTTTCACCTTCTTCTGACTGGATTGATTTAAATCGTTCAATTAAAGCACCTAATTGAATTGCACGTTTTTCATGAAGAACATTTGGAAGGGGGATCGGAGAAGAATAAATATGCCCTTGATCACTATAATCTAAAAATTTTATTTCTGCTTTGCTTGTAACAGGAATCATAAAGAGAAGCAGCATCTGAATCATACATAACCTATATTGCATCTTACTTTTGCTCATAAATTTTTCTCTCATAACCACAACTCCTTATTTTCTTTAATTAACAGAATTTCTTCAAAAAGTCTCTATAAGTAAAAAAATAGGGAGTGGGAACTTTTTGGATCCTCTGGTTTTACATGTAATGTAGGTTAAGCCTTAAGAAGGATTGACAAAGACTATTTTCACTATCGTGGTCTATCCTCACTCTTTTCAAAGACTGATCGATGACGATTTTTACCTGAAAAAAAAGAGCCATTAAATTGCCCATTAAATGCCAAGGTACTTCCCACTCGACTCTCCAGGTCTTGCATGCAAATATTTGCCAGTTGTTGAAACCGAAGAATGGCCGAGAGTGGACTGAACTAAAGAAATCGGCGCTCCGTGATTTAAAGCATGGCTTGCGTGACAATGCCTCAGCCAATGAGGACTCACCTTTCTTATAATCCCAGCTCTGAGTCGTGCCTCAGTCACAATTTCTCTCACTCTATTTTCTGAAAGCTTATCACTCATTTGAGATTGAAAAACAAACTCATGGGAATAGGAAGTTGGTCTTTTTAAAGAAATCAGATCAGAATAGGTAGATTGAGAAACGACCACGACACGAAGCTGATCCCCCTTGCCTTGTTCAATCTGAAGTTGACCCTGCCCATCTTCCCTAGCTGTGATGTCTTTCCATTTCAGCTTGCACAGTTCTGAAATCCGAACTCCACTGCTATAAAGAACCTTCAGCACCGTACGATTCCGTAAGTTTTGGGTGAGGTGGATCATCCGCAAAACTTCTTCTTCCTCTAAGTAGCGTTCGGCTAATTTTTGTTTTGATTTAACTTGAGGCAGAAAAGCGGCTGGATTTGTGGGGAGGTACCCACACTTGTGGGCAAAACAAAGAGCGCGTGGCTGCAATTCGCTGTTTGATCGTCTCAGGTTTTCGTGCTTTGAGAAGGTTTATAAAATTTTGCAAAAATTGTAGGTCAGCGTGTTTCAAAGACCTGGGATGGAGATTGGCTAAAAGATCCTCAGCAATTCGGTTGTAGGCTTGAATCGTTTTTTTCGATTTCCCATGGAGCCAGGATTTAATTAAGGCTTCGTCTTGGACTTGGGTTACTTTATTTATGACATAGTTTTGCTCATCCATGTACAGTACACCCTCTATTCACGTGTATGCTCCAATATTTTTATTTGATTTAAAAAAAGATTCCAAATTTCAAGAAATGGCTTTTTTGGTGGAGAGAGTTGAACACTTCTCCACGATGTTTCCAAAACCGATGTATCCAAGGCACTAAAAAAATCACTCAAATTTTTTGGTACTGGAGTCTTACGCGTTTCAAATGTTTTTTGAATAGCACTCCAATATCTGGAAGGCGATCCTAGTTTTGGAAATATCAAAGTCATATCGTAAATATCTTTAGCTCTGGAACTGGTTTGCCCTCGATCGACCAATGCTTGGATTTTTTCAGAATAAATAAACTCAAGTGGGTAAATTCTCCAAAGAATAGGAGCTTGACCTGGCAAAAGGGATGGCATTTCTTCACGCACTTTTGTTTTTTCAATTTCATTCCCAAAGCCGATATCTAAATGAAGACGAGATAATTTCTTAATTTTATTTTCTGCAGTTGGGGGCTCCCCAATTTGAAATGGAAAGCTGATTCGATATCCTCCATAGTCCCCTTGATCTTTGAGATCTTCAACTTCAATGTCTCCAAACCAGAGTCCATCATCAAGATCTCTTTTTAAAGCCATTTTAACAAGATCTGGCACTTGAGAGCGCCG
>Ga0302265_1001236_pt1 | contig 15367 bp, 14 predicted proteins | sample III_Bog_E1_1_FD_194556 | JGI IMG/M metagenome (GOLD analysis project Ga0302265, IMG submission 194556) | Peat permafrost microbial communities from Stordalen Mire near Abisko, Sweden - III_Bog_E1_1 | ecosystem: Environmental > Terrestrial > Soil > Wetlands > Peat | place: Sweden: Abisko...
GCGTAGTAAGTAGTAAACAAAGCCATTACAATTATAATCCAAATCACTTTAGTTAATTTCATTTTGTAAGATTAAGTATTTTACCTACTCATAAGCTTTTCGGTTTTCGCTGTTTAATATGGTTATGCTATTTTGATAATCTTAATCATAGAAAATTATTTTACTCTTTAAATCATTCAATTTATCAGTAATAAATCTGTCGAATAATTTATAATAAAGAGTATCTTTTGAAAAATCACTACTATTGACATTATCTGTTAACTGTCTTGAAATATAATGACTTATTTTCTTTATATTTATGTATGTTCTATAAAAACCTGTTGCACTTATACTTTCATCTTTTCTAATTTGGAAAAATAAAAATATAATGTAAGCATACGTATATTGAAATGAAATGTTTTCCTTATTTCGTCTTTTGTTTTTTTCAGCTATTAGAACTATTCTATCTAAAATCTTTTCTAAATTATAATTAGTCCCTGCTTCAAAATGAAAATAAAGATTAGATATGGGATTCTCTGCATTTTTAAATTCAACAGAATATTCTGGATTCCAATTATAACCCAAAATAATCGTTAGATTTTGAAATATTTCCTTCTCATCTGAATCAAATATTTTCAGATATTTTTTCCCATTACCGTTAATATCATATTTGCAAAGTTCAAATTTGTAGTTTCTGTGCGTAACTATTGATTTTTCAGAACATGATACCGATTTTGGTCCAAAATACCAAATTTCTCTATTAGGTAAATTTTCAAGATCTTTATTAATTGTTTCTATTATTTCCATATCGTTAATTTTTAAGAATCAATCTACTATGGTTCTATTCTACCAACTCATAAGTTTTTCGGTTACCGCTATATTATTTGTTTTCTATATTCAAATAATTTCATGTTTTGTTCATTATAAGGCACAAAAAAAGGCGTGAACAATAAAATATCCACACCTGAGGCTCTGGCGGAGCCTGTACACGAATAAGTTAAAGCCCACGCCCGTTCGGACATAGGCATTTACTAACTTATTCTTGTGTACTCTAATTAAATCGCCAGATTTCAGGAGTAAGAATAATAGCTAATGCTATGATAATTTGTAATGAAATTGTCGCTACAATTTTCGATGTAATTCTTTGAATTGCAAATGTATTAATAATTTTACAAATGCAAATAAAAAAGTTATTATTTCTTTAAAAAAATTATTTTTGAAATTTAGTGAAAATTATTCAAATTCAAAATCAGGCACAAAACGACCTAATTTAATTTTACCAGCGTTTCTCCCTTTTTGTCTATCTGCACCGTAAAATTTTTTTATTAAAGCTAAATTCACGATTGCATCAATCCCATTGTTTCTGAAAATTTCTGCAAAGCCTTCAAAAAGTTCGTCTTCTCTATAAATAGATGTTTCGGGAAATCTTTTTTGAATTGCTTCTCTCACTCTCTTTGAAAACATTTTAAGTTTAATTGATTCTTTATTTTCCCCTCGTAATAATCTATCAATTTCATTCTTATAATAATTAACGGCTTTAATAGGTTCGCTTCCTAATTTCATATAAGCATTAATGGTGTATTTCGTTTCTTCTTGCATTCCTCGATCACCAACCTTTAAGAAATCAGTTTTTGCAAGTTCTAAATCTTCTGAATTTAATTCGTGTGAGCTATATAAAGCATCTAATTTATTAATCAAATACTTTCTTTGTTCGGTTGAGCTTTTTATTTTTTTATATTTTAGTTTATCTTCATCACTTACCAAATATAAAGGATTAGAATAACTTAGAATAAAATGCTCTGTGTCCAAATAAGCTTTGTATAAATTATTAGGATTCAAATAATATCCTCTTACTCTTTCATCATCAAAAAAATTATCAATTTTGAAGTAATTTAAACTACCATCTTCATCAATAAACTTATTATATGAACAACCCTTTAAGCAATCAAGTATAGCATTTTCTTTTCCCTTGTTATTTGCATTAGTAATTTTGTCTTTTAATTCTTCATATATTTCTTTTGAAGTTTTAATATAAGATTCAATTTCGGATTCATTCAACACATCGCCAATAGTTCCGTAATTAGATATATGAGTTAATGAGTTAAACTTTTTACCATCTTCAAAAGTATTTCTAAATCTACCGTAAATTTGAATTGCATTAGTAAAAGGGTCTATTCTTGAATGTTTAGCTTCTTGCAAATCAGTGAGAATAATAATATCAGGTTTTTTAACTGCAAAAACATCAACGGCGGAATAAAACCTCGAAGTAAAGAAGTTGTATTTTGCTAAGGGTAAATCTAAATTTTCAAAACTGTTATTAATAGCTCTTTCTTTGAATTTTAATTCGCTTTTTTTTGAGCTAAAAGCTTTATAATCTTTTATATCTTTTTCCTCTAACAAATTTACAAGTTTATTAATCCCATTTGTTGAGTTCATAAAGATACAAATACATTCACTGTCTTTTAATTTGTCTAACAGTTTAATAACAGCATTTTCATAATTATTTGTTGTAATTAAAGTCAACTCTTTTTTGTAATCAATTGCTTTTACTTTTAAATTGAAAAAATTTTGTTCTTGAAATTTAGGATTCCTTAATTTTAACGGAGTGGCGGAAACAAAGGCTTTATTTTCAAACAAAAAGAAATCATTCATCGGTAAAGATATTTGATCCCTGTAATCTATATCCTGTGTTATTTTCTCACATTCATCGTACAAACAAAAATAATCTTTGTATAAATCAATTTCATTGTATAATGCAATTCTTTTTACTCTCATGTAGCCCTCTGGTGTACATAATATTTTTTTATGTACTATCTTAGGATTGAGTAAATAATTCTTTATTTTCAGGTCTTTACAACCCTCATAAACTCCTAATAAATCCTTGTTATTAGAAACTTTCCCAACAATTACAGGAATATTTGGCTCAATAATTATTGAATTCCTTGTTGATTTTTTATTTGATTTCCTATTTGCTTCAATTTCAATTTCGCTATATGTTGCCCCTAAGCCTGGAAGAGTTTTATCAAATATGCAATTAGTTGGAATTAAGTTAAATATTGTCCCATCTTCATAATATGCATCAGACAAATATTTTCCCTCGTCTATTTTTAAATACTTCGTTTCCAAATGAATAAAATCGTTCATATAATATTTGACTAGTTTAATTTAATTATGGGATATTTTTTTTTAAAAAACCTGCTCAATATAAGCCAAAAATAAAAATTTACCTCACTATTAAATTACGAGGTTGAAAATATACTGTTTTGTTTTAATAACTGTATTTTGATTATAATTTGAAATATATTCGATAAAAAACATTCTAATTTGTTTGATTTTAATTTTCTAATTTTGTCGCCTTATCTTAAATGCAAATGTAAGCACAAAATCGCTCAAGTTGTATTTGAGTTGTTTAATTTAATAACGGGATATTTTTTTGAAAAAAACACCCTATATTAAGCCAAAAATAAAAAAATATCTCACTATTGAATTACTAGTTTATAATACTATTAATTTAAGAATTTCTATTTTTTATTTAAGTGCAAAAGTAAAAAAAATAATCCTACCTATTTTTAATAAGCAGGATTAATTTAAAGATTAGAAATTAAAGCAAAAATTTCATAGCTTCATCAATTTGGCTATTTTCAAAACTATCTAAATAAATCCTTGTCACTTTTTCAGAACTATGTCCCAATGATTCACAAATTATTGACGTTGATACGCCTGCACGTTTTAAAACGGTTGCAAACGAATGACGTGCTACATAAGTAGTCAGGTCAATAGGGATTTTTAATTCTTTACCAAGCTCTTTTAAATGTTTATTTACCTTAGTGATAATTTTATGAATCCGATTTGCTTTTTGTTGCTCTGTTATATGGTAAGAATATAAAATCGGGAATAAATAAGGACTTTCAGAGTTATAATATTTACTAATTAAATCCAATGCTTTTGGGTGCAATGGTAGTTTTATGAGTTTACCTGTTTTCTTTCTATTATATATTAACCTGTCATCTACTACATTATTTCTTGTTAGCATTGCAATGTCAACAAAATTAATTCCGCCCATTAAATACGAGAATGAAAAAATATCAATTGAAAATTGAAGACTCTTTTTATCAGTAATGTATTCAGTTATCTTACTAATATCTGCTTTTATTAATGCTCTCTTTGCTGTTTCTTCATGGATTTTTGAAACTTTGAAAACATGAAACGGGTAATATTCAGGATTAACATATTTTTCTTGAATAGCTACATTAAACATAACTCTCAAAGTCCGAAACCTGATTCCAATAGTATTTTCAGCAATACCCTCTTTATGTAACCAAATTTCATAATTTCGTAACCACGTAACATCAATATCAGAAAAATAGATATTCAAATGATTATTGAACTTTAATAATGAGTTGTAAACCTGTTTACATGAAAGGGCGTAACCTTTTCTTTTTGTAGCTTCAAATCTTTCTATTTGTGTTAAAAATACTTGGTTTACTGTTTGTAAAATTATAGGCTTGTTTACAGTATCAATTAGCGAATTAGTTGTATATTCCTTTTCTGTTGTGTTTAGCTCTAAAATCGTTTGTGTATAAGCTCTTTTCTTTTCCGAAATTAACTGCTCAATTTGTTCTTTGTTTGGACAATTCCGCTTTGGTTTATCCTTTGAAAAGTCCCAAAATAAAGGGTTTACAGATATTCCTAAACTTTTGTAGGTTCTTTTTCCGTCTTTACAGACACGAATCATTAATGGATTTTCACCATTTGAAAGAGTTTTTGAACTGTAACAGATTACATTAACGCTTGCATTCATGTTGATTTTTGGTTTACCTCTTGGTTTACCGTACAAGCAAAATCAATAGAAAATTGAAGGGAAGGAATAGAAATGATTGAAATTAATATCAAAAAGAAAAAGCACCTAAACTATTGTGTTTAAGTGCTTTTTGCTGTGGTACCACCAGGAATCGAACCGGGGACACAAGGATTTTCAGTCCTTTGCTCTACCAACTGAGCTATGGTACCATTTTCGCTTAGCGGGTGCAAATATACGGCTTTTTTTTATTCTACAAAACGGTTGCTGAAAAAAAACCGATAAAAAAGTATATCTACTGATGTATGATTTTAAGATCCTTTTACTATCAGTTGGTTACGTTTTAGTTGTTAAAAAATAAAACTGTATTTGGATTGAGACCGATGCTTCCAATTTTGTAAAGGAGCTTGCCGTTGCGGTTAAAACACAGGATATCGCCATTGACAGTGTAATTCCGGGCGTCGGTAATATACACATTCCCGTTTGTGGGGTGTACGGTGATGCTAAATGGGCGTTCCATTGTGGTGCCATCGGTAATAAAATTTGTGGAAATAAGTTGTTCGGTACGGCAGTTGAATGTTTTTACCCAATATGTACTTGTCATAAAATCGTAATTATAGATGTAGGCAGTATCGTTATGAATGGTGAAGTTTACTACCTGCAAACTGTCGAAAGTCTGGGCAACTTCATCGGTCTGACTATTGATACGGCACCAGGTGCTTTTGATAGTTGAATTATTCCCGCGTGAAACTACATACACATCACCCTGACTATCTGCTTCCAGTGTAAAAGGATTTATGCCAACTGTAATTTTCTTTATTTCAGTAAAAGAGTTAATATCCACTACCGAAACTGTATTGTCGTAGTTTGGAATATCCAGACCGCCTGAATTGGACACATACAGTTTGCCATTGACCGCTGTTATTCCATCAGGATTCCGACCAACAGTGGTAACTGCTTCTATAGCCATTGAAGTGGTATCAATCCGCTCAACTGTTCCATCGAATGAACATACATAGGCTTTATTACCGTAAAAAGTAATATAACGTGGCTGGCGTGCAACTCCGTTTGCATTGAAAAAGGGGATTCGTTTAATCGAAATTCCGGACCGTACATCAAGTACTTCCACTTGTGATGAAACATTAACCACAATCCACAATTTACTGCCGTACCGTTTCATATCATTGGCGGTATCACCTAAACCCCTGTTATTTTCAAATAAGAAAAAGTCGGAATTAATGGTTCTGTTGTCAAAATTTACAAGACCCAGGGTGCTGTTATTCATGTTGAAAAGACCCTCCGAAAGGACATACATTTGACCTGTTTCACCGGGAGTAACCGGCAAATCATCAGGGGTTGGAATATCTTTCATGTCGTCGCACGACGAGAACAAAATAATGATGGCAAGATACAGGATATTTTTAAACAGGATATTCATAGTCTTTATTTACAATTTATTCATTTACGATTTAATGTTGGTAGTAGACTGTTAATGTTTAAGAAAGAATTATTGTGTCTTCCTATTGTGCCCTATTGTGCCTACTGTGGTTGCGTATTTGTATTTTCTTATTATGCCCTATTGTGTTTACATATTTGTATTTTCCTATTGTGCCCTATTGTGGTTAAGTTAATCGTAACAATGCTTCAATACTGTCATGCAAAAGTACATCATCTAATTCATAATTTTCAATGTTCGTGACCAAATTGCACAAAGCATTGAAAAACAATAAATAAAACATAATTCATACTTTATAGCATCCTGTTGACAATTCATTATTCATGTTTTTTTTGTATTTTTGCAAAACAACACAAAACTGAAGAAAATTACGAATGAATAGAATCCGCAATTTCTGTATTATAGCGCACATCGATCACGGAAAAAGTACATTAGCCGACAGGCTACTGGAATTTACAAATACCGTTGCCGGGAAAGACCTGCAGGCACAGGTTCTCGACAATATGGATCTGGAACGTGAACGTGGCATCACCATTAAGAGTCATGCCATCCAAATGAATTATGAATTTGGGGGTGAACAATACTTTTTAAATTTAATAGATACTCCGGGACATGTCGATTTCTCCTACGAAGTGTCACGATCGATTGCAGCCTGTGAAGGAGCATTACTTATTGTTGATGCCACACAGGGCATACAGGCGCAAACTATTTCCAATTTATATATGGCTATCGAACATGATCTGGAGATTATCCCTGTCATGAATAAAATGGACATGGACAATGCCATGCCCGAAGAGGTAGAGGATCAGATTGTAGAGTTGATCGGTTGTAAACGGGAAGAGATCATTCGTGCCAGCGGTAAAACAGGCATGGGAGTGGAAGAGATATTACAGGCTGTTATTGAACGTATCCCGGCACCAAAAGGGGATACGGAAGCACCGTTGCAATGCCTGATTTTTGATTCGGTCTTCAATTCATTCCGGGGCATTATTGCTTATTTTAAAATAGTAAACGGTACGATCAGCAAAGGCGATCTGGTTAAATTTGTGAGTACCGAAAAAGAATACACTGCTGATGAGATAGGGGTATTAAAGCTCGAAATGTCACCACGTCAGACTCTCAGTGCGGGGAATGTGGGGTATATTATTTCAGGTGTCAAGACATCGAAAGAAGTAAAAGTGGGGGATACCATTACCCATGTAAAACGTCCGTGTGCCAAACGAATCGAAGGCTTTCAGGAAGTAAAGCCCATGGTATTTGCCGGTCTTTATCCCATAGAAACAGAAGATTTTGAGGATTTACGGTCGTCAATAGAAAAACTGCAGTTGAATGATGCCTCCCTGACATTCGAAGCCGAATCTTCGGTGGCGTTGGGCTTTGGCTTCCGTTGCGGATTCCTGGGTATGTTGCATATGGAAATTATTCAGGAACGGCTTGAAAGGGAATTTGACATGAATGTCATTACTACTGTTCCCAATGTGTCCTATAAAGTTTATACCAATAAGGGTGAATTAATTGAAGTGCATAATCCATCCGGCCTGCCTGATATCATGTCGATTGACAGGATTGAAGAACCATTTATACGTGCCTCTATCATTACGCGTACTGACTATATCGGCCAGATTATGACCCTATGCCTTGGTAAAAGGGGAGAGCTGGTGAAACAAAATTATATTTCGGGAAACCGTATGGAGTTGATTTATGACTTGCCGCTTGGTGAGATTGTATTTGATTTTTACGACAGGTTGAAAAGTATTTCGAAGGGATATGCTTCCTTTGATTATCATATGAACGGATTCCGTCCTTCAAAATTAATCCGTTTGGATATATTGCTTAACAGTGAACCAGTGGATGCATTATCATGTCTTATTCATGTCGACAATGCCATCCCGCTTGGAAAACGCATGTGCGAAAAGCTGAAAGAACTTATTCCCCGCCAACAGTTTGATATAGCAGTACAGGCAGCCATTGGTGCAAAAATCATAGCACGTGAAACCATTAAAGCCGTACGTAAAGATGTAACCGCAAAATGTTATGGCGGTGATATCAGCCGTAAACGTAAATTGCTGGAGAAACAGAAAAAAGGAAAGAAACGCATGAAACAAATCGGGAATGTAGAAGTTCCTCAGAAAGCGTTTCTGGAAGTTTTAAAGCTTGATTAATTATATATATATTATCAAACATTGATCTATTTTTTAATAGATAATATTTGCAATTAATAAGTGCGTTTTTTGGGAAATGCAAATTTATTACGTATTTTTGCGACTTATTTTTTAAAACTGAAATATAATCAATTTCAAAACAATATAAATTTATGTCAGAGTTATTTGGACGTATTTCACAAATTATTGGGCCGGTGGTCGATGTTTTCTTTGATTTAGAAGGAAATGAAGAAGTGAAATTACCTGCCATTTATGATGCGTTAAGTATCGATCGTGGAAATGGGAAAGAACTGATTGTTGAAATTCAACAACACATTGGTGAAAATACGGTTCGTACAGTCGCAATGGACTCTACCGATGGGCTTCGTCGTGGGTTGAAAGCAGTGGCTTTGGGCCGGTCGATCTCAATGCCGGTAGGTAATCAGGTGAAAGGACGCTTGATGAATGTGATAGGTGACTCAATTGATGGCATGAAAGTGCTTGACAGAAAAGGAGAATACCCAATACACCGTGAACCACCCAAGTTTGAAGATTTAACCACCAGTAAAGAAATCCTATCCACAGGTATTAAAGTCATCGATTTACTTGAACCTTATTCAAAAGGAGGAAAAATTGGTCTTTTCGGGGGTGCCGGAGTTGGTAAGACCGTTTTGATCATGGAGCTTATCAATAATATCGCTAAAGGTCATAACGGATTTTCCGTATTTGCCGGAGTAGGTGAACGTACCCGTGAAGGAAATGATTTGTTACGTGATATGATTGACTCAGGCGTAATCCGTTACGGTGAAGAGTTTAAAAAAGGAATGGAAGAGGGCGACTGGGATTTATCGAAAATCGATTATTCTGAAGTTGAAAAGTCACAGGCAACCCTGGTGTTCGGGCAAATGAACGAACCACCCGGGGCACGTTCATCAGTTGCCTTGTCAGGGTTGACTATTGCCGAATCATTTCGCGATGGAGATGGATCAGATGTAGGTCATGATATTTTGTTTTTTATCGATAATATATTCCGTTTTACTCAGGCCGGTTCTGAAGTATCTGCTTTACTTGGACGTATGCCCTCAGCTGTTGGGTATCAACCGACGCTGGCAACTGAAATGGGCAGAATGCAGGAACGTATTTCGTCTACCAAAAACGGTTCCATTACTTCCGTGCAAGCTGTATATGTGCCTGCTGACGATTTAACCGACCCGGCACCGGCAACTACTTTCTCTCACCTGGATGCAACAACTGTATTAAGCCGTAAAATCTCGGAGCTTGGTATTTTCCCTGCAGTAGATCCATTGGAATCTACTTCGCGAATCCTTGATCCGTTGGTAGTTGGTGAAGACCATTACAATACTGCTCAACGTGTAAAAGAAATATTACAACGAAATAAAGAATTACAGGATATTATTTCAATTCTTGGAATGGAAGAATTGTCGGAAGAAGACCGTTTGACTGTAACACGTGCCCGTAAAGTGCAACGTTTTCTGTCGCAACCGTTTTTTATGGCTGCTCAGTTTACAGGTCAACCGGGAGTAATGGTATCGATTGAAGAAACTATTCGTGGATTTAAAATGATTCTCGATGGAGAATTGGACTATTTACCTGAAATGGCATTCCTTAGCGTTGGAACAATTGATGAAGCAATAACAAAAGGGCAGAAATTAATTGATCAGTCTAAGAATGTGATTGGTTGATTGGTTGATTAGTTGATTGGTTGATTGGTTAATTAAGTTTTAAGGACGTTTACGTGTTATCCGATAGAGTATTTTAAAATGTGATAATTGGTTTAATTTTGTAAAAGCATTTGTATAAATAACGAACAATGAAATTAGAAATAATCACTCCTGAACAAATCTATTTTTCCGGTGAAGTAACTTCAGTGAGTTTACCGGGAACGAGTGGCCTTTTTACGGTGTGGGAAAATCATGCGCCGCTAATTTCTTCATTAAGAGATGGAAAAATCAGTTATTTAGCTAATAGCGTAGTAAAAGAGTTGATTATCGACGGAGGATTTGTTGAAGTGAATAAAAATATAGTAACAGTTTGTTTAGAATTAGTTCATGAAAAAACTTAAAAGAAAACTTGTCATTTTACACACATCAGTCATGTTTTTATGTGGCTGGGGAGGTTGGTGGTTAATGCAAGCTGTTTTTCCGATTTATTATTTTGCATGGTATCCGTATATACCTACATTCTTTTTTGCAATTGGTCTTATTTTTATAGCTGTTTTAGATCAACCGAACAAAGAAAGCCCACGTAAGACAGTAAACCGATATATGTTATTGCGTTTTTCGAAAGTGTTTGTCAGTTTGATATTTGCCGGGATTTATTTATTGGCGGTAAAGGTTCAGTTGCGAGAATTTGGTGTTGTATTTATTTCATTTTACCTGTTGTATTTAGGTTTAGAAACCTATTATTTCTATCTTACAGAAAAAGAAATCAAAAAAAACAATGTAAATGAGTAGTTTTCGTAAAATATTTGGTTTGATTGCTTTTCTTTGTCTCATGTCGGCAGCACCAGTGTTGGCTAATGAACCACTACCCACATCCACTGAAAAGGGAAACTTCGATGTGAAGTCGTTCATTTTGGAACATGTTGGAGATTCATACACATGGCATATTACCAAATGGGGTGATAGAGAAATATCACTTCCACTTCCGGTTATTGTTTACAGCAGCACTTCAGGGTGGCATGTATTTTTATCTTCTGCATTTCAGGGAGGGGCAAGCCATGACGGGCTGCGGATTGCTGATAATGGAAAGTACAAAGGTAAAATTGTAGAAAAAGATGTTCACGGAAACGAGGTCCGTCTTATTGATCTTTCCATTACGAAGGTCGTCTTTGCCTTGCTTTTCAATAGCTTACTACTTATTATTATCATTATGACGGTTGCCCGTTCGTATAAGAAAGATAATTTTGAATCGAAAAAAGGATTTATCGGTTTTATGGAACTGTTTATCATGAACATAAACGATGATGTTATAAAACCGGGGATCGGGAAAGATTACAAACGTTTTGCGCCTTACCTGCTAACGGTATTCTTTTTTGTTTTTATTAATAATTTAATGGGATTAATTCCCATTTTCCCCGGAGGAGCAAATGTTACCGGCAATATTGCCATCACATTTGTTCTGGCAATCATTACCTTTTTAATTGTAAACTTTTCCGGTTCGAAAGAATACTGGAAAGAAGTGTTTTGGCCTGAAGTTCCGCTTTGGTTAAAAGCTCCTATTCCAATTATGCCTGTAATAGAAATTGTTGGTGTCTTTACGAAACCGTTTGCATTGATGATTCGTCTTTTTGCCAATATGATTGCCGGACACTCCATCGTGCTTGGATTAACCTGTCTGATTTTTGTGACAGTGAGCATGGGTCAGGCAATGAATACCAGTATGACTGTACTTTCAGTAATAATGACGCTATTCATTAATATTGTTGAATTGTTGGTTGCCTACATTCAAGCTTATATTTTTACGATGTTATCGGCTGTATTTATTGGATTGGCAAGGGTTGAACCGCATCGCATCCACAAAGAAATAAAAGAATAAAAACAAAATCAGGATTTTCTTAAACGAAACTTTGGAAAAGAAACTTCAGAAATAATATAGAGATAAATCATTATAAACCGAGTTTTTAAATTTTACCAATAGGTTGAATTTGAGGACATAAATATTAAAATTATGTTATTGACAATTTTATTACAAGTAGCCACCGGTGCTGCAGGTTTGGGAAAATTAGGTGCTGGTATTGGTGCAGGTCTTGCCGCTATTGGTGCAGGCATTGGAATTGGGCAAATTGGTGGTTCTGCCATGGAAGGGATTGCCCGTCAACCAGAAGTAGCCGGAGATATTCGAATGAATATGATTATTGCTGCTGCACTTGTTGAAGGTGTTGCTTTGTTCGCTGTCGTAGTATGCGGTTTTATTCTTTAACTTTAGTATGAAGTCAAAAGTCTGACTCCTTTGTGAGTTGGACGCTGCAATTTAGGGCTGTTAAAAGCAATCAATCTAAATTGTAAATTGTAAATTGTAAAATCGAATAATTATGTCTTTATTATTGCCGGATTCAGGTCTGTTATTCTGGATGATACTTTCATTCGGAATTGTTGCTTTTGTCCTTGTGAAATTTGGATTCCCCGTTATTATCAAAATGGTGGAAGATCGTAAAGCTTACATCGATGAGTCTTTGATTATTGCTAAACAAGCTTATGAACAAATGGCTATCGTGAAAGCTCGTGGTGAAACCATTGTGGAAAATGCGCGTCGCGAGCAGGTGAAAATCATGAATGAGGCAGCTCAAACCCGCGATTTATTGATAAAAGATGCTAAAGATAAAGCAAGCATTGAGGCTTTAAAAATAGTGGAAGAAGCAAGGAAGCAAATACTGATTGAAAAAGAAGATGCTATTCGTGATATACGTCGTCAGGTAGCCGAATTATCTGTGGATATTGCTGAAAAAGTACTTCGGGTACAATTGGATAAGAAAGAAGAGCAATTGAAAATGATTAACCGATTGCTTGACGAAATCAATATTTCTAAATCGTAACTATCCATGAATACAGGACTTATACCGGTCAGATATGCAAAAGCTTTATTGGATTTTGCCAACGTGAGCGGTCAGCAGGATGAAGTGTACTCCGAGGTGAAATCAGTAACTAAAAGCTATTCCAAATTTGGAGAATTACGGACTGTGCTTGATAATCCGGTTTTGGGAAAAGCAGAAAAAAGGAAAATAATGATACTTGCTGCCGGAGATAAAGTGAGTATACCATTTGAAAAATTTCTGGATTTGTTATTGGAAAATAACCGTGAAGATTATTTGCTTTCCATTGCATTGAAATACATTGATCTATTTCGTAAGCAAAAGAATATTCATTACGGAAAACTGACAACAGCCACACCCATAAATTCTGCAACAGAGAAAAGGTTGATGGCTATGGTGGAAAATACAACCGGTGGAACTATTGAAATGGAAAAGATACTTGATCGTGAAATTCTGGGAGGATTCATGTTTGAAGTTGATTTTGTACGTTGGGATGCCAGTATATCAGGTCAACTTCGACGGATCAGGAAAGAATATATTGAGAAGAACAATAAAATCGTCTAAAGAATTTACAATTTAAAGATGTACTATTTACGATTGCATTTTAAACGTAAATAGTATTTCAAAAATGTAGAAAATACATCAACCCAATTGTAAATTGCAAATTAATAAATTGTAAATTAATAAAGAGATGTCTGATAATATAAAGGTAAGCGAAGTATCTGAAATTCTTCGAATGCAACTCGAAGGAATTGACACCAGCGTACAGTTTGATGAAGTAGGTACTGTCCTGCAAGTCAGTGATGGTGTGGTTCGTATATATGGACTACGTAATGCCGAAGCCAATGAATTGCTGGAATTTGAAAACGGAATCAAAGCCATTGTTATGAATCTGGAAGAAGATAACGTTGGGGCAGTTCTGCTTGGACCTACTAATGAGATTAAAGAAGGATTTACCGTGAAACGTACCAAACGTGTTGCCTCTATTCAGGTAGGCGAAGGTATGCTTGGCCGTGTGATAAATCCTCTTGGAGAACCAATGGATGGGAAGGGAAAACTGACAGGCGATATGATTGAATTGCCTCTTGAACGTAAAGCACCGGGTGTTATTTACAGACAACCTGTAAATCAACCGCTTCAGACAGGCCTTAAGGCAATTGATGCCATGATTCCCATTGGCCGTGGTCAACGGGAATTGATCATTGGTGACCGTCAGACGGGTAAAACAAGCGTTGCTATAGACGCTATTATTAATCAGAAATCAAATTTTGAATCAGGCGATCCTGTATATTGTATTTATGTAGCCATTGGTCAAAAAGGATCTACTGTGGCTTCCATTTATAATACACTGGAGGAGCATGGAGCTATGGAGTATACCATTATCGTGGCAGCCAATGCTTCCGATCCTGCTGCCCTGCAGTATTATGCCCCATTTGCCGGTGCAACGATAGGCGAATTTTTTCGCGACACCGGTCGTCATGCCCTGGTGGTTTACGATGACTTGTCAAAACAGGCTGTTGCATACCGTGAAGTATCCCTGATCCTTCGCCGTCCTTCGGGACGTGAAGCCTATCCCGGTGATATTTTCTATTTACATTCCCGTTTGCTTGAACGTGCAGCCCGTGTTATTTCACAACAGGAAGTAGCCGAAAAAATGAACGATTTACCGGAAACCCTGAAGGGATTAGTAAAAGGTGGAGGTTCTTTAACCGCTTTGCCAATTATTGAAACCCAGGCAGGTGATGTATCAGCTTACATTCCAACCAATGTTATATCGATCACGGATGGTCAGATCTTCCTTGATACCGATTTGTTCAACCAGGGGAATCGTCCTGCTATCAACGTAGGTATTTCTGTATCCCGCGTGGGTGGAAACGCTCAAATCAAAGCGATGAAAAAAGTGGCAGGTACATTGAAAATGGATCAGGCACAATTCCGCGAACTGGAAGCATTTACCAAATTCGGTGGTGACATGGATCCTGTTACAGCTATGACAATTAATAAAGGACAAAAAAATACACGTTTGCTTGTTCAGGCATTACACACTCCTATGTCGGTTGACAAGCAAGTGGCGGTACTTTATTGCGGGACACATGGTTTATTGTCAAATGTACCGTTAAACAAAGTACAGGAATTTCAGAAAGAATTTTTGATGATGTTGGAGTTGTCACATCAAGTTGATGTCCTCGATGTGCTCAAAAAAGGAATTATGAACGATCAGGTCTCCGCCATTATTGAGAAAGTGGCAAAAGAAGTGACTAAGGTAGTAGCTGCTTCAGAGTCGGTAGTCGGTAGTAAGTAGTCGGTAGTAAGTTGTCGGTAATTATTTGTTTATAGTTTACATTTAGTATGAATTTATAGTTTTCAATTGTAAATTTTAAAATTGTAAATTGAAATAAGTTTATGGTTCCCAATTGTAAATTTTAAAATTGTAAATTGAA
>Ga0302265_1001258_pt1 | contig 15231 bp, 16 predicted proteins | sample III_Bog_E1_1_FD_194556 | JGI IMG/M metagenome (GOLD analysis project Ga0302265, IMG submission 194556) | Peat permafrost microbial communities from Stordalen Mire near Abisko, Sweden - III_Bog_E1_1 | ecosystem: Environmental > Terrestrial > Soil > Wetlands > Peat | place: Sweden: Abisko...
CATCCATGCGGATAGGCTCCCTCACGGGAGTAACCCGCGTACCTGGGGACAAGCACACTTTCTTTTTTAGAGCCGCGCCTCACGCGCAGCTATAATGTCTCGGCATCATCGATGAAAACCATCCTGGCGATTCAGTGTGTTGCTGGCGTCCTGACGCTCAATTGGATGCACTCTCGATATTTGTTTTCCACATTCAGGCACTACGGCGAGGTGGGCGGCCCCACGCTTTCGTCGTTGTTCATCATTGCGGGTCTAGTGTCGTATGCCGCCGTTCTGGTTTTGGGGGCCATCGCTGGGTTGTACGGTCCGTCTTGGGTGAAGCGTTTTGGTGTCTGGGTGTCGTGCGCCTGTCAGATCGCAGCCTGTTTTGTGGGGTCCTATTATGTCTTCCTTTCTGTTCGGATTCTCCTCCCGCCAAATAGCTCTCCTTTCGGGATGTATTTCCTTCTGTTGTCGGTACCCGTCGTCATCCTCTCGTTAATTGGGTTTATCATCTTGTTGAGGCACATCACCCGAACGAAGTTGCGGGCTGAGGAGCCGTCTTTGCCTACGTGAACAGATTGCCGAACCAACACCTGAGCACAACCGCGCAAGCAAAATCAGGTGATGGCGAGACGGGCGGCGAGCGGTGATTTTTGCTGGCGAAGAGAGGCGAGGTAGCGGGCTTCATCGTAGGGGATGCGGTCCTGCCAGCATCGCCACAGGATGCGGATCCATTTGAAGGCGAGAGAGCGCAAGGTGGCCTGGTGGTGTTTGCCTGCGGCTCGTTGCTGCTGGTAATACGCCTTCGCCCATGCGCACTTGGGTATAGACTGTCCGGCCCATTCTACGAAGGTCTGGCGCAGGAATCTGGGCGCATTCCATCGCCAGTGGATCCAGAGCGAGCGGCCGCTCTTTTGGGTGACCGGAGCAATGCCGGCGTATTTTTGGAGGCTACAAGCGTCAGGGTATCGGGAGCGGTCCGTACCGAAGGCAGCGAGCAGGCGTGGGGCGGTTGCCGGCCCCGCCCCCGGTAATCCTCGGAACAGATCCGCCTCGGGATGGGCTTCAAACGCCTCGGCGATGCGCTCCTCTATGAGGGCGATGTTCTTCTGAAGAGGGCGCAGGAGATCGACGAGCATCTTTACCTCGAGCATGGCTGGCTCGATGACGGCCCGGTCTTCGGTCAGCGCTCGTGCTTGGGCAATGAGAGCCAGCCGCTCGGCGATCACATCAGCGTGCCGTGAGTTGTGGGCGGCATAGAAGGTCCGTAGGCTCGCGGGCCGCGCCGCCTTCAGGCTCTTTAGTTCCGGCCAGCGGGTCAGGAAATCGAGCATTAGGTCGGTGGCCGGCTCGCGTCCACATAGCTCCAAGGCCTGCGGATAGTAGGTCTTAAGCGTGCTGCCCAGTTCACAGGCAATCCTCGTGCGCCGATCTACCGCCTGGCGGCGGGCGGCCACCAGTCCCTCGACCTTACGCGTCTGTGGGCTTTCGATCTTCAAGGGCCGCAGCAGGTCGCGATGCTGCTTGAGGATCGTGAGCAGCACCAAGGCGTCGGGTATGTCGTCCTTCGCCCCCGAGGGAGTGAAGGCCTTTCGAAAGCGATCGCTGGTGGCCGGATGCACCGGGAAGATGACCAGCCAGGGATGCTCGAGGAGCGCATGCACAACCGCGCTCTTGCCGCCCTCCAGTGCGATCGCCACTGGGCGGCCGCCTGCGCGTTCGTGGATCTGTTCGAGCCAGCCGTGGAGGGATTCCGGGGTGGCGGGTATCTTTCCGGTATTCGCCGGGCTTTCAGCAACTTCAGTTGCGAAGGCGTGTTCTGTCTCGCCCCAGTCCAGAGTCACCAGGGCACCATAGTTTTCGGTATTCATAGCATTTTTGGTATGGCGGGCCCGGCCTGCAGATTGTATTGTGTGAGACGTGGGTAACATCGGCACCTTGAGTATGCATGACCTTGCCCATAGAGCTGACCGGTCGCAGTCGAGATTTGGTTCGGATTCATTGGTTCTGAACTCTACCGGATGTTCGTACGGCGACCGGCCAGCAAATTAGACTTTCAACGCCCGCAAATCCAGCATGCGACTAACGAGCTCCAGTGGGGTTCAGCCCGGGTCCACTCCAGTTTTGGGCTTCCGCGGACCCGGACTGAACCCCACTGGTTGTGCAATACAACTACCGGATCCGACGTCTCCGTCTGTCACGCCTCCTGCTGGTGCAGGCGGCGCGCCATCCGTCGGCGCGGATCATTAGGACGTTCGACCTCCAGGTGAAAGCTACACTGCGGCGAATATCGATCGGATTGGTTGTTCTTGGCGCCGTTGGGCTGTCGGTAGGCGTGGCTTCCCGTGCCTCACAAAAGCGAATTCGCGCCGCACAGGCACACTACTACTCAACCGTAGTCGTACCTGCGGAGACCATTTTTCAGCAACAGTATCTTCAATACCGTCAGCGATCCAGCGCTCCGGAAAATCCAAAGACACCGCAGGCTATCGTGCCGGCTCCTTTGGATGGCGGCGCAATGGATAGAAGGTTGACGATGTATGGGTACGATAACTCATATGCCAAGGTAGCATTATGGAAAGACTGTGGTGATAGCGTAGCCCTAGGATGTTTGATGCTGCTGATTTATTTCGCCGCGGCAAATCGCGCGATTGAAATTAAAGACAAGATGTCGAACCAATCGTCGGAACCGACTCCTGCGTCAGGCACGTCCCCTGCGGGGCAGGAGCCGCGCCTTCCTTAGAGCGGTTCACCTCAACGTTAGACATCTATGAACTGGCGTATCGTCACATTTGTCGCCCTTGGCATCGCGGCTGCGCCATTTACGTACGTTGGCTTCCGTACTGTTTTTGAGAGGCTAATGATGCCTCGCGACTGGTCGCAGTCGGGATACGCGGCGAGCGGAGACTTTCCGGACCGAAAAGGGATGGCGCCCGTATTACTTTACGATCAGAGGCACGTACCCGGTAAGGCGATCATCAATATTTCGTTGGGTATGGAGAGGATGCACGAGGAGGCACTGCAGATCGAAGCGATCAAAGGGCAGGCCTTCGTGGCCGACCGGTGGATCCCTTTGGACGAGGTCACGAATTACATAAACGGCACTCACGTTCAATATGTAGTTGTTACTCCAATAGGAGGAAGCGTATGGAAGGGTACGTTCCCAATTCTGGATGCCTGTCGTAAGAGTTCGGTCGTAATCGTTTTCCTGAACAGGACGCAGTCCTTATAAGATGTCTAACCAATCGTCGGAACCGACTCCTGCGTCAGGCACGTCCCCTGCGGGGCAGGAGCCGCGCCTTCCTTAGAGCGGTTCACCTCAACGTTGATCTAGCTGCGCGCTTGCAAGCGTAAAGATAGTGCTCCTGTCCGCGGCGTATGGATACGGCGGTTTTGGACTCAACCACTCCATAGTGGCAGAAGACAGGGACCGGACTTGGTTTGAGTAAACGCGTGCGTTGGTTGCGTCTCTCGGCTGTTAGTCCGTGAGCGTGCTGATCTCCGTGGGTTGGGTACCACATTTCATTGGTGCGTCTTGCCCGCAAACTCTCGGCTCGGACATAGGGTCGGCGGAGCCGTCCCTGTCCGGAACGTTGATCGTGCATGGGCCGGCCGCCCGGTCCCTGACTACTGCCACCCTGGGGTGGCGCTCTCAAAGAACATCTTCCCTCTAAGCGTCTGGTGCGGGCACCTGTCGAAGCAGGTCCCACACAAACCCTGCGAGCTCGCGGGCGAGAGCGACGTTGACCTTTGCCTTCATCACTCCGCGGTGCAGCAGGTGCCAACCTCGCTTGTGGAGGCGCACCTGGATCTTCCAAGCCAGGTCCCGATACGCCTTGGGCTGGCCCTCCTGCCTCAGGGAGAGCCGGGATGACACCTTCGGTGGACCATACGCACTCTGGATCGCCTCTATTAGGCACCAGCGAGCCTGGGCATTGCCGGCCTTGGTGATCGACCCGAGCTTTCGGCTGCTGCCGGTCGTTTCCTCCTTGGGCACAAGCCCGAGGAACCCCATGAAGCCTCTGGGATGAGCGAAGCGCCGCACGTCCCCGGCCTCGGCTACCATGATCGCGGCAGCGGTCATTTGGAATCCCCGAAGGCACATGAGAGCCTGCACTGCGGGATAATGGCGCCACTGCGGGATCTGAACTTCGAGGAGCTCATCGAGGCGCTTCACCCGGTCCGTCGCCTGGTCGATCGCCAGCAACTGTTCTTCCAGGACTGACCGCAGTGCGGGGAGGGGCAGCGTCAGCTTACGCAGGTAGCGCTGGTGTGCCTCGCTCCAGTTGGCGCTCCCGGGATAGCGGTAGCCCTGCCGCAGGAGGAAGGACTTAAGCCGCTGCTTCGCCCGAGTAAGATCGTGGACCGCATCGGCCCGCGCCCTCGTTAGATCCCTCACGGACTCGTCCACCTCGTCGGGCACGTTAATCGCCCGGAGTTCCCCGGCGCGGTGCAGCCGCGCCAGCTGCTCGGCGTCACGCCGGTCTGTCTTCTGCCGCACTCCCTTCTGCTGGGGTATCTTCGACGGCGCCACCACGATGCAGTCAATCCCCAGCTGCCTGAGGCGCCGGTAGACCAGGAAGCCCGTCGGACCTGCCTCGTAGACGACGTGCAGGCGCACGTTCTCCCCGCCGAGTTTCCCAAGTACCTTCTCCAGCGACCTTAAGTCGCCCGGTATCGATCCGTACACCCGCACCTCCCCAACGCGGCCGCCTTCGGCCACGGCAATCACGGTCGTATCTTTATGGACATCCAGCCCTATATATTTATCTGTTTTGTTCATGTGCTTGTCTCCGTTTTTGGTTGTTGGACTTACCTCCTCATCCATGCGGATAGGCTCCCTCACGGGAGTAACCCGCGTACCTGGGGACAAGCACACTTTCTTTTTTAGAGCCGCGCCTCACGCGCAGCTATAATGTCTCGGCCTCCTCCCATGACACTTTTCGCTGCGTCTTCGATCACCCTTGAGTCGTTCGATTTGCCAATAGCGATAATGAACGTTGTTTTGGGGGTCGGCGGGCTTGTGTACGCCCGCTGGAACAACGCAGCGATTCAGAAAAAGATCGAGGCGGGGGTGTACACGCAGGCGGAAGGTGAGAAGAAGGAGAGGATATACATTATCGGCTGTTTCGTGGTCCTCTTTTGCGGGCTTCTCCTTCTAATCTTGCGCGGTATTGGAGAAAAGTGATGCCCAAACGAGCAAATCGGCCGAACCAATCGTCGTATCCGACCCCTTCCTCAGGCACGTCTCGTGCGGGGCACGAGCCGCGCCTTCGTTGGCGCGGATAACCTCAACGTTCGGCTATGAAAACGCAGCTCATACTTTTAATATGCATCGCTGGATGCACGCAGCTCCGCGCGCAGGTTGTAGGCTCAGTGCCAGTTGTCATAACATCGCAGCTACCGCCTGCGACGCTCACTAACGTGTCGTGCAGGGCCTTTGTTGGCACCAGCACCAGCAACGCCGTACTCGGGTTTGCTGTCACGGGGCAGGCCGGTTCGAATATACAGGTTCTCGTCCGCGGCGTGGGGCCGGCGCTTTCTCTGTTTGCCCAGGTCGGAATTCTAGCGCAACCCGTACTCGCACTCTTTGATTCTTCCGGCAAGCAGTTGGCAACCAACACGGGATGGGGGACCAACCCAAACGCGACCCAAATCAGCACGGCCTTTGTATCGACCGGCGCCTTCGCACTGCCATCAGGCAGCGCTGATTCCGCACTCTTGGTTACCCTAACGCCGGGAAATTATACTGCTGTAGTCACGGGTTTAAACAATTCTACCGGATTGGCTCTCATCGAAGTCTACGGAGTTCCGCCCCCACCGGTGCCAGCACCGCCGGTCTCGCCGCCGCCCCCAACGACCCCTCTTGCGGGATCCGGATGAAGCCGAACCAATCGACGTATCCGACACCTTCCTCCGTCACGTCCCCTGCGGAGCAGCGGACGCGCCGTCGTCGGTGCGGATAAACTCAACGTTAGGCAAACCGATGCCCATCCTCCGCTGTCGCGACGTTCTATTTAACTCGCAGTTAGACGAGACGATGTTTTTCACGTCGCTCAAGAGCATATCTTCCATCAAGAAAATCGAAGGGCGAGGGCGCGACTTGTTTCTATCGTTGCCGTCTCGAATACCCAATCGAGCGTTACGGGAATTACTAGGCGTTTGCCACCGATATAAAATCAACATGCGTCAGCTTGCTGTCTTCGCCAACGCGACGAATCGCGTTTGGTTTCAGGATCGGAAAAACTATTGGTTTAAGCGGGTATTCCCGGCGAAAAAGAAAAATGCCTAACCAATCGTCGCAACCGACGCCTGCCTCAGGCACGCCTTGTGCGGGGCACAAATCGCGCCTTCCTTAGAGCGGTTCACCTCAACGTTGATCTAGCTGCGCAACTCCTCAATGTCGCCATGAAGCCCCACATATTCGCTTACGTTGCGTTGTCGGGATCAACCGTCCTTTGCGGCGGCATACCTTCTTCGGTCGGTGAGGCCAACTTCGGCTCTCCTTCTACTCCCATTATCGCAGTTGCACTCGAGAAATCCGTCGCAGAAAAATTGTCGTTTCTCATTTCTCGCTCGGATAACGTCAATGTGACCGATTGGAGCATCCAACCCGCCGACAAGGCTGCACAAGTGGGCTCCCATGCCGGAACACTCAAGTCACAGGGGAAGATTCAGACGGCCATCATTCACGTGCGGGATCGGCAATGGATCCTGAGCTTTGCGTCGATTATGAAGGACGCAGTCCCTGTCGAACATCCGTCGATGTTTTGGGCTGCTCCACCGATTGAGTTCCGCTCGGGAGGCAAGATAACCTTAACCCTCTACCGGCATGGAAATCGCATCGCTTGGGCCGATGCCGGAGTCGATTCGGGAGAGTGTTGGATAAGCGAGATCCATGACAACGAGATCACAGCATTGCTCAGAAAGATGAACGCGCCTAACCAACACCTGAGCACAACCGCGCAAGCAAAATCAGGTGATGGCGAGACGGGCGGCGAGCGGTGATTTTTGCTGGCGAAGAGAGGCGAGGTAGCGGGCTTCATCGTAGGGGATGCGGTCCTGCCAGCATCGCCACAGGATGCGGATCCATTTGAAGGCGAGAGAGCGCAAGGTGGCCTGGTGGTGTTTGCCTGCGGCTCGTTGCTGCTGGTAATACGCCTTCGCCCATGCGCACTTGGGTATAGACTGTCCGGCCCATTCTACGAAGGTCTGGCGCAGGAATCTGGGCGCATTCCATCGCCAGTGGATCCAGAGCGAGCGGCCGCTCTTTTGGGTGACCGGAGCAATGCCGGCGTATTTTTGGAGGCTACAAGCGTCAGGGTATCGGGAGCGGTCCGTACCGAAGGCAGCGAGCAGGCGTGGGGCGGTTGCCGGCCCCGCCCCCGGTAATCCTCGGAACAGATCCGCCTCGGGATGGGCTTCAAACGCCTCGGCGATGCGCTCCTCTATGAGGGCGATGTTCTTCTGAAGAGGGCGCAGGAGATCGACGAGCATCTTTACCTCGAGCATGGCTGGCTCGATGACGGCCCGGTCTTCGGTCAGCGCTCGTGCTTGGGCAATGAGAGCCAGCCGCTCGGCGATCACATCAGCGTGCCGTGAGTTGTGGGCGGCATAGAAGGTCCGTAGGCTCGCGGGCCGCGCCGCCTTCAGGCTCTTTAGTTCCGGCCAGCGGGTCAGGAAATCGAGCATTAGGTCGGTGGCCGGCTCGCGTCCACATAGCTCCAAGGCCTGCGGATAGTAGGTCTTAAGCGTGCTGCCCAGTTCACAGGCAATCCTCGTGCGCCGATCTACCGCCTGGCGGCGGGCGGCCACCAGTCCCTCGACCTTACGCGTCTGTGGGCTTTCGATCTTCAAGGGCCGCAGCAGGTCGCGATGCTGCTTGAGGATCGTGAGCAGCACCAAGGCGTCGGGTATGTCGTCCTTCGCCCCCGAGGGAGTGAAGGCCTTTCGAAAGCGATCGCTGGTGGCCGGATGCACCGGGAAGATGACCAGCCAGGGATGCTCGAGGAGCGCATGCACAACCGCGCTCTTGCCGCCCTCCAGTGCGATCGCCACTGGGCGGCCGCCTGCGCGTTCGTGGATCTGTTCGAGCCAGCCGTGGAGGGATTCCGGGGTGGCGGGTATCTTTCCGGTATTCGCCGGGCTTTCAGCAACTTCAGTTGCGAAGGCGTGTTCTGTCTCGCCCCAGTCCAGAGTCACCAGGGCACCATAGTTTTCGGTATTCATAGCATTTTTGGTATGGCGGGCCCGGCCTGCAGATTGTATTGTGTGAGACGTGGGTAACATCGGCACCTTGAGTATGCATGACCTTGCCCATAGAGCTGACCGGTCGCAGTCGAGATTTGGTTCGGATTCATTGGTTCTGAACTCTACCGGATGTTCGTACGGCGACCGGCCAGCAAATTAGACTTTCAACGCCCGCAAATCCAGCATGCGACTAACGAGCTCCAGTGGGGTTCAGCCCGGGTCCACTCCAGTTTTGGGCTTCCGCGGACCCGGACTGAACCCCACTGGTTGTGCAATACAACTACCGGATCCGACGTCTCCGTCTGTCACGCCTCCTGCTGGTGCAGGCGGCGCGCCATCCGTCGGCGCGGATCATTAGGACGTTCGACCTCCAGGTGAAAGCTACACTGCGGCGAATATCGATCGGATTGGTTGTTCTTGGCGCCGTTGGGCTGTCGGTAGGCGTGGCTTCCCGTGCCTCACAAAAGCGAATTCGCGCCGCACAGGCACACTACTACTCAACCGTAGTCGTACCTGCGGAGACCATTTTTCAGCAACAGTATCTTCAATACCGTCAGCGATCCAGCGCTCCGGAAAATCCAAAGACACCGCAGGCTATCGTGCCGGCTCCTTTGGATGGCGGCGCAATGGATAGAAGGTTGACGATGTATGGGTACGATAACTCATATGCCAAGGTAGCATTATGGAAAGACTGTGGTGATAGCGTAGCCCTAGGATGTTTGATGCTGCTGATTTATTTCGCCGCGGCAAATCGCGCGATTGAAATTAAAGACAAGATGTCGAACCAATCGTCGGAACCGACTCCTGCGTCAGGCACGTCCCCTGCGGGGCAGGAGCCGCGCCTTCCTTAGAGCGGTTCACCTCAACGTTAGACATCTATGAACTGGCGTATCGTCACATTTGTCGCCCTTGGCATCGCGGCTGCGCCATTTACGTACGTTGGCTTCCGTACTGTTTTTGAGAGGCTAATGATGCCTCGCGACTGGTCGCAGTCGGGATACGCGGCGAGCGGAGACTTTCCGGACCGAAAAGGGATGGCGCCCGTATTACTTTACGATCAGAGGCACGTACCCGGTAAGGCGATCATCAATATTTCGTTGGGTATGGAGAGGATGCACGAGGAGGCACTGCAGATCGAAGCGATCAAAGGGCAGGCCTTCGTGGCCGACCGGTGGATCCCTTTGGACGAGGTCACGAATTACATAAACGGCACTCACGTTCAATATGTAGTTGTTACTCCAATAGGAGGAAGCGTATGGAAGGGTACGTTCCCAATTCTGGATGCCTGTCGTAAGAGTTCGGTCGTAATCGTTTTCCTGAACAGGACGCAGTCCTTATAAGATGTCTAACCAATCGTCGGAACCGACTCCTGCGTCAGGCACGTCCCCTGCGGGGCAGGAGCCGCGCCTTCCTTAGAGCGGTTCACCTCAACGTTGATCTAGCTGCGCGCTTGCAAGCGTAAAGATAGTGCTCCTGTCCGCGGCGTATGGATACGGCGGTTTTGGACTCAACCACTCCATAGTGGCAGAAGACAGGGACCGGACTTGGTTTGAGTAAACGCGTGCGTTGGTTGCGTCTCTCGGCTGTTAGTCCGTGAGCGTGCTGATCTCCGTGGGTTGGGTACCACATTTCATTGGTGCGTCTTGCCCGCAAACTCTCGGCTCGGACATAGGGTCGGCGGAGCCGTCCCTGTCCGGAACGTTGATCGTGCATGGGCCGGCCGCCCGGTCCCTGACTACTGCCACCCTGGGGTGGCGCTCTCAAAGAACATCTTCCCTCTAAGCGTCTGGTGCGGGCACCTGTCGAAGCAGGTCCCACACAAACCCTGCGAGCTCGCGGGCGAGAGCGACGTTGACCTTTGCCTTCATCACTCCGCGGTGCAGCAGGTGCCAACCTCGCTTGTGGAGGCGCACCTGGATCTTCCAAGCCAGGTCCCGATACGCCTTGGGCTGGCCCTCCTGCCTCAGGGAGAGCCGGGATGACACCTTCGGTGGACCATACGCACTCTGGATCGCCTCTATTAGGCACCAGCGAGCCTGGGCATTGCCGGCCTTGGTGATCGACCCGAGCTTTCGGCTGCTGCCGGTCGTTTCCTCCTTGGGCACAAGCCCGAGGAACCCCATGAAGCCTCTGGGATGAGCGAAGCGCCGCACGTCCCCGGCCTCGGCTACCATGATCGCGGCAGCGGTCATTTGGAATCCCCGAAGGCACATGAGAGCCTGCACTGCGGGATAATGGCGCCACTGCGGGATCTGAACTTCGAGGAGCTCATCGAGGCGCTTCACCCGGTCCGTCGCCTGGTCGATCGCCAGCAACTGTTCTTCCAGGACTGACCGCAGTGCGGGGAGGGGCAGCGTCAGCTTACGCAGGTAGCGCTGGTGTGCCTCGCTCCAGTTGGCGCTCCCGGGATAGCGGTAGCCCTGCCGCAGGAGGAAGGACTTAAGCCGCTGCTTCGCCCGAGTAAGATCGTGGACCGCATCGGCCCGCGCCCTCGTTAGATCCCTCACGGACTCGTCCACCTCGTCGGGCACGTTAATCGCCCGGAGTTCCCCGGCGCGGTGCAGCCGCGCCAGCTGCTCGGCGTCACGCCGGTCTGTCTTCTGCCGCACTCCCTTCTGCTGGGGTATCTTCGACGGCGCCACCACGATGCAGTCAATCCCCAGCTGCCTGAGGCGCCGGTAGACCAGGAAGCCCGTCGGACCTGCCTCGTAGACGACGTGCAGGCGCACGTTCTCCCCGCCGAGTTTCCCAAGTACCTTCTCCAGCGACCTTAAGTCGCCCGGTATCGATCCGTACACCCGCACCTCCCCAACGCGGCCGCCTTCGGCCACGGCAATCACGGTCGTATCTTTATGGACATCCAGCCCTATATATTTATCTGTTTTGTTCATGTGCTTGTCTCCGTTTTTGGTTGTTGGACTTACCTCCTCATCCATGCGGATAGGCTCCCTCACGGGAGTAACCCGCGTACCTGGGGACAAGCACACTTTCTTTTTTAGAGCCGCGCCTCACGCGCAGCTATAATGTCTCGGCAAATGCACATCGAATTCGTATCGTGAAACCCGTTCTCGCCGTCTTGCTTTGTCTATTCGTAGTGGAGGGCGCGAGCTTCGGCGCGGGGCCGCTAGCGGTGACTGCGGTGGCACTGGCGAGTGGTCATTTCGAGGCGGATCTACAAGGATACTCGGGGATCACCGCACGTTGCACTTTGACAAACGTATCGGATAGCACAGTCGAGGTTGTTACGATGTCGGCAGGTTTTTGGGGATCGTGGCGGATAGACCCAGCTGACGAATTCACACTTCCGAAGTGGAACTGCACTCGCAACTTTCCCAGTCGGTACCGATTGGCGCCAGGACAAAGTGTAGTTTTCGAGTTTCCAGTCGCGGCTAAAAAGATGGGCGTATCGATTTCAGATAGGAGCCTACGTTTGGGGTTTCTCGATGTGAAGGCGCCGCCACATATGACAGATGAGTTAGTATCCGAGTTAAACGGTCACCCTCCCATGAACGCACAGATTATATGGAGCGATCCCTTATTGATTCCAAAGGAAACTGGTGGCGTGATCCTGAGAGAGGGACAATGTATTGAGATGGCTTTGAGCGCCTCGGGAAAATGAAAATAGTGCCGAACCAATCGTCGGAACCGACTCTGGCCTCAGGCACGTCTCCTGCGGGGCAGGAGCCGCGCCTTCCTTAGAGCGGTTCACCTCAACGTTAGGCTTCAACACTTATGAACTACGATGCTACGGATACAAAGGTGACCGAGTTCACGTTAGAGGATGGATCTTTGCTCTATCCTCTGAACAAGACTTTGATTCGCCGCTCGCGTTCCGCGGCATACTGGTCCTGGGCGATTGCAGGAGTCTCCGCCTTTAACGTCGCATTTGCATTCGCCCGCGCTCCAGTCCGACTTGCTGTCGGGCTTTGCTTAACCGACCTGATATTTGCGGTGGGGCATTCAATTGGGCCGGTCGCCACGTATGTCTCGCTCGTGCTTATTTTGGGAATCGTGGGCGCATTAGCTCTATTCGGTCTGAATATGTGGCGAATTCAGAGATGGGCGTACATTGCTTCGATAGTTGCGATAGGGGTAGACACCGTGCTCGTCGCGCTGGTTTGGGGCCTACAGTTCATCTCCGCATTCGTAATCCATCTCGCGGCAATCTATTTTACTGTCTTCGGCTTAAAGGCAGCAAAGCTCTACTCGGAACGGCTTCGAAATGGCCAAGCCTAACCAATCGTCGGAACCGACTCTAGCGTCAGGCACGTCTCGTGCAGGGCACGAGCCGCGCCTTCCTTAGAGCGGTTCACCTCAACGTTAGACATCAATGCTCACAGGTCCTCCGGCTTTAAACCAGTATGGCGAGCGATACGGGGCAGCATGCGAGGCCCAATTTCCTCTCCGTCGTGAAATGCGAATACGTAGTCGGGCCACCCTTCGCGTTCCAAGACCTTATGGGATCCGTTCTGCCTCTTCACTCGCCAGCCGATGTGCAATAGGGCAGCCAGGACAAGCTTCGCCTTACGGGCGCCCCAAACACTCATGCCGGTACAGAAAACACCTCAGTTATCTGAGGGACCGATTCTCCGTGCTCGAGTTTGTCGGCCAAAATTCTCAATACCAGGGCTTCGGCTTTAGCGACGGCCTCTTTACGCGTAAGACCGTAAGCCAAAGCTCCGGGCAAACTAGGTATCTCGGCTATCCAGCGGCCGTCGCTTTCCTGTTCGACTTCCACCTTCATAAGGGTAGGGTGGCCGAAACCTTGGCGTGAGCAAGTTGGTTTTGTATTTGGCTCTCAATCATGATGTCTAACCAATCGTCGGAACCGACTCTGGCATCAGGCGCGTCTCCTGCGGGGCAGGAGCCGCACCTTCCTTAGAGCGGTTCACCTCAACGTTAGGTCCTTCCAATGCAACGCTCCGAAAAAATTCACATCGCTGGCGCCGTCTATTGCGCGGCTATGATAGGCATGAACCGATACGACATCGTTCATTACTCGAGAATCAGTGGTCTCACCCAGAGCGGATTCGCTCCTTTCATAATCGCGGACGCATTAGCTTGGATGGCGTCCGTTGGCCTGGGTATCGGATGTATCGTTTCGATATGGAGCATTCTCTCTCGCGGTTTACGTCTAATTCCAGGCGAGTGGATCCCATGTCGAATCGTATTTCTGTACACCCTCCCGCTTCTTTTCGTGAATCATGCGACATCGTCGTGGGTGGAACCTGATGGAGCTTATGCGACGCGATCGAGTGGTTCCGGTTTTGTTGGTTCACCGTTGTTCTTTCTAACGGTACTTTCATTGATCTTGTTTCAGGTCTTTATCCATCTCCGGGCAGATAGTGACGGACCGAACCAACACCTGAGCACAACCGAGCAAGTAAAATCAGGTGACGGCGAGGCGAGCGGCCAGAGGTGATCCTTTCTGGCGGAGAGCTGCGAGGTAGCGGGCTTCGTCGTAGGGTACTTGGTCCTGCCAGCATCGCCATAGGATGCGGATCCATTTGAAGGCCAGAGCACGCAAGGTGGCCTGGTGGTTCTTCCCCGCAGCTCGTTGCTGTCGGTAAAACGCCTTCGCCCACGCACATTTGGGCACGGTCTGTCCGGCCCACTCAACGAAGGTCTGCCGGAGGAACTTGGGCGCGTTCCATCGCCAGTGGATCCAGAGCGAGTGGCCGCTCTTTTGTTTAACCGGAGCAATGCCGGCATACTTTTGGAGGCTGCTAGCGTCAGGGTATCGGGAGCGATCCGTTCCGAAGGCAGCGAGCAGGCGAGGGGCAGTTGCTGGCCCGGCACCTGGCAGACCCTGGAAGAGGGCGGCTTCGGGATGGGCATCAAAGGCCTCGGCGATGCGCTCCTCGATCAGTTCGATGTTTTTCTGAAGCGGGCGCAGGATGTCGACGAGCATCTTGACCTCGAGCACGGCCGGCTCGATGACGGCCCGGTCTTCGGTCAGGGCTCGTGCCTGGGCGATGAGGGCGAGCCGCTGCGCGACCACATCTGCGTGCCGCGAGTTATGGGCGGCATAGAAGGCCTTCAACGTCGCGGATCTCGCAGCCTTCAGGCTCTTTAGCTCGGGCCAACGAGTCAGGAAGTCGAGCATCAGCTCGGTGGCTGGTTCGCGCCCGCACAGCTCCAGCGCCTGCGGATAATAGGTCTTAAGCGTGCTGCCCAGTTCACAGGAGATCCTCGTGCGCCGATCGACAGCCTGGCGGCGGGCTGCGACGAGCCCCTCGATCTTGCGGGTCTGAGCGCTATCCAGCTTTAGCGGCCGCAACTGGGAGCGATGTTGCGTGAGGATCGTGAGCAGCACCAACGCATCGGGTATGTCGTCCTTTGCCCCAGAGGGCGTGAAGGCCTTGCGGAACCGCTCGCTGGTCGCCGGATGCACCGGGTAGACCACCAGCCAGGGGTACGCCGTTAACGCGTGGATCACCGCGCTCTTGCCGCCTTCAAGCGCCAGAGCCACCGGGCGTCCACCACAGCGCTTGTGGAGTTCTTCCAGCCACCCATGGAGGCATTCCGGGGTGGCGGGCATCGATCCGGTCTCTACCGGGCTCTCGCCGACCTGGGCCGCGAAAGCGTGTTCAGTCTCGCCCCAGTCCAGAGCTACTAGGGCCGCATAGTTTTCCGTATTCATGTTATTTTTGGTATGGCGGGCCCGGTTTGCAGATTGTATTGTGTGAGACGTGGGTAACGTCGGCACCTAGAGAATGCATAACCTTGCCCATATAGCTGACCGGCCGCGGTCGAGATTTGGTTCGGATTCTTCTAGAGAGAATCTCGTCGGAAATTCGTACCGCGACCGGCCAGCACCTTAACCTTCCAACGCCCGCCCATCCAGCATGAGATCCACGAGCGCCTTCAGCTCGGTTTACCCCGGGTCCACTCCAGCTTTGGGCTTTCGCGGACCCGGACTAAACCCCGCTGGTTGTGCAATACAATCGTCGGAACCGACTCCTGCGTCAGGCACGTCCCCTGCGGGGCAGGAGCCGC
>Ga0302265_1001262_pt1 | contig 15222 bp, 15 predicted proteins | sample III_Bog_E1_1_FD_194556 | JGI IMG/M metagenome (GOLD analysis project Ga0302265, IMG submission 194556) | Peat permafrost microbial communities from Stordalen Mire near Abisko, Sweden - III_Bog_E1_1 | ecosystem: Environmental > Terrestrial > Soil > Wetlands > Peat | place: Sweden: Abisko...
GATTTGATGCCAACGACCAGAAGGGATTGGACAAGAAGCTGTGCGAACTCGACGGGACGCCGAACAAGGCACGCCTTGGTGCGAACGCAATTCTGGGCGTTTCTTTAGCGGTTGCGCGGGCGGCTGCTGCGGACCATGGTCTTCCCTTTTATGCATACCTCGGAGGGGAGAAGGCCAACCTCATCCCGGCGCCTTGGTTCAATGTGCTGAACGGCGGGAGCCACGCGGACAGCAATGTGGACTTTCAAGAGTTCATGATTTCGCCGGTTGGAGCGCCTTCGTACAGCGAAGGACTGCGCGCGGCTGCGGAAACCTTTCACGCACTCAAGGCTGTTCTGCACAAGAAGGGTTACAACACGGGCGTCGGCGATGAAGGCGGTTTCGCACCTCAGTGCACATCCAATGAAGAGCCTATCGAGTTGATTCTTGAAGCCATTCAGAAGGCAGGTTACAAAGCTGGCAAGGACATCGTGCTCGTGCTCGATCCGGCCACCAGCGAGCTTTTTGAAGACGGTGTCTATGCCTTCGACAAATCGGACAAGAGCAGAAAGTCGCCGGAACAGATGGTCGAATTCTGGAAAGGTGTTCTCGACCATTATCCGGAAATCTGGGCAATTGAAGATGGAGTTGCCGAAGACGACCACGCCGGCTGGCAGCATCTGACCAAGGCGCTTGGGGGCCGGATTCAGTTGATTGGCGATGACAACTTTGTCACCAACCCGACGATCTTCCGCCAGGGCATCAAAGACGGAATCGCCAATGCCATTCTGATCAAGCTCAACCAGATCGGCACACTAACGGAAACGCTCGAATGCATTCAGATTGCTCGCGAGAATGGATACGGCGCGGTCATTTCGCACCGTTCCGGTGAGACCGATGACACCAGCATCGCCGACCTCGCCGTCGCCGCCGGCATGGGGCAGATCAAGACGGGATCGACCAGTCGCGGCGAACGCATCGCGAAATACAACCGCTTCCTGGAGATTGAACACGAACTTGGGACAAAGGCCCGCTACGCCGGAGCAAGCGTGTACGAGCGCTGGCACAAGCCCGTGAAGGCATAGCAGCAACGGTGGTGTTGGAGTCCACCTGAAAACCGCTCATACTGGGCAGATGACTCCTCGAAGCTGAAAATCACTTGGAGGAGTCATGCCCGAACCCGGACCAAAGATCGTAGGAGCACGAGCGCGAGGGGCGCTCAACGACGCGCAACAGCGGCGACTGAGCGTCACTTGCAAGTACATCGACAAACTGCTGTGCGACATCGAACAGGCACTCCATTCCGCGGAATCTACCTCTCCATTTGCACGGCATGTTGTGGACATTACCCCTGCACAGACGCGGGTCATCGAAGACCATATTGGCCGTTTCCGCTCTCAATTGTTGCGGGCATTGGACTGGCAACACATGAAGCCCGATCCGCCAGAGATTCCGGTGACTCGATCGGTGATGACAGACCTGGCATTTGTGGACATCGCAATTGAAGAACTCAGGCCAAGCTATATGAGCGGCTGTGGAGCGATCCCAGAAGATGCGGTTGGCGAATTGAATGGTGTTGTCCATGAGCTTCGATCTCTGGTCGGAAGCATGGAACGTTATCTCCGCCAGGATCTGGGAACGAATCTGGAGTTGCGTCTCCGGAGGCTGGAAGAAACCGGTTGTGACGTAGGTCTCTTGCAGTGCATTGAACAACTCGTCACGCGCCATGGACTGGTGGAGTTTCGCCCGCGCATTGATTCCCTTGCATCTCGCCTGGAGGACAACAACCTGGAAGTGGCGCTGTTTGGACGAGTCAGCAGCGGTAAGTCCTCGCTGCTGAACGCGCTCCTAAGCACAGACGTGTTGCCCGTTGGCATCAATCCAATCACAGCGGTGCCTACCAAGCTGGAATATGGAGCAACATTGCGTGCTTTCGTCACCTATGGCAATGGACGAAATGAGATCGTCACAGTTGAAGAGCTTGGCAAACTTGTGACAGAGCAAGGGAACCCCGGAAATCTGCGCAATGTCACACGAGCGATGGTTCAAGTCCCTTCGCCGCGTCTCAAGCAGGGCATTGTGCTGGTGGATACGCCAGGTCTTGGCTCTTTGGCGAGACGCGGCGGGGCAGAGACTCTTGCCTATCTTCCATCCTGCGATCTTGCGTTGTTGCTGATTGACGCCGGTACAACTTTGAATGAAGAAGATGTCGGAACATTGCGCCTGCTCTATGAAGCCGCAATTCCCGCCATCGTTTTGCTCAGCAAGGCAGACCTACTGGGGGAAGGTGATCTTCATCAAGTCACCGGTTACATCCATGAACAACTGCAACAGGAAATGGGCTTGACACTGAATGTCCATCCTATCAGTTCGCTCCCTGAACAATCCGTCCTGCTCGATCACTTCTTTGAGCAGGAATTGCTTCCCCGATTCAATCAAGCACGAGTTCTCCGCAGCAGTTCCGCTGCCAGAAAGATCGGCGCCTTGCGCGATGCGGTCACAACGGCCATTGAGACTGTGCTCGACCAGCAGAACCGCAGAGGCCGCGGTCTCCCTGCCGATGTCCATGATCTTGAAGAGCGGCTGCGAGTTGTGACCGGAGAGGTGGGAGAACAGCGTACCGTTCTCGACCATGCGTTCTTCACCCTTGGGGAAACGCCGGAGACAATCCTGAACCTGACGGCGGAAAGCGCGCTTTCCTGGATGCGTGCGAACTCCAAACCTCGCGTCACGCCGGCACAGATTTCGGAATGGATGCATGATGGCGTTCGGAACTCCGTGGAGCGCGTAATAGAGACGGCACAGGGCATAAGCGAGCGAGCAATCGAAGCGTTGCGAGCTGTGGCACGGGAGATGGGTCGATCCGATATACCTGAACAGGATGAGGCGGAGGCTCTTTTGCGCGACATCCCGCGCTTTGAACTGGGAATGGCCCCGGAGGGAATCAACATGACCACCTGGATTTTTCTGGGAAGCAGCGTCGTCCGCGCCAGGATCAAAAGCAATCTGCTTAGAAGCGTTGGCGCCGAGGTCAAACAGGCGCTTCATCTTTACGGTAATGCTTTGTCCCAGTGGGGCCACCAATACGTGAGCAGGATGGTGGTTCTGGTCAACTCAAATGCCGATGCTTATCGGGTTCAACTCCAAAGGATTGCTGGGACTTCCAACGACCATTTAGACGTGCCTCGACTTGAGCAGGATCTGGCGGTTCTCGGGAATTGGACTTCAAAGCAGAACAGCGGAGCACTGCTACACCACGGGTGAGGAGGGATTGGGTTGCAGAAGTATGTTCTTATCGCGCTTGGAGGCGCACTCGGTTCCATGGCTAGGTATTGGGTCGGCTCGACGATCGCCAACCGGATGGGAACGAAGTTCCCCTATGGCACTTTCGTCATCAATATCACCGCCTGCGTCATCATCGGCTTCTCACTCACCTTCCTGGCCAAGCGTGCGGGGCTGAATCCGGCCTGGAGGTTCCTAGTGCCAGTTGGCTTTATCGGTGCGTACAGCACCTTTTCCACGTATGAGTGGGAGACCCTTTCCACGATTCGAACCGGCGCTTTTTCACTGGCCGCAATCTATGCAGTCAGCAGTCTCATTCTTGGGCTCGCTGCTGTGTGGGGCGGCTCCGCCATAGCGGAGTTCATCTCATGAGAACACATAGACAGCTCGTCGTTTATCAATCGATTCTGCAGGTGCTACAGGAAACGGGTTGCCCATTCTGCCGATTCTTGAAGGAATATCAGACGGCTCGCCTCCAGAACCACTCCAAAGAGGACATCCACCGTCTGTGCAACTTTCATGCGTGGGGTCTTGCGGCGGTCCAGAATGCGCCTGCGGCGGCGCAGGTGTTCATCAAGCTGGTCGATGAACCGCCCTCACTCTCCAAGGAAGATTCCGGATGCGACGTTTGCAGGGAGGTTCTTGCAGAGGAGGACCTACGCCTCCGCGAGTTTGTAAGCTGCATTACACGGACAGATGTTTCGCATTGGCTGCGAGGGCCAGCAGTGCTTTGTATCCCACACGGGGCAAAGCTGCGCAAACAAGTCCAGCCTGTTCTTGCTGCCCGGATCGACGCCATCATCGAAAACTGCCGCCAGCAGTTGGCGCAAGAGTTGCAACATCTGCGTGATGAAGCGGAGCCGGACAGAACTGGCTGGGGCGCAATAGGGCGTGCCGCCGAGTTCCTTGTGTCACAGCGCGGGCTACATTCATGAAGGAGGAATTATGTTGAGTGCCGGAAAGGCAATGAAAGTTTGCATTTACCTGAGCGAGGGCTCGACGCATCACGGGGTCCCAACGTATTCGAGCATCCTCGACTTTCTTTTTTACCGAGGCATCTCCGGCGCAACTGTCCTGAAGGGGATAGCCGGGTTCGGCGCGGATCACCACATGCACTCCGCCAGCATTGTCGAGATCTCAGACCATCTCCCGCTGAAAATTGAGTTCATTGAGTCTCGCGAAAAGGTGAACGAACTGCTCGGAAAGTTGGAGGAATTGGCCGGAAGCGGAATGATTGAGGTTCAGGAAACTACGCTGGCGAAGCCCGCTCAGGTCTCTAAGCCAAAGAAGGCCACTCCTCCTGCGCATGTGAAGATGGAGGGCAAAGCAAAGATGATGCGCATCTATATTGGCGAATCGGATCGCTGGAAAGACAAGCCTCTTTACAACGCACTCGTCGAAGCCATGCGGGCCAACGATATTGCTGGCGTCACGGTCTATCGCGGCATCCTCGGCTATGGCGCACACCGGCGGATGCACAAGGATAAGGCCCTCCACCTGTCGCACGATTGCTCGATCATGCTCTCAGCCGTTGATACGGAGGAGAAGCTGCGATCCTTTTTGCCTCTTGTAGACCAGATGGTGGAAGAGGGTCTTGTCGTCTTATCAGACGTGGACATCATCAAGTACTCCTACCGCGCACTGGACGTTGATCTGCCAGAGGCGCAGGCGGGAAGCGTTTCTGCATGAGTGGAGGCTCAACAATGAAAGACCAATTTCAAGCGCGCATGTTGCGGATTCATTTCGGCGAGAGTGACAAATGGCAGGGTAGGCCCTTGCACGAAGCGATTGTGGCGAAGTGTATGGAGCTGGGGATGGCTGGCGCGACCGTGTACCGAGGGATTGAAGGGTACGGGGCCAGTACCAGAATTCACCATGCCAGTCATTGGACGTTCTCGAAGGACGCGCCGATCATGCTGACTGTCATCGACCGTGAGGAGCAGATTGAAAAGCTGATTCCCCATCTCGACGTCATGGTCGAAGAAGGTCTCATCGCCATGTCCCGTGTCGAAGTGATCCGCTATTCTCGCAATCCCGAAATGGCGCAGGAGACACCCTGAGGAAGAGCATAATGAAGTCCGATTTATCGATAATGGAGGATTATGGCAGCCTTCCGACAGAGACACCCGTGTGTGCGGATGGCGCCTCCCGCCTATTGCGGCTTGCCAATCTGGCTCAGGAAGTTGGGGCTGAAGCTGTCAACGAGGAAGTACGTGACCTCGCAGCGCGGGTTTCCGAAGGACGTTTCTATGTAGCTTGTGTCGGTCAGTTTAAGCGAGGCAAATCTACCCTACTGAACGCTCTGGTCGGCCACGAGGTCGTTCCGACCGGGTTTGTTCCGGTCACGGCGGTGCCCACAGTGATTCGGTTTGGTGACGAACTTCACGCGCGCGTTTGCATGCGAGACGGGCTTTGGCGAGACGTTGCAATGGCCGACTTGAAGGACTACGTGACCGAAGAATTTAACCCCGAAAATAAAAAGGCCGTCGAGGGCGCGGAAGTCTTCGTGCCCAGCCCCTTGTTGTCTTCCGGCATGAGCTTTGTGGACACGCCAGGCTTGGGCTCAGTCTTCACGGGAAACACTGCAACCACGCAGGCGTTCATTCCTCACATCGATGCGGCATTGGTTGTAGTCGGAGCCGATCCGCCGATTGGGGGAGATGAGTTGGCGCTGGTAGAAGCGGTCGGCAAGCAAGTTCAGGATCTGATCCTGGTGATCAACAAAGCCGACCGCACCACCGATCCGGAGCGTGCAGCGGCGGCCAGGTTCACGCGCGAGGTTCTGGAAAAGCGGCTGCATCGCCCGATGGGTGATGTCTTTGAGGTTAGTGCCGCCGAGCGGATGGAAAACCGCGGTCCGTTGCGGGATTGGGAAAGACTGCTGGCGAGCTTGAATGACCTCGTTGAAGACTCGGGCAGAAATCTCGTTCGCGCGGCTTGCGACCGGGGCCTCCAGCGCTTAAGCGAGCAATTGCTGGCTATCATCAGTGAGGACCGAGATGCGCTTCAGCGGCCCATCGAAGAATCTGAACGGCGCATCGAGCTGATGAAGGCAACCGTCAACGAGGCTGAGCGCTCCATGAGCGAGTTGGATTACCTCTTTATGGCGGAGTTGCACCGGATTTCGGACCTCTTCGGTGAAAGGCACAAGCGGTTCTTCACTTCCGCGTGGATGAAATCTGAAACAGAATTTGGTGAGGAGCTACCATCCGTTCCCCTCGGCTTTGGCCCGCACTATCGGCGCCGAGTGATGCACCTCGCCCAGGAAATCTCGCGCCGCAAGGTAACGCCTTGGCTCAAACCTGAGCAGGAAGAGGGCGAGCGCCAATATCGCGCGGTGGCCCTTAGATTTGTGGAGATGGGAAACAACTTTCTGAAAAAGCTGGTGGATGCGGGCCTTAGCGAACTGACGCGGATGCCCCATGCGCTCGATCCTGAGAAAGGCTTCCGCGTCCGTTCCAGGTTCATTTTCGAGGACTTCATCGGAACTGCGCAACCCCCATCGCCACTGCGCTGGCTCGCTGACGTCTTTTTGCCGATTGTAGGTGGACGCAAACTAATCACAAACGATGCTCGATACTTTCTGCGGCATCTTTTGGAAATTAACAGCTCGCGCGTACAAAATGATGTTCTCAATCGCATTCAGGAAAGCCGGGACCGCTTGGAGGTCGAGATTCGCAAGCTGCTGCATGAAGTCAGCCGCATTGCAGAACAAGCACTTGACCGGGCACGGAAAGTCAAAGAAGAAGGAACTCCTGCTGTACAGTCGGCAAATGGAAGGCTCAATCGAATTGAGAGAGATGTTTCGGCGCTCGTCTAATTCCGTTCATGCGCTTCGGGCAGGAGAGCATCCGAGCCAGCCATCAACGTTACATGAAGAGCAGTGTCCTCTAATTAATTTCGGGGAAGGAGGTCCCGCTGCGATGCCTTCGTCTTCTGCCCATCGCGAGCCGACCGTTGAGTATCTGAATTGCGTTGAGCGCGAGGAAGAATTGGGCCGTCTCCGGAACCAAGCCAAGATACGCAAATCCCTTCTGGTCTTCGGACCCGAAGGAGTTGGCAAATCGCGTCTGCTGCGCACCTTCGTCGAAAAGCAGGCGCTCGCGCTTTACGTCGAGCAGATGCGATCACCGCGCGAATTTGTTCTCGGGTTGCTCCAAGCATTGCATTCAGCAGACCACAACCTAAGAATTCCCGGAAACCTCGCTGCTCTCTCCACATCCGGATTGAAGGGCATCGCAAACCGGGCGCTTGATACGCGGCCCTTTTTGATGGTTCTGGACCATCTCAACGCGCCCTCCCGCGTTGTTACCGGGATGATCAAAGATTTGCACTACTACGGGCGTACCCCAGTAATCTTTGCGTCGCGATCTCCCCATATGGAGGACATTGGCGCGCTGCGCCCTCTGTGTGCGGGCAAGTCAGAACGCCTGGAACTAAAGAACCTGCCACCGCAAATCGCTTTAGCATTTGCCCAGCGCGAAGCCGAAAAGATCGAGCTGTGGGCGTCCAATTTGGAAGCGATTCTGCCCTCGCTTGTTGAATGGAGCGATGGGAACCCCGGCGCGATCCTCAATATGTTGAAAATGGCTCAACTCCCGCAGTACCGAGCGGGCGACCAAATCAAAGCTCACATCCTGTACGTGGACTATCGCATGGGACGCAGATAGCCAGAATGCCCAAGCCACATCAGGTCAGCAAGTAGGGCGGTAATTGCCTTCGTATAATTCTTCAGGATAGGTACCAAAGGCGCACAGCGTTCAACGATCCGCTCACCAATCGGTTGATGTTGAAAGTCAGCTTTTGCTAACAGGGCAACCCGCGTTTCCAGGAGCCATTACCGTGAAAGCGTGCCTTGGCGATTTTGCATCCTCGGTAATCACCCAAAAGCGGCCATAGATTATCACTTCAAAAGCGGCCATAGAGAATGACCTAAGACATTAGCTTCCGACGGGGGAAATTAGCCTCTGTTGGCATGGGTAATGTTTTGGAAAAAGCGAAGCAGGAACAAGTGATCGCGCTGGGACGTCTGGGTTGGTCCCTTCGTCAGATCGAGGCGGCGACGGGAGTCCGTCGCGAGACGGCAGGCGGTTACCTGAGGTCTGCCGGAATAGGTTTACGGGCGCCGGGCGGCTGGGGTCGGAGGCCACCGCCAAAAGCGGCCACTTCAGTGACCACCGGACAGCTTGGCGAAGAGGCGGCAAAACCGGCCATAGAAGTGATCACCGGCTTTTCCGGTCCCATAGCAGCCGATAATTCAAAACCGGCCAACGAAGTGATTACCGGCTTTTTGCCGGAAGTGACGTTGCCGGAACAGTCAGTGAAGCGACCTTCCGGAGCCAGTGAACCGTATCGGGAGCAGATCGAGCTTGAGCTGTCGCGGGGCCGCAACGCGATGGGCATCTGGCAGGATCTGGTCGATAAGCACGGGTTTACGAGCAGCTATCAGAGTGTTCAGCGATTGGTACTCAAGCTGCGTGGAGCAGGATCGGCTGAAGCGCGGGTCATCATCGAGACGAAACCTGGTGAAGAGTGCCAGGTTGATTACGGCACGGGCCCGATGGTTCGCGATCCCGACAGCGGCAAGTACCGTCGCACACGACTGTTCGTGCTTACGTTGGGCTGTAGTCGCAAATGTGTTCGGCTGCTTACCTTCCGGTCGAGTGCGCGGAAATGGGCCGAGCTTCATGAGAAGGCATTTCGCCGGCTTGGCGGATCACCGCGGGTCGCGGTTCTGGACAATCTGCGCGAGGGCGTGTTGTCTCCGGACTTCTACGATCCGGGCTTGAATCCGTTGTATCGCGATGTTCTGTCGCACTATGGTGTGACGGCACTGCCGTGCAAAGTGCGAGATCCGGATCGCAAAGGCAAAGTGGAATCAGGCGTAGCCCATGCACAGAAAACACCGCTGAAGGGCAAGAAGTTCGAGAGCTTGGAGGAGGCGCAGGCCTACCTTGACCACTGGGAAGAAAACTGGGCAGACAAGCGCATCCACGGCCGGACCAAGCGGCAGGTTGCAGCGATGTTCGCCGAAGAGAGACCCTTCCTGCAACCGTTGCCCTTGGAACCGTTCCGTTACTACCAGTATGGCGAGCGCACGGTGCATTTGGATGGCTGCGTCGAGGTTGAAGCGGCCTATTACGGAGCGCCGCCGGGCTGGGTTGGGCGGAAGGTCAACGTGCAATGGGACTCGATGTTCGTGCGGCTTCTTGATCCCCGCACTGGCGAGTTGTTGCGCGAGCATCTGAGCGGCAAGCGTGGCGGGCACCGCATCCGCGATGCAGATCGCCCGCGTCGTACGCCGCCGCAGTTGCTTCAACTGCTGGCACGTGGGCACAAGGCAGGAGCCAACATCGGCGCTGTCTGCGATGCCATACATGCTCGTCAGGGCGAACTCGGAATGCGTCGCATCCAGGGCGTTCTCCAGTTGGTCAAGCAATATGGCAGCGCTGCTTCAGACGATGCCTGTGCGGCGGCGCTTGAGCTGCGCGTTCCCGAGTATCGCTTCGTACGCCGCTATCTGGAACGCAGTCCACAGGCACCACTCAGTCTGCGGCAAGTCGATCCACTGATCCGCGAACTGACTCAGTATCGCGACCTGATCCAACAACGCATCAACTTCGAGGAACCACAATCATGAACCTAATCGAACTGAATCGTTCCCTGGTGCAACTGCGCCTGAGCGGTATGGCTGCCGTGCTCGAAACGCGCCTGCTGCAGGCTCAGTCTGAGGCCATGGCTCCCATCGACCTGATCTCGATCCTGGTCTCAGACGAACTTGCCTGTCGCAGCAAGCGACTGCTGGAGCGGCGCCACAAGCAGGCGCAGTTCCGTGACTCAAACAAGCAACTCGATAACTTCGACTTCCAGTTCAATCCAAAGATGAATCGCAGTCTCGTCTTCGACCTGGCTACTGCCGCATGGATCGGACGGCGCGAGGACGCACTTTTTCTTGGCCCAAGTGGAAGCGGGAAGAGCCACTGTGCCCAGGCCATCGGTCACGCTGTCATCCAGCAGGGCTACCGAGTGCTCTATCGCGAAGCGCACATACTGCTCGAGGAGTTGGCAGACGCCACCTTGGACGGCAACCGCAGGCAACACATCGAACTACTCACCACGGTGCCGCTTCTCATCATCGATGACATGGGAATGCGCAAGCTGCCCCTGACCGCCGCCGAGGAACTACTGGAAATCATCATGCGACGCTATGAACGAGCCAGCACACTGATTACATCGAACAGACCCGTTGAAGACTGGGGAAAGCTGCTCGGCGATAGTGCCGCCGTCTCCGCCATGCTGGATCGACTTCTGCACCACGGACATGTTCTCAAATGCGGCCCACGCAGCTGGCGAACCAGAACCGGCGGCGTCGGAGAAAGCCAATGACAAAACCAACAACAGCAAAATCAAAAACGATAAGGATGCCGGGCAAAGAACGCCCGGCGGCGTCGCGACTCGGGATCCAAGGGCCTCCCCCACCGGAGCCTCACCTTAGGAATGCTGGTAGAAACACGAAACCCTCCGACAGCCAGCCCAGCAGGCAGACCGCGGAGGGCATCGATTACCGATTCCTTCGGAGCCAGCCCCGTGTCATCGGCCATGGATCACTCCGCAGGGCGCGACCCCCAAGGAGCGAAACCAACATATCAAACATGACTTCGACAACTCAATCGTAGCCTTGCATACGCACGCTCCGGCAAGGTAAAACAATCACGTCTTCGGCCAATCCCGTTGGCCGGTTTTGAACTGATAACGTATGGCCGGTTTTAAGGTGATAACCGAGGTGCATAAACCGTGCGCGAAGTTTCGACAGCATTTGACGGTGGAGGCTCGTGCTATCCCAAGTCTCATAATCGAGACTTGGGGGGCACCCGCCGATTGGCGATATTCTGAAGAGAGCAGCGGGGATCTTGCCGAAGGGAAGGACAATCCGAATGTCTTTCAATCAGGAACCTGCGAAAGTGCAAGACAGACCTTATAAGGAACTCTCGCCGGAAAGCAAGGACCGGGTGCTCAGCGAGCTAACGCGGTGGCTGGAAGAAGGTTTCTGCCAGCCTAAAATGGAACCTTCTCTCCTCGGTCTGGACTGGTCGTTGTTTGCGACGCGCGAGTTCCCGGAATACGCGGATCAGACCAGCTTTGAGAATCCGCCGGAGTTTATCTCATACGCGTTCTCGGCTCTCGATGCCTACGCTACAGCCATACTTGCAGCTCATTTTTCCTATCGTTCTCTCGGAGTCCTGAACTTCACGTCCAGTCTCAAGCGGCGTGGTCCCGAATCTCAGATGCACCTGGAGTTTACGACGATACCGGAGCGAGGCCGCATTAACCCAGACTCGGTAATAATCGAGTTGCTGCACTCGTTTCCAAGGTTGTTACAGTCCAAGGGCATCGAAGCAGGCGCCGTCCTTTTTCTGGAGGGCGAAGGATGTGGGATGGAGTTCGCATACCCGGGCCGCATGATGTCCAAGGCATCGCCGTTCCTCCGAGATCGCCCTGATGACCTTTGGCCCCAAGTCACACTCAGCCTCACCCCCACGGATGAACTCAGAATCCGTGCGCAGGATATTTTGGCTTTCCTGCTGAGTTCTATCGCTCTGGACGGCAACCCAAACTGAAACGCTGCGTTTCTGAGGGAGCGCGGCTAGAATCCGCTGGCGGACGTGGTGAACCAAGTCTCTAATGAATAAACACGTCGGGGGGTGAACTGAATGGGCCGCAGCATCAGCAGTGCCTGGCCCTTTGCCGCAGATGGGTGGCGCAGTGCAGGGGAAGGAACTTTGCATGACGATAGAGATCGAGACTTTCGATTCGCTTTGGGCCTACTGTACGGCGAACAAGCGCCTAGTGCCCATGCCTTCAGAATGGGCAGAACTTCACGGTATGCTGGCGAATACGCAGCAGAAGCCGAGCGGGGGATGGGAGCCTCCCCTGCCACTGATTCTGGCAGCTTGGCATTGCACGATGCCCATCGAGAAGCAACTACGGTTCAGGGAGCACCTCCAATGGGCCTCCGACCAGAACCAGCTTGATGAGGTGGGGGCATTTCTCCGAGCATTGCCCGATGAGAAGTGGGCTCACTTTGGGGAGATCTAGAACTATACGAGAATCGAGATTTCATTTCAGAGGCCGGGTCCCCAGGTCCGGGTTCTTGGACCCAGGGGGCTGCCGAATCTTGCCAAACAAGGTTGCTGCGAGAGTCACTTTGCGCCGATAGCCCGATGCGCATTTCCAGTTCTGATCTAAACGAGTATCTGTGATCGGACATCTTTTTGCAGTAGCCAATGCACAGTGAGACACTATGAGAAAAGAGAATGAGAATGTGAATGATATGGGGACCAAGCAACTTCACCTGACAGCAAGTTTTACGAGCGCAGTGGACTACGCACGCCACATCCACATCGAGCGGCGCAAGGGAACGGATATTCCCTATATGGCGCACCTTCTGGGGGTTGCATCCTTGGTTATGGGCGAAGCCGGGCACGCTGGATTCCCAGTCACAGAAGACATGGTGATCGCCGCTCTGCTTCATGACGCTGCCGAAGATCAGGGAGGATTGCGCCGGCTGCAGGATATCGAGCAGAACTTCGGCCCTAATGTAGCCCGCATGGTCGAGGGACTTTCAGACAGTCTTTCTGAGGACTCCAGCAAGAAACAATCCTGGCCGGAGCGCAAACAGGCCTATATCGAAAGGCTTCGCGGAGAGCCAGCTGACGTCCGGCTCATCTCCGTCGCCGACAAGATCTATAACGCAAGAGCAATTCTCGAAGACTATCGAGAAATCGGGCCACGGGTATGGGAACGATTCAAGCGTGGGCGGGCAGAGCAGATCTGGTATTTTGATGAACTCCTAGCCGTTTACAAGTCGACTGGAACGAGCAGGATTGTTGAAGAATTGGAGCGTGTAGTCGAAGAGCTCAGGCAAATATCAGCAGCGGAAACGCTTTGATGGGCAACTATGGAACCAGAGATTTCGAGTAGTGCGCGCCCCGTCCATTTGATCAACCGTACGGACTTTCTTGCATCGACAATGGCGGGCAGGTCAGGGTTGGCTGATTTGCAGCAGTCTCACTTTCTGCGAACAGGCCGGGGCACTCATCGACACGGTCAGCAGACATTCTTCGAGTTCTGAGTGTGCGGTTTGCTATTCGGAAACTGCACCACTGTCCCGAAGACCCTCCTTTCCCGCTTCACGTATATGCGGCTGTACAGCCCGAAGTCCCTTATCGAACTCCCACCATCCCAAGCAGGGCCTTGCCGCCGCGCCTAAGGTGCGGCGTGAGGGGAGGGAGAGAGGGGGAATGGGCTGCGCGTGATGGTGTACAGCGACAACGAAAAACGCTGGGGAAGATGGGCCTCCCTTGGCCGTAGTGGCCCAATTGGGACTTCGGGCTGTACAGCCGCATATATGGGTAGGAATGTCCGCTGGGCTTCCGGATAGACCGGAACTCTACCAATCACAAGTTTTTCCGGATCAAGTGTGGTGCGGCCGTAGCAACGCTATGATCTATCCGCTTGCCTGGCTGAGTTAGCTCGTCGCCGTCCCGGCTCTCCTCGCCGCCTTGGCCGCCAAGGTCTTGTTCGCCAAAGCCGCAGCGCGGGCCTTCATGCCCCGCGTTGCATTCTTGTCGACCACGATCCTCCAGCCCACTTTCAAGTCAGCGGGGAACTCCCGAATGCGCGTGCCTGAAACGTCCAGTGAGTCCGCCTGCAAGCGCTTGGGCAGCGACGTGAGCGGGGTTTCCGACAGGTCCGCAATGCCGTCAATCATCATGTCAGGCGCCAATTGCAGGCCTTCGATGCAGAACGACAGCTGCAAATTGCCGCGAATGTGGGTGCCTGGCGAGAAAATCGGCGCGGTATTGAAGAATGACAGGTGCCCGGTGATCACCGAATTCGCCGGCAGGGTGCCGCTGAGGATGAGTTTGGTGGCTTCTTTCGGAGTGAAATGAGGCCGCTGGTTGCGGTTGCGTCGTCCCTGCCGGGGTTGCCGCGCAGGAACAACCGTGCGTAGAGTTGAGTTCCCGCGCATAAAGTGCTCCTAACTGAAAGAATATCGGCCTGAGAGACGCGCCGCGCAACTCCGGACCAGGCGTTATTCGGAGCGCGCGTACCCCAGCCATGACGATTCATGGCCCAGCAGGGTTGTACGTTGCATGCGATTCACGGCCGGTGCGCTCAGCGCGCGGCCGTCAGTGGTTCTGTGGACTCATGTGCGGCGCACCTGGCAGGCTGCTTCATCAGCCAACCCTCGATTGCCGCCATCACTTGTTGGTGCACGAGGAACTCCGTGTCGCTCTCGCTGACCGGAACCAACAAGGTGCGCGGCTCGTCCGCAAGCAGCGTCAGATAGGCGCGTTGGACCAGGCGCTGGGCTCGGTAATCATTCCAGGCCTTGCCGCTCTGCTTACCGGCTTCGGTTCCGAGGCGTTTCCGCGCACGATCGAGAGCCCAGCCGATGTCCTCGTAGGCTCCGCCCGCGCCGTCGTGAACGAGCTTCCCCTTGGCTACCAGCAGCACCGTGATGTCCGGCATCGGCCCCCGATACTGTCGCCACAGGTCCAGAATCGATAAGGACGTGGGAGGGTCATAAACGGCCGCATAGGCAAACGCGGAATCCGAATACCGATCGCAGACCACGGTTTTGCCGGCTTGAAGATGTGGCTTCAGGCGCGAGACGTTGTCGATGTGGTCCACCAGCAGATAGAGCTGCTGCGCACCCGCTGGCAAGGTTCGTCCGGAGTCCTCCAGGTGAAAGACCGCCTCGCGCACCGAGGGCCCCAGCGGGGATCCGTAGCCGGTTTTGCCGGTGCCCGGCTCCTTCGTGAAATGCACCCGGTGACCGCGGCTTTCCAGCACGTTGGCCAGCTTGGCCACCTGCCTGCTCTTGCCAAGGCCGTCGCAGCCTTCAAATGTGATGAAGAGACCTGTCGTCATGGTCAAACTCCTGCCGTGCAGCGA
>Ga0302265_1001263_pt1 | contig 15221 bp, 15 predicted proteins | sample III_Bog_E1_1_FD_194556 | JGI IMG/M metagenome (GOLD analysis project Ga0302265, IMG submission 194556) | Peat permafrost microbial communities from Stordalen Mire near Abisko, Sweden - III_Bog_E1_1 | ecosystem: Environmental > Terrestrial > Soil > Wetlands > Peat | place: Sweden: Abisko...
GCCTTTTCCCAGCTGCTGCTGGGCATGCGTGCTTGGTTTCTGCGTCTACCGCGAAAAACGGTTTGGTTCCAACCGGTGGTTGGCGGGCTGCTGGTGGGCGGGATGGGCTGGTTTGTGCCCCAGGTGCTGGGAGTGGGATACGGCTTTGTCGGAGACGCGCTGAACGGACGCATGGCATTCCACCTGATGCTGTTGCTCCTGCTGCTCAAGCTCTTTGCCGTAACCACCAGCTATGCCTCGGGCAACGCGGGCGGCATCTTTGGCCCATCGCTCTTCCTCGGCGCAATGGTGGGAGGTGTAGTGGGCACCGCCGCGCATCATCTCTTCCCGCTGGCGACGGCCACGCCGGGCGCCTACGCATTGGTTGGGATGGGCGCGGTCTTCGCCGGCGTGGTACGCACGCCCATGACCTCGGTGCTCATCATCTTCGAGATGACCCAGGACTACGCCGTCATCGTCCCCCTGATGATCGCCAATCTGGTCAGCCTCTTCGTCGCCTCCCTCCTGCAGCATGAGCCCATCTACGAGGCGCTAGCCGTCCAGGACGGCATCCACCTGCCCAGCGCTAGAACGAGACTACGGCTCGATCAGCACACAGTTGCAGAGATTGTGAAAGATCCTGTCCTTCTGCTGGAGTCTGCGATTACGGTGCGAGAGGCACTGGGACGGATACGTGCGAGTCGATTACAGACGGCTCTAGTGACGGACCAGCGCGGTGTGATCGGCGTCATCACTCAGTCGCAGATGGAGATTGAAGCGGATGAGGACGCCAGCAAGATACTCGACGATTTGAAGCGGGAACCGATTTTTCCCCACATCCACGCCGATCAGGGGCTGGACCTGGCGCTGGAGCGGATGGGCAGCAACCAGATCGATCTGCTGCCGGTAGTGAGTCGCGCCGATGTACACACGCTGATGGGCATCGTGACCCTCCAGGACATACTGGATGCATACGGCGTCTCCCACTCCTAATCACAGTCGGATCGCGAGCAACGTGGCCCGGGTCCTTCGGCAAAGAACTAACCCATGAAAGCAGGGAAATACCCCGTAAAGGGGAATACGCGCTCGCGTGTTTTGTCGTGAACGACCGCATCAAGCTTTAGATTGCTCATAAATAAGGAATGGGTTGGCGACGAAGAAACTTCGCGGGTGGCAACCTTTTAACGGCGCGATTGCATCCCAACGGAAATAGCAGGCAATTATTTACTGTATTTGGAGATTGCTGCCTGCTATTGCTGCGCTCCTGGCTGGAGGACGTCCAAGAGTTCATGTATCTGCGTTTCGTATTTCTGTTGGTCTGTTCTTCAGCAAAGAGAGAAACGCTCGACATTGTGCATGCTGTTCGCGTGATTGTTTATCTGCAAATGCAATCGGCCATCCGGCCTGCTTTTGGAGGGATTGGGACTATGAGTAATTTAGGGAAATTTACCCGTTTTCTGGTACGCATTGCGCTGGCTGGAGCCTGCGTCATGCCCCTGGTCTTTTTGAGCCTTCAGGCCCAGAGTACCACTGCACCAACAAACAGCGGTGCGGTATACAATTCGCGATTCGATTTCGCCACGCTCTACTCCTACTTTCAGGCGCATGGCGCCGACACCGATGTAGGCATCTCGTACAACAATATTCGTCTGGGCGAATATGCCAGCGGCAGCTACTACTTCAACCGGCGCCTTGGCCTGGAAGCGGCCTTTGAATCGCATCCGGATGGCAACAACGACGGCCTCTACGATGTTGAGGCCGGCCCTATTGTCCGCGACAATATGAAGCACATCAGCCTCTTCGCGCACGGACTAGTCGGCATGGGACGATTGGCCGGACCGAATACCAGGACCTGCTGCAATCTCGGATATACCTACCACAATCCCTGGACTTGGGGTGGGCCGTCGCTGACCGCAGGCGGCGGGTTGGACATCAACCTGATCCGGGTGGTCTCCCTGCGCCTGTTCCAGATCGACTATACCTACAACAATGTGGACTTCGGACCGTATGTGCCAAACACATACATAAATCGAAATCCTCTGGGCGGACGCGCCCACCTTCCCGGCCTGCAGGCCAGCGCCGGGCTGGTCTGGCACATGGGAAACATAACTCCCCCCTTGCCGGTGAGCTATAGCTGCTCGGTCTCTCCATCGGTTGGCTTCCCCGGCGACCCGATCACGGTGACGGGCATGGCAATGAACCTGAATCCGAACCCAAAGAAGACGGTCAGCTACACATGGTCGTCCGACGGCGGCACGATCTCAGGGACAACCAACGTCGCCAACCTGGACACAAGCAATGCGGGACCGGGGACTTACACGGTCAAGGGCCATGTGTCGCAGGGCCTGAAGCCTGGCCAGATGGCCGACTGCTCCGCCTCCTTCACAGTGAGGGCTTTCGATCCACCGACCATCAGCTGCTCGGCGAGTCCTTCGTCGGTCAATCCGGGTGCCAGCTCGAGAATTACGGCCAGCGCGGTGAGCCCGCAGAACCGTCCCCTGACCTACAGCTACAACGCGACCGCCGGCTCCATCTGCGGCTCCGGGGCCGATTACAGTGACCTGCGGCGTATCCGACGACAAGGGACACCATATGTCGGCGACCACCAGCGTCAACGTGATTGCGCCACCACCGCCACCGCCGCCGCCACCGCCGCCGGCTCCGATGGCGTCCAGCCTGTGCTCGGTGAGCTTCGAGCGGGATGCCAAGCGCCCGACGCGGGTGGACAACGAAGCGAAGGCCTGCCTGGACGATGTTGCACTTGCCCTGCAGCGCTCGTCCAGCGCGAAGCTGGCCCTGGTGGGCAATGAAGACGCCAAGGAACAGAAGGCTGACGACAAGCTGGCCAAGCTGAAGCACAACAAGAAGCCAACGGACGCCGCTGCGCGCGCCGTCAACACCAAGGACTACCTGGTTACGGAGAAGGGCATCGACCCGTCCCGCATCCTGGTCTACACCGGGACCGACGAGGGTAAGACGGTCACCACGACGTTGATTCCAACCGGAGCCTCCAACCCCGTTGCTAGCGACACTGCGGTGGACGAGAGCGCAGTGAAGGCTGTGCCTCGGACGGCGGTAAAGAAGGCGCCGAAGAAGAAGTAGCAAAGATACGAACGAAGCACAAGAGGCTGACTGGGTTGGTTCCCAGTCAGCCTTTGTGCTGGGAGGGGCAGGGAGTTAGCCAGATTGTCCCGGTAGACATCTATGTTCCGGGCTGCCCTCCGCGTCCGGAGCAACTGCTGTATGTTCTATAGCAACGAGGAATACGCTCTTAGGCTTACAAGATGTTTGATAAAGAAGGCGGTCTGCTGAACCACCCTAAGGGAAGGCACGCGCATCTCACAGACATGAAATAAGCTGCGGGAGGAGATTATGCGACTATCGGCGAAGGCAATGGCACTTGCGCTTGGACTGCTTTGGGGAGGAGGAGTTGCCGTTGCGGCACTGCTTCATCTCGCCAATCCGTCCTACGGAACTGCCTTCCTTGACGTTGTCGGCTCCATCTATCCAGGCTTTCATAGTGCCCGCAGCCTGGGGGACGCTGTGGTTGGGACAGCCTATGGATTGATCGACGGCTCTGTAGGCGGCTTCATTTTTGCTTCACTCTACAATTTGTTCTCCGAACGGTCCTCGGCATTCGTCCAGCAGGTTTGAGCAGCCTGCCCTACTAACAGAGCGGTTCTTGGCAAGGTATCCACCTTTTCGGGCGCGAGCATCGGCCCCAGGCGGAACCATTGTCTGTTCTGCTGTGTTCAACTTCGGCAACTCGTGCATCTCTGGATCTCTCATCCCGCAAGCCTTACCTTAAAGGATGAGCGTGACACATGCTTATCCTTCATGCTGCCTTAAGCGCCTCACTTTTGGATGCAATGCACTCCATCAGGTCCCTCCACGACTTGACGAACGATTCTGCTCCTTCGTTCTGCAGTTGAGAACCCAGGGCGTCTGTGTCAATACCTGCCTTGGCAAATCTGACCAGACCACTTTCAACTTGAATTGGCAGAGGGCCGCCAATCGTCCCATGGTCGGCGAGGGCTTTCAACGTGGTCTCGGGCATGGTATTGACGGTGAAGGGGGCGGCGAGCGCCTGGATGTACAGCGTATCCGACGCTTTGGGATCCTTGGTTCCGGTACTGGCAAAAAGCAGGCGCTGGGCACGGGCACCGGCGTTGAAGATGCGCTGCCAGCGCGGCGAGTCGAGCGTCAAGCGATAACTCTCATAAACTTGTCCAGCGATGGCGATGCCAAGCTGGTTCCGCAGGTCTTCGGGAGCCTCGTCCGCTATCGCAACGTCCCAGCGACTGACAAAGAGCGAAGCAACAGAACCGACGTCGGGATTCAGTCCGGCAGCGATACGCCGCTCGATGCCGCGCAGGTAAGCCTCAGCCGCTGCGACATACTGTGTGCTCGAAAACAGGAGGGTCACGTTGACCGGCACACCCGCGAAGATCGCCTCCTCGATTGCGGGCAGGCCTTCCCTGGTCCCAGGAATCTTGATGAAGAGATTGGGCCTTCCGGCTCGGGAGTGAAGATCCTTGGCTGCTGCAAGAGTGGAGGACGTGTCGTGAGCCAGCAGAGGCGAGACCTCGAGGGACACCCAGCCGTCCACGCCATTGGTCTGGTCGTGGATCGGGCGAAAGAGGTCGGCGGCTTGCCTAAGGTCCTCAATGGCCAACTCGAAAAACAACGCTTCGCCCGACTTGCCTTCCTTCACCTTCTGGCTGATAGGAGCGTCATAGTCACGACTGTTTTTGATGGCGTGATCGAAGATCGTGGGGTTCGAGGTGAGCCCTGTGACCGAGAATTCCTGAATATAGCGATGCAATGTTCCGCTCACCAACAGTCCACGGGCAATATTGTCGAGCCAAAGACTTTGGCCCAATTCATAGAGTTTTTTGGTCGCTTTCATCATTTCTCTCCTGAACAGGAAGTGTGTCGCTCATCGGAGGCGGCTCTAAAGAGTACGGTCTCGTCGTGATCGATGACTGCGTCGTATTCCCCGCGGCGCGCAGCCCGGTTGCATGTGGCGCGATGATAGAGAGCCTGCTGCGCCGCATGTGTGTTCACCTGCTCGCCATGCCAGATCTCCAGCGCGGGCTGCTGGATGGCGCGGCCAAACGAAAACGCCAACCCCCAGGGAAGCCGCGACTTGAACCTGACATTCATGGCATTCAGACGCGCTGAGGCAAGTTCACCGGACTGGCCGCCCGACAGAAACGCAATCCCCGGAACAGCCGCAGGTACGACGCGCAGAAGGCACGTCACGGTAGCGTCAGCGACCTCGTCCACCGTCTCCTGCGTGGAACAGGTCCCTCCAGGCAGCACCATGTTGGGCTTCAGGATTATGCCCTCCAGTCTCACGCGTTGCGAGAAGAGTTCGCCGAAGACCGTGCGCAGAATATGTTCCGTAACCTCGCGACAAGTCTCGATGCTGTGAGCGCCCTCCATCAGCACCTCCGGTTCTACGACAGGGACCAGTCCGGCCTCCTGGCACAGTGCCGCATAGCGGGCCAGCGCATGAGCGTTGGATTCGATGCAAGCGCGACTGGGCGTGCCATCGCCGATGGCAAAGACCGCTCGCCACTTGGCGAAGCGCGCGCCCATCTGCACGTACTCAGCCAGACGCGCGCGCAATCCATCCAACCCTTCGGTAATCTTCTCGCCGGGGCAGGCGGCCATCGGCTTCGCACCTACGTCCACCTTGATCCCGGGAATGATCCCCTCATCGGCGAGAGCTTTGGCGAATGGCGTGCCATCGTTCGTCCGCTGCCGAATCGTCTCATCGAAGAGAATCGCGCCGCTGATCGATTCGCCAAGGCCCGGCGTGGTTACGATCAGTTGGCGATACTGCCGCCGCGTCTCCTCGGTCTGTGGGATGGCCCATTTAGCAAATCGTTTGTTGCAGGTCCCGGTGCTCTCGTCGATGGCAATCAGTCCTTTGCCGTCGGCGACCATCTTCTGCGCGGTTGATTCAAGCGCTTGCGTATTCATTTGCCGGTGCTCCACTTCCAGTTGCGGATCTCCGGCATGTCCTGGCCATGCGCATCGATGTAGTGCTTGTGCTCGATGAGCTTGTCCTGCATCTGCTGCTTCAGGTACGCTCCCTTAGAGCCTAGATTCGGCACCCGGTCGACCACGTCCTGCACCAGATGAAAGCGGTCGAGATCGTTTTGCACCCGCATGTCAAAAGGAGTTGTGATGGTGCCCTCCTCCTTGTAACCGCGCACATGCAGTTTGTGGTTGGTGCGCCGGTAGGTCAACCGATGGACCAGCCATGGGTATCCATGAAAGCCAAAGACAATGTGCTTGTCCTTGGTGAAGAGCGAGTCGTACTCAAGTTCGGTAAGGCCATGCGGATGTTCGGTGCTGGGTTGCAACTTCATCAGGTCGACGACATTGATGACACGGATCTTCAAATCGGGTAGATGTTCTCGGAGAATCGATACTGCGGCAAGGATTTCTAGTGTAGGAGTGTCTCCGCAGCAGGCCATCACCACGTCCGGCTCGCTACCCTGGTCGTTGCTGGCCCACTGCCATATGCCGATTCCTTCGGTGCAATGCACTACCGCTGCATCCATGGTTAGCCACTGGGGGAGTGCATGCTTGCCTGCAACAACAACGTTGACGTAGTTCCGGCTGCGCAGGCAGTGATCGAAAACGGACAAAAGGCAGTTGGCGTCTGCCGGAAGGTATACGCGCACAATATCCGCCTTTTTGTTAATGACATGGTCGAGGAAGCCGGGGTCTTGGTGGGTGAATCCGTTATGGTCCTGCTGCCAGACATGGGAGGCGAGTAGATAGTTCAGCGAGGAAATATCGCGCCGCCATGGAAGTTCCCGGCAGACTTTCAGCCACTTGGCGTGCTGGCTGAACATCGAGTCGATAATGCGAATGAAGGCTTCGTAGCTATTAAAAAGCCCGTGCCGCCCGGTCAGAAGATACCCTTCCAACCAACCCTCGCACTGGTTCTCGCTGAGCATCGAGTCCAGGACCCGGCCCTCCGGTGCGAGGAACTCGTCGTTGCTATATTTCTGCGCATCCCACTGGCGATTGGTGACCTCGAAGACGGCCTGCAAGAGATTGGAGACTGTCTCATCCGGTCCGAAGACGCGGAAGTTGCGTTTGTCCTGATTCAATTTGGCAACATCGCGCAGGAACGAACCAAGAATGAGCGTATCCTCGACCTCCACCGCCCCCGGAGAAGTCACCTTAACCGCGTGCTTGTGGAAATCGGGCATCCTCAGATCGCGCAGAAGAATGCCGCCGTTGGCGTGTGGGTTGGCTCCCATCCGGCGATCGCCCTTCGGCGCCAGCTCGGCCAGTTCGGGGATCAGGCGACCCTGTTTGTCGAAGAGTTCCTCTGCCTTGTAGCTCTTCATCCATTCTTCGAGGAGCTTGACGTGATCGGGATGATCGGTATCGACCAGCAGCGGGACTTGGTGAGCTCGAAATGTTCCCTCGATCTGCAGACCGTCGACGACCTTAGGCCCCGTCCAGCCCTTGGGCGACTTGAGGACGATCATGGGCCAGCGCGGCCGGGCAGTATCGTTGTTGCTGCGTGCATTTTTCTGAATTTGCTGGATGGCCTCGACTGCCTTATCGATGGTGGCGGCCATCAGTTCGTGCATCGCATCCGGATCAGTCCCCTCGACGAAGTACGGCGTCCAGCCGCATCCCCGCAGGAATTGGTCCAGCTCCTCGTGTTCTATGCGAGCCAACACGGTGGGATTGCTGATCTTGTAGCCGTTGAGGTGCAGGATCGGCAGCACGGCTCCATCGGTCTTTGGATCGAGAAACTTGTTCGACTGCCATGAGGTCGCGAGCGAGCCCGTCTCCGCCTCACCATCGCCGATGACGCAGGCGACGACGAGATCGGGATTGTCGAAGGCCGCACCGAAGGCATGACTAAGCGAATAGCCCAGCTCGCCGCCCTCGTGAATCGATCCCGGCGTGGTTGGCGCAACGTGGCTGGAGATGCCGCCGGGGAAGGAGAATTGCTTGAACAGCTTCTGCAGTCCCGCTTCGTCCTGGGTGACGTTCGGGTAAACCTCGCTCCAGGTGCCTTCAAGATATACATTGCCGACGATCGCCGGGCCGCCATGTCCGGGCCCCGCAATGTAGAACATGTTGAGGTCGTACTTCTTGATCGCCCGGTTCAGATGCACGTAAATGAAGTTCTGGCCCGGCGTTGTGCCCCAGTGCGAGACCACCAGCGGCTTGACGTGGGATAGCTTGAGCGGTTCCTTGAGCAACGGGTTGTCATAGAGATAGATTTGGCCGACCGACACATAGTTGGCCGCGCGCCAGTAGGCATTCATCTTGCGGAGCAGCTCCGGGTCGAGCGTGTGGGTGTCCTTGACGGACTCTTCCTTGCTCAATTCTTCGGTCGTCTCGTGGAGTAGTTCCTCGGTGGTGAGCATTTTGGTCGGCATCGTTTGATTCTCCCTTTGTTTCCATGAATGTGAGAAAGCACGGTTGAACTGGTGGTATGGCTAGCTCTCTTGCTGTATCTGCAGCCCGAAAGAGGCCAGCTTTGCGCGGGTAGATTTCAAATTCACGTGCAGAATGCTTCGAATCCCCAGACCTTCCGCGATCTGGACGAACATCGGCGTGTTGTCGATGTAGACGATCCGCGCCGGTGTCGTCTGGGCGACGTCCAATGCAAGCCGAAAGATGTTTACATCGGGCTTGCGCATGTGGACGAAGCAGGAAGAGATGAAAGTATCCACCAGCCGGTCGAGCTTGAACGCGCGAATGCGATATGCGTTCATCTCGCGAGATTCATTGCTGACTACAACGATCTTCAGGCCGTGCCGGAACTTGAGACGGGCAATAAGCTCTATCATTCCGGGGTACGGCTTCGATTGCGCAAAGATAAAGTCCCGAAACTGACTCCGCGTGAATGACCGCTTTCGATAGAAGACCACCCAGTCCAGATATTCCTGGAAGGTCATCCTTCCCTCTTCCTGCGTCTCGAAGACCAGAGCGTGGCGCTCCTCCATCTCCGACCACTTCAATTCGAAGTGCTTGGCTGCGCGCCTGCGGGCGAGATGGTCCCACGCGTCAGTGAGCAGGACCTCACCGACATCAAGGAATAGGGTCGTCACCGGTGCCGCTCTTTTCATTCTTCCTCTGGCGACGATGTCAGCTTCTTCCGGAGGTCAACCAGATCGACCCTGTGTGAGCTATCTACTGGCGACGTTAGCCATGTCTCCGTATGGATTGAGTTCACGGGGTAGACCTATCGCGGGGGGTGGGCACACATGCGACGGCACGACAACGCGCATGCTCCTTTAAGCATAGACAATCGAAAGTTGCGCGGATGTATACGATTGACCAGTCTGGTCGCATTTCTCGCATCGCGTTAGTGGCCATGCCTGCTGACTGGGCTCATAAAGCGCCGATTGGCTGGATGGCCGTTCTCCAGAGTCTTGCGACCTTGAGCGACACCACAGAGCCGGAGTGTGCATTTTTGCTCAGAATCCGCGGAACTGCGGTGCAACACTTGGTAGCAGAAGGTTGGCGCTTCAGCCGAACACTCTCCCAGTGTCTGCCCATTACTGGTCGTAGTTTTTGTGGGGCCACCGATGCTTTTTGCTCCATGATCGGCAGAGAAGCAGGAGTGGAGAATGCAGACAAATTCCGATCCATCAAGAGCGAATGGGCTTTGCCACCGGTGGGGAGCAGTTCTCGCTGGGGGCGATGGCAAGCGATTGCTTCCGCTGACGCGGTGGATGACCGGGGATAACCGGCCCAAGCAGTTTTGCGCCGTAATTGGTGATCGAACACTCCTCCAACAGACCCGCTCCAGAGTGGCCAGAATGATCCGCCCCGATCAGACACTCCTGGTCCTGACCCGAACCCACGAGCGCTTCTACGGGACTGAGGTCGAGGACGTGTCCCCATCTTGTTTATTGGTTCAGCCACAGAACCGGGGAACCTCTCCCGCCATTCTGTATAGCCTGATGCGCATCCGAGCAATGGATTCAAGTGGCCTGGTCGCCTTCTTCCCGTCCGACCATCACTTCACAGATGATGAAGCATTCGTTGCTCAGATCGATCTGGCTTTTTCGCTGGCCGAGTACTACCCCGAGTTGATCTTCCTGCTGGGAATCGTGCCCGAGACGCCAGAGGTCTCCTACGGCTGGATTGAGCCGGCAGCCCGTCTTAAAAACCCACTCGCGGGCTCTATTTCGCATGTAAGCCGATTCTGGGAGAAGCCCTCCGCGGCTTGTGCTTCCGACTTGATGCGCCGCGGTTGTCTTTGGAACAGTTTCGTAATGGTTGGCCGAGTGGGCAACTTCCTGGATCTGGCACGGCGCACGATTCCATGCCTGTACAATTCCTTCCAATCCGTTCGGCAATCGTTCTCAACAGCGATGGAAGAGAGCGCCTTGTCCGGCCTGTATGCCAGTATTCCTTCCTCCAGTTTTTCCGATGAAGTGCTCTCCGTCAGCCCACAGGATCTCGCCGTGATGCGCAGTTCCGGCCTCGGCTGGAGCGATTTGGGAGAGCCGGAACGGGTTCTCGCCGTGCATGCCCGCAAGGGTCCCGCGTGCGAACACCCCTACAGTTTCTTGCCCTCCCTGTCGGCGTAGTACAACTGCCATGCTATTTGTACAGGAGCACACTCTGTCGTGGATGCGGGCCGTCGGAACGATGGGTTTGAGTCGGGAATAGGCAGGCGAGGATACACTCTCGCGACAAATTCCGACGGGATTATGAAATGCAAAGGAAATTAGCCGGTTAGCGAAGCAGCACGGAGATCTCATGAAGGCTGCATTGATTTTCGGGATGATCTTGATTGGCCTGGGAGTCCTTTCGCTTGCGTACTTCGCATCCCCTATACGGTTAATGGTTCAAGAGACCATCGAGCCGCACAAGATGAATCTTGTACCACCAATTATCGGGGGGATAGCGCTAATTTGCGGTGTCGTTCTTGTGTTTGCTGTCCGACTGAGGACATCAGGAAAGAGAGAGTAGCACGGTATGAACCCAGTCATTAAGTCCCAACACAGACGGGCTTGATACGAGCATGGCGGATTGAGTGCGTGTGCTTCGAGATGGATGTAGCCGCCTGCTTCAATATCTGCATCCAACCTCACTGTAGGGTTGGCAGGTCCATCATCAGATAGCCAAGTCAGGCACGGCGTTGTGTGAGGTGATATCGATGTACTACTACTGGGGAATGCACGCGTATTGGTGGGTCTTCTGGTTCCTGCTCTGGATTTTGTTCCTATCCTTCATGGTACCGGTGCGGAGAATTACCTACCGGCAGATGCAATCACCGCTACAGCTCCTGCAAAGGAGATATGCCGCGGGGGAGATCACAAGCGAGGAGTACGAAGAACGTCGGACTAAACTCCTGCGCGATGTCAATCAGAAGTAGGCATATCCCTTGGATGAGTTGAGGTTTCCGGAGAAGAAGTACGGAAAGATTTAGCTCCGACTCTGTAGGGGTACGACGGCTCAAGCTCAGTGCGAGCCCCGGGCAAGCGCATTGATCACTCTTTCTGTCGAGCGACGCTCAGCATACCAGTCATCGGCCAAGGCGCCACAAATGCACCAACACAGCCGTAAGAGCTACCTGCTGAATCCCCAGCCCAGACGAATCTTTTTCAAAGATTCCGCGACTGCGGCCGTGGGAATGGCGCTGTTGCTGCTTTCCTGTCAGCTTACAGCCGGCTGCCATTCACAACCGGTTGTTTTGCCGCGCATTGGAAGCAATTCGGTGGACGCGGGAGCCGTCGCCGAGAGACTACACACGTTAACATCTGCCGAACCACCCACAGAGAGCCATTCGGCGAACTTCATCGATGATCGGCAGAATGCTCAGAAAGTGTATAAGGCCATTCAATATTCACCCGCGTGGGTACGCGAAGGACAAGCGACGTCACAGGCCCTCGCCATCATTTCGGCGCTCGAGAACAGCCAACAAAAAGGGCTCATTCCGGAAGACTACGATGCATCGCTCTGGCCTGCGCGACTGGTTGCACTCAAAGCCGCGTCAGGAAACGCGGATACCGTGGCACAATTTGACGCCGCTCTGACGGTCAATGCAATCAGGTATCTCTCCAATCTTCGCATCGGCAGAGTAAATCCGAAGCCCTTGGAGTTTGGCATCGATCTCGACCAGAGACACTACGATTTGCCACAGTTTCTGGTGCAGAAGGTTCTGACTGGGAGCGATCTCCCGGACGTACTAAACAAGGTAGAACCCCAATACCTAGGCTACCAACGAACCGAGACTGCGTTGCTCACTTATCTGACCCTGGCGGCCCAGGACCATAGCAAACCGCTGCCCGATCCACAGCGAACCTTGAAAAACGGCGATCAATATGTTGGAACAGCACAGTTGGCTGGACGACTTCGCCTGCTTGGCGACCTGCCGCAGGGCGCTGTTGCCGATCCGAATGCAACTACCTATGTTGGGCCATTGGTAGATGCGGTTAAGCACTTTCAAGAACGGCACGGGTTAAAGCCTGAAGGAGAGCTGGACAAAAAAACGTTGCGCGAGTTGAATGTGCCGTTGAGTGCGCGCGTGATCCAGTTGGAAGATTCTCTTGAACGGTGGAGGTGGCTTCCGGCAGACTACCCGCAATTGCTTGTCACGGTGAATATCCCCGGATTCAAACTGCGAGTGTTTTCAGATCACACCATTGCGTTGCGGATGAATGTTGTGGTGGGGAAGGCGCTCAATTATCAGACGCCGGTCTTTGCTAAGGAAATGAAGTACATCGTCTTCCGGCCGTATTGGAATCTTCCCCTCGATATTACTCGTGCGCAGATTGTTCCCAAGCTTCTCAGGGACCGGCACTACCTGGCGAGGAAGGGCTTTGAGGCCACAGACCAGGATGGGCACATCGTAGCCGCGGGAGCGGTGAGTAAAGCCATGTTGGCAGAGATAAAGTCAGGCAGGCTTCTGGTACGGCAAAAGCCCGGACCGCGAAACGCGCTTGGCTTGGTCAAATTCATGTTCCCCAATGAATTCGACGTATACCTGCACAGCACGCCGGCACCGCAGTTGTTCAATCAGTCTCAGCGCGACTTCAGTCACGGCTGCATTCGGGTGGAGAAACCGGCGGAGCTTGCGGCGTGGCTGCTCCAGGATCAGCCCAAGTGGACGCTGGAAAATATTAAGGCAGCTATGCAGTCTGGCCCTGACAACCAGCAGGTAAACCTCTCCAGACCAATGCCGGTGGTCATTGTTTATCTAACGGCAATTGTCGAGGAAAATAGTGAAGTCTATTTCTACGACGACATATATGGACTTGACGGGGCTCTCAAAGATTCCTTGGCAAAGGAACAACCGTACCACTGAATGGGACTATTAACTACCAGCGGCGTACCGGACCTACATCCACATGAACAAAATTGGATTGTGCGTAATAACCGACGCCTCCGCGCTTTAGAGACAGCGCAGCATCGCGAACTTGAGCCGTAGGTATCCCCGGAATGCGAATGTCGATTGCTTTTGCCTCCATGTGCTGGCTGTGCAGGGCAACGCCATTGCTATGTTCGCGGAGATAGTTATTGCTCCACGGAGTACGATAGCCGCAGACGATATCGATCTCGCTGTCGAGATGCCCCAGTTTGGCCAACAGGTCATGCAATAGGTCGAATTCCCTGATGTCGTAGTTCTTCTCGTCGCTGGTGCGGTGGTCACGAAGAAAATGATCCAGCTCCGCCACCCCTTCCGGAAGATATTGATCGCCTACCCGGTAGACCACATCCAGATGTTCTCCCGTATGAAGGTGATAGAGGCGAAGCCGATAGGGCTTAGAATCTACTGGTGTTGTTGCACCTGCTGCCCTCGCAGCAGGAAGGAAAGAGAATGCCAACGCAGCTACGAAACTGATAAGTAAGGGTTTCTTTAACAGAATATGTCTCTTTCTCAAGTCAACTCTATTATAAGCGTCTATGATCAAGCACCGAGACAAGGTGGGCTTATTCAGAGATGCCCCGCAACCCTAAACAGAGAGATCTTCCGGGACGGTATTCTCGAAGCCATCATCGAGCTGGGACGAAAGCAGATGGAGCTGGTGCCGAAGAACGGCGGCGGGCTGAAGGACGAGGCCTCACCTTCCACGGTGAGGCCGGACGATCCGCGGGGGGTAAAAACAGGTCCGCGGCTGGTCAACAGGAGCTGACTGGAAGGCTCTTCCCAGGTCTGCGCCGGGGTGCCGGGAGGGACGGGGCGGGGCGTTGGTCGGGGCCCGCCAGGCGAAGCAGGACAGATATCCGGGGGAGGGTTGCATAGTAAGGGGGGAGGGCGGCCGGGGGCGAACAACTGGGTGTGCCTGGGGAGAACTGCCCGTAAAGTCCCCAGCTTTTCGCCACGCTCACGCCACTCCCGTCGCAGAACGGTCACGATAGAACACTAACGTTTTTCGTACGTTAGAGCGCCGTCACCTGTCACGGATCAACAAAACGAGAAGCACGATTTCCTGAGGCTGGAATATCTACTCTATTTCGGATGAGCTCAAACCTCATGCCGCGATCCGTCCCAGTTTTTTCGGGAATGGGATCAGGATCGAAACCCCGTGAATCACGATCAGCTTTTGCCGCTGAAACTGCCCCAGATTACGGGTCACGGTCTCGCGGGAGCACCCGACGAGGTTGGCCAACTCCTCGTGGGTCAGCGCCATAGTGAGGCGCATCTCCTGCTTGCCGACCGACTCGGCAGCTCCCCACTCCAGCAACACACCGGCTAGCCGAGACGCTGAGGACCTGGAGAGTGCCAAACGGCGGACTTGGAGAAATGCCGTTCTGTAAGCCTCAGACAGCGTCCGGGCCGCCAGCAGGCTCGCCTCTCCATGCTTGGCCAGGAAGGAACGAAAGGGACCCCCCATAGCGCTCCTGAGGATCGTGGGGCAGATCGTCTTGGCGGTGATCTCGTAGTGTCCCCCCGATACGACCGCGCTGAGTCCGAGGATGTCGCCGGGCAAGGCAATCTTCAAGAGCAGGGTCCTAGCGTCCCGCGACGTGCAGGACAGCTTAACCCGTCCCGAGTGGAGCAAAAACACCCGAAGGCCTGGAGTGCTCTCTTGGAAAAGTATGATCCCGCACGGGAGTGCTACATCCACGCTGATGGAGTCAAAGTCGGCGCGGGCCTCCTCACCCAGGGCACTAAATGCATCGCCCGCGATTAATGGGCTAGCCTGCAAGCTGCTGCTCCACCGCATTATTCTGCTCCAGCACGGCACGATACGCGATCCGATTCGCCATGTTGGTGTGTACCA
>Ga0302265_1001269_pt1 | contig 15189 bp, 8 predicted proteins | sample III_Bog_E1_1_FD_194556 | JGI IMG/M metagenome (GOLD analysis project Ga0302265, IMG submission 194556) | Peat permafrost microbial communities from Stordalen Mire near Abisko, Sweden - III_Bog_E1_1 | ecosystem: Environmental > Terrestrial > Soil > Wetlands > Peat | place: Sweden: Abisko...
TACCTGGGAACGCCTGAAGCCCGACAACGTGCCGACCCGTCCGGAGACCTATGAGGCCATTCGGACCCTGTGTGCGGAACTGCTGGACCCGGTGGCCGAGGCTTTCGGCATGCCGACGCTGACCTACGGGTTCGCATCACCTGCCCTGACCCGGCATATCCGCAGCCGCATCTATCCGTCCCTCGACCAGCATGCAGGATGTGAGCCTGGACGAAACGGACGCCCGATTTGCCCACGGCTCGGCCAAGCCGTGGACCTCATCGTGCCGGGATTATGCTCTGGCAAGTTGGCCGTATGGATCGAAGAGAACGTGCAGTTTGATCGGCTCTACTTCTACGGGGTTGGTCGGCCTGTCCATGTTAGCATCGGCCCGGAGCGGTCCGCGTCGGTGGTGACGATGGTCGCCGGACCGTCCGGGAGGCTTGTACCACAGCGGCGGAAGCGGGGGTGGTTGGGCGTTAATTTTCTCGGGTGAAGATGCAATATCACCATCGCCCCAACTTCGGTGCCTCTAAGAGGGAGGCTACACCGCGCCAGCCTGAATAGTTTTCTCTGCTAATGTATGTAGCTGGTGAAGAAACTCACGTTGTCTTACGCCCGCATCACCCCTACGCTCAGAAAGCTTTTGCAGCTGCTCAAACGCAGATGCAATTTGTTGGTCAGTGACAAGCACTTCTCGTCCCGCTTTGCCTTGCCGCTTCTCTGTTGCCTCTTTCTTGGCCGTTTCCAGGTAGAAATGGGCAAGTTCCTTAGCTTCATCAAAAGACGACAGGGGGTTTAGCGTAATTTGGTTCTGGAGTCGGCTCCTAAATGCGGGCAAAGCTGCCGAATAGCGCCGCATCGCATCTGGCGTAATCGCAATCATCATGAAGAGGTGTCTTGGCAAAGCATCGATAATAGCCCGCATTGCCGAGAGATATCGCACAACAGCTGTTGGTCCAAGCACACCATCTTGCTTTTCCAACTCATCAAGCAATAGAAAAATACCCTTCAATATCCCAGCAGAGTTGCTAACTACAATTAAGTCACGAAGGCATGCCGTCTTTGCTTCAACTGTATCAATTCGAAACTGAACATCAAGAGCTTCTCTGTGTGCCTTGAGCAAACGAAAACCAAACAGCCACTCCATCATGAGCCTTGGACGGTCGATGTCGTCATCAACCTCATAGAGCCTCTTGAGAGCGGATCTCATGTCCTGACTTCTGACCACTTCCAAAGGAGAGTTATCACGCTTTAACTTTTCCGCAAGTTTCCGAAGATGGTCCGCTCCGAGTTCCTGAAAGAGGCGACGAATGGTGCCCTCAAAAGAAGACTCTGGGTCAGCAAGATATCGAACGACATAATAGCCGTCCGCCTCATTGAGAACATCCTGTATTTCCGATTCAAAGAAGTTGAGAAAATTCGTCTTACCTACCCCTTGCGTGCCTTCAATTACAACGACTTGTGACTTACCATCCCTTAGAAAACTAACAATCCGCTCTTCAGCCTCGTCATCAGCAGATAGCGGAAAGTGAGGATTTTCGTTGGTCTGGCTAGACGACGGAAATGGATTAGCCAGAATGCCAAAACGCACAAAAATATCGAGTGCCCTAGTCTTATTAGCCGTTGCATTAAGCTTATCGCGAAGGCTCATCTAGCCCTCCCCTCAATACGGAGGCTCGTGCTTGACTTACCGGGAATGAGGTAGTCTCCACGATACAGGTGGACCTTGGCGACGATCGGTCGACCAGATTGAATACGCAAGACGTGGATTACGTGGTTATCGAACCGAACTTCCGTCGTTGAGCCCTCGGTCGACCGCCGTAGTAAACCCATGGCGCTCGCATCGTTCAACCGATTTCGCGCGACTTCCGGATGGATGCCATCTTTCCGAATGAGCAGCTCCAACCATGCCCCAGTGGCAACAAGACCGTCTCCTTGATCGAGTTCCTTAAACCGCGCGAGAGCGATTGGGGCGAATTCCTCAATATCTGGCGTGCTCAGCGTACTATAGAACCCTTCGCCCGTAATTAGGGCGCCAAGGCCACAAACCTCACCTAAAATTCGATAATTGGCTTCTACTCTTCTAAAATTGCCAGGCGACCATTGCTGCCCAATAGACAAATCCCTAAGCTGCTGTGCGAACAGGGAAAATGATGGTGATCTAAGAAATAGGTCACGTATTTGCAGAATATTCTCGTTCCTAAGCGCTACGGCTAACTGCCTCCCATAATCAGTCGCAGCCCATTTATCGCGATCAACCTTGATTAGCCCTGCCGTCTGAAGAAACCGTCGATAATCGCCGACACTGTCCCGGTTCCGAAGCCCGACGTGTTCGAGAACGCTGTCTTCAGACAGAACTTGATCGTTATCCAGTGCGTCGACAAGGCCAAGTAGCTGACCGACACTAAAACGTTGCAGTGCAACTGTCCCCGTTCGGGCAGTGCTTTCCTGTATATGAGAATCGGCCCCCTCGCGAACTGATCGCGCCATCGGAGCGGCTGGCTGCTTCTTAGCACGCTCGGGCCATTCAGGGACACTATCGAGGTCACACCATAAAAGATCTGCTTGCGAGTGGTATGGGGACCACGACAACCCTTCGCCAATGGCTGAAACGACGAGGACATGCGCCTCATCTTCACGCTCCAGTTTGGCACTACCAAAGGCCGTCGCAAGCTCCCAAAGCAACGATGTCATCGGTGTTTCGCGCAAACTGCCGCTGAATGGGTCCAACGTAGTCCCAGTGAGGCGTTTGCCAAACAAGTCACTCGCAACGACAGAATTAAAAAATAGAGGCATGATCCCTTCGGCCAAGGCCATTCGTGCTAGGCCCTGGTCGCTCGTCAGCAGTTGAACCAGATGTCCGAGATTAGACAGGGCCTGATGCTGTCGGGTTGCCTCAAGAATCAGCCTATCCGCATAAGCCCGAATGGATACATTTAGGTTTAGATCCCGCACATCCAAGTCAGTATCGGCTTGGAAGGCGCTACGCAGCGGATCCCCAAGCAGGAATGTACGCTCTATTTCTGTATCTGCGTGCAACTCCAATCGAAGCAGCACACGCTGCCCACCTTGACTCATCAGATGATCAATCAGAAGATCCGCGTGACGAGTCCTGCTGGCACGTCTGCCGCTGAGGAACCGATCAGCAAAATTGACAATCTCCATCTGAACGATAGCAGGAACCTTCACTCGAGCAGCAGGATGTAGGTGCCGGGCGACAAAGTCTAGACCGCCTTGGACCGCAGCACATGTATCAGCTACGACCGTAGTCGACCGCCGGAAGGGCATTGTCTCCAGTGCATGAGGATCGAACTTCGGATGTTGAAGCCCGGTACGGACGCTGATTGCCGCTATGGCATCTAAAGCGCGACGCAACTTAGTATCTGACGACTTATCACCAAGCAAAGCAGTTAAATTCGTGCGCACTTGGTCAAAGGCGGGCAACCTCCACTCAAATCCCCCTCGCCGAACGGCCGCAACCTTGTGGTCGGGGGAATGACTTCCGCCGTCGAGATCAATGTGACCCAACTTGAGCCAACCATTTTCCTTGAATGCCTTTTCCTCACGAACCGACACCAAACAAGTGTTATTAGAGGCAAACATGCGTCCAATTAATACGTCAGCTTCCCTTGGGGTCGTGAGGATGTAACGAGTCATCTGATCGAAACCGATACACCTGGTTGCTCGGAAAAGGAGCTTGCAAGCCATTCCAGATGGAGTACAAGCGCCAATAGTGGGTTCAAACGATAGGGACTTTCTTCGTCGTCAACGGGTGCATCTTGGCTAATTGTCCACTCCGCCTCATTGCTATCGATCACCCGCTTTGCCTCAACAAGAAATTCTTTGATTGTAGCGAATCGACGATCAGCTGGAGGTAGTGATGAATTAAACTTGTCAACAAGTAATTTCTTGAGATTCAATCGAGTGCTCTCGTCTGAGATGCCGTCAAAGGGGTCTTCCTTCATCTGCCAGGCATAAACTTCCTGCTGTAAGTCGCTGTCGGCCGAGAGAACTCGCTGGTCGACCTCTCCACCGCGACGAAGAATCAACGCCTTGTTTGGCACGAAATCGCGCCAAACGGATAGTCTAAGCTTTATCGACGAGTCGCCTCCCACCTTTTTTCTCCCGTTTGAAATGGGGGCCGTTCCCACCCTGTGAGGGGCTATGGCACGGGAAAATGCCTACTTGCTAGAATCTACCGAGAGGTTTCTCAAAAGTCCATAACTTGAAAGGAGCCGTAGCAGCCAAAGTCCGCTAACCGTGTCGGCCTGTGACATGAACAGCTCGAAGCTGGATTCCTGGGGCGAGTACCCTTGGGGCGGGAAGAATGCGGCCGCTAGGTTGGTGTCACCGTCCGCTACGAGGTTGGTTCGGGAGTAGCCTCAGACCAGCGCAGCACTTAGTGAGGCATGGCGTCAGAGTACCGTAGGCGATGGATCATCCCTCCGAATCGCCCCCACCGCCTCCCCAATATCCGTATCCGACAGGAATGGTGCCTGGGCATAAACCAGCCCCTGCTCCCCAGCCAGTCGCGCCGCCAGATGCCCACGCCCCAGCAACTGTTCTGCTCCGGGCCTGTCCAGGACGATCTTCGAGGTGGCCTCGCTGGCGACCTTGAGGATGAGCCGATTGCCGAGATTGTCCCTGAGTTGCATCGGCATGACGTCCTTGTCCGGGCGTTGGGCGGCAAAGAACAGGTGGATTCCGGCGGCACGGGCCTTGATGCCGAGCCGCGCAACCGCCCTGCCGACCGCCGTCTTGTAGTCATCGTCGAGCATCCAGTCGGCAAACTCGTCGTGAACCAGGAACAGCATCGGGATGCGCTCGTCCTGAGCCACCTTGGCATTGAACGAGGCCAAATCCCGGACCCTCGCGGCTGCGAAGACTCGATAGCGGGCCTCCATTTCGTCAACGACGGATGCCAGAACCTCGGTCGCACGCTGCTTGTCGACGATGATCGGCTCTCGGAGGTGCGGCAGGGTGTCCAGAGCCGTGTAGTCGACACCCATCTTCGGGTCGATGAGAATGATCTTGGCCAAGCGGCTCGGGTTCGTCGCGGCGATATCGAGCAGTACCGCTTGAACCAAAACCGACTTCCCGCTGCCTGTGGTGCCGGCCACCAGCGAATGCGGTTCGTGCTGGGTCAGGCCGCCGAAGTCGCCCCCCAGATTTAGGTAAAGTATAAACCCGTTCAGTTCTTGAAGCCCGAGGATGAACGACGTGTTGATCCCGGCCACATTCCTGTTGATGTCCCGCGTGGCCCAGATGTCCCAGAGAGACACGGCCCGCCGTGTCTCGCCGGCCAGGGTGACGACGATTTCCCCAGGTTTGGGCTGGATGGTCACGAGGCGGATGCCATGGGTCGTCAGAAGCTGAGTCCTTCTGGCTTCGATATCCTCGGTACGAAGCCTGTCCGACCCCGCAAACCGGACCAGGCATCCGTTCGGGGTCAGCCGCGTCCCCAGCACTTGGGCCTGGAGACCGTAACCGTTCAGGGCCGACTTCAGCTTGGTCGTGAGGCTTGTCGCCCAGTCCTCGCGTTCGCCGCCCGCCGCAGTCTGGTGCGCCGCCTTCTCAGTGACCAATGCCGACAGGGTCGGCCCGTAAAGTCCGCCGGTCTCCACTGCGCCGGGCATTGCGGCAGGCCCTGGCAGTGGTGATGCGGGAACCTCAGGTGCTGATTGCGGGCGGTGCCCGCCAAACTCCTGTGCGACGGCGGCCTGACTTCCCCCATGACTGGCGCAAAGCGCCTCGGACGTTGCGGGCGCCACCACGAGGCGCCCCAGCATCTCGGTCCAACGGGTCCGACAGGCGGGCAGCCGCATCTCCGCGACCAGCCACGGGGCGTCGTGCCCGATGGACTCCCTCACAAACGTGGGATCCTCATGGCGCGCGTAGGCCTCGACCAGCCGCCTGAGTTCCGGCCTGTCGAAAACTTCCTGGAATGCGGGCGACAGGGAGCGGGATTCCACGGGAACCCGCACGGACCCCGGCGAGTGTCCATCCGGTTCGGCGGAATGAACAAAGACGTGAGAATAGCCGCGCATGGAAATGTGTGCCGCCCCGGCCCGGATGGCGGCGCGAGCACGCTCGAGGAAAGCCGTCGATCCCGGTGGTACAACGGAGTCCAACAGCAGATCCGAGAGGCGGGACAGCCAAATGTCGCGGTCCAGACGTCCAGGGTCTCCGAACAGGGCGTCGTCGAGTGTGGACAGTGTGGCGACCAGTTGAGCCTTCGACGATCGGCGCGCCTCAGCACTTCCCGCAGCGCCGACGTACTTTGCTTCGATGACAGCGACGTGCAGGCGCACAATGTCACCAGCCTCCTCGACGCAAAGGCCGAGAAGGTCGGCCAGGCGGTTTTCCCGCTGGGCCAGCCAGGCCGCGTAATCATCGAGCAAGAAGAACACGACCACGCAGGGCCGTGAGCCGTCCCCGCAAATTTTGCGGAACTCGCGTTCGACGATGAATCGACTGAGCGTCAGACCAACCAGTTCGCCGGCGGACACACCGCGTTTGGCCGCCCGCAGAACGATGTCTCCGGAAACCAACAAGGCGTCCTCAACGAGGCGGCGCGCCACGTCCTCCATCTCCGCGTCGGTCAACGATAACCCGAGTTCTTGGATACGCCGACGCACCAGCACGTCGAGCAGTCGGAGTTCCGACGTCGAACTGACGATCATGTTGCGGCCGCTCGTCCGCTGATGCCGATACCTCACCACCTTGATGGTGTTCGCCCGAAGCTGGCGCTTGTCGAGCAGCTCGTCGTGAGTGGCAACCCATTCCGCCAGGGCGTGAACTTCGTCCAGGACAGCCTTCAGGCGCCCATCCTGTAGAGAAATCCGGCGCGCCGGTACCACGCGCCTCCCCTCGATGTGATCCGACTGCCTGACCACGGCCGCGACGGCATCATTCCATGCTCCACCCGACCTAGTCTGTTGCGGGCAGGTCAGGAACACGGCTGCCTTCAGCTCGTCTTCACCCGAGACCGCCCGATAGGACCAACGGGATGGAGCATGTTCCAGGTCCGGTTGATCGACCGCCCATTCCACGGGTAGCCACTCGACCGAAGCCGTCCTCGCCACGACGTCGTGGAGAAAAGCAATATCGAACGGTTTGAAGCCGTTAGCGGACCTCGGCGGGTTCGACTGCAGCGGCGAGACACTCACCCGCAGCTTCGACATGAAGTTCTCTGCGGTCTCGCTGACGATCGGGCTATCGATGTCTGAATCCGCCTTGGAAACCAGCTCGGCGTAGATGGCCCGTTGCTTCACGGGATCCCGATGGGAGACCGCCACGTTACACTGGAGGTCGGACCGTATCTCGGCAAGCTCGCGCACGGCCGCCAATGGCAGCGCGGCGGCATCGGCGTCGTAAAGCAGGACGTTCAGGTTATCGGCCTCGTGGGGCTGTAGGCCGACGTAGCGCTCAACGAGTTCCCTGATTTCCTTGGCAGCGAGGGTCGGCAGGACATCCGTCTGGAACCGGCCCTCGCCGCGTGCCGGGGGCTCCATCAGGCTGTAGCCATTCACCGTCGCGGTTTCGGCGACTAGGGTGAGACCGCCGCCATGGCCAGCCACGGCGATCTCCGGGTAGAACGGATGCTCTATTTCCTCGGTAAACTCTTGAAAGAAGATGTTCCGATCGCCGAAGGAGACGGTCTCGCTCGTCAGGATGTGGCCGATGAGACCAGCCGTGCGTCGTGTTTTAACCGCCAAGGCCTTGAGACGTTCCGGATGCCACGGGGGAATGATGACGGCTGAAGCCTCTCCAGACAAAAGGCACGTCCCCACCGACAGCACCTTGGCGACAAGCCGCGAGCGGCAGAGATCGCCTCTAGCATGGGTCAGGAGTATGCGAAGCAGCGCGCCGAAGGCCTCGGCTTGACGCAGGATGGAGTTGGCATGCAGGCCGCACTCGACGACGTCGCGGAGGGCTTCGATGTACGCCGCCTCGAAGGTATCCCACGCCGTCCTGATCACAGCGCGCTGGTCGGCGGTGTAGCGTCCAGCCTTATGCAGTTCGTCGATCACCTGCTTGATCTCGTGCCGGAGACTCTTCATCCGATTTGGTGGCGGAACGAGACTGCCGGCATCACGTCCGAATGTCGCTTCAAGCGTGTTGACGTCGAGCAGAGACACCGACTGGGTGGCGCCTTTGGCGCTGACCAGCCGCCTCGGCACATCGGTACAGGCGCAGCCGCCTTTTTCCAGCAGCCTCTGCATGTCTTCGCGCAGCACAAAGCCGATGGCGGTCGGTTTGGCGGTCCAGACCATCTGGGTCTTGCGCAGGGATGTCCCGGTGGAACCGACCCGCTCGATCAAGGACACCTCGAACTTGATCTGGAGTGCCGCCCTGGATTCCGAGGTGCATTCCTTAAGCTTGCCTGTCCGGTCGGCTTGCTTCTCGTGCGCGAAGAAACCGGGGTAGTCGAACAGGGGGCTTGGGAGGTTGCTCCTTTGCCCCTCGACCTCCCACTCGACACGTTCTCCGAGAAGTTCAGCCAGCCCTCGGTACATGACCGAGAAAAAAGCGCCCGCGTCATGGTTGAAGTTAACCCGCCACTCCTTTCGGCTTCGACGTAAACGCACTCTCAGCAGACGGTCGCCCTTAGGAGCCTCCGAGGCTGCAACCAGCCGCTGCGTAACGGTCGTGAGGCCCTCCAGGAAGTCCGTGCATTCGACCGACTTGCCGAAGACAACCTTCTCCCAACGGCCGCGCAGAACAGAATCCGCCTCCAGAAAGTGACGGTGGAGTTCGAAGAAGTCCTCGTCCTCGGCGTTCCACTCCTGCCGCTTCTCGCGGACTTTCAGGTCTTCAAGATGGCTCTTCCAGCGCTTGTCGAGCACGTCGGGTTGGTCGTCATCGAAGAATGTCAACGTGGCCTGAGCCAGCCCCTGCTGCTTGGCCTTGGGCCGATCAAACAGCCTGTGGACGCCATCGGTCTCCCACTCCAGCAACGCCAGCTCTCTCGCGGGACGATCATCTCCCGGACGGGCCTGGATGAAGGCCTGGATGACGTCACGGGCAGGCTCCCGAATGTCCGGGAGGGCGGCGTTATACCGCTCCTTGAGTTCGGTCGGGTCGATGGGTTGGCCGTTCTTCCGCAGCTTGGCGAGAAGCGGTTGGCGGTCGACGACGAGCTTACTGAAGGCCTTGTGCCAGGGGCCGACCGCCGTTGCGTAGGACTTCGTGTTTGAGAATAGGGATGTGTCCCTTGGAAGGCCGACGCGCGGCAGCGACCAGCCGATCGCTTCACGGATCGGGAGGCCCTGTGATGTCACGGCCTCGGCGACCATCGAACAGAACTCTCCCGCCTGCATCAGTGACAGTGCGATGGCCTGGAAGAGTCCGTTTAAGGCGGCACGGAAGACCCTCGCGTCTTCGGTAACCAAGGAGACGCTGACGACCTTCGTCGTGGCCTCGGCCCAAGCCTCGCCGCTCGCCTTGAATTCCTTGGCACCCAGGGCGGTCACATAGGCCACGGTGTCTGCAATAGCCGGCTCATCGCCGTTCGCGGTGAGCAACACCGCGCAATCCGTATCCGCGTTCCTTCCGAGGCCGGCATTGCCGCTGATGACCGTTCCAGGCGGCATGACGAGGTGCGCAACGAGAGTTTCGGGAATTTTGATGTCGACAAGGCTGGATAATTCGGCGTCGGCAACCACTTCCCTAACCACTGACGCGATCTGGTTCGGCGACAAGCGGTCCAGCCGGAAGCGGGCCGTCGAGTCAGAGGCGCTCCTGGCCCCCATGTCCCCCCCCATGTCCCGCACGCGAACCTTCAGGACGTTGGCGCCTACGCGCCCGATAATGCGATCGGCAAGCATCAGGTGGCGTCCCCGTCACGGTAGAACGGATTTTCGACAAACGAACAGGAATCGGACAGGCGCCGCAGCAGGCCCAAACTAAGAAGTCTTGCCTCCAGCCTTGCAGCGTTGTCGTTCAGCGCCTCCTGATCCACAAGGTTCTCCCTGACCAACCGAGCCCCCTCGGCTTCGCCGACGACGATGCCGTATCGTCGATGGATTTCGCGAAGGAACTCGCCGAACTCCATGCGGCCTTCGACGACAGTCACAACCAGCGTCTTCAGCAGTCGATCGTTGGGCGCATAGCGGGTGCGCCGACTGGAGCGACGGGAGCTGAGGCCGATCGCACGCGACCAGGCCGCGTGGATGCGTCCGAAATGCTGGGCATGACGGGATTCCGCCGCGTCAATCAGCTCGGTGACCAGATCCTCCGGACTAAGGTCGGTCGCCATTTCCTCCGGTGGCCACTGGAACATGCCCCTCATCACGTCGGCGCAAGCGGCAGCGGCGTCGGCTGAACCCCGTGCCGTCTCCCATTCCGGCAGCGCACGGACGGACTCGATGGAAGACCGAATGGCCCGAAGAGAAATGGCTTGGTTGGTTTGCCAGGAATCTCCCGACAGAACCCTGACCTTCGACCGTTCCTTGGAGATGATTTCGCAAACAAATTCCACCGGATCAGTGTCGTGGGCGGCCGCCTTGCCCTGCTCGAGAAAGTAGAGCAGCAGATTGAGGCCGACGGAGGTCACCAGATGTTCGACCGCGTCCGTCGCCGACATGGTCCGGGACAAGATGGCAAGCCAGTCGTCGCACAGCCTGTCGAACCGGGGCAGGTGCCGATGCGGCAAAAAGCCGGTGTCGCGGCTTTTATCGGCGTGCTGGGGGTCTCCCTGGAGCGCCCGCGCCAAGCGGTTGAGTGGCGCTGCCGGGTCGAACAGACGGCTGACGAGCTGCGGCCCGAGCGTCGCGGCATTGGCCGAGCGGCAAAGCATCAAATAGAGCACCTCTCCCGTCCGGGCAAAGAATCGGCGATCGTTTGAGATATTGCCCTTCGAGTCTACGCGGATATCCTCGTACAGGGCGTCCGGGCCGAACGGGAAGACGAACTTAGAACTCCATCTCTTGTTACTGTTGGCCTCGAAAGCCGACATGCGCATAACGTCGAGTGCTTTGGCGAAGTCCGCGAACGAAGCGAACGCTGTTCGCAGATGGGCAAGATCGCCATCCCCGACCTTGACGGCTCCGGGGCGGAACGCCTCCTCCCATTTCTCCCATTTTTCACCATCGGCCATAGACTTAGAGCGGTACTGCTCGATGAACGGGTTGTTGAACAGCAGGTTTCGCAAACGCATTTGCCGACGGGGCCGATAGTTCGCACGCCCGTTCGCGCCCTCGACCAGAGGACTGCCCTTGTTCGACTCCAGAACCCCGAGGAACTCCAGGAAGATCAGGTGCGGAAGTTGCTCGTCGTAGAGACGATGCCCCCAGATGTGTTCGTCGACGGCAAAGCTGTCTTCCTCTTTCAAGTCCGAAATAGGCTCTCTCATACCGGAACCCTCACCGTCATCCGCCGCAGCGCACCGTGGCCGTCGTTGTCGTTGATGTCGATGAAGGACAGGTCGAGCGCACCGGAGTCCTCCTGCGCCTCCTCCTCGGCGTCCTCCACACTGAGGCGCCGTGCTGCTTCCACCTGCCGGAGCAGACGGACCTTGAAGGCGAACAGGTCTTCCAGACACTCGTTGGAGAAACTGCCAGGCAGCGCACCATTCGCGACCCGGCACAGAAATTCGAAGCGGATCGGAGTCAGGTCCAAGAGTACGGGGGAAGTTCCCTTGGCCACCACGACGTCGATACAGGGTCTCTGGGTCGTTTTGTCGAACCTGATGGACACCCCTACCCCCTGGGTTTTACGGGCGGGAATTTCCGTATCGCAGAGGGTTCCGACCCGCGCATTCGCCGACCCGCCGCTGCCAGCCACGAAGACACGGTCGGCGTTCTCAATCAGCAGGCCCGTCATGACACGGTTAAGGCCGCAGACAATCCGCGACCTCGCGCCATCATCCACGGCCTTCTTGGTTTCCGTCGCATCCGTGAGTGACATGTAGTCTCCGGCGTACACGAACGATGTCAGGCCCCAATGCTGATACGGACTGCCGGGATCGGCGGGGAGAGAAAAGAACAGTCGCCGTCGCTGATCGGCGAGCCGATCGAGGAATGATTCCTCGCCGCCGTCATCTCTGGCCCCCTCCTCATCTCTGGCACCTTCCTCACCCTCGAGATAGCGCCTCTGGGCCGCCAAATATCCAGGCGACGCCCCGTAGAGACAATCAGCCGTCACCAGCCGGGCAAAAGTCTCTTTGAGACAGATGTCATCGGAGCCGTAGACAAGGAGGCCATCGAGACCGTTAGCGGTCTCCTCGCCGACGCCAAACAGGGAAAGCGTTCGAAAGACGGGCCGCGCCAACGCCCTCCTCTTTAGGAGATTGGCGCCGAAAACATTGCGGTATAGGCTGGCGCGATCTTCTGTTCCGTTTTGCTGAATTCTGTCGATGTCCGAACAGGTCATCAGACCTTCCTTGGCGTCGGGATGTCCGAGAAGGACGTTAGCCGCCAGCGCGAGGAGGTCACGAACGGGAAGGTGCGCGCCGTTCAGCCTGGACAACTCGACCAGGTCGCCGAGCCTGCGGCGGAACAGCCCGCCACCGACGGAGCCGTTGACCCTCGAGCGGTTTTCGGAGATGGGGCACCGCTTGCCGCCCGTATCAAGCGGGCATCCGGCACAGCGTGCCCATTCCGGGTGATCGGCCACGGCCGTCAGAACGTCGTCCATCGACGAACGCTTGGCGGCACGGCTCAGGTCGAAGATTCGCAGGCGAGGATGACTTACGCCTGGATCCAGGAACGCTGTCCGAATCGGATCGCGCAAGGGCGATACGCGGTGCAGGCGCTCTCCCCGACGACGAAGACGGTCGAGAATCTGGCCGTGGTTCGTGGCAACGACGTATGAGGCTCCATCATCTCCTGCGACGGACCGTTCGAGACCGTCAAGCACCTCGTCCCCTTCTTCGCCGCTCAGTTCACTGAGGTCTTTGACGAACACGATCCGCCGCTGGCCAACGATGAGATCCTTCACGGATGCTGATGACGCCCATTTCGACGAAGCGCCGCCCAAACCAGACCACAAACGGCGGAGATGATAAGTCTTGCCGTCGCCTGCTGTGCCGGCGACCAGGATTGAACCGGGACGTCCATCACGAAAATGGCTTTCCATTTCTCCCAGCCACGGCGTCGGCAGGTTGACCGGCTGAACCTTCGCTCGGCTCAGAGCCTTCGACACATGCTCATCGAACAAATTACCGTTCGTGGGAATGGGGCCGTAATTCCGAAGAAAGCGAACCCAAGCGAGACCAGGCGGCGATGAACATGTGGCGGCTCTTCCGCCGTCTCTGGCTTTTTCGGACATGGAAACTCCGGTGAGTTCGGCGCAGGCGCGGCAACAGGGCTCACGGAGCATCTATAATCAATTATCGCGGGTAACTGAATAGGCTTGTGCCGTCAAAAGTCAGGTCGTTGGCGGCCATCGACAGCGATACCGCTTTGCCCCACCGTTCAGGCATAGTGAACGCCGACATCAACATCCGTTCCGCCGACGAAATACGCATCCTCGCCACCGCCAACACCACCAACACCGCCGCATCACAGTGCCAGCTTCCACCGCGAATTCAGAGTCCCGAATTCAGGGGAATTCTCTGGGAAGCCCTGCACGCGAGATGAGTACGATAACAGGATCCTCCGGGTGATTCGTGACCCTAACGTGTGCATCAAACCTCTAGAAAATGGACGAACAGCTTTCTACCAGGACTCAACCAATACCCTGGTCATCGTGGATCCGAGGAGTTCGGATCGTGGAACGATGTACAAACCTGATCGTAAGCTCGCTGCCTTTAACAACCTCGACAGGTGATGTCATGAACATCTTGGAACACAGCAGCAGTACCATTAAGGCGACGCTGAATAAAGACGAGTGGTTCGGCATTTATGGATGCATCCGGGAAACCAGTGATAAATTGAAAAGCCCTGATATCCTGGACCAAACCGGAGTTAACCGGGCTTACCTTGACAGCATTGTCGACTATTTCGGAGAAGTGAAAGATCAAGGTAACACGGATACCCGATGCCAGTCTCCAACCCTCACCCTCGTCAAAATCAACGAGGAGGAATATCACCTGACCCTGTCAAGAGAGGATGCCAAACTCATCGGCAAATGTCTGGAAATTGCGTTGCGCGTAGTGCCGGACTGGGAATTCCATATTCTTCTAGGAGTTTACCCGTCTGAGGTTAAGGACTTGTTGGAGCAATTCCATAAGATCCTGTGACCTTGACGGATACTGTCCGGTCTTCCCTGAAATCGGAGGCGGCGGGGGCTTCCTCCCATGAAGTGTCGTCCGACACGGGCCAACTTAGCCCGTGTTCAGGACGGCTTGTCTCTCTCCGCCGACGCGGACGCCGACGACCTCGGCGTCCGCAAGCACCAGCGGATCGTGCCCTGGGTGGTAGCCACACGATGCCCACGGGTTCCCGCTCTTCGCCGCTTGCGGCTCGTCAGTCATGCAAATTTCTATGCAAAATCCGCCGCTCAAACCTCGTGACCTAACCCTTTGAAACTCTTGTATTTTCTTTAGGGCGCTCTTGACACGACCGTCCAGAAACGCTCAAGGGGCTAGCAGTTTCCCGCTAACCCCTTGATTTTGTTGGTGTAGCCAATGAGGATCGAACTCATGACCTCTACAATGCCATTGTGTATAGTGCGACGCAACTACAACAAATAATTGCATAAATCCGTAATCGAAACTACCTTGTAAAACGGAAGCCAGAACGCCGTGGGGATTACGGTGACAGGGATTACGGTGGGATTACGGTGGGATTACGGTGACAGTGCAGTTATTGGGATTACGGTGACAGTGCAGTTATTGACAGCGATACTCCGGCAAGCTAGGCTTGGGAATTCCAAGGCCACAATACGGAATTGGCTCCATTGGGCACATTTGCCAGGAACAAGCGACAGGCTTGCTTGACGTTCTCGCCTCAGAGTTGATCGGCGACAGGGGCGTAACGGGTCGCTCGTTGACACGACGGGAATCCAATTCCGTATTGCGTCCCTGGAATTCCATACATTATCCGATCTGAGCAGACCTACGATGGTCTGACGATCACCTTTTCGTTCGAAGAGAGTCCAGAAATGCAGCAACGTCGTCATAACTTAACAGGAACAAGGCTTCTTTTTTAGAATTTAGGGGGCATGATTACTTAACTCTCGGTGCGGCTGGTACCATCATTCGGGCGCGGCTTGGGGTCGGGTTTCTGCCGTGCCACGGGCGGCCAGTCGTCGGATTGTGCG
>Ga0302265_1001279_pt1 | contig 15138 bp, 6 predicted proteins | sample III_Bog_E1_1_FD_194556 | JGI IMG/M metagenome (GOLD analysis project Ga0302265, IMG submission 194556) | Peat permafrost microbial communities from Stordalen Mire near Abisko, Sweden - III_Bog_E1_1 | ecosystem: Environmental > Terrestrial > Soil > Wetlands > Peat | place: Sweden: Abisko...
GATCGTATAGGATTCAACGAGCTTGGCCTGGGTGTAAGGCTTGAAGTTTTGAATCATGCCTTGCGACACCAGCACGACCGCAAAAACCAAGCAAATCGGCACCAGCAAGTAATAAGTGACGCGCACCAGATCCACCCAGAAGTTGCCGAGCAATTGTGTCGAATGCCGCGAAATGCCGCGCACGAGTGCTGCGGCAATGGCAATACCCGTCGCCGCCGAGCCGAAGTTGTGAATCACCAGCGCAACCATCTGCGAGAGATAGGACATGGTGGATTCGCCGCCGTAGCTCTGCCAGTTGGTGTTCGTCGTGAAGCTGACGGCAGTGTTGAACGCCAGATCCGGCGATAGCGCGCCAAAGCCCTGCGGATTGAGCGGAAGGAAATTTTGCAACCGTAAAATCGCATAAGTAAACACACAGCTCACCAAACTGAACAGCAGCATCGCCCAGGTGTATTGCCGCCAGTTTTGCTCCTGATCCGTGCGCACGCCCATGACCCAATAGGAAAGGCGTTCAACTGGACGGATTACCGGGTCGAGCCAAGTTTTGCCCTTCGGGTCGAGCACCCGCATGAGGTAAAGCCCCATCGGTTTGGTGATGAGCGCGAGCGCCCCGACGAAAAGGGCGAGTTGTAACCAGCCGGAAGTGTTCATAGTTGGCAGTTGTTAAAATTTTTCAGGATAAACCATCGCGACGAACAGATAGGCGAACAGCGCAAGGGCAATGAGGCCGACAATAATGTTTTCCATAAATCTTTAGAGTTTTTCACACCAGTGGGCGTAAAGCTGGCCCGCCACAAAAAAGAGGGCGATGACGGCAATGTAAATAAGGTCAGTCATAAATTTTGTATTTCAGATTATGAACGAGCATAGCAAATTTTCTTTTTCAACCCACCGGATCAGCCATTGCTTGTAAACAATCAGCTCCATTCATTAGAACACACTAGCAATAAATGAATGGCATAGCCTAATTAAGAAGTGCCTTGATTGTGTTAAGAAAACGTTAAGCGTTTCCCGAAGTTTAGACCATCCATTGGGCTGCGGAATGAAGCTGATCGCGCGACGAACCTTTAGTAATCATCTACATATGACGGCGAGACAAGCGTAACGACCGCCCAACCGAAACGTGAAACTGAGCATTTGTCGCCCGTGGACTCCTTGGCAGTGGAAAACCCTTCGCTTTCCAGTCCCGGCTTCAGCGCGCCGGACGTTTTCTAGTCATCCTCAACAATCAATAGGCGCATAACTCCACCAGTAAAATCTAACCGAATGGAAAATACCAGCCAATGTGGATTTTTGATGAATGAAGATTTCTTAAGAATTGGCTGGATTAGCAGCAGTCATCCATCGATTCGATTATCCGTTGTGTTCATCCCGTCTGAACCCGCGCCTCTGGTTGCTCCGCGCAACATCGCGCCGGCGGGCGCAACATCTTTGCGCCCGCCGTCACTCAGTTGCTGATGCTCCGCTGCCCGGCGGCGCGGGCGCAGACGGGTGCGTTTTGCCAGGAGCGGGGCTGCTCTCTCCGGGCGGTTGAAGAGAGCAGTCCCGCTCCTTCAAGTATGTAGAGATCCACATACTTGAAGGAGCGGGATTGCTCTCTTCGCCTCACGTCGGGAGAGCAATCCGGTTCCGAACGAAACGCACTGAGCCTGCTTTTCGCGCTGGCGGGCGGCGGAGCATGGAGCAATGCAGTGATACAATTTGTTGTGGCGCGAAATTGCGCGGAGCAACCAGAAGCGCGGGAAGCGGGCGGATGAACACGGTGGAAATCAACGCCGCATGGATGAAGAGACGGGGCAGAAACGCGCGAGCTACGGCGAAGAAATGGTCAGTAGATTTTCCAAAGATTTAACGCACCGATTTGGCCGTGGTTTCGGCCCCGCGCAAGTCGCGGCCATGCGGCAATTTCACCTGACATTTCCTTTGCCAGACAATTTCCAACCAGTGATTGGAAAATCCACAGGTGAAACGAGCGGCGGCAGCCAGCAGCCAATTCTTCAATCAGTGATTGAAAAATCGTCCCAGAGTGCCGCACTTGCGTCTATTGGCCAATTCAACCGTCGGTCTTCCGTAAAATTCGCCTGCGCTCTTGAACATTTGGGCAACATTGCCCACGCCTTTCAATTGTCCTGGACGCATTACGTTCGGCTGCTGCGCGTTCGGAACTTGCACGCGCGCGAAGCATTTGCGGGTGGCTGGTCGGTTCGGCAGCTTGGCCGCACACACGAATTGTTGGAGCGGAATGGCTAACAGCGCCGGATGGCGCGGGGCAGATAAGCAACCGGCTTCGGTCTGCGGTCGGCGAGCGGGAAAAGTGGAGCACAGACGGAGAGACGGCTGGAACGCAGCCGGAGCGCAACGCCGCCGCCGAGCCGCAGACGGAAGCCTGCCGCTGTTGCGGCCAACACTATTGCCGCTCGTGACGAGCGCGCGGTTTTGCGGAGTGGAACGGGCGTCGTCGAGAGGGATTCGGGGCGACGGGCAGCCCGTGGAGCGAAGCAAACCGTGCGTTGGTCACGGCGGAAACAACGCTGAAAACATCGAATAAAACGTGGGCTTTCGTCCGCAAATTATTTTACCCTTACCCCACAGATGTCCAACCCAGTGATTTAACCTCGTCGCATGATTAACTGCTTTTCATGCGGGCGTGAGTCTGTAAATTTGAGGAAGACAATCTGATGAGCGGAAACGCCGACAAATTTTTTCCCGATGGTTGGTTGCAGACCGACACAGCGGTGTCATTTTATCGCTCAAAGCACGAATGGGCTGCCGATCCGCAGGCACGCAATTTCGCGCACTTCATGCGTCGTGCATGGGAAAGCCTCGGACTTGAGGCCATCCTGACCGTCGAGGAAAAGCCGACCGTTTATTTTAAGCGCGTTAGTCGCAAAGATCCTGCCGTCGAATCCGAGTTGCACCGGCTGTTATGGAACCAAGGCACAGCCACCTTACTGGTCGTGCGGGACTCCTCTGAAGTGCGTGTTTATTCCGCTCTGGCTGCACCCGACATTAAGCCCATCGCTCCTGATGAGGACACACGGCTTGTCGAAACGCTCACACAAATCCAGTCCGCGTTGCAGCTCACTGATTTTGTCCGTCGCGTAGAAACGGGACGCATTTACGAGCAGCATCGCGATAAATTTCAGGCGGAGTCGGGTGTTGACCGCACGCTGCTGCAAAGTCTCAAAGCATCCAGCACGCTTCTATGCGAAAGCGACGACGCACTAAAGCCATCGGTTGCGCACGCCCTGCTGGGACGACTGCTCTTCACCAGCTATCTCTGTGCTCGCGGCGTTTTAAGCAAAGACTACTTGAAACGCGATGTCGGCATTACGCTTCCGCGCAGCAACAGCGATGAACCTGTCAGCCTGCAACAAATCCTCAACGACGGATCGCCAACCGAAGCCAAAGAAATACTATTCAAAATCTTTGCGTCCGTGCAGCACGACTTCAACGGCAGTTTGTTTGGCAAAGAACTGGAAGGCGAAAGCCGCACCGTGCGCGCCGCGCATATCAACGTGCTACGCGACCTGCTTAATGGCGTTGAGAATCGTCAGGGTTCGCTGGGATTTCCTGCCTACGATTTCAGTCTCATTCCCGTCGAAACCATCAGTGCGATTTACGAAAGTTTCCTTCGCAATGAGAGCCAGACGCATCGCGAGGAGACCGGCTCGTTTTACACGCCCCGGCATCTGGCGGAAATGACTGTGGACATCGCCACGGAAGGCTGGGACACGTTGCTCGACAAAAAATTCTGCGACCCGTCAGTTGGGTCGGGCATCTTCCTGGTCATTCTGTTCAACCGCATGGCTGAGGAGTGGCGCGCGAAGAATCCGGGCAAATCGAACCTTGAACGAGCCATTAAGTTGCGTGAACTGCTCTGCGAAAAGTTTTGGGGCGTGGACTTGAATCCCACCGCCTGCCGCATCACCTGTTTCAGTTTGTATCTCGCGTTGTTTGATCAGCTCGAACCGGCAGACATCTGGGCGCTCAAAATGAAACTGGAGACTGACGACACGCGCGTGCTGCCGCCGTTGCTGGCTCTAAAGGATGCCGGTTTCAAGAACACAACCACACCTCGCGTCTTGGAAGATAATTTCTTTTCCAAGAATCTGCCGTTGCCAAACGACTTCAATCTCATCATTGGCAATCCACCGTGGATTGGTCGCGGACAGGAGCGGGACGAGACGATGGAGCAATGGCTGGCTTCGGATGCAAATGCTTCTCTGGCGGTTGCGCCCAAAGCCAAGTCTGCTCGCCAAAATTTTTTCACTCCCGACCGGCAAAGCGCGAATGGCTTCATGTGGAAAGTGCCGCAGCATTTGCGTGCTGACGGGCGGGCGTGTCTGGTGCTGCCGACGAAGGTGTTTATGAATGAAAACACCAACGATTTCCAAGCCGGCTGGTTGAAAAGATTTGCGGTGGATCATGTGGTTCAACTGTCGGACTACCGGAAATTGATTTTTGAAGAAGCGAAATGTCCGGCGGTCATTGTGCGATTCAGCCCAGGCAAGCCAGCGGAGCAGGCGGTAATGCGCTACGACACGCCGAAAGTGGATCGCTCCGATCCGCGCCAAGCTTTGATTACCGTGCTGGCGGAGGACCAAAAAGGATTGCGACTGGATGATCTGCTTGCCGCTGCGCAGAACAAGCGCGCGTCCGTTGTCTGGAAACAGGCTCTTTGGGGCACTGGCCGTGATGTGGCGTTTTTGAATCGTCTATCTCAACTGCCGCCTCTGGGCGACATTGCTGGCGAACCTGACGACGACACAAAACGCTGGGCAAAAGGACAAGGATTCAAACCATACCACGGGAAAGGTGCTAGGATTCCTCGCTGGTGGAATGACAAGCAGCTTTATCTCGATTCCCGCTGCAAGGAAATCAGTCTTGTGGTTACGCCAGAAGACGCCGCTTCCATCGGCCCACAACCGGCACTTCTCCACCGAAGCCCGGACAAATGTATTTTTGCACCGCCTATGGTTTTGGTAACTCAGGGTTTTGGAAAAGCCGCGTTCTGCGATTTTCCAGTTATTTTCGAGCATTCGCTTCAATCCATCGCCGCGAAGAAGAAGGGCGATGACGATTTGCTCCGCTTTCTGGCCGCCGTAATCACTTCGTCGTTTGCGAAATATTTCCTGTTTCACACCGCCGCGAATTGGGGTTCGGAGCGCGACAAGGTTCACCTCACCGAATTGCTTCGCTTGCCGTTCCCGTTGCCGGAAAAATGCCGTGATAAAGCCCGCGCCGAAAGTATCGTAGCGGACGTTGCCAAGCGCGTCCGTGAAGCACACAAACGCATCGCCAAAGCGCCTCTCAATTTGTCCGCACGCGAAGACGAAGTCGCGGCTGCCAAGCGCGAAATTGAACCGCAGGTATTTGAATATTTCGGCGTGACCGTCACGGAGCGCATTCTAATTGAAGACACGGTGAAGCTGTTCATTCCCAGTTCCACGCCCAGCACGCTGGATGGCGACATTCCCACGCTGGACGATTCGAGCGAAGAGGAGCGCACCGAGTATGCCAATCAACTTTGCCAGACCATTAACACTTGGGGACGCGGCAAAGGCCACCTCTTGAGCGCACGCGGCTGTATTGCGGAAAGACTCGGTTTGAGCTTGCTGGTATTGACCAAAGGCAGGACAAAGACGGGTTATACGGAAGTCGCCGCACCGGATGAAGTCGCCAAGGCGATTGCGGAAATCGAGAAAGCCATCACGGTCGAATATCGCAAACTCGCTTATGCACGAGGTTTCACATTGTTCGAGCGCGACCGGGCGTATGTGCTCAAGCCGCTCTCGCGCCGCCATTGGACACGCACCGCCGCGCTGAATGATGCGGACGCCATGTTCGCCGCCATGCTTGAACCCGCACCAAGACGAGCATGAGATTCGCCGGCACAACTCACCAATTTCTCGGCGGTATCATGCCGTCGGATTTTCGTATTGAGATTTTCAGACTGGTGGAAGCCGCATGGCCAAAAGTTCCCAATCCGCACGATGCATGGCTTGAGCCAAGAATCACCGGCCTGTTGCAGCAAGCGATGATTGCCGAACAGGAATCGTGCTACGAAACCGATCCTCCATTTCACATTTCAGAAGATGTGAAGAAGCGCGACCCAAAAACGGGAAAAGAAAAAGAACGCACCGACGTGGAGATTCACCTGCGTCATCATTATATCAAAGGACAAAAACCTTACTTCGTCTTTGAATCCAAACGGTTAAATGTCACCTACGTCGGCGTGGTAAATTCAAACGCCCACGAATATGTCGGCGACGCCGGAATGGGACAGTTGCTCGCCGGCGGCTACGATACCGTTCCAGACTATAATGGAATGTTGGCCTATGTGATGGACGGGAATATTGCGACGGCAAAACAATCTATCGAAGCCCAAATCGGAAGAAAATCCGAAGAATTGCGACTTCATGGCGATGCAAAAATCCATTCCTCCACCCTGATGCCCAAAGGCAGCCAGCATGGAGAAACCAATCACAAAAATGGCGAGCAAACAAGTGCCATCTTCCATATGTTCCTGCTCTCGACTCGTTCACGCCACTGAATCAATCAACTGAATTGGCCGTTTGCATTATCTAAAAAGACCTTCTTCTTTCCGACTTTTAATAATCCTAAACCAGCTTTGGTATTTACGCTTTTCCAACGCAATGGCAATTATTATGTTTATCAGCCTGTGGTCACTGCGGGCAAAAAACACACATTACTTGCCAACACAACACATCTGGCACCTCACTTTACCAATTCCATCAACTTGCCGTAATTATTCACCACGTCATATTTCACTTGGTCGGAAGTGATTTTTGCGAAGAATTTCCGGGCGCATTCAATTTTAGATTCTTCGATTTTTCGCAAATCCATCGAGGACATGGAGCCTTTGGTTTCAGCCACGAAATAAATGTGTTTCACCTTTTCATGCTGAAATGCAATCGCCCAATCGGGACTGTAATTTCCCACAGGCGTTGGAATCTGAAAAGTTTTCGGCAGCTTCGCATAGACCACAACTTCAGTGCTGGCATCAAGTTCACCGACAAAAGTGCGCTCGTTGGCTGAATCCGTGAAAACGTAATCGTGAATATGGCGCGTTGCCTTGAAACCTTTGCTCAAGTCTTCCTTTTTCTCCTGCGTGAAGATGTCAACGCTGTGGGTTTCTTCGAGCGGATTATAGGCCAGATGTTCCACAATGACCGTCGCCTTTTGTTCGTTGATGAGCGTTCCGGCCTTGAGGATGAAATCTTCGGGGTTTGTCTTGTATTGGCTGAACAAGGCCACGTTGATGCCTCGCAAAATTGCCGCAATTGTTTTGCGCGTGAGTTGCGTCGCCCCGGCCAGTTTTCCAATGAGGTCATATTTTATGGCTGAACTGGCGGTGGTGGTGAGGCGTTCGGAAGCATTTTCTTTCAGCACAAACGCGTCGCCTTTTTTCAATTCCTCGTATTTGGCCTCTTCCTTTTGCTCCCCTGCGGTGACTGTGTATTGCAGCGGCGTTACCTTGAGTTCCTTCTCCAACGTTTTGATGCACTTTTTTATCAATTCATCGGTTTCAAAATCCACCGCGTAAATGGCCTTGCGGTTGATGCGGCCCCAAAGCTCCTGAAATTCCTTCTTCTGAAAATTGGCATTGAGCGGGTTCACCTTGCCCTTTCGGTCATCGTCAATTTCGGGAAGGTCTGCCGCGCTGAACACGCTGTCAATGAGTTGAAACACCTGCTCTTTGTAAGGTTCCAGTTCGGCGGGCAACGCGGCGAGTTTGCCTTCCTTTTTGGCCTGATGATATTCTCCGGTTATGTGGGCATCAATGTCCGAGTAATCGTTCTTGATGAGATAGCGCTCAACTAACTTTGCCATCTGCGGCGTCACCTTCACGTCGCCGGTTGGCGTCTGGAAAACTTTGTTTGAAAAATATTCTTCATTCGCCTGTTTGGGACGCGCGGAAAGTGATGCGCTTATTTCTTTTTGCAGCCCGGCGACAAAATCTTTGTAGCTGTCATTCGCCACGACCGTCAGCACGTTCACCTGATGCACAATGGCAGGATTGTCAATTCGATCTCCGTTTTGATTGACCGAAAGCCTCATTCCACGGCCTACTTCCTGACGGCGTGAAATGGTGTTGTCGCTGTGCTTTAGCGTGCAGATGACAAAGACGTTTGGATTGTCCCAGCCTTCGAGTGGATTATCGTCACCCGTGGCAGTCACATCAGCGATGACCATCCGGCTTTCAACGCGCTCCTTGAGGTTGATGTATTCGTCCAACGAAATGTCCGGCCAAAAGTTCACCAACTGGATGCACTTGTTTCGTGAACCGATTCGGTCAATGCGTCCGAAGCGCTGGATGATGCGAACGGGATTCCAATGGATGTCGTAATTGATCAGATAATCGCAGTCCTGAAGATTTTGCCCTTCTGAAATGCAATCCGTGCCAATCAACAAATCAATCTCTGCCGGCTCGTTTGGTAAAATCACCGCCTTGTCTTTCGACTTGGGGGAAAAAAGCGTGAGCAAGGATTGGAAATCGTAGGTTTTTTTTAACGTGCTTCGCTGGCGACGGTTTCCGCCTGTCACCTCGGCGGTATGCAGGCGTTGAGACTCCAAGAGAAATGGTGCCAGATGATCATACAAATAATCAGCCGTATCCGAGAACGCAGTAAAAAGCAGCACCTTGCGATTGCCCAAATTTATTGGTGAAGCCAGCTTGCTAAGAATGGTTGTTTTTAGATGCTGGAGCTTCACGTCATCGGATGGCGTCACCTTGTGCATCTCGGCCAGCAATTCTTCGATGATGGCTAGGTCGGCACGCAATTCGTGTTCCCATCGCGGAATATCCATGTCGGAAAGACTGATCTGAACTTTTTCACCGATTTGTTGATCGTCCGGTTCAGGAAATTCGCTTTCATCGTCCGCGTCCGGTTCAACGTCGGCAAAGGCGGGAGACACGTCCGCGAAAGATGCATCTTTACCGGTTTTCTTGAACGCTTCAATTTTCCCCAAGATTTTCTGATGGTTGTCACAAAGACTTTGCAGCGTAAGGCGGAAAGAATGCACCGAGCTTTCAAGGCGTTTCAGCAAATTTACCGTCATGAGCGCTTGAATGCCTTTTTCACGACCTGTCTGTTTCAAGTTGCCATGCCCAATATCCGCGTCTGGATCGTAACGCTGTTCGTATTGCGATAAGCGGCTCGGCTGGACGTAACTTAACGGCGCATAAACGGCCAGCGTTAGGGAATTCAATCTCTTAAAGATTTCATTGAAGCCGATGACATCATTGCGATTGGTAAGCTGACAATGAAAAGACAGTGGTTTCAACCGTTCTGGAAATGGGCCGATGTCTTTCGTGTCGTAGTAAGTTTGAATGTGGCGGCGCGAGCGTGCAATCGTGACGCTGTCGAGCACTTCAAAAAAATCAAAGTCCAGCGCATTCAAAATTGCTTCAGCCGTCCGCTCCTGGGGCGGCAGCGTTGACCAGGAATTAAAAACCGTCTGCGCCCGACGAAAAATTTCATCAATGTTTTTCTCGGAACGCAGCTTGGAAGCCAGGTTTTCAGGATTTCCTTCGTAAGCGAGCGCAAGCTGGTTTTTTAGGTCGAGGAAACGATTATTGACGGGCGTGGCGGAAAGCATCAATACCTTGGTCTTAACGCCCTGACGAATAACCTGATTCAAAAGGCGCTGGTAACGCGTTTCCTTTTCAGCGTTGAAATCGTTATTGCGAAAATTGTGTGATTCATCAATCACGACCAGATCATAATTGCCCCAATTCACCCGGTTGAGCGGCAGGCCACTGACGGACGCGCCGCTGTCGCGCAACAGATCGGTGTGGCTCAGCACGTCATAGCCAAACCGATCCTTCATGAAGATGTTGGTGACGAGATTTCCTTTGTAGGTCAGCCAATTGTCAGCCAGTTTTTTCGGGCAGAGAACCAGCACCGAGCGGTTACGCAACTCGTAGTATTTCATCACTGCCAGTGCGGTGAAGGTTTTGCCCAAGCCAACGCTATCTGCCAGAATACAGCCGTTAAAAGTTTCCAGCTTGTTGATTATTCCCGTGGCGGCGTCCCGTTGAAAATTAAAGAGCTTTTTCCAAATGAGGCTGTCCTGATACCCGGTCAAGTCATTCGGCAACACATCTGCGGTGATGTCCTCAAGGAACTCGCTGAAAATGTTGTAGAGCATCAAAAAATAGATGCGTTCAGGGGAATTTTCCTGATAAACCGCCGCGATGTGATCGCAAAGCTTGGCAGTAACGTCTTCGAGTTTTTGTGAATCGTTCCAAATTTGATCGAAAAGCGAAAGATATGTGTCCGTCATTGGCCGCTCGTCGAATTTGTTGACGAAATTGGAAATGGCATTTCCCTTTTCGTAGCCCAAATCAACAGCGGTGAAGCCATGCAGCGGAAGATAAGCCGCTTCTTTTTCGACAGTGCTGACGATGGCGAATTGCTGCATGGGCGCGGTGCCACGGTTCGAGCGGAATACCGCTTTTTTGCGCATCCACTCTGCACATTCTTTGGCAATGGCTTTTTGTGTCAGTTCATTGCGGAGACGGACTTCAAATTCGCTGCCATAAAGGCTCCGTTCCCGTTCAATTCTTGGAATGTGAAATTCACGATGTTCCCGCTTGTGCCTGTCAGTGACTTCTCCGGGAACGAATGTTGGCGAAGTGAAAATAAACTGGAGAGATTCAATTTTCTCCAACTCGGACTTGAGTGCCTCAAACGCATAAATCGAAAAACAGGAAGCAGCAATTTTGAGCTTTGAACCAGGATGGATGGCTTGCTTCAGGTCGTCACCAAAAAGACGATTTATGTTATCTATTACCTCCATAAAACTAGAAAATCATTCTCCCACAAAAGTGCATGTTTCCCGCTTGTCCGAACCGGTTTTCAACCTCAAGGACAGAACCGGCCGCTTTGTTCTGATTTTTACTTTTGCCATGCAGATTTATAAGCATCGTAAGCCGCAAAACAAATTAGGCAATCGCAAAGTCCTTTTGGACGGCTACCCTGCGACGAGCGCGATCAACGGCGGGAGCGTGGAAGCCGGATGGTTGCACTGGCAATATGGTGATGCGAGCGGAGCGAAAGGACAAGAATCGGTTCGGGCGATGGGCAAAACCCTACCGTAATAAATTCGCGTGCTGTTTCAACCATCGCTCGGCCCGCAAATAATCAGGAAACAGACGCTCCACTTCCTGCCAGAATTTTTTTGAGTGGTTCATTTGCCGCCGATGCGCTAGTTCGTGCAGGATGATGTAATCGCGCACAAAACTCGGTGTCTGAATCAATCGCCAATTTAGCGAAATCGTTCCGCGCCGTGAACACGAACCCCAGCGAGATTTTTGATTCCTGACGATGACGCGCGACACATTCACCCGATGCAGTGCCGCCAATTCCATGACGCGTGGCGGCAGTTCCTTGGACGCAAGAGCGCGAAGGTATTTTTGGATCGCTGGCCGCAAGTCAGCGTGTGCATCGGAAACATTCATCCGTTCGGTGCCGAAACGGATTGAGCCGTCAGCGTCAGGTTCAATGCGAACCAACCCTCCCCGAAAAAGAATCTCCGTTCCCAGATTCCAAGTGTCAGGAATTTTTGGCCGGGCTGCCAGACGTTGGAATTGTTGTTCAAGCCAACCGACGTTTCGTGAGGCGAAATCTCTGGCTGCTCGAATGCTTCCGTTGCGTGGGATCGTCACTCGCGCTGTGCCATCAGGACGAAGGCGGAGCAAATAGCGACGCGCTCGCGGATGATGCACCATTAAAAGTGGCACAGTTCGCGAGCCGACCTGCATCGCATCGGTCTTCGGTTCTTCTAGTTTTTTGAATCTGAAAAGTTTTTTTAGAATCACAAAATCATCAATTTCCCCACCAAGATTTTTCAAACATATCCCGGTCAATTCGCACAGGTTCAATACAGCGCGGATCATCGGTTTTTGGGCTATTCACCAAATCACTGACGGGATAAATTTTCAACGCATTATCCGGCGCACGCTCCAACGCCATTTTGTGCGATTCGCTGCGCGCATCATCGTCTTTCAACCACCAGCCAAAATGACTTGGCGCGATGATGACCGGCATCCGGTCGTGCAGCGGCAGAATCGCCGCGTTCGCCGCCCGCGTGATGATGGTGAATGATTCAATCGTTTCGCTCGGCGGGGCTTCATCCAAATCAGTTTCGGCATTGTCCCGCGACGGCGGTTTGATCCAGCGTTCCCACAACCCGGCAAAACAAAACGGCTCGCCGCTTTTCAGCATCACCCGGAACGGTTGCCGCTTTCCCTCGCGTTCCTGCCACTCATAAAAACTGTCGGCAGGAATCAGGCAGCGCCGGTGCTTAAACGCCTCGCGAAACGCATTCCGGCTGGGCAGCGTTTCCGAACGCGCATTTATGTGTGCGTTTCCGACGCTTTCATCTTTCTCCCATGATGGAATCAAACCCCAACGCATGAGTTTCATCGCTGGCTGGTGGCGTTCGTGGTAAATCACCGGCGCAAGCTGCGTCGGCGCGATGTTGTAGCGCGGCCCAAAAATTGGCACCCGCGATATGATGACGCCGACGAGTTTGACCAACTCGGTAAAATCTTTTGCTGCTGTGTATCGCCCGCACATTTCGCTTTGAAATTTATCCCGTCAGGGAATAAGATTTTTGAACACCTTGACAATTGAAGCTATAAAATCTGATACCCTTTTGATGTCCGATTCATTTTTATCCATCGCTTTGAAATCAGCAAAGGGTATAGACAAACAAACTTCATAACCCAGCGAAATAGTGAAAAAGGTTCGGTCGGTCTTTGTAAAATTTGTCTCCCAACCGCATTCTTCCCGCCAGTCATATTCTGGCTTGAAATATTCGTCCATCAACTTTTCAAATTTTCCCCATGATGAAACATCCCACCTTCCTGATTGCTGGCGATAATTTTCAGCGGTGTATAACGGCTTGAGCAAATCAGCCTCCGAAAAATTTAGGCTGGAAACATATCGTCCCCGAAAGTGGCAGAGTTTTACATGGCAGGTCACATCTACATTGTATTTTTTCCCAGAGACGGTGAGAGTCGTGATCTTCGTCCAATCCAACGGTTTGTTAAAAATAAAACTGCCTTGATACTTTGTGTTACCAGGCCAGATGCAAAAATCAACGTAGTTCTTAATCTTGTCGTCATGGCACTTAAAATATGGAATTACTTCACTTGCCCATCCAAACGGAACGGAAATTCCCAGCCTGTCATTGTATGGCAAAAGTTGATATTCTTCACCCGCGATTGAATGGACTTCCGCCATTACCTGCCGCATCCGCTTCATCAGTTTCTCGTAATTCGGTGTCCCTCCAACTTCTGAAAAATGAATCTCGTTGAACGGCTTTGGTTCAAACCACTCTGGGTAGCGAAATTCACTGAGTTCCAAGAAGTCGCTAATAAATGGAGAATTCTGAGATGTCAGTTGCTGAACATTTTTTACCTTCTCCAAGAGATTGACAACATTCTGCCAAGAACACCGTATTGGTTTGACCTCAATTTCCGATTTAATAAACGGCAAAGCTTGATTGAACAGTTGTGCTTTGCAATCTTCACCCGACCGTTTTACCTCAATTATTATCCCCACGTCTTTAATTGTAATTAAAATGTCCGTGAAGTTTTTCTTGTCTGAATATTCAGGCTGCTTGAAAAAATCATCCATGTTCAAGCTAGAATCGGTAGTCATCGCGACAGCATAGATTGTCTTGTAGCCCTCCATTTCAAGATTTGCCGTATCAATTTCTATGTCCACGACACACTTGGTGTCGGAATTCATAGTGCTAAAAAGATATTTGTAATCATCAGGCCTCACGATTTCCCGAACATACTCATTAAGAAAAAGGCAGTTGTTTGTAAGGCAGAGAGCGAACGCTCTGCTCAAATTTTTTTCAATGAACTCCTTCTCCTCGCTCTCGTTAAAAAATCGGAACAGATTCAGATGTGTGTTCATGTAATTAAAATAATGATTGTTGAATTGTCTTTGTCGGCCCATCCGCGCCCCACAGCTTCGTGATCATTTCCCGCTGCGGCGTGAACGGACATTTCGCCTTGGGATTTTTCTGCGATTCATCAATGTGCCGCAAGGCGAATTGCGCGCCGGTCATCAGCACGGTTTTGCCAAGCTGCTCATTCAGCTTTTGCGCCACGTCATCCACCGCGCCCCAGCGTTCTTCATGCGTCCGCCCCCAAAGTGTCGGATGCGTGTCGAGTTTTTCAAGGTTGAACATCGCAATGCGAATTTGTCGCACCGGCAACCACTGGCCAGCCATGATGCCGCGAAACATTTGCTCCATCACCTCGTTGATGACGGAGTTTAGAAACTGCGGATGCTTGAAACGGTGGCTGGTGCCGACTTCGGTAAAATTCGTGAACCGGACGGCCACGCTAAATTCCCGCGCCTGCATCAACTCCCGGCGTAACTGGCCGGTGAGACGCGTGGCTTCGCTGAGCATGAAGGTCAGGGCGGCTTCGTAATCATGCTCGTCCTGCGGCAAGGTGGTGCTGCTGGAGATGGTGGTGCGGTCTTTGATCTCCAACACCAGCGGTTCGTTCCACTGGCCGTTTGAGAACAGCCACAATTGTTGACCCCAGATGCCGAATTTCTGTTTGAGCAGCATGGAGGGCAATGCGGCGACGTGGCCGAAGGTGAACGCACCGAGTGCGGCGAGGGAGCACTGGCGGTTTTTGCCGATACCGGACATTTCGGACACGGGCCGGTCTTTGAGGAATGCCTTTTCCTGGCCGGCTGGCACTTCTAGAAATCCGACACCTTTGGCGGCGTCGGTGGCGAGTTTGGCGAGTTTGGCGGAGTTGCCCAGGCCGGCGGTCACGGGGAGACGCGTCTCGCGCTTGATGCGGGCGCGGATGCCTTGGACGTAGTCGGCGGCGGTGGTGTTGTGCCAGACGTGTTCATCCATGCTGGTGAAATCCAGAAAGCCCTCGTCAATGGAATACGGAACGAGGGTGGGCGCGTATTCCTCCAGGATCAGGAACATCTGGCGCGACAATTCGCGGTAGGCGTCGTAGTGGGGTTTGCAGAGGACGCCGCTGGGACACAGGCGCTTGGCCTCAAAGCAGGCGGTGCCGGTCTTGATGCCGTATTTCTTGGCGAGGCGGTTGGCGGC
>Ga0302265_1001280_pt1 | contig 15135 bp, 9 predicted proteins | sample III_Bog_E1_1_FD_194556 | JGI IMG/M metagenome (GOLD analysis project Ga0302265, IMG submission 194556) | Peat permafrost microbial communities from Stordalen Mire near Abisko, Sweden - III_Bog_E1_1 | ecosystem: Environmental > Terrestrial > Soil > Wetlands > Peat | place: Sweden: Abisko...
AAATATATCGGTAAATTGCCTGCCAGAGGAGCTGTAGACCATTCGTTCCACTCCACGGGAGAGCCGAAGCGGACTGCCGTGTATTGCTGTTTTAACTTGCAACTCGTCCTTCATTGCTACACAGAGCAGCAGGAGAAAGAGGAGAGCATGACAAATCTTGAAGTGTTTCTTGCCGCGAACCACGAACCCGAAAACCGGGTCACCACCACGGAAGAACTGGACGCCCTGATTGCACGCGTCAAGGCCGCTCAACAGAAATTTGCCAGCTTCTCGCAGAAGCAGGTTGACACCATCTTCCGCAGCGCCGCGCTGGCCGCCGCCAATGCGCGCATTCCTCTGGCTGAGCTGGCCGTGGAAGAGACGGGGATGGGCGTGGTGGAAGACAAGGTGATCAAGAACCACTTCGCCTCGGAGTACATCTACAACAAGTACAAGGACGAGAAGACCTGCGGCATTCTGAGCCAGGACGACGAAGCGGGCACCATCACCATCGCCGAACCGGTGGGCCTGATCTGCGGTATTATTCCGACGACGAATCCGACCTCGACGGCGATCTTCAAGACATTGATCAGCCTGAAGACGCGCAACGGGATCATCATCAGCCCGCATCCGCGCGCGCGGCGGTCCACCTGTGTGGCGGCGCGTCTGGTGCTGCGGGCTGCGGTAGCGGCAGGCGCTCCGGAGGACATCATTGGGTGCATCGACGAGCCGACCATCGAGCTCTCCAATCAGTTGATGCGGCATCCCGCGGTGAAGCTGATCCTGGCCACGGGCGGACCGGGCATGGTTCATGCCGCCTACTCATCGGGCACTCCGGCGATTGGCGTTGGAGCGGGCAATACTCCAGTCGTGATCGACGAGACCGCCGACCAGACGCGCGCCATTGCATCCATTCTGATGTCGAAGACATTTGATAATGGCGTGATCTGCGCATCCGAGCAGGCCGTCATCGCGGTGGATTCCATCTACGACTCCGTGCGAGACCGGTTCAACCGGCACGGCGGGTACATCCTCGACAAGGAGCAGACCGAGGCGGTGCGCCGCATTATTCTGATCAACGGAGCGGTGAATGGAAAGATCGTGGGGCAGGCCGCGCCCAAGATCGCCGCGATGGCTGGAATCACTGTGCCGGCAACGACCAAGGTGCTAATCGGCGAGGTGACGGACGCAACCGTGGCCGAACCCTTCGCGCACGAGAAGCTCTCCACCATTCTTGCGCTCTATCGCGCCAAGGACTTCAAGGACGCAGTGGAGATTGCGTCGAAACTGGTTGCTTTGGGCGGCATTGGGCACACGTCTGTACTGTACACAAACCAGGACCAGCAGAAGGAGCGCATCGAGTACTTCGGCGACCACATGAAGACCGCGCGCATCCTGATCAACACGCCATCCTCGCATGGCGGCATCGGAGATCTGTATAACTTCAGCCTTGCGCCGAGCCTTACGCTGGGTTGCGGAAGCTGGGGAGGGAATTCCGTGTCGGAGAATGTCGGCCCGCAGCACCTGCTGAACAAGAAGATCGTGGCCAAGCGCGCGGAGAATGCGTTGTGGCACAAGCTGCCGGGGGCGGTCTACTTCCGCCGCGGATGCATTCCGGAGGCTCTGAAGGACATTGCGGGCAGGAAGCGGGCGCTGATTGTGACCGACGACTTCCTCTTCCGGACGGGCGTGGCGGACGATCTGATTGCGACGCTGAAAGGCCTGGGCATGGAGGTTGACATCTTCTCCGAGGTGCAGGCCGATCCGAACCTGACGACCGTGCGCAAGTGCGTCGAGGTGGCCAACCGCTTTCAGCCCGACGTGATCGTCGCGTTTGGCGGAGGCTCTCCCATGGACGCGGCCAAGATTGCGTGGGTCATGTACGAACATCCGGAGGTCGATTTTGAGGACCTTGCCATGCGCTTCATGGACATTCGCAAGCGCATCTACACGTTCCCAAAGATGGGCGCCAAGGCCAAGCTGGTTGCGATTCCGACAACATCCGGCACGGGCTCCGAGGTGACGCCATTTGCCGTGGTGACGGATGATGTAACCGGCAAGAAATATCCCATCGCCGACTATGAGCTGACGCCGGACATTGCCATCGTCGATCCCAACCTGGTGATGAATCTGCCCAAGTCGCTGACTGCCTTTGGCGGCATCGACGCGGTGGTCCATGCGCTGGAAGCGTACGTCTCGATCATGGCCAACGAGTTCAGCGATGGACAGGCGCTCCACGCCCTGAAGCTGTTGAAGGAGTATCTTCCCTCGGCATACAAGAATGGAGCAAAAGACCCGAAGGCCCGCGAAAAGGTGCACTACGCGGCAACATTGGCCGGGATTGCCTTTGCCAACGCGTTTCTTGGCGCATGCCACTCGATGGCGCACAAGGTTGGCGCGGCTTACCATCTGCCGCACGGGCTGGCGAACGCATTGCTTATCAGTAATGTGATCCGCTACAACGCCAATGACAATCCGATGAAGCAGGCGGCCTTCTCGCAGTATGACCGGCCCAAGGCCAGGTGTCGTTATGTGGAGATTGCCGAATACCTCGGTTTGGGCGGAGCAACCAAGGATGAAAAGGTAGCCAACCTGATTGCGTGGGTGGACAGCCTGAAAAGGGCCCTCGAGATTCCGGCTTCCATTCAGGAGGCCGGAGTCAACGAGGCGGAGTTCCTGGAGAAGCTGGACAGTGTTGCCATCGATGCCTTCGACGATCAATGCACGGGTGCCAATCCGCGCTATCCGCTGATCGAGGAGTTCCGGGAGATCCTACTCGACAGCTTCTATGGAAGGTCTTTTGTGGAACTGACGGACCGCGTCGGGGTGAAGAGCATCGCTGTGACGGCAAAGCCGGTTCCGGTTGTCGCAGCGAATGCTAAAAACTCCAAGGCAGCCGTGAAGGCTGAAGCGGAGGTCGAGGAAGAGACCGCTCTTGCAAGCTGATCCTCTGTTGCGAGACAGTGGCGGACTGATTCAGTAAGTCCGCCACTCGTCCCGTTCGTCCACCGATTGCGGCAACGGTGAAGGCGCGCTGCTCAGAGATACTGAATCGGGGCGCGTTTCATGTATTTGCTCTCCAGCAGGTGCGCGATTCGCTTGACGATATTGCGCCGCAGGTCCAGTTCGACCGGGATGTTCGGATCCTGGTGCGCTTCGTTGATTCTGGTTCCGACGGCGAACTTTACGATGTCGCTATCGAGCAGCATAGTGGCAAGCCGCACGGCTGCATTCGACTTCAAGTCATCGGCAACGAACCCCTCCTCAAGCAGGCGAAGCACTTCGCCTAGGGTCAGCGTGCCTTCTGTCACTAGTTCGAATCCCTCCATCTTTGCGGAAGGCGGGACCTTGGGATCGAGCGGCTGCCCGAGGTCGATCTGAATGGGACGATTCAGCAGCCGGGAGATGATGTTGGCGGTAGTTCCGCCGCAGATCACCTTGCGGCCGGGTGTGCTGACGGACATCATCGCCATGCTCTGGTCGTGAGAGCGCTCGAATGGTGCGCCGGTCAACACCAACAACTGACGTGGTTTTCGGAAGTAGACCACACCGCATGTAATGTCGTCCCGCGGGCCGAGGACGTCGAACTCTTCCGCCTTTGCGACTAGAAGTCGCGACAACTCGCGGGCCGAGATATACGGGTTCCAGCGGATCTGTTCGCGCACATATTTGTCGACGTTTTGCAGACCCCATCCGAGGGGGGTGCGGTACTCGCCCATGCCTGCCTGCGATATGCCGTCGGAGAAGAAGACAATGCGGTCTTCGCGCTGGACGTCGAAAGTGGAGTAGTAGATGACGCGGTCGTGCCAGCGCGTTGGATGCACCTCGGTCTTCTGAATATGCAACTCGCCGCCGGGGCGGACCAGCAGGAACGGCGGATTGCCGTGCTCAATGATGCGCGTCTCGCCAGTGCTGGCCATATCGACGACGGTGAAGGTGGAATAGCTGATCTTGCGCACGCTGCAGATGGGCAGTGTGTCCATGATGGTCTCGGCCGAGGTCTGAATGTCCATCGCGCTGGCCGCGTATTTCAGCGCCATGGTCGCCGTCATGGTCGCCAGCACGCAGGCTTTGACGCCGCTGCCAAGGCCGTCGGCAAGGACTGTGAGGATGCGGCCTTCGGGTTCGACTTTGCGGGAGAGAAAGACGTCTCCGGAGATGTATTGGCCGTGCTTGGCCCGTTGGCAGGAATCGACCTCGATAAAGCTCTCGGTGCCGGTCACGGCTTCTCCCCGGCATCGTTGTCGTCGGCCTCTTCGGGGCTGAACGAGCGCACGATTGAGTTGAGGGTGATCTCTGAATCGGCGGCGTTCTCGCCTAGCAGGTAGGCAATCTGCTGCACGGTATTGAGGTTCTTCTGGATGACCTCGCGGGCGCGCTCGATGATCTGCTCTTTCTGGAAGATGGGCTGGGTGATGTCCTGAAAGATGCCGCACAGGACGGTATGGGGCTCGATGGTGAAGATGCTTGTGTTCAGGATGTTGCGCTGGTAGCGGATGTCGTGGCCCACAATGTCCTTGCCCGATTCGAGCACGCGCTTGAAGAGATTGGAGAAGGGGACCACAACGCTGAGGGCGCTGCCTTCCAGGTCCGTGGACTGGCCGGCATCGGTGGCGAAGAGACGCGTAAAACGCTCGTTGCTCTCGATGATCTTCAGGTCTTCATTGACGATGACAACCGCGGAGGGCATCTTGCGCAGCAGCGCGTTGGCTTTTTTCTGCGCCAGCTTGCGGGTATAGGTGGCGCACATCATGCGCTCGGCGTTGTGGTCGAGCAGGGCGCGGGCAAAGTCGCGGCAGGAGTCGTATCCGCAGCCTCCGCAGTTCAGTTCATCCTCGGCGGAGTACTTTCCCACGGTGCGCATCGCTTCGCGGAGTTGCAGTTCGCTATATTCGGCGCGAGCAACCGGAGCAGCGTCATAGTGCCCGGTAATTGCGAGCGAAAGCTTGCGCGGAAGCCTCGCGCCCGGCTTTGCGTAGTTGAGGATGTCGTAGCGTCGGCGCGCCACAGGTGCGTTGCGCGCCGCCTTCGGCCCATTCACGCAGGACCCCGCGCACGCGGTCAGTTCAAAGAAGATGTTGTGTTCGGGATGCCACTCGGGAATGCTCTTCAAGGCCTGCTCGACATTAGCGATTCCGGAGAAAGACATAAACCGCAGGCTGTTTGTCTCGCCGTTGCCGGCAACGCCCGGGACCATTCCGCCATCGATGGGATAGAGCGCGCCCTCCTCGGCCTCCTGCGGCTGAAAGCGGTCCTCCGGCGTGGTGTCAATCTCCGGCAGGTGAATCGTCTCTTCGGCCAGCCAGCGGTCCAGGTCCTCGAAGGTGAGTACGACATCGAGCAGCTCCGGGTGCTGTTCGGCCTCCTTCTTCTTGGCAATGCAGGGCCCGATAAAGACGGTCGCGATGTCGTTGCCATAGTGCTCGCGCAGCATCTTGCAGTGCGACAGCAGGGGCGAGAGGACTTCGGAGAGATGAGACTCGCATTCAGGATGATACTTGGCGATGAAGTCCACAACAACAGGGCAGGCGGAAGAGATCCAAATCTGCTTCGGCTCGCTGTGCATCAGCGCATAGGAGCTGGCCGAGACCTGCTGTGCGCCCAGCGCGGTCTCCGATACGGCAAAGAAACCCAGCCTTTTGAGAGCATGAATCAGTTGCGCCGGACGTATGCCGGAGTACTGCGCCACAAACGAAGGGGCAAGCGAGGCAATCACCCTGCGCCCGCTTGTCAGCAGAGCTTTGGCGTCGGGCAGGTCATCGCGCACTTGCTTTGCGCTGTGGGGGCAGGCCAAAACGCAATTGCCGCACATGATGCAAAGCTCTGGCACAACGCGCGCATAGCCGTCCTCGACGCGAATCGCCTTGACCGGGCACTCGCGAATGCACTTGTGGCAGTCCTGGCACTCGCGCTGCTTGGTGTAGATGGAATTAAGTTTCTCCATGGCTTCTCCGAGTCGACCCGTCCAACTGCTGCAGCAGCTCGCGCAACCTGACCGCAGTGATGTTGTGATGGAACTCGCCGTCGATCTTCAGATTGGGGCCCTGCTTGCACTCATCCTGGCAGAGACAGCCCGCGAGGCGAACCGAAGCCTTGCGCCCCTTGCTCTGCTCATATTGCTGCAGTACGGCGAGGATATCGGAGTTCCCCCGAGCAAAACAGGAACTCCCTAGACAAACCACAATGTCTACAACTTTAACATCGGAGGACATGGTTCACCTCGTAATGCTTACGACGCACAATCAGCGAAGACGCATCCAACAGGCCGACCACGGGATTCTGGTTTGAACTCCCGATTCCTGCACTACGATGTGCCGATGCGATCTGAATTAGTGCCGGCCGGCTGCACCGGGTTGTCGCTTTCGATACGGCTGTCCAGTACTTCAATTGCCTTTGCTGCTGTTGTGTGAGCAATGTGCTGGCCGTCGATCATGACGGTCGGGCCGGTCTCGCACTTCTCGAAGCAGAAGCTAGCCCGCACATCGAGCCGGTTTTCCAGCCCGCTCTGCTCCGCATGGCGCAGCACTCCGTCCAGCACCTCCTGCGAGCCCTTCAGGAAACAGTTGGTTCCCAGGCACACGTTCACTTTGTGCTTGTCTTCGCACTGCGACTGCATCAGCGGAAGAATTTCATCGGCAATCCGGCGGCGGCTCTGGTAGTTGGTATGCAGCAGATGGTGCGCCTTCTCTCCGCCGATCTCTCCAAGGAAGCGTTCGTAGCACTCGGTGATGAAGACGTTGTCCTGCGACTTGTGCAGTTGCAGTATCTTGTCCGCCTGATAGAGGCCCTTGGTGCGGAGCGCGCGCGTGTTGGGCGCGGTCGACACCGGCTGTCCGGCGCCTCCTACGCAGCCGCCGGGGCACGCCATCACTTCGATCAGGTCGTACTGGCTCTTGCCCGCCCTCACCTGTTCGGCGACGACGCGCGCATTGCGCAGTCCGTGGACGATGGCCAGCTTGAGTTGCGTTCCGTTGACCGTGATGGTGGCTTCGCGCAGGCCGGAATCGCCGCGCACCTGCTGGAATTCAACCTTTTCCAGCTTCTCGCCCGTCACCTTCTCCGCGGCATAGCGCAGAACGGCCTCGGTGACGCCGCCCGAGTTTCCAAAGATCACTCCGGCGCCGGTGTAGAAGCCGAAGGGCATGTCGAACGATTCGGGCTGCAGCTTGTCGAAGATGAGGCCGGAAGACTGGATCATGTGGGCCAGCTCCTGTGTGGTCAGCACATGGTCCACGTCCGGATCGCCATCGATGGCAAGCTCCGGGCGCTGCGCTTCAAACTTCTTGGCCGTGCAGGGCATGATGGAGACAACTTTGATGTCCTTGCGCTCGGCCTTGAGCTGTTCGGGAAGCATCGCCTTCAGCAGGGAACCAAGCATCGCCTGCGGCGAGCGGCAGGTGGAAAGATTGGGCAGCAGTTCCGGGAAGTACTGCTCCGCGTACTTCACCCATCCAGGGCAGCAGGAGGTGAACATGGGCAGAGTTCCGCCAGCCGTCTTGCGCCGCAGGAACTCCGAGCCTTCTTCGATCACCGTGAGATCGGCGGCGAACGATGTGTCGTAGATCTGGTCGAAGCCGAGGAATTTGAGCGCGGCAACGATCTGGCCGGTGGTGATCTCTCCGGGCTGGCGACCGAAGCACTCGCCCAGGCCCACACGCACGGCCGGCGCAATCTGCACAACAACCTTTTTGGTGGGATCGGCGAGCAGGTTCCAGACCGCATCCTCCTCGGATTTCACCGTCAGCGCGCCGGTGGGGCAGACGCTGGCGCATTGCCCGCAGTTGATGCACTCCACGTCGCCAAGCTGTTTGCCGAAGGCCGGCTGTACGCAGGCCTCGTGCCCGCGGTTCGCGAAGTCGATGGCACCGATGCCCTGGATCTCCCAGCACATGCGCACGCAATCGCCGCAGAGCACGCACTTGTTCGGGTCGCGCACAAGCGATGGGGAAGAATCGTCCACCGGAACCTGTTTATGCACGGACTTGAAGCGCACGTTCTTCACGCCCAGCCGCTGGGCCAGGCTCTGCAACTGGCAGTTGGCGCTGCGCGAGCAGGTCGGGCAGCTCTGGTCGTGGTTTGCTAGAAGCAGTTCCACCGCGATGCGGCGGATCTCGCGGATCTCCGGGGTTGTGGTCTGCACCTTCAGTCCGGCTTCAGGCGGCGTGGAACATGCGCCCTGGATTCCGCGCCCTTCGATCTGCACAAGGCACAGGCGGCACGCGCCGTACACGCTGAGTTCGGAGTGATAGCAGAAGGTGGGAAGGTCGATCTCGGCCTTGCGGATGAGTTCGAGCAGGTTGCGCTCTCCCTCGATCGCTACCGTTCTTCCATCGATCGTCAAAGTTGGCTGCGTGAGCGTATTCATCTGGCTATATCCCTTCAACTGCGTGAATCTTGCAGGCTGCTGCGCACGCACCGCACTTGATGCACAGCTCCGAATCGATGTGGTACGGCTTCTTCTTTTCACCCGAGATGGCCCCTACTGGGCAGGCCGCAAAGCACAGGCCGCATCCCTTGCACTTCAGCGGATTGATCTGTGGGCTCAACAGGGCCTTGCAGCGGCCTGTGCGGCAGCGCTTCTCGAAGACGTGCTCTTCATACTCCTTGCGGAAGTAGCGCATGGTGGAGAGCACCGGGTTCGGCGCCGTCTTCCCCAGTCCGCACAAGGACCCGACCTGCACCGCATGCGCCAACTGCTCCAGCAGGACGAGAGTATTTGCGTCCGCGCGGCCTTCAATCACGTCGTCCAGCAGCGCCAGCAGTTGCCGTGTGCCTTCGCGGCACAGCAGACACTTGCCGCAGGATTCGCGTTGCGTAAACTGCATGAAGAAGCGCGCAATGCTGACCATGCAGGTGTTCTGATTCATGGCGACCAGCCCGCCGGAGCCGACCATTGCGCCCACCGAGCGCAGCGACTCGTATGCGAGGGGAAGATCGAGATGCTCCTCGGTGAGGCATCCGCCGGAGGGCCCGCCGATCTGCACCGCCTTGAAGCCGTTCTTCCAGATCTTTCCCGCGTCGTCCGTCACTCCGCCGCCAATGTTATAGACAATCTCGCGCAGCGTCGTTCCGAATGGAACTTCGACCAGCCCGGTGTTGGCGACGTGCCCGGTGAGAGCGAAGGTCTTGGTGCCCGGCGATTCTTTGGTGCCGATGCTGCGAAAGACCTCGGGGCCTACATTGAGGATGCGCGACACATGGGCCAGCGTCTCCACGTTGTTGATGACGGTCGGCTTGCCCCACAGCCCGCTTTGCGCGGGGAAGGGTGGCTTGGGCCGGGGCATGCCGCGCTGTCCTTCAATGGACGCGATCATGGCCGTTTCTTCGCCGCAGACAAACGCTCCGGCGCCCTCCATCACATCGCACTTCATGGAGAGGCCGGTGCCGAAGACGTTCTTTCCCAGAATGCCTTCGCGCTCGGCGTCCGCCACGGCGCGGCGCATGCGCTCGACCGCCAGCGGATACTCGGCGCGGACGTAGACCAGGCCTTCGTTGGCGCCGATCGCGCGTGCCGCGATCATCATGCCTTCAATCACACTATGCGGATTGCCCTCCATCACGGAGCGGTTCATGAATGCTCCGGGATCGCCCTCGTCGCCGTTGCAGATGACGTACTTCTTGGCTGAATTCTGGATTCGCGCCGCCTCCCACTTCCTTCCGGTGGGAAATCCGCCGCCGCCACGTCCGCGCAATCCGGAGTCTAAGATGAGCTTGCAGATCTGTTCGGGCGTCATCTCGACGTAGGCTTTTTTCGCTGCACGATAGCCGCCGTGCAACTTGTACTCGCCAATGTCCTCCGGATCGAGGAACCCGCACTCGCGCAACACCAAACGATCCTGGCGCGAGTAAAAGGGATTGTCCTTGAAGCCGCGGCAGCTCTTGCGCGTCGTCGGGTCCTTGTAGAGCAGCCGCTCCACAACCTGGTTTCCTACCAACGTCTGCTGCACAATCTCGGCGACGTCTTCCTGGCGCACCTTGTTGTAGAGAATGCCTTCCGGCTCCACCGAAACCAGCGGCCCCATCTGGCAGAAGCCCTGGCATCCGCTCTTGGAGAGTCGAACCTCGTCATCTTCTGCTTCGGCGCGAAGCTCCAGGATCACATCCAATCCGGATTTCGCCATCTCGCTCTTGAACTGCTCGTAGACCTTCATGGACCCATTGGCCATGCATCCGGTGCCGGCACAGACAATCACCCGGCGAAGCTGGGAGGTCACGGGGCTGCCTGCCTCACCCTCCGCTGACACTGTAAGAACTTCCGCGCTAGACATGGGATACCTCGGCTGAGGGCTGCTCAGCAACTGCGGACGCGCCCGCAAGCGATGCTTCCTGGGCCTTGATCTCATCCACCAGGGCCAGGGCCCGCTCTGGAGTGATCTGCCCGTGTACCTGCTCATCGATCACAATCACCGGGGCCAGTCCGCAGGCGCCCAGGCAGGCCACTGTCTCAACGGTGAACATCATGTCGGGCGTGGTATTGGATTTTTCACTGGTGCCCAGCTTCTTGCGCAGAGCATTGAGCACGGGAATCGACTGCTTGACGTGGCAAGCCGTCCCGTCGCACATGCGGATCACGTGCTTTCCCTTCGGCTGCAGGGCAAAATGTGCGTAGAACGTGGCCACGCCAAAGACGCGCGCCGCGGGAACACCCAGCGACATCGCCACATAGGTGAGCACTTCTTCCGGCAGGTAGTGGTACTCGTGTTGAATTGCCTGAAGAATCGGAATCAAACTCGACGCACGGTGTGCGTGGTGATCCAGTATGCCGCATACCTTTTCGAACTTCTCCGCGCGATCTGTAACCATTGGCATTGACGCCATCAAACAGCCTCCTTCTCTTGCTTCTCCTGCATTGGCGCCCGCAACCGCCTCGCCAGCTTCCAGGAAAGCGAAGCCAGCGTTGAATAAAGATCTTCGTTGTGTACGATGATGGTTTCGGGAACTTTGAGCTTTACGGGAGCAAAGTTCCAGATGGCCTGAATGCCCCCTTTGACCATCTCATCCGCCACCGCCTGTGCCGCTTCGGCAGGGGTTGTGATGATTCCCAGAAGAATGCTCATCCGCGGGGCGAGTCCGGCGAGTTTCTCCAGGGGCAATACCGCCTTCTGGTGTATCCATTGGCCGGTCTTGGCCGGGTCGGTGTCAAAGGCTGCCACGATCCGCAGACCAAACTTGGAGAACCGTTCGTGGCCAAGCAGCGCAGTGCCCAGGTTCCCCACACCAACCAGAAACGCCTCGTTCACGTTGTTCCAGCCAAGAAAGCTTTCGATGGCCTGGATGAGTTCGGAGACCGAGTAGCCGGTCTTCGGCTTGCCGATGATCCCGGTGTACTGTAGATCCTTGCGGACCTGCACCGGAACGCAGCCCAAGTCCCGTCCGATTGCGCTACAGGAGATCCGGGTGACCCCCTTGGCCTCAATATCCACCAGATAATGGTGGTACTGGGGCAGGCGCTTCAGGCTTGGCTGCGGGATCGGCAGCACTTCGGGGCGTTTGACGTGCAAGACATTCGATAAATTCATACCGATAACCACTTATCGAGATTACCGTGTGATGCAACTGCAAGCCGTGACGGCTATCACACAGCCACGAGACCCAAGACACAAACATGGCTCCGGAACCTTCTCTGCGAGAAGGTTTCAAGAGAAACGCCAGGGAAGGTCTGAACAAGTCTTTGAGATTCCCTCGGCAGAAAAAGCCGCATTGGAAATAGGCCGCTTGCAGCGAGACTCAAGTCCCGCCCTTTCAAGACCTAGATTTACTCAGAGATTCCTTAGCGCCGGCGCCCGCTCGTGGTTTGGATCATCACCACGCCATGCGGCGGAACAGTTGCGGTGAAGGTGTCTCCGGTTGTGGGGATGTCTTCGTGCTTCCATAGGTCGCGTACGGTGGGGCCTCTCATGCCGCCGAAGCCGAGGCCTTGCCCTAGGTGCAGGCTGTCCCAGCGGAAGCTGATCTCCGCCGGCTTGTCGCCGCGATTGAATAGACCGATGGCAACGGCACTGCCGGTGAGCGGACGGACCAGAACTTCGCTGGTGCCCTCCTGCGAGAGGAGTTGCACCGGCTTCGCTTCGAGGTCCTGATCGATGGCGATGATCTCGGGATTCGTCAGGATCGATTTTGTCTCGTCCGTCATGGTTCGCAGGTCGTTGCCGGCGATCAGAGGCGCGCGCAGCATGGCCCACAGGCTGAAGTGGGTACGATATTCATCGGCGGTCATGCCGCCGTTGCCGACCTCCAGCATGTCCGGGTCGTTCCAGTGTCCTGCCTGCGCATTGTTTGCTATATCCAACTGGGCGAATCCGATGCGTTGCATCGACTGCCAACTGTCAGAGATGTCGCCGGTGGTGCGCCACAGATTGCCGCCGCTCTTCGCTCCCCACTTCCATACATCGCCCGCGCCATACTCGCAGAGGCTGTAGACGATGGGGCGCCTGGTCTTTTCCAGCGCCTCGCCCATCTTCTGATAGGCGCCCTCCAGGTCGGCCCAGGTGGACTGATAGATGCCGCCTGCGCTGCACCAGTCGTACTTCAGGTAGTCGTAACCCCAGTCGGCGAAGGTCTGGGCGTCCTCTTCCTCGTGGCCGTAGCTGCCCTGGTAGCCACCGCAGACCTGCGGCCCCGGCGAGGAGTAGATCCCGATCTTCAGTCCCTTGGAATGGACATAATCGGCCAGCGCCTTCATGTCCGGGAAGCGCGCGTTGCCGGTGATCTTGCCGTTGGCGTCGCGACCGCTGGACCAGCCCTCGTCCACAATGATATAGGTGTAGCCGGCCTTGGCCATGCCGCTGGATACCATGGCGTCGGCCATGCCGCGCACTGTGGCGTCGTCGAACCTGTCATGGAACTTGTTCCAGCTATTCCACCCCATCGGCGGTGTCCGCACCAGACCGTTGTCCGGCAGATCGCGAAGATCGGGCAGCGGCAGCCGCGCCGGATGCACCTCCTCACTTGTGACCCGCTCGAGGGTTCCGGTATCAGTGCCGCCCCAGGGGCCGTCGTGCGTAATGCGCGTGGCGGGGAACTTTTCTCCCTTGACGACAGCGTCATATGTCGTGGCGTTGGCGTCCGTGCCGCTGGCCAGATGCAGTTTGCCGGCGTGCAATGTGCCGGTCAGCGGGCGACGGCCTGCGGTGGAGACGGCCTCGCCGGTCTGCTTGAGCTGGAGGTAGTCCAGGCCACTGGTGGGAGAGCTGAACTTCCAATAGCCGGTCATGTCGGTCTGGCTGCCGGTCTGGGCGAGGGCTGAGCTGGACGCGCAGAGAAGCAGGGCGCAGGCGATGATCGTCGAGAGAAGAGAGAGGCGGGTGATTTTCATGGGTTCCTCAATGGGGTTGTATTGATCGCAGCGAAGTATGCGGGGATTCTTCGCTGCGATCAGAATGACTATTTATTTTCATCCATCTTGTTTTATTGGAAGAGGACGGGGGCGAACTGGAAGAGGTCCTTGCGCCAGGTCTGCCACTCGTGGGCGGTTCCGGGGGCCTCGTAGAAGATGTGCTTCACGCCTGCGTCATCCAGTGTTTTGTGAAAGGCGAGAACGCCGTCGCGCATCCGGCTCGGCTCGTCGGTTCCGATGCCGACAAAGAAGCCCTTAACCTTCTTGTTGAAGGCGGCGGGATCGGCAAACGCTCCGTTGTAGGCGGTCTTCAAGTCGGGCGCGCCCGCGCCGAAGCCTGCGCCGCTGAAGGCGCCGATGTAGCCGAAGGTGTCCAGGTGCGCGGTGGTGATCTGGAGCGTCTGCATGCTGCCCATCGAGAGGCCCGCCATGGCGCGATGACTCTGGTCGGCGATAGTCCGGAAGGCGGAGTCGATCAGTGGAATCGTGTCGTTGAGCAGTTCCTCTTCGAGCCCGCTCGTCATCCGTGGCCCAGCCAGTAGACCGGCGGCTGGCCCGGCGGGTGCGGGCTGCGCCACTGGCCCTGCCTTGGCCGCGTAGCCGTTGGACATGACGATAATCATCGGCTTTGCCTTGCCCGCCGCGATCAGGTTATCGAGGATAAAGTTCGCATGTCCCTGACGGATCCAGCCCGTCTCGTCCTCACCCGAACCATGTTGCAGGTACAGCACCGGATAACGCGCTTTCAGGTTCGTATCGTAGTCTGGCGGCGTATAGATGACCAGGTGACGCCACGAGTCGGTGGTCTTGGAGTGGACCCACTGCTCGCGCACCGTGCCGTGCGGAACATTTTTAATGGTGTAGAAGTCCACGCCCTTCTCGGGCACGTCGATGCCGCTGGAATCCTTGCCAACGCCGTAGTAGGTGTAGCTCGCCGGATCGTCCACCATAACGCCGTCGATAACCAGATAGTAGTAATGGAATCCGGGGACGATGGGCGGCGTCGTCACCGACCAGACCCCGTCCGCGCCCTTGACCATGTCGAAGGGCGTCTGCACGGCGCCGACCTGTACCTGAACCTTTTGTGCGTCGGGAGCCTTGAAGCGAAACTCAACGCGTGAATCCGCACCGATGCGCGGATACTGCGCGCCGGGGACATTGGTCACCGCAGGCTGCAAGCCGGCCTCACTTTGTGCCCAACACACTCCACCGGGAAGCAGGACAGATAGACACAGCAACATGGACAAAAACATTGTTCGCTTCTTCATTACGTCTCCTTAGGGAAGAACTGGTTCGAGTGCCTTGTAGTGTGCCCAATCGAAATCCACATGTCCTGCGTCGGTGGTATGCGTTGTGGTATAGGCAAAGAGCGACGGCCTGGACCCCTTCCACCAACTGAATGCGATCCGCGCCGGTTTTCCAATCTCCTGGAACGATCTTCCATCATCCAGGCTGTAGGAATAGGCAGCACTATCTCCGTTGACGCGCACGCGCAACAGAACGATTCCGCCCGGCAACTGTGCAGGTTTATCGACGGCATCCTGTGCGTGGAAAAAGCTGAGCGCTCGCATACCGCCGGATTGAACAACTTGAAGGCCGCTTGCCGATTGCTCGAACATTGCAATGCCGGCATGGTCGCCATCCTTCATGCCGGTCACATCTAGCCGGGACGTAAACTCAAAGGCCTCATCCTGCATCATCTGGGTAAGGGTGTTACGCGCCGCCAATAGATCTGGCGCAAAGCCGGGCTTCAGTCTCAGATAGCCACGCCGCTCCGTCAGCGACCAGTGCGCATCGTCCGGATTATGGTTCCACTCCCA
>Ga0302265_1001281_pt1 | contig 15126 bp, 8 predicted proteins | sample III_Bog_E1_1_FD_194556 | JGI IMG/M metagenome (GOLD analysis project Ga0302265, IMG submission 194556) | Peat permafrost microbial communities from Stordalen Mire near Abisko, Sweden - III_Bog_E1_1 | ecosystem: Environmental > Terrestrial > Soil > Wetlands > Peat | place: Sweden: Abisko...
GCGCTGCTTTTGGGAGGCATTGATCTGGCGCAGACCGAGCGGCGGAAGTGGTATCGCAAGCCTCCGGTGGAAGAACCAAAAGAGTCACTCAAGACCGCATAAACACTGCATATTTCGCATACTTATCCACAAGGAAATCTGTTATTAAAAAGACATCGTGAGCACACCTTCTGAGCCCACTCTTGCCCCGTACTCGGAACCCTTCATGGCCGAGGTCATTGCGCAGTTGGAGGAGCAAGTTGCGTCGCAGAAGAAAGAGCTCGAGTACGCACGGTGGAAGATTCAGGTTCTCGAAGAGCGTCTTCGTTTGCAGCGGATCCAAAAATATGGACCCAGCAGCGAGAAGCTAAGCAATTTGCAACTGGAGCTGCTGGAACAAGAGCCCGGGGTCAGCCGGGAGGAAGTAGTTGCCGAAAGCGAGCGCAAAGCCCCGCCGCCTGTTACGGAACAAAAGAAACGCAAGCATCCCGGACGTCAGACTCTGCCCGCGGATCTTCCCCGCGTGGAACGGGTGATTGCCTGCACGCCGGAGCAGTGCGTATGCGGTAACTGCGGCGCTGAGACATCAGTGATCGGTTACGAAGTCAGCGAAGTGCTGGATGTCGAGCCGGCGCGGTATTTCGTGCAGGTGACCAAGCGCGAAAAGCGGGCCTGCAAATCCTGTCCTGAGCAAGGCGTGACGGCGGCGGCGCTTCCCATCCGGATCATCGATAAAGGTCTGGTGTCGGACCGGGTGATTATCAACACGGTGGTGAACAAGTACTGTGACCACAGCCCACTTTTTCGGCAAAGCGTAGCCTTGTTGCGTGACGCGGGCATCGATATCAGCAGGGCTACGATGTGCGGTTGGGTGATGACCATCGGAGAGATGTTGATGCCGGTAGCCGGAGCGCTGCGGAACCAGCTGCTTGCCGGCACCTACATCCAGGCGGATGAAACTCCGGTCGATGTTCAGACGCACGACGGAAGCGGTACAAACCATCAGTCTTATCTCTGGCAGTACGGGACGCCGGAGGGCATGACGGTTTTTGATTTCCGCATGAGCCGCAAACGCGAGGGCCCGCTGAACTTCCTCGGCAACTTCGAAGGACTTCTCCAAACAGATGGCTACGCTGCATATGATCGCGTGGGCGGTCCGAAGATGGTGCATGCGCGATGTTGGGCTCACGCCAGAAGGTACTTCGTGGACGCGGTCAAACTCAATAAACAGGATGCTGCAGCCATCCGCGCAGTTGAACTGATAAACGAGTTATTCGCGATCGATGCTCAAGCGCGAAACGAAAAGATGGACAATGCCGCACGCCCTGCCCTACGCCGCGACAAGGCTCCGCCGCTGCTCGACGAAATCCGCACTCACATCCTCGAGATGAGCAAGACGGTGCTGCCCAGCAGCGCGCCTGGTCAGGCCTGCAGATACACGCTTGCCCTCTGGAAGAAGCTGATCCGCTTCCTCGATTACCCCGAACTGGAGCTCAGCAACAATTTTGCGGAGAACTCAATGCGGCCTATAGCAGTTGGTCGGAACAACTGGATCCACATCGGGAGCGAGCAGGCTGGACCGCGAGTGGCCGCTATCCTCTCCGTGATCGAAAGCTGCCGCCGTCTCAAAATCCCGGTGCGCGATTACCTCGCAGACATCCTACCCGGGCTTGCGAATGCGCCGCGTCAGCGCGTCGCAGACCTTACTCCTGCCACCTGGGCCGCAAGGACGTCATCCATGCGTTTGGTCTGACGCTTACCAAAGTCAGCAGCTTCAGTCCATTTACCAGCAAACAGATCGTCGGCGACAAAGAGTTTATGTGTACCGCCCGCTGTGAGGTAGACCTTGTCTCCCATAACCAGCACCGTCGGAGCATAGTCTTCGACGGGATAGCCAGACGCCTCAATGAACTTCCAATCCATCAAGTCGAGCGAGTGCCAATACCCACCGGACTTTGAGGGGAAGAGCCAGTATTCTCCGTGATAAGTCATCATGGTTGGATCTGCTGCTTCGCGCCGGCTTGGCGCCTCCAGACGAAACCGATAAGGCAAATCCATGGGATTGCAATACGTAACCTGCCGATGACTCTGAATCGCATTTTGGCTAAAAGCCCTAGTTGCAGGCGAAAACTGCACGCTCAAAAGGAGTGTCAACAATCTCAGAGTGGTTTTCATAGCTGCTCCTGTCCGGTTTCGATGGAGCCGGAACCTCTATTTTCCCTCTCGAATACCTTCGAAAAGCGCAATGCTGCGTTCAGCCAGATTGGGAAGGCGGCGGTCGAGAAGTTGGCCGCAGGAACTGCGGCGAGTCTCGTTAGTGCCGTTGGTCCTGGCAAGTGAGTTTACGGTCAGGTAAATAGTAAATGCTGCCACAGTCAAAGATCTCCAGACATGCGTGCCATCGTAGGACCGCACCGTTCAATCACCGATTTGCAAGGTGACTATCCCCAACAAGCTTGCAGCGCACGGGCACATTCTGAAGTTCAATGGATGAAGAGAACCAAGAATGGAATTCGACGCATTCATATTGCTTGCCTCTTTGCGGGCCGGGATTAGCCAGAATCTTCGTTTTGCCTTTCGGCTGCGAACCGTAATATTCCCGTTCCCTCTGGCCTACCCGATCTTCTGTACAAATGGCAGAGTTAGTTTAGCGCGACGGTGATGGGCCCAGTCTTTTTGTACCGCTGTCAACACTGGGTCCAGGAATACAGCTCATTTTGCCCACGTACTGCATTTCGGTGGGGCACAGAACGAAACTGTCATTCTCTTTTGATTGCGCAAGATTTCGAGCTTGACTAATTGCCCCACCTTTAAACCGTCGGTGTACCAAATAAGATCTCTGCACCCGGCGGGTTTCATTGCGCGAAAGCAAAGGCGCAATCCTGGCGTTCAATTTTGCGCAACCTTTAGCATCAGATCTCCTCGGCTCGGATACTCAAATGGTCCCGGCGCCGGATTTGATTTGTTCCTGGCCTTGCCAAAGTAATCAAGGTCAACGCTCACTGACGAGCCGTCAGCCTCTTCATACGGCAGATCCGGAATCGAGGCCCTCCCCAATAGGGCACTGGTCACAAGCCTGCGCGGTTCTGCATCGATCCACGCTTTTTTCAGTTTGATTGCGAGATAAAGTCCGTCTTTCTTCGGTATCAATCGCAGCCCAGGATCAATGTCCGTTTTCACCACGGGGTGCTGTTCAAACCTGGACGGCTTGGCCCCATCGAGAAATACATTTCCCTCCATCATCATTGGCAATGGGACTTTGTCATATACGCTCAAATCGGCGCGCCGCACGAACACATTGTTGTAGAAGCGACTATCGCCGGGCGGATTATCGTGAAATCCCGCAATCGCAGCGGAATGTGCTTTCAAGAATGGCGTCAGGCGGCTGTCGTAAGGGAGCAACGCCAGCGCTCCGCCAAAGAGGTTGTGAACGTCGGCGCCGCCCTGCGAACGATCGCGAAGCGATAAGGATGAGAGGAAGATGTTGTTATCAAAAATAAATGGCCCGTGATCCACCTCGACAAACACGTCCTCATCGTTGTCGTGGAAGAGATTTCCAGAGATACGACTGCCCTGCGCCAGCCAATCCAACCACAGGCCTAAACATGTTTGATAAATGTGATTGCCGGTGATCTGAATGTCGATGGCCCCGTGAAACTTTATCCCCGCCATTTCCGCGCCTGTAAACGATCGCCGTACGTGAATGGCGTAGATGGTATTGCCCGTAACCGTGCTGAAAGCCGCGCCTAAACTGCCGACGATACCAGCCTGTCCGCAGTTGTAAATCGTATTGTTGCGAACGATGTGGTGACCTACGTTTTCTCTTGACCAGCCATTGGCGAGTGCGCGCTGGATGGTTTTGACATAACCCTCGGCGCTGTTAGCCGAAGTGTTGTCCCACTGGTCGCCGTATTTCCCCAGCGCGACGCCGGAACAGATGGAATGACGGATCACGTTTTTCTCGATGATCCAGCCCTTGCTCCAGTGAGTGCCGATCAGGCCGATCTGTTCCGCGGTTGGCGGCGCCCATGGAGTTGCCGCCTTGCATAGAACAAAGCCCCGGACGGTGATGAAATCAATGCCGGTCTTCTCTGGATAAAACACCGTCTGGCGCACGTTGATTTCAACCAGGCGTTTGTTTGGGTCGGCTCCCTTGAACTGTGCCCAGATCGTCGTCGTGTCAGCGTCCACCTGGGCGAACCAGAGCGCCGCTGTGGCGCTGTCCTGCAGAACCTCATCGTGTGTCGCAGCCTCAGCGAGCCATTCGCCATCGAGATAGACTGCGCCGGTATGATGCACACGCCCCTTTGGATTGAACCAATCGCCGTGAATCACATCGCTGTATGGGTTGAAGCTGCCGAAGAAGCTGTTGGGAACGGTAACGGTCCATATATCGCCCTGAATGGGCGTCCAGCCCTTGATCACTTCCGCTCCGCTGATCTCCACACGCTCGCCGGACGCGGCCTGATAGACAATGCGATTTGCGTCGGAAGCGCCGCCGCGCGGAGGCGTTACCCGCTCGCGGTAGATTCCTGTGTGCACGCAGATGACGTCACCGGGCATTGCAACTGCCGAAGCCGCCGAGATGCTCTTGAGGGGGCGGGAAAGCGTCCCCTCGTGATGGTCATTTCCATCTGGAGCAACGTGGTACTCGCGGGCTCCTGAGGCCGGCTTTGCCCGTAGAAGAGCGGAACAGGCTACCGCACCGGCCCCTGTCTTGAGAAAATCCCTTCGCGTCGTCATGTTCTCAACTTTAGTGCCTCCTTCCCATTACGCGCTTTTTCGAATCTGAAGAAACCGATTCGGGCAGATCGGGGACAACAATGTCTGACAAGCCCACCCCGGGAGATTGCGGCGATGAAAACCAGTGCGAATCCTAAAACGGGCGAATGCATGCGAATGAGCCTTTCTCTTCAATACCGCCGCCGGCGCAAAGTTCCTTTCCTTAGAAGGTATTTCGTTGGTAACAACCAGCCTTTGCCCCTGATTGGCGTCTTGCAGAGAACGCATTCCACAATTGCAGCGCAAGACAGAACCTCCACATCGAGCCCTGTTCAAGGTTCCGACAACCCCAACTTCATAGGGCAAGTGAGCGGGGCCTGAGACTATTTTGGCTTTTTCACTGACAGGATTCTGACCGGGCCGATCAGCCCAGACGGCAGCAAGGGCGTAGATGAATTGAATTTGTGGATGTTGGTCTCGGTCAGCCGCGACTCTTTTGGCGAGCCTTCGTCTCCAATCAAACGGTTAGGCCAGAGATTAACCACAGTTATCTCAAGATCGTTGCCAGTCACCTTCAGGACGCCCGTCAATTCCACGCGTGCGGGCCTGGTCCAGGCAACTCCAAGATCAACACCGTTGAGACGCACCGCGGCCACTTCGTGCAATTCGCCCAGGTCGAGAAGCACCCGTGCGCTTTTCGCCTGGGCGGTCGTCAGGTCAAACCTCTTTCGATAAAGGGCGGAGCCTGAATAATGCTTGATGCCAAATTCGGGCCGTATCGTCCAATCGACGAGTTGATCGAAGATTACCTTCTCTGGGCCGCCCCACTTCGGATCAAAGCTCACCTCCCAAGGTCCGGAAAGAGTGTGCAACACTTCATCAGCCAATGGATAATTCGCCTTGGCCTTTCCAGCGGAATGTGCGTCGATGTGTTTGCGAAAAATGACAAACGTCGAGCCGCACGGGCCAAACTCCAAGGGAACAATCGTGCGGCCACCTTCTTGGCGAAAGGCCATGGCGTCGCGCATCGTGCCCGTCACCGGATCCCATATCTCCGGCTGCTTGCCGGATACGCGGAATGTGCACTCCAGTTTTTCCTCAGGTTGCCAGTGACTGGTTACGAAGTACATGTCGGCGCCCTCCATCTTTCGATGGATCCAGTAAATCGCGCCACCATCACTAAGGCCGTTATGCTCAAAGTCTGGCAGTTCGCCGGAGTCCAATAATGTCTGCCGTGCGGATTGTCCCGACACCAGCCAACCTGCGCCGATTTTGCGCTTGATTGTGGCTGCACTGCCCCGGTCGCTACTCCACAATTGCGCGACCAAAGCATCGAATCTCTTCTCTTCGTCTGGATGGATTGGGAGCCCTGCGAGTCCCGTCGGTTGTGGCCCTACGACAGTAGCACCCGCTTTGATTAAATCTGCCACCTTCAGGAGCGCGTTGAGGGCCATCGGTTGGCTGTCTGGCAACACCAGCACCCTGTAACTCATACCGTCCGGTAAAACAATGCGATCATCTTTGACGGTCATCCTGTTCAGCAACACATCCGTATTCGAGCAATCGTAGTCATAGCCTTCGCCCAGTGTGGGATGAATCACCTGCATCGGATCGCCATCTCCGAGGTTGTCACCTGCATAGAAGATCGCGTCTGCGACGAACTTCCCTTGCTGCAATAGATAGCAACATCGCGCGAGGTAAGTGTTGAACGCCGGCGACTGGTCCCACCAAGTCGTTCGCGCGTTGTATTGCGTGCCCGCATAATAAACGTATCCGGGCTTGGCGGTCAGGGATGGCGAGTGGCTAAAATTGTGAACGCAGATGCGATTGACGCCATCGCAGAATGCGCGGTCCGCCACCGGCTTCAGATCGAAAAGCGATTCTTCCCATTCCGGCCCTATGCTGGTGAATGCCTCGTCCATATTCACCGGCATTCCGTAGATGTGGCTGGCGCAAGCGCCGTTACGCACCCAAAACCGGTTCTTGGGCGCGGGGCGATGAAAACTCGGCACCCAAAACTCAGCCATTGGCATGTCAACCCGGCTGAGGTTCTGAAGCAAGTCGGCGGTGTGCAGGTTGGGGCCAGCTGCCTCAGAGAAAAAGATCAGACGATTCTCTTTGCAGAGTTTTTCGAGATGGCCGTAATGGCAGTCAGCCATCAAATCGCTGGTCGTCAACTGATGATCGCGCCGAATCCGTTCCCGGGTCGCCGCGTCGGACATTTCCGCTCCCGCAAGCACAGGCAGGTAAGGAATCAGATCGTAACCACGACGCCGTTTGAATTCTTCAGGAAAATGTTTTGTCCATGTGAATTCCCCTCCCTCCCAACTGTCGTCCTCAATACCCATTAGTCCCTTGCGCTCTTCAGGCAGCATTTCCTTTAGTAATGGACCCATGGTGACGGCCCAAACCTGGTCGGTAGCTTCGCTGCTCATGGCATCGGAGAAGAATCCGAAACTGTCGCGAGCGTCGGTTGGAATCTGCGCAAATCGGAGGATCTTCCATTTCCCGGCGGGTGGATTCCAGGCAATATTCCCGCCGGCATCCATCTTCGAGGTGAGGTCGACGACCTCGTCCGCCGAGAATCCGGCACGATCTGGAACCGCAAGGACGGCCACATCGTGGAAAGGCCGCTGTCCAGCAGCCAGCGCATCATCTGACCAGTGGTTTCCTCTTCGCAAGGTATGAGTGGTTGGCAACGGCAGGATTCCATTGAACTCAGCACTTCCATCGACCGCCGTCTCGCTCCAGGCCAATTCCTGGTTCCCATATTCGTCGGAGATATGTCCCGACGTTCCAGCCAATCCCATGGCCAGGCAGAATTTCAAATTCAGACGCGCCGATTCCTTTGCTACATAGCGAATGCGCTCCCGCCATAGCGGCGTCCAGGCTTGCAGCGGCGGGAACGGAATAGGCGTGTTGTAACAACCGGTATACTCGCCCTCTTTTACGAACTCGTATTCAAATTTGTGATCCTTGTCGACGAGATTCATTCTGGGCACGGTAGGTGGTATATTCCCCGCTCCGCAGTCATAAAGAATGAAGCCTGCAATTCCCTTGGCCTTCATCTGCTCCAGGTCATAGGTCATCGCGGCGGGCGTGGTATCAAAATTAAGCCACACCCAATAAACCCATGGCGCGGCCGATTCAGGCGGATGGGCAAAGCCCTTCGGCAGCTCAGCTTCAGTGACTCGTGCAACGGCCTGCCGTTTCGGTTCTGCGGGACCGGCAGGCGACTCGCTGGGGCTGCTCTCTCGAAGTCCAATGCCCCGAACCGCTCCGCTTATCATTGGCGAAGCCGCTGTCACTGATGCCGCTGCAACCACCCGTTCCAAAAACTTTCGCCTGTCCATGCGCCACTTCCCTTTCGATGAATGTGTGTGAATAAGGACCATTGAGTGAAAACAACGCGACGCACCACTGTGCCGCCGGTCAATCCTTTAAAAACCAGAAAGAGCGCAATAAAATCCGTGACCCACCACTACCTTGGTGGGTCACGGAAGGAGGCTACGAACCACTTCTATAAATTGCTCCTAGAAGTTAAAGCGAGCAGTAAGTTGCAAGGTGCGCGGGTCATTGGCCTGCGTAGCAGCCACGGATCCGAACGACGTGCCGCCAATGCTGTTGCTCGGGTTGCCGAAGTTCGGAGTGTTGGCGACATTGTACACCTCACCGCGGATTTCAAAGGTGTAATTGTCGTGCAGTTGGAACGCCTTGAACATCGAGGCATCGAGAAGCGGGTGGACGTGGAAGCGGACGCTTTCCATATCCGGGCCGATCGTCGCCAGCCAGAATCCCGATGGATTCTGCTGGAACGCCGGAGTCGAGGACGCACTGGCGCAAGCACCCGTGCCCACTTTGTTTGTCCAAACCGGCGCATTGTTCACGATGCTCACAGTCTGGTAGCAAGTATTGAAATACTGCCCGTAGGTTCGATTCGAAAGTTTAGGATTTGCGATCTGTGTGTAGCCGCCCGGAGTTGAAACCAGGCCACCGTTGGTTTCGCGCAGAACCGTATTGAGCTTCCAGTTGCCGACAATCGTCTTTCCCACATAGGAATGAAGAAGCGTCGGTATCTGGTAAGTGGCGATGAAATTTTCAATCCACGTCGGACTCGAGTCCTGGTAGCGGAACAACTGGTTGAAAGTGTTTTGGCCCGCGTTCAGGTAGGAGTTCTGGTCCATCAGCTTGTCCCAGGTCACGTTCCCCTGGAGGCTTAATCCGCGGCTCATGCGCTTCGAAGCGGAAATCTGCAGAGAGTTATAGAGTTGGCTGCCCACCGACGCGAAATTGTCCGTGACACCTGTGAATTCCGGATAAGGCAGCAAAAGAGTTGATTGCAGGATGGTGGCCGTGTCGATCGACGACGATGTAGGCAGCAAAGCCGCCCCATACATCGGGTTCGTCACCTTTGTATTCAGGTAGGAAGCTTGCGAAAGGTTGTTGTAGTACGAAACCGGGAGGCCATTGATCGACTTATTTACTTCTTCGCGCGATTCCTTCTGCCCCACATAAGCCGCTGACAGCAGGACGTTCCACGGGAATTGATATTCCGCACTTATCGACCACTCGGTATCCCGAGGTTGAACGTGGCTGGGATCATTGAAAGAGACGCTTTGTCCGAGCGCGGTGGCCAACCCCAGGGAGCTGCCCGAGGGGGCGACGACACCGGACGGGAATGGATTCGAGAGAGAATTCGCGGGATGGATATTGTCAGTCGTAGCTACATAGCTTGTGGAGGCGCTGTAACCGGTACTGATCGGGGTTTCCAGCGTGTTCAGATAAACAATGCCGAATCCACCGCGAATCACCATATTCCTGGTTAATTGATAGGCTCCGCCGATTCTGGGCTGCCAGTTGCTGTAGTTCTTCGGATACGGAGTGCGATTGCCGTAGGTTACGTACTGTAGGCCGCCGGGCAACGGAAGACCGGACACCTGGGCCTGCATAGGATTGATGCAGGTTGTGCAGAAGCTGCTGACCATGCGGTTGTAGCGCTCGGTAAAGGGCGATTCAAAGTCCCAGCGGAATCCCAGATTCACCGTGAGCCTATGCGAAATGCTCCAGTCGTCCTGAACGAAGCCGCCGTAGTAAACGTCCTGCAGCGCGTAGGCAATATTGTTTCCATAGCTTCCGCTTGAGGGGATACCAATCAACATGGCCGCCAAAGCGTTTCCGGAATTGGTGTCACCGTTCACGGAGCACACTTCGCCAGTGGGGCAGCTCGGGTTTGAATTCTTCTGTGTAAACTCGCGATTGAACGTATAGTTCCCGAAGCCGCTTTGCGGGTTTTGCACGTCATACCGGTCAAAGTTGCTGTCGAATCCGAGGCGCAGACTGTGCTTGCCGCGCACCTTCGACACCACCGCGCCTGGAGCGATCATGGCAAACGTGCTGACCTGGCCGTTGGCTCCCTGCGCGAGTCCAAGGTACCCGCCAAGGGGATCGGACATCGTGATTCCAGGGAACGATTGATAAGTGACACCGTTGGGATTGATGCCTATCGAGCTCAGGTTGTATGTGAGGCCTTTGTAAACCAGGCCGAAGGGGTGATAGATCAAACCGATGTGCGACTCAACGGCGAGTGTCGGAGACACCATCCAGACATCCTGCAGATGGCCGCCCACGTTGTTGCGGTAGACGGTATAGTCCATGCCCGTCTGGCCGATCGCTGTCGGGAAGCCGTCGTTCGGCACCAGTTGATTCAAGATTGCTTTGAAAAAGGACGCATTCATCTTGTTGTTGTTCGAGAATGAATGATCGACCCTGCCCACGAGGGAAAAGTACTTCTCGTCATACGTAAAGCCGCTGGTCGGGATATAGTTGTTCGGCGACGAACTCGTAGGCGTCGCGTTGGGTTGCGGGAACAATGCCATCAATGCCCCGCCGACCGAGGACGAATAGTAGGACGACGGAATCTGATTGTTCAAAAAGGGAACTCGGTCCCCGTTTGCGGCTGTAGGCTGCGTTGGATCGTAGAGTTGCTGCCCGGCTCCCGGTGCGCAGATGCCGCTCACAAAATTCGAGCAAAGTCCGGAGAAATCTCCCTTGCGCTGGGCCGCAGTTGGCGCAATTCCGTTGACCGTGGCAACCGATGTGATCGGCAGCTTGGCCTGGACTCGCTCGTAAGCCACCATGAAATAGGTGCGGTCGTGCGCGTTGTACACATGCGGAATCGAAGCCGGCCCGTCGATTACAAATCCCGGCTGGCTGGTTTGGTCGTTGGTTCTCGGAGTTGCGCCCGTAACTGCATTCTGCAGTGGAACGCGCTCCGAGGTATTTGCATTCATGTAGGTGTTCTGGAAAACGTAATATACTGCGCCGTGATACTGATTGGTGCCGGCGCGCAGTACGGTGTTTTCAACGGCGGCGCCGTGTCCAACCTGCGCATCGAACAAGGTGTTCTGCACCTTGACTTCCTGCACTGCCTCCATTGAGGGAACGAAACCTAAATAATTGGTGCCGGAAAACCGCTCCGCAGGATCGTCAGGGATGCCGTCAAGAGTCAGCCGGACGTGGTTGCTGATGCCATTGATGACGAGCTGTACGGCAGTTCCGCTGAACTGGTTGGCTTGCGAGCCCGCGTGCGACTGCATGTATTGGCCGGAGTAAACACCGGCTCCGAGCGTTGTAAAGATGAACGGGTTGTGCCCAATCAGTGGGGTATCGACAACCTGTTGCGTAGTGATGGTCGTTGCCACCTGGCCGGAGTCGGTATCCAATTGAATGGCGTCCGCAGTTACCGTCATGGTTGCGCTCGCCGAGCCAACCAAAAGCGTAAAGGGAACATCGGCCGTGCCGCCGGCTGTCACAACTACGTCCGTTTTGGTTTGTGGGCCGAATCCCTTCGCGGAAACCGTTACCTCGTATGTATCAGGCGTGATGAACGGAATCGTGTACGCACCCGTCGCGTCTGTCACTACCTTGGAAACGTACTGCGTGGTGGTGTCCTTGGCAGAAATGGCTGCGCCGGGAATCGTCGCGCCGGTTGAATCGCTAACCACGCCACTAATTGCGCCGAGATATTTTGCTTGAGCATGGCTGTACGTCGTCGCGCATAGCATGGCCAAAATGGCCACAACAACGATCGAAAGGGATGCGCCCATAGACCTTTCTACTGCTCGCCTTTCCTGTTCTAATCATTGTGTTCATCACTGTCCTTTCAAAGTGAGTTGCGGAGAACTCTAGTTTCCCTCTGCATTGATTTGGTTTTGCGGAGACACTGGATCGCCGCAGCGGCAATTCACCCCAAAGATCACGCCACACCAAGGCATCGGCCACGCTTGCGATCCGCTACGCGGAGCCATCGCGGCAATATGTGCCGGTTTCGCAATCTCTCTAGACAGGCATCTCCCGCATGACCATCTAATCTACGCCTCGGCATAAGGCTTGGAAATAGCAAAATTGACAGATTCCTTGGACAAAATGATCGCAGTGTCCATCGCAGTTTCATGATCGAAATAACCACGGTCTAGTGATCGAAACTGCGCATGGCTTTGGCGTGCCGTTTACGATCAAAGCGTCGCGATGCCCGGACCCATTGTGCAAAGAATCCGGCCGGCACGCCAGCTGCCGATCATTTTCTGCAACACTTAAGTCATTTTGTCCTCTTCCTGAGGGCTCGGTCTTGGGTCTATAGTTTCTCTACCGTGAATAACGTTAGATCGCTTGACGCCATAAATCAGGATCACAGAGTTGGCCTGTTCAGCATTGGGTTGGAAGCGTACTGGGAGCAGTTCGCCGGTTTGCGTGAACGTTTGCAGACGAGCAACGAGACCATCTGCCGCAGACTCGAAGCGCTGCGCGCAAGGGTGGTGAATGCGGGCCTGATTGATACTCCGGAAAAGGCAGTCGCAGCCAGCCACCTGTTCCGACAGGAAGACGTGGATTTGATCTTCCTCCACGTTTCTACATACGCCTTGTCCTCGACCGTATTGCCAGTCGTGCGTCGCTCGAAGGCGCCAGTCGTTCTATTGAATCTCGCCCCTGAAGCAGCAATCGACTATGCTCGCTTCAATGCGATGGGAGATCGAACTGCGATGACGGGCGAATGGCTGGCTCACTGCCAGTCCTGTTCGGTTCCGGAGATCGCGAATGTATTCCGGCGGTGCGGGGTCCGGTTTCAACAGGTCACTGGAGTGCTCGATGAGGAAGCGGTCTGGGATGAGATTGGTGAGTGGGTGCAAGCTTCGCAAGTCGGGCACAGCATGGAACACAACCGCTTGGGCGTCATGGGGCATTATTACAGCGGCATGCTTGACATCTATTCCGACCTCACGCTGCAGTCATCGACTTTCGGGACTCACATTGAACTGATCGAGGTCGATGAACTCTCGGCACTGCGCCGCGAAGTGAGTTCGGGCGAGATTGCCGGCCGCGTCCAAGAGATTCGCGAGATGTTTGACGTCGAGCCAGATTGCACGCCAAGCGAGCTGGAGCGTGCCGCGCGCACTTCGGTCGCGCTCGACCGGATCGTCGAGCGATATCATCTCGGATCCCTTGCCTACTATTACAAGGGATCCGGCGTCGCCGAAAACGAAGACACAATGAGCTCCATCATCGTTGGGACGAGCATGCTCACTGCGCGCGGCGTCCCGGTCGCAGGAGAACTGGAGATCAAAAATGCGCAGGCGATGAAAATCCTGGACCTGTTTGGCGTTGGCGGATCCTTCACGGAGTATTACGCGAACGATTTTAACGATGGCGTGATTTTGATGGGGCACGATGGCCCTGGACACATAGCGATAGCAGAAGGGAAACCGAAGTTGCGGCCGCTTAAGAATTACCATGGCAAAGTGGGAAAAGGGTTATCGATCGAGATGAGCGTCAAGCACGGCCCCGTGACACTATTGGCTATCGCGGAAACGGGTGACGGAGCGCTGAAGGTTGTCGTAGCCGAGGGCGAGTCGGTGCCCGGTCCCATACTAGAAATTGGCAATACCAACAGCCGGTATCGATTTTCCATTGGCGTTCGCGACTTTCTTGAGAAATGGAGCGCGCAGGGAACTGCGCACCATTGTGCCATCGGCGTTGGTCATCATACGGCCATGCTCGAAAAGTTGGCTTCACTGCTACGCGTTGAATTCGTGCGCGTTTGTTAGCGGAGGGCAGAAGATCTCCCTGGAGATGAGGTGCAAGCCGGGGGTGTTACTGCTTTCGATAGCTGCTTGGCGTCCTACCCATTGCGTTCTTGAAGAAGCGGCAGAAGTATTGCTCCTCTTCAAATCCACTTTGAAACGCGATTTCCTTTATCGACAATTCTGTTTTCAACAGAAGATCGCGAGCGTGCCTCAACTTTAAGTGCAATCGGTATTGATGTGGGCCAACACCGGTGTGTTCACGAAACGTACGACGGAAACTTGAATAACTCGTTCCAAGCTGCCGCGCCATTTCTTCGAGAGGCAGATCGTGCGTTTTAGAATCTAACATCATCTCCTGTGCATGTTGTATCACTCTCGATGCTTCTCCAGCAGACGGCGTATGGACCAATGTAGAAGCATATAGCTGCGCAAGCAGAAGACATGTGTGTGCGGCCATGGTCTGCTGAAGTGCCGCTCCGTTCTCTTGCGCACAGGTGATCAGGGCTTCAAAGGTTTCGTGCATCCCGGCCGATTCGCGCACGCGAAAGACGCTCTTGTCGGGAAAGACGTGAGCGTCGAAGATCTTTTTGTATGCGGGACCCGCAAACCCAACCCAATATTCGCGCCATCCCGTCTCTGGCTTCGGCCTGTACCGATGCCACAGCCCAGGCCGCAACAGGATCACATTGTCACCGCGAATCTTTATCTTTTGGTTCTTCGTTTCAAAAAGACCGTATCCTTCCGGTATGTAGACAATCTGGTACTCGTTCAATGCACGACCATGTTCCCAATCAAAGTGATAATGAGGAGGGTGTTGGCGTGGCGGGTACGAACCATCTTCCGGCAAGATAATCGACTTGCCGCATGTAGTCACCGACATTCCCCACTTGCGCGATTTTGCGTCCGCGCGGAAATAGCGAAAGTAGAATCGTCGCTGAGAAAGCTGTTCTTGGGCAACGCGCATTTTGTCCACCAGAATTGTCGAATATACCACTGAGGACCTCGGCTATTCGACCCGTATATTGTTACCCAAGGCTATTCGGACGGCATTCGAGGGTCCGTTTTGAGAACGCGACAATTCGACATAATGACCAAGCTCCAAGAACTAATGGCCAGCATCACGCGAGACCTGGAGGGCATGAAATCCCGCGGATATCGCCTGCCTGTCATGCCGCGGAGCCGCCGCTCAGCCGGCGCTCGCTGGAACGCATAGCAAGCTATGCGCGGCAAGGCGGGAACAGGAGCAAGTATGCGTAAGTGGTTTCTAATCGCGGCGGTGTTTGGTGTGATGCTGGGGTCGGCGGCAGGGCAGGAAGCCGCGCCGGTACATCTGGTAGAACAGGCG
>Ga0302265_1001289_pt1 | contig 15069 bp, 16 predicted proteins | sample III_Bog_E1_1_FD_194556 | JGI IMG/M metagenome (GOLD analysis project Ga0302265, IMG submission 194556) | Peat permafrost microbial communities from Stordalen Mire near Abisko, Sweden - III_Bog_E1_1 | ecosystem: Environmental > Terrestrial > Soil > Wetlands > Peat | place: Sweden: Abisko...
ACATGTTGTATTGGACAAAAATGGTGGTCCAGCGCGAGCCAGGAATATCGGCATCGAGCGAGCACTCAAACTAAATTTTCAAAATCTTCTTTTTACAGACCACGACTGCATCCTCGACGAACACTGGCACGAACAAATGACTTCGTTTTTGGACCGCTCAGAGTTTGCTGCGGTCGGTGGCATGACCCAATCATGGGGCAACACCCTGCTGGACTACTACCACGACATAAATGGAACCCTTGCAGGGAAATGGCTGCTCCCGGAAAGGAAGGAATTATGGTACATGCCTTCGCTTAATTTCGGGATGAAGTCATTCGCTGCGGAACAATTTCCATTCGACGAAAGATTTCCGACTGCCGCTGGCGAAGATGTGGACTTGTGTTTGCGATTGCGAAGCAAATACAAGATCGGCTTTTGCCCTGCCGCAAAACTATGGCACGACTACGGCTACCGAAACTCAATTTCGGGTTTCAAAAAATTCATTAATCTGTTCAAGAAATACAAAAGCTCAAGCGCAACCGTTTACGAGGGACATACCGTGCTGATGTGGGATTCCTCTGAATCAATTTTCAAAGGTAACATGTATGAGTCTGATATACAGGCTTAAGTCAAAACAACCCGGCTTTACGCATCTAATCTCCGATTACCTTGGCGAGATGCGTCCGTTCGCAAAGCGGGTGCGCGAACCGCACTTGGTAATTCCCATGGTCATGCTCAAAAGCATCGAATGGGCAATTTACCGATGGCACAAAACACCAATCAGAAGATTTTACGGGGTGAAGAGCAATGAGTTGATTTACATGATCACCAATGCGTGTAATGACCGCTGCCCAAAATGTGGAATATGGGAGCGGCCGGAGCCGAAAAGCCAGCACCTGATGATTTCGCATTTCATCAACTGCCTCAAGAGACTTCATCACAATTTGTATCAGGTCACATTAACCGGAGGTGAGCCACTATTGTTCAAAGCCGATGTGATGCTGATTGCCGAGGAAGCAAAAAAGTTGAACGTTCCGATGGTGATTGTCTCCAACGCCAGGCTTCTGGACGAGGAATTTCTGAGGCGATACAAAGCGCTAGGCCACATTCTGGTAATATCAGTTGATTCGGTAGAAAGGGAAAAATGGAATGAATTTAGAGGCAGGCAAAATTTTGACATCGTTATGCCCAGGATCATGCTCGCTAAACAAATCCTCGGACATCAATTGAGGATTCAATCTGTGCTATCGAAAGAATCGGCGCAGGAAATTCCAAAAGTGATTGCGTGGTGCAAGCTACAAGGCATTCAGCACAACACGCAACTATATCAGGATTTTGGAGCATATAATTGGCATAACGCCGTGACAGAAAAGGAAATGGTTGATGACGGGACTCCCTGTGCAGCCAGAAAAAACATTTGCATCTATCCGAACGGGGACGTCGTAAAATGTTTTGACCACCGGAGAATTCCTTTGGCCAAAGAGCCATTGGGGAATATCGCCAAGCAGGACATCATCGAGATTCTTTGCACCAAGCGGTCCACCGAAGTTTCAAAAATAATGAAGACCTGCAATTTCCCGTGTAAAAACATGTCTTGCAACAAACCTCAAACACTTTTGTTCAACTGATGGCAAATGAAGCGGACATAATAATTCTCAAAGGTGCTCCAGCCTCGGGGAAATCGCAAACGGCAAAAAGTTTAACGCAGTATTTCCCGAAAGGCGTAAAGGTGGAAGTGGATACTTTGCGGCAAATGGTTATTGGGGTTGACTGGACAAATCAAGAAGAGCACATCAACCTGTTGAAATTATCGGCAGGCTTGGCTCATGACTTTCTCAGGTTGGGTTTCAAACCCGTAATAGTTGTGGACACCTTCAGCGGAGACAAAATCACCAAATACCTTGAAACGCTGAATCGCTTTGATCGCCCCCTGACAATAAAAATATTTGGGCTTTTTGTGACGGAGGAGGTTTTAAAAAAAAGATTGGAGTTTCGTTCAAACGGTGAGTTCAAAGATTTCGGGATTTGCAAAAAGCTGAATGATGATGTTCTGAAATTAAAACACAAACAAGAAAATCAAATCGACACGTCAAAACTTGGGCCGATGGAGACAGCGCAAAAAATCTATCAAATTCTCGGCGCTTCGCAATCGGCATGACACTTTCCTTTCCGTCCAGCGAAAAGGGGTCAGTTAATGGGATTGTCATATTTTCACTTGGGACGATTACCTTGGCCACTTTTTCGGTGGCGATACAACCGGTGATTCGCATGGCCCATGAACGGGTCGCTTCTTGAGATCAGAGTATCTTAGGACGATCCAACCGCAGAACGACACCACCCGCCAGCGCTTTTCGCAACCATTTACCCAGCCGAGGTTCGGCCCGCTTTGGTTTTCTCCGCGTGCTCCGCGCCTCGGCGCGAAAAAAAACGGCTTCCTCGTAAAGGCGTCAGTTAATGGTATTGACATGTTTTTTGTCGATTCAATACGAAATGACCTTACCCGGGGCCTCATCCGCAACCGTTCGACGATCCATCTCACCGTCACCGTCGTTTCCGTCCGCCGCCGCGCCGCGCCGCCAGTCCGGTCTTTTCTCGCGTGGTTTGCTTTGAGGCGCGGGGCGCGCGGTTCACTTTCGCCCCTCCAGTTGTTTGCGCGTCTTTTCAAGTTCGGCGGCCAGGATTTTTTCACCCGGCAGCGCCGTCAGGTATTCGCGGACGAGCGGTTTGTTGGGCAGCGAATCGGTGGCGTAGCGGACCAGCGTCTCACTCTTCCCGGAGCACAGGATGACGCCCAGCCCCCGCGCAGGGCCTCGGCCGGATAAAACGCAAAGGCTTCGGGCGAACGGCTGCGCCCCATCAGCAGGACATAATGCGACCACGGCAGCGGGAAAGCGCGGGCGAGATCGGCCAGGCCGGGGGGCTGGGCAGACTGGCCGGACGGTGCCTGGCGGAGGGGGCCGGGAGAACCCACCGGCCCCGTCGGCAAATTTCCCGCAAGGTTGAATTCGTTCGACAGCGTCGAACGAATTGAAGGCGCGCTCAATCGTGCCGACCGCGTCGGTCTCATTGCGGGCTGGCCCGCTTCGAGCGGCTTTGTCGCTTGTTCCTGGTCTTCTGGAGATTTGAGCGACAGTGTCGCTCGAATTTGATCCACCGGGTGGGCGATATAAAATTGCCGGAAGCGCCCAAGGTTGATTCGGGAGAAACCGCGACCAAATCTGGCCGTGAGGTCATTGGAAAGCCTTTCCAGCATGAGCGGGGTGGAATTTCCCATCCTGTCCATTCTGTCATCCTGTCCAAACGTTCGCGTCTTTCGCGTCTTTCGCCTGCCCGTTTCGCCCTCTGCGCCCCAAGCCCCGCGCCCCGTGCCCCGCGCCTTCTTCTTACCCCAAGCCGGGGTTCAGCCCATCTCGCAAAAAAAGATGCACTTTTATGCTTTATACCTATTGACAAACGGCAAATTGTAATAGATAGTGAGTTTAGGATAACGCATGAACGCATCCGCATCAACCTCATGTAGTTCATTTGGAACACGCGCCCATCGCCCGCCGGCCGGTCGCGGTTCGTGGAATGGCAGAAAGCAGCTTGTTGCAAGATTTGTAACGGCAACTTCTGCGGAGGCCCGCCGCCTTGAAGTAACGCATCTTACCCGCTTTAACGTTAACCAACACCATTCATCGCTTTTCATCACCATTCCCCGCAAAATTTTTAATTTACGGGAGTTTGGCAGTCCCAATTTTAACGAATTATAAGATATACTAATATTCCACCCCCTTTCAGAAATTGCCCAAAATGGGGATTTCCAGCGGGGCGCGAGGCGGGCGGTTAAAGCGGTTGAAGCGTTGGACGGTTGGAGCGATGGGGCGGATCGGACGGATATTTCGTAATGCCCCCCAGGGTTTGGGGGGGGCCAACCCATCGCCGAGGCGCCCTTACTGGGGCGGGCTGCGGTTGGTGGCCACCACGGGATGCAGTTTGGCGGGCGGGCTGATGCGCGGGGGCATGGGGGGCATGATGAAGCTGGGCGGCATCGGCGGCCAGGCGGGGACGCGGGCCACGAGATCGCGCCAGGTCTGGCGTTCCTGCGGGCTCATTTGCGCCCAGCGTCCGGCATTTTTCAGGAACTCCACCCGGTCCGAGGTGCTGAGGCCGGCAAATTGCGTGAAGGCGCGGACGCATTGCAGTCGTTGTTGGGGGGTCAGTTTGCCAAACGCGGCCAACGTGTTTTCCATTTGCGCCCGTTCGGTGGCGGAGAGGGTTTTCAAGGTTCGCTGCTTCTCATCCGGGGTCAGCTCGAAGAACTGGTTGACTTGGGCGGCGATGTTTTGGGGTTCCACCCCGGTGGCGGGGTCGGTGGCGGTTTGATTGGTGGTGTCCACCACGGCGAAATAAGGGAGGGTGCCGTCATTGGCCAAAAATTCCTTTTGCAGTTCCGGGGACAGTTGGTCCCATTCGGCCAGCCGGCTCTGGACGAGCGGGGCCAGGTCTTCGGGCACCAGGGCCAGCCGGGGGGCGCGATCCGCCGGGGCCAGGTGGAGGAGGGGCAGCAACTGCCAGCGTAATTCCGTGGCCCGCAACCGCAATTCCCGCGCGTCCGGGTCCATGGCCAGATATTCCTGGATTTTGCCGCGCAAGGCCGTGCGGATTTCGGGCGGACGGTTGGTCAGGTAACTTTCCCGTTCGCGGGCGGACATGCTGAGCAGCCGCCGGAATAATCCCACGGGCGAAACCGGTTGGGGGGCGGGGGGCATGAGTTGGTCGGTGGAAGCCGGCGCCCGGGGCCGGGTTTGCGCGGGAACCGTACCCGGGACCGCCGGTCCGGCGGGGGGTTCCTGGGCCGGGGCCAACCCCGCCAGGCCAAGTCCGAGCCCGATCAAGCTTAACCGGAAACCGTTCATTGCAGTAGCGCCAGCAATTTCACGTCGGCAGACTGCGCCTGGCTCATGCGTTGGATGGCCTCGTAATTGTTCAACGCCTCGACGCCGGGCAGCGAGGACGATTCCGCCACTTGCGCCACGCTGTGGGCCATGGCCCAGCGCCGTTCATTGAGTTCATGGTGCTGCCAGGAGAGGGCGGCAAAGACGACCACCGCCGCCGTGGCCGCCAGGCGGGGCATCCAGCCGGCCTGAAACCAAGGCCAGCCCCGGGCACCCGCCCGGGCTTCCTCCCGGTCAACGGCCTGCAACACCCGGGCGGTGAAATTGGAGGGAACCACCGCCGCCGGCAGTTGCGCCAGGGCGTCATTCAGCCGGTTTTCCAGTTCCAACTCGGCGAGCGCTTCCGGCCGCCCGGCGGCCCGGGCGCGGTCAGCGTCGGTCAACCGGCCGCGCCATAGCGATTCGCGCAGTTGATCGGAGAGCGGCTTGTCTTTCATATCCAGCTAACAGATGAAAACCGGGCGGACGGGAAAGTTGCGGAAAATTTCGTCGGGGAAAAAGAGAAAGCCCGGACACAACTCCGGGCTTTTCACACACACGCACCTGAGAACCGGGTGCGTTAAACACAGTCACACCTTAACAGAATTCCCGGGGCCGGCCAGTCACCAGTACTGGGGACACGATGGAAAACTTCAAATTCCAAAATCCAAAGCTCAAACAACGAATTTCAGTCCCTGCGGGAGGAGAATACATCCGCCTATGTCTGCGGCAATCGGGACGCGCTGGCGACGGTGCGGGCGCCCACGCCGGCCGAGGAACAAAAACGGATTGAAAGCCGGCGGCGCGAGCAAATGAAACGCACGGTCCAGCGGTTGGCGGCCCGGGGCCGCAGTCTGCTGCTGCCCCAGGGGCATCGCGAAAAGAAGGGCTGGTGGCTGACGCGCCGCTGGGCGGAGTTGTGCGGCCAATTTGGCAAAGTGGCGGACCCGGCCGGCTTCGACGATGCTGACGGGCTGGTGGGCCGCTTGGAGGGCGCGCACCACGGGTTGTTTGTAACCGCCAGTGGCTTCCCAAACGACCTGCGCGGCGGGCTGGTCCCGCAACCGCGTCAGGAGTTGGGCATGGCCCTTGGCATCGTTGGTCAAGGTGTAAGGTTGGCCGGCCAGATCCAGTTGCAAAGCAGACTGGGCACCATCCAGGCCGACCTAGAGGAGGGACATTCAGAGTTCGCCCCATCCCAAGCTTGACGAACCGCCGTTCCGGCTCCATTGATTATTCATGCAACTGGACAAACTCACGCAGAAATCCCAGGAGGCGTTGCAAGCGGCGCAACGCATCGCGCGCGAGCATTCGCATCAGGAAATGGATGGCGAACATCTCGCGCTGGCGCTCATCGGCCAGGCCGACAGTCTCATCCCGGATTTGCTCGAACGCATCGGCGTGCCCGTGGCCCGGCTCCAACCGGATTTGGAGGCCGAACTGGCCCGCCGCCACAAAGTCCAGGGCGCGGGCGACCCCTACGCCGGTGCCGACTTGAAAAAGGCGCTCGAGGCCGCGCAATCCGAGGCCGCCAAACTCAAGGACGAATATGTCAGCACCGAACTCCTGCTGCTGGGCCTGATCGAGGCCGGCGGAACTTCGCTGAAAAAAATCTTCGCCAAGCACGGCTTGAAGCGCGACGCCGTGCTCAAAGCGCTCGTCGAATTGCGCGGCAATCAGCGCGTGACCGACCCGCAGCCCGAGGCTAAATTCCAGGCCCTGGACAAGTATGGGCGCGATCTCACCGCGCTGGCCCGCCAGGGGAAGATTGACCCCGTCATCGGCCGGGACGAGGAAATCCGCCGGGTCATGCAAGTGTTGACGAGACGCACGAAGAACAACCCCGTGCTGATCGGCGAACCGGGCGTGGGCAAAACGGCCATTGCCGAGGGCCTCGCCCGCCGGATCGTCAGCGGCGACGTGCCGGAATCGCTCAAGAACAAGCGGCTGGTGGCCATGGACCTCAGCGCCATGATCGCCGGGGCCAAGTATCGCGGCGAATTCGAGGAACGGCTCAAGGCGTTTTTGAAAGAGATCACCGCCAGCGAGGGCAAAATCATTCTGTTCATTGATGAACTGCACACCCTCGTCGGCGCCGGGGCGGCCGAGGGCGCCACCGATGCAGCGAACATCATGAAACCCCAACTCGCCCGCGGCGAACTGCGCTGCGTCGGGGCCACCACCCTGGATGAATACCGCAAGCACATCGAAAAAGACCCCGCCCTCGAACGGCGCTTCCAACCCGTGCTCGTGGCCGAACCCAGCGTCGAGGCCACCATCGCCATTCTGCGCGGGCTCAAGGAACGCTACGAAGTGCATCATGGCGTGCGCATTCAGGACACCGCGCTGGTGGCCGCCGCCACGTTGTCGAACCGTTATCTCACCGACCGCTTTTTGCCGGACAAGGCCATTGACCTGGTGGATGAGGCGGCCTCGCGCATCAAGATGGAGCTGGATTCCAAGCCCACCGAACTGGATCAGTTGGATCGGCAGAGCCTGCAATTGCAGATCGAGCGCACCTCGCTGGCCAAGGAGAAGGATGCCGCCAGCAAGGAACGGTTGAAACGCATCGAGGCGGACCTCGCGAACTTGAAGGAAAAATCCGCCGCCCTCACCGCGCAATGGCAGAATGAAAAAGCCGCCATCAACGCCGTCAGCATCGTGCAATCCCAGTTGGAGGCCGCCCGCACCGAACTCGATCAAGCCCGGCGCGCGGGCGACTTGACCAAGTCCGCCGAGATCCAATACGGCCGGATTCCCGACCTCGAAAAGAAACTGGCCGCCGTGGAAAAGCAGTCGGCGCAAAGCCCCGCGCGCAGCGCCCTGCTGCGCCAGGAGGTCACGGCCGAGGATATTGCGAACGTCGTGTCGGCGTGGACGCATATCCCCGTCACCCGGATGCTCGAGGGCGAGCGGCAGAAGCTCGTCAAAATGGAGGAACGCCTCGCGCAGCGCGTGGTGGGCCAGACCGCCGCCATCAAGGCCGTGTCCGACGCCGTCCGCCGCGCCCGCAGCGGGTTGCAGGATCCGAACCGGCCCATCGGCTCCTTTATTTTCCTCGGCCCCACCGGCGTGGGCAAAACCGAGACCGCCCGCGCCCTGGCGGAATTTCTATTCGACGATGACAACGCCCTGCTCCGCATTGACATGAGCGAGTATCAGGAAAAGCACACCGTCGCCCGGCTCATCGGCGCGCCGCCCGGCTACGTGGGCTACGAGGAGGGCGGCCAGCTCAGCGAAGCCGTCCGCCGCCGGCCCTACGCCGTCGTGCTGTTCGATGAAATCGAAAAAGCCCACCCCGACGTGTTCAATGTCCTGCTGCAAGTGCTGGATGACGGCCGCCTGACCGACGGCCAGGGGCGCACCGTGGATTTCAAGAACACCATCATCATCATGACCAGCAACCTCGGTTCCCCCATCATCCAGGAATATTTCCTGGATTCCCAAAAAACCAACAGCGCCCGCCAGACCATGGAGGACAAGGTGATGGCCGAATTGAAACGGCATTTCCGGCCGGAATTCCTGAATCGCGTGGACGATGTCATCATCTTCCAGAGCCTGGACGAGGACGAACTCACGAAGATCGTGGATTTCCAACTCCACCGCCTGAACGCCCGGCTGGCGCAGCAGCAACTCACCTTGGAAGTGGATTCCGCCGCCAAAAAACTCCTCGCGCGGGAGGGCTACGACCCGCAATTCGGCGCCCGCCCCATCAAGCGGGCGATCCAGGAACAGTTGCTCAACCCGCTCTCCCTGCGCCTGCTGGAAGGCGACTTCAAACCCGGCGACCACATCCACGTCGGCGTGAAAGGCGAGGAACTGCGTTTTGAGAAGCAGAAGTGAGGCCACTGCTCTCGCACCCCATGTCAATCGTTCCAAAGCCTCCCGACTCATGGAGCCGGTGTGTCTTTCGTCTTATACTATATATTACAATCGTTTTAATTCTTTTTTCCTATTTGCTGGCTGGCTGGTGGCCGTATATCAAGGCGTATAACCGGCCGCAAATCCCCTGGCTGCTGGCGTGTGATTTTTTTGATTTATGCATTGGCCTGCTTCTGATTTCAGCGTCCGGTTGCGTTTTGATAAAGAAGCCGGTTTACGGCTTGCTTGGCATCGTTTTTGGATTGCTATTGATTATCATGGCCCTCCTGCTTTTCGGTCTTCGCGACGTTAAACTGAGATGAAAATGCCCGCCCGTCCGCTGGTGAAAAAGCGAGCTTGGCGGAGGCTGTTTCCATCTCCGCGTGGCAAAATAGTTTAATGGTGGCCGATGTCATAATCATAATGTACCAAGTTGCGTAACAGTGGAAATACACCGACTCTGACAATGATGTCAAAATTGTGAAATGGGAAAAATTTCAAACCGCCAACATTTCAATGCTCTCCGGCTTCGCCCAAGGCGACTTCGACAATCGAATCGTGAATCCAATAACCCTCCCGCCTGAGTTTTTGAAATGAAGAGGTGATTTCGGGCAATAAACTTTTCTTTTTGGCTTCGACCAATATGCGCGATGTCCCAATGGGTTGAAGACCGTAAATATCCCGGGCGACTTTGCGAGCTTTGCGCTCGTCAATCAGCACAATCGTCGCCTTTTCTTCGAGCGCCAAACCGATGACCGCCGCCTCACCAACGTCGAGCAACGATTCAAGCAGTTCGTCGCGTTTTTCAGGTCACACGCCACCTTGCCACACCGCCCCGGCATATTCCACTCTCAGCTTGCGCACCATCTCCAGGCCCCAGCCAACCGCCGAATCATATTACAATACCATTAACTGACCCGAATGACCCTTAGTTAAGACCCAATAAATTCGAGTTTCCTTGAAAAATGGTGGCATTATAAAAGCTCCGACTCGTCGAACACCTTCTGAATCCCCAGCAAAGTGAAAGTCTTGCGCGCCATGCAACCGAATTCGCGAGCAAAGGCGTGAAACGAGACGGTGTTTTATGATAATTTGCAAGCGACTTTAAATGAAGGCTTTACGCCTTATCTAAGGGCCATTCTGAACTGACTCGTTAATGGCGGAGAAGGCTGGGATGAGGGCGGACATATTCATTCCCGTGATTTTATATCATAAATTTTCACAATTGATTCCACCGGTGGCAAAAAAAACGGCTGGTAATCACCGTTGGTTCCCTTCGTAAACAAACGTAGTTCCACCCGAACCCGATAATTGCCTGGTTCTTGTAGGTGAAAGCTTTTGGGTATATCCGCAGCCCATCCATCCTCGTTACCGTAATGAGCAAAGTCTATAATTCTCAAATGACCGTATCCCGCCGCAATTGAGTTTGACCATGAGCCGTCCAATAGAGTTTGGTCCGGCTTTAATGGTTGGCCGAAACGACGACCGTAAAATGTCTTCGACAGTTCATTTCCAGCCATGTCAAAAACACGAATTAAGTAGGCTTGTGTCGATAACGGCCGATAAGCAACTAAATTGGTGCGCCCTAGTACGTTGATTTGGCACATGCCGCCGATTACTCGGAACTCGCAGTGCGGCACTTGCAAATCACCCGGCCCGGTTGGCGATATGGCGGTATTTTGTGCGTAAGCATGAGCACCCGAAAACACCAATACATAAGCAAGGAGAAGCGCAGCTAAAATCAGTAACGCAATTAAGTCACGCCGACTTTTTTGGTAAAAATTCATATTTTATAAATTTTGATTTGGGACTACCCCTGTCCACAACGGAAAAACATCACTATCTTGGTAATCGCCTGTGGACAGGTTGCCTGGAGTCACAGTCCATGAAGCATTATTAGTCTGTGCCTGAAATCCCCACGTCCAGGAAACAGTTCCAAGTGTGACCGGAATGCTTCCGGGGCTTTGAGGAATGAACTGGAAAAAATCCATAAAATTGTCGTTCACGCTGGTTTCGGGCGGAATAAGGGGTTGTGAAGGATGGTCAAATTGTTGAACAGTAATTCCGCTGGAAAGGCTGGGGGGCGGTGGAAGAAAGTTTTGAAAATGGTCGTTAGGGTCGAGCCAATATTGACCGCCGGAGTTAATAAGAGGGACACCGTTCGCCTCTCGATAAGCGATAACAATTTGCGTAAAACCGTATGCTCCAAATGTTAATTCAGTGTAGGAAGCCAAATGACGAGAATATCCACCATGCTGTGCCCCTAGGTGTACAGCGCTTGTATATGGCAGCGTAAACGGCGGAACCTGCACACCGTCCGGCGTGAGAAAAAGACATGGCGTGCCACTTATCTGGCTGTAGTCCCCCGAGTCTATTGCAAAGTCGCAGTCATTATTCGCGATCTTCTTTGGCCTATTCATATCAAACATACCGGAAAGGGGTCAGTTCGGAAAGGGGTCAGTTCGTGATAATGTCATATTTCTTTTCGCTGACGAGGCAGGCGGTGATTGACCTAGCCCTGCGAGCCGTCTTGGCGCACGCTTCCGCCAAGCGCGGCCAGAAACGCCTCCCGGTCCGCGTCATCGCGGAAAATCGCCTCGCGGCGGTCGCCGCGATTCAGCACAGGCTACCTCGCCCCGGCATATTCCACCCTCAGTTTGCGCACCATTCCCAGACCCTATCCCACCCACAATCATATGTCAATATCAAGAACCGACCCCTTTAGGCTTTACGCCTTATCTAAGGGTCATTCAGGACTGACCCTTTACGGTTCTTAGGGGAGGGAGTGGCAGTGAGGTCACTCCCTTACCCGACAGTTCAATTCTGGTAGTGCCATGCGAATAGTTGGCCACAAGCCTGCTAATGGTTGCCGTCTGTTATTTGTCACTTGGAAACAAGTGAACCTTGGTCGTGACGCAGGGCAAATCCACGCGGTCCAAAATGCCACTGGAATAATTTGTTCCAAATCTGCGCTTATATACAACCGGACAAACGGTCAGCGTATAATCGCCATTGTTTGTAATCAAATATAAGTCATTCAAGTTTAATAAATTTAGACGATATGGAGGGGCATTGCTTGCAAAACTCACCCCTCCGCCCAAAAAATCACCCGTTAAGAACTGCCGATACGCGTTGGTCGTAATGGTTTCCGGGTAGTTTTCCTCCAAGGAGTTTACGTCCGAGCGCCAGGTAGCTACACTGGCGTCTAAATCATAAGGCTTTCCGGAAACATATATGTATCCAAACAGATTTGTTCCCACGCCTGGTCTCGGCTGGACAATGCTTCCATGAACATCCAACAGCTCAAATCTGGCAAACTTATTATCAGGGGTCTGGCAATACCCGCCCCAGGAGTTGGTTTTAACGCTTCCAAGTTCAACGCATAAAATCGTATCAAAAGCTTTTTGCTGTGGAAGCCACCGGTTGGTGTCAGCATTCAACTGCACCCGCCAACCGTTGGGGTCCTCTTTCCAAACTCCGCGCCAAAACGGATCTGTGTTTGTATTCCAAATGTGTTCCCCGTTTGGTCCATTGAGGTAATAACCCGGAACGTCGGATAGGTAATGAGGATCGGTTTCAACCGGTTTGCCGGGCGTCGCCAGGCAGGCGGGGCAAATATTTAATTCCGCCAATGCAAGAACGAGTAGGATTTGCTTTGCGTACATAAAATCATCAAGGAGTCAGTTCTTGATATTTGCATATTATCACTTCGGGCGGTGTCCTTCGCCGCTTTTTCGGTGCCGATACAGCAGGTGGTTCATGGCCCGGGATCCCCATCTGCCGGCGGCCGGCAATCCACCGGGCCGTCAGCGTGCGCTCCTGCCGCGACCGCGCCACGAGGGCCACTATATCCCGTTCGCCCTTGGCCCGTTGGGCCGGGTTTCCCGCTTCTTTGAAGATCGGCTCCCGCCGGTCCCCCCGATTCATCACCTGATAGATGGCTCCGGGATATTCCACACGCAGCTTGCGCACCATGTTCACAAACTATCACCCAGCCTAAAATATGTCAATATCACGCACTGACCCGAATGACCCCTTTCTGACCCCTTTCAGCATCGCAGTCGCTACTGGAAAGGACGCCCCCGTAATTATCGAGACCTTAACTAAGGGCCATTCAGTTACGACCCCTTTATGAGCTTGAGTGAACGGCGATAACGTCTATATCGCAATCGACGGGAGGAAACCAAATAAGCTCCTCTCCTTTAGGCAACTTAAAATCTGGTTTGAAAGCGCACATTTCAAAGCGCATATGATACTTACCGTTGCTGGGAAAATTAAAATATTGATCTAAAATAAATGGCAGGATTATCTTGCCTTCAAAACCTCGTGTGAGTAAATATCGGCCAGGCCTGTGACCTGTGTCAATAATCGTTCCATCAGCATTCGGTAAAAGTTTGTAAAGTTTTGGCATTGCGCTGTTCAGTGCTTCTCCTTTGGCCGTCAATTGGACACGTTTCCCCGATTCATCTGTTATTTCCAACCGGTAACATGGATCAGGTGTTGGCAAATCTAAAATCAGATCATTGGATGAAACGTTTCCGGAATTGGTGCCCGTGAACGATAATAATGGAAAACATCTAATGGGAACGAATTCATTCTTATTTGAAAAGTATTCAAATGATCTCTCAGAATAGTAACCGATTGACAACCCGGCTCTTACCCCGTTCGTTTCCATACCCCAATACGTTTTTACATGGTCCGGTCGGGGTGCTTGCACCTCAAACTCGAAATCATTTCCGGACTTGACACAATTGGAGCAAATAATAATAATAAATGCCGCAAAGGGGCAAAAGTTTCTAATATTCAACCTGTATTTATGATTATAGCTCATAAGGTGTTATTATTTAAAAAAACGCTCAACCACGTCGGAAAAGTATCATCTGGGTAAAACGTAGGACCAATTAGGCCTTGGCCTGACAGTGTCCAAAAACCCATTTGATTGAAATTAGCTTCTGCATTAATACTCCATTCCGCGCGTTGTAAAGTAATCGGAATGCTTCCCGCTGTGTTTGGCTGATGGCGCGCAAGACTTTCACTTTGCTGGGGATTCAGAAGGTGTTCGGCGAGTCGGAGCTTTTATAATACCACCATTTTTCAAGGAAACTCGAATTTATTGGGCCTTAACGAAGGGCCATTCAGAGCTGACGCCTGTATGACCAGCCAGCGTTTAAGGTGATGCATCAAGAAGAATGTTTGCGCGTACGCTCGGTAAATCAATGCGGTCTACATAGTTTCTGTCGGCCTCAAATTTATAAATCACGGGAAAAATCGTAAGTAAATAATATCCCCGCTCTTTTATATTGAATACTTCATTAAGATAAATTTCTTTAAATTCACTTGGTTCATCTTTTACAAGTATAAAGTAATTATATTTGACACCGTGACCTCGGAAGGGTCCGTCATCATGATTTTGAGGCAAATCGGAAACTGCAATTCTTTGCGCCAATCGTTCATTCATTCTATTTCTAATCGGAGGGACTAATCTTTCTTCAGAATCCCGCAGCTCCATTCTCTGAAACTTACCGCTTGGAGGATTGACATAGTCAAGACCACTAATTGCGTTTGTGGATAAAATACAAATAATAATTACTTTTGCGGGTGATTCTGGAACCCAGTTCAAACCAGTGCGATAGCCATTTGTTTCTTCACTCCAGACCGATGACTTTGGATTTGCCCAAGAGTGGAATCCTTGATAGGAATTTGTCTGCCCGTAACTTACCGTAATATTCATAACGAACGAACACAATATACAAATTATGACTTGAAATAGGGAGTTTAAGCAAATTCGAATAAGTTTCATAATTGCAGATGTTAAATTATTGCTATCGCGGAATGGTTTGAGCCCAATAAGGAAATTGATCTGAGTCGACCGGGCCGGTTGGACCCGAAACCGAACTGCCAGAACCAAGAATCCACAGGCCTTGTAGCTCATTGGCAATTCCATAGGCGCTCCAATTAACAATGCCCAAAGTTACAGCGATACTATTATCCCCATCGGGAACAAATTGGAGATAGTCGGTGTATGCCCATTGCGTTACGGAAGAACTAACCGAACAAGTATCCCATGGAGCATCAATAAGTGCAATAGAAGTTCCATGGCCGGGCCAAGTATTGGAAATGTGAATCGCCCCAACATATGGGTATGGGTCGCAACCGTCGAGCTCATTATAGCCAGATGTTGTTAAACGCGCGGCCGAAAAGGGGTCAGTTAATGGTAATGTCATATTTTATGTTTTCTTGGCTTGGCGCTGCAGCAGCCATGTCAGATAACCGCGGCTGCCCATCGCCAGGCGTTGCGCAATCCAGGCCAGCG
>Ga0302265_1001290_pt1 | contig 15052 bp, 9 predicted proteins | sample III_Bog_E1_1_FD_194556 | JGI IMG/M metagenome (GOLD analysis project Ga0302265, IMG submission 194556) | Peat permafrost microbial communities from Stordalen Mire near Abisko, Sweden - III_Bog_E1_1 | ecosystem: Environmental > Terrestrial > Soil > Wetlands > Peat | place: Sweden: Abisko...
GTTTTTTGGTGGTGAAATAGGAGCCCGCCGCCGCCGCAAACATCAGCATTTCCCGCAGAAACACCGGCTGGTTCACAAACACCGCGCCGAGGATGACGACGAGGAAAAATAAATTTGGCAGCCCGGCAATTTTCCAGGTTCCGGGCACGGTCGCATTTCCACGGCCGGTCTTTGCGGCCTGGGAAAAATTAATTTTGTCGAGGACATAAAAAATCGCCAGTAGCAGGCCGGTGCTGGTGGCCCACATCGGCCAGCATTTTTGTGCGGCCCACCAGAAGGGGACGCCCTGCAGAAAACCGAGAAACAGCGGCGGATCGCCGATTGGCGTCAGGCAGCCGCCGACATTGGCGACGAGAAAAATGAAGAAGACGAGGTGGTGCGCCGCGACCCGGCTTTGGTTCATTTGCAGCCACGGTCGGATCAGTAACATCGCCGCGCCGGTGGTGCCGAGAAAATTCGCGGCCACCGCGCCGGTGAATAGAAAAGCCACGTTCGCCCGCGGCGTCGCGCCACCGGGCAGTTGGATTTGGATGCCGCCGGCGACGACGAACAGCGAGCCGCCAATGGCCATGAAACTGAGGTATTCGCGCGCGGCGCGGCCCAGGCTGGCGGCATCATGCAGGACAAAAAAGTAGCTCCCCGCCGTGATGGTGCCCAGGCCGAGCGCGATTTTGGCATAATGCTGCGACCACCAGCGCGGCGTAAGCGTCGGTCCGAGGGCCATCGCTCCCAGCAGCAGCGCAAAGGGTAGAATCAAAATTGGAGGAGGAGCAGCCATCCACAAAATCTTCGCGAACGCATCCGGATGGGTCAACTGAAACCGGAAATTGAATTGAACATTCCCGCTGGATTGGATCACAATGACCGCGAATGATGCCGCTGAAAAATTGTCCGCCCGAGGCGAAACAAATCTGGCTTCGATGGTTCACGGTGGTGGTGCTGTTGATCGTGGCTGCGGCCCGGCTACGGCTGCTGGATTTTCCGCTGGAACGCGATGAGGGGGAATATGCCTATGCCGGCCAGTTGATCCTGCAGGGTATTCCGCCATACTCGCTCGCCTACAACATGAAGTTTCCTGGGACGTATCTGGCCTATGCCGTCATCATGGCGCTGTTTGGTGAAACCCCGTCGGGAATCCATTTTGGGCTGCTGCTGATGACGACCGCGACCGCGCTGATGCTTTGGTGGGTCGGCAAAAAGATGCTGGATGAAACTACCGGCCTCGTGGCGGCGTCCAGTTACGCCTTGCTCGCCGCCGGTACTTCCATGCTGGGGCAGGCCGGCCACGCGACCCAATTTTGCGCCTTTTTTGTGACAGCCGGTCTGTGTGGCATGTGGCACGTTCGGCAAAAAGAAAGCTGGCCGGCGCTAGTCGCCAGCGGCGTTTTTTTTGGCACGGCGGTCCTGATGAAGCAGCACGCCGCCATCATTGCCGCGTGGGCTGGTTTATCCTTTACCTTTGGAAAATGTTTTCTGGCAGAGGACGCGCTGGTCCGCCGCGCCGGTTCCGTGGCGGTTTATGGATTGTCCATGCTCGCGCCCTTGGGCTTGTGCTGCCTGTGGCTTTGGCACACGGGCACGTTCGGCGCCTTCAAATTTTGGACTTTTGACTATGCGCTGGCCTATGCCTCAATTGAGACGCCGACCGGTGGCGCGGGGTTGTTCCTGCGTAATTTTAGCTGGGTCATCGTCAGCGGTATTCTGCTATGGCTGCTGGCGGCGGTTGGGCTTGTATTGATCTGGTGGGACAAACGCATGGAAAATTCACGCGGCTGGCTGCTCGGATTTTGCGTGTCATCGGCACTGGCGGTTGCTTTGGATTTATATTTTCGGCCCCATTACTTTTTGATCGCCGTTCCTGCATTGGCCTTGCTCGCGGGTGTGGCCGTCAGTGGCGTCTGCCAATGCCAAGTCGGAAAATGGTTCATGCCCGGAATCTATTTGCTGATCGTTGCCAACACCGTCCTGACGTGCGCGGGCCCTTGGTTTTTCATGTCAAAATTTACTCTCGCCCGGGAATTGTATGGCTTTGACCCGTTGCCGGAAGCGGAAGTCGTCGCGAAGTTCATCCGGGAAAACTCCCCGCCCACCGCCCGCGTGGCGGTGTTGGGCTCGGAGCCGGAGATCTATTTTCTGTCGCACCGCCACTCCGCGACCGGCTACATCTATATTTTTGCGCTGGGTGAGGCGCAGTCGTTTGCCGTTAAAATGCGAAACGAAATGATCGCTGAAATCGAATCGTACCGGCCTGAATTTGTGGTTCTTTCCGATAGCGAACGCTGGCAAACCCCGGCGACCAACCCGGCCGCGAGTCTTTATGTCTGGTGGAACAACTATCAAACTAACTACGTTCGCGTCGGCGTGGCGGACCTGATAGCTGATCATGAAACTACTTACGCTTTTAGCACGAAGGCCATCGCTTGTCTCGGCAAAATCCACCGCTGCGACCTGGAAATCTTTAAACGCACCCCCAGCCCGCTGCCCAAACCAACGAAGTTGGTGGAATTACCAGAACCAAGAACCGACATCAAATGACCGGCTCCATCCAGGCGGCTTGGAACTGGCGGAGGGCACGCAGCGTTTCTGCCATCGCGCCCGGATCGTGGGGGGAGTTCCTATGCTTCATTTGGTCAACCAACCATCCAATACTTCAATCAAAGCATTTCATGATCAGATGCGTATATGGTATTCGGAGCAGATCGTGTCTTAACCGGGGTTCCACCTTGGAAAAGCGCGTCGAAGCCAGCCGCAGATATTCTTCCCGGTTGCGGACAAATTTCCCGCGGTCATGCGCAAGCATCCAACGTGCAATGCGTGATTGTTTGGGCACATAGCAGCCATCGTAAGTGACGAGGCGCCCGCCGGGGCGCAGCACGCGGCGGGCAAGTTCAAATAATTTGCCAGCTTGCGCATCATCCAGATGGTGAACCACCCCTATGGCCATTACCAAGTCGAATGTGCCTTGTTCGCCTTCAATCGTTGTCAGTCCCACGTCACCGCAATAGAAGCGTCCCCGGGATCCAAAACGCTGCTTGGCCGCGAGAATATATTCCGCACTAATGTCGAATCCCGTGTAGTTAACCTTTGGGAGCCGCTCCAAAACGTCCGCTGGCCCGCAACCAATGTCCAGAATCTTTTCCCCCGGAGCCGGTTGGGCATGCTCCGCCAGATAAGTTCGCTGTGATGACTCCATGCCGACCATCCGTTGGAAAAGCTGGTAACCCGCCGGAAGGCTCAAGACGGTTGAAAGTCTTTCAAAAAAGTTCGACATCGCGCCGGATGATTAAGTTTTGAATTCAGCATCACAAGCGCAGTCTCGCATAATGTGCTGAAGCATCAGGGTGCTGTTCCAACCGGCGCATTCGTGCCGACGGCATACGCCTGATAGAGATGAAGGTGACAGTCTTCGAACTGTGGCATCTTATCCGTGTTTAAGCAGGCAACAAACCGGACATTTAATCCGTAATGCTCGCGATAAAATATCACGAGTGGTTCGAGCCATTCCGATCTCATCAGGAAAAAGACATCCTCCCGATCCAACAGCGAAAGGGAATATGGGCGGAGATGATGTTGTTCCAAAACCTCATTGAAAAGCGGCGAATGGGTGATCCAGCCGTAAGGAACCAGAAAAAATGGCGGCTTCTCCGCGGTAGGATAGAAGAAAAGGCACTCTTCTAATATAGAATCCAATGGCATCGCTATCAGGATCGGGGTCTTATGATCCGGCAGGAGCGCCCGAACTGGACCGAGGATTTTGTGGCTGACACGTTTCAATTCTCGATTATTTTGGTTTGCTGACCACAGATTGTAGGCCAGGCTGGACAGGCATGACAGATAAAGTCCAACCCATAATGCCCCCAGCCCAAGGGACGCCCAACGCAAAGCTCTGTCTCGCCCGCGTGGAGCAGGGAAAGCAGTGGCCCGACCGGGGCATGGTGCCGTAAATGGCCGACTATAAAAGCCGGTGGCCCAGTAAAGATAAATGGCATTGAGGAATAGCGGGAGGTTATAGGCAATACGCTCGGGCAGACGGGCTGTATTCAGGAGATAAAGACAAAGCACCACAAAGACGCCATAAGAAATAAGCAACGTGACCAGACAACGCCAGCGGAAAGCTCCTGCGACGAGCAACAACCATACACCATTTAGCATGGCTAGTATCATCAGGAATCGTGCATCGTCCTGAAAAACGGCTGGTAGAAACAGAGCACTTGCCGGAAAATTATGGGGAGATGTCGGCTCGGTTTGCGCCAACATCTTCAATTTGTCCAGGAAAAGGCGCAACTTGGACACACCGGCATACACCTCGGGTTCGGAAAAATAAAACTTGGAAAACATCCAGCCGTCATTTTCGCTCCAGCCAACGGCGGGAGCGGCTTGAGGGATGTATTTCTCCAGTGGTGTGACATGTATTTCACCTCGCATCCTATTATACTCTGAAAACTCAGCCCACGCCGGATCGTGTTGGTAAATCCTGCGATTGATACCGTGTAATACAAAAAAAATGCCCGCGAAAGCCAAAACCATTCCCAAAAGCCGCCACCAATTATTCAAGCCCGACCGTTCCAATAAGAATGGACAGGCGATTACTGCCAGTAGCAGTGCAACTGGCTCCCGAATCAGGCACATTAGAGCTGCAAAAACGAATCCGGCGATCACTTTAGCCCAGTGCGCTTGATGACCAGGCTGGAGTCCATCCACCAGCAGCAATAAACCGGCGGTTCCAGCCAGGAAGGCGGTGGTGGTAAACTGGAGGTGCAGCAGGATGTGTATTTCCACAATCAGGAAAAATCCTGCGTAGAGCAACGCGGACCACCAGCCGCCCCGGCGAGACACGACCAGGAAAGCAATGGCGGTGAATGCGGCATAATGCACGGCCAGGAGATAGTACAGATACCAGTTGCACCCGGCCCAAGTCTCATAAAGAAACTGGAGTACCCAACCAATTAAAACATTGGTGAAAACCAGATGCCCGTCGGGATGGCCGGTATAAAAACCTGACGATATCATTTGCATCGTCAGGTCGTCATTGGTGTCATAAACCGGCGTGGCAAAGGTCAGGATGCCGCCCATTAAAATGAGGTTGGCCACGGCTGCCCAAAGGAGCGCCTGAACACCATCTCGCCTGGCTACCAAGAGTCGCAAACACCTGGCGGGCCAGGCCTGGCTGGGAATTGTTTGGGATAGAAATCGGTGCATCCGGCTCACTTGACGAATTCCCGGATGGCGCGAATGATTCTATCTTGATCGTCTTGAGCAAGACTGTTGAAAAAGGGCAGTCGGACCAGCCGTTCGCTTTTTTCTTCGCTAACGGGGCAGCTTCCCTTCCGTCCGCCCATGCTCTGGCCGACGGGTGACAGGTGGAGCGGCACATAATGAAACACGCTGAGAATGCCGTGCGACTTGAGAAATGAAATCAGCCCCTGACGTTTTTCCAAGGACGGCATGACCAGATAATACATGTGGTAGGATTGCTCGCAGTAAGCTGGCACCACGGGGCAGCCGATCCCGAGTTCCTGCGCCCATTCACGGAGGTGGCGGTCATAGTATTTCCAAATGTGCTGTCGCTTGGCCTGAATGGTTGGCCAGACTTCCAGTTGGGCGTAGAGAAAAGCCGCCAGCACATCGCTCATTACATAACTCGAACCGATGTCCACCCAGGAGTATTTGTCCACTTGGCCGCGAAAGAACCGGCTGCGATTCGTCCCCTTTTCCCGAATGATTTCAGCCCGTTCAATCAGGCGCGCGTCGTTGATGAGCAGCGCGCCGCCTTCGCCGCAGGTGATGTTCTTGGTTTCATGAAAGCTCTGGGCCGCTAGGCCGCCGAAAGTGCCCAGCCAGCGGCCCCGGAATTTGCCGAACAATCCATGGGCATTGTCTTCCACCACGGCCAAACCGTGCCGCGCGGCAATTTCACCGATCACATCCATCTCGCAACCAACCCCGGCATAATGAACCGGTACAATCACCTTGGTCCGCGAAGTAATGAGTCCTTCCAGTTTTTGTTCATCCAGATTAAGCGTGTCAGGTCGGATATCGGCAAAAATTATTTTCGCCCCGCGCAGCGCAAAGGCATTCGCCGTGGACACGAAGGTAAACGAGGGGATAATCACTTCATCGCCGGGCTGGAGGTCGAGCAACAAGGCGCTCATTTCGAGCGCATGCGTGCAAGAGGTGGTGACCATCGCCTTGGGCACGTCCAGCACACTTTCCAAAAGCGCGTGACATCTTTTCGAATAGGTCTGATCGCCGGCAATCTGACCGATGGTCATCGTCCGGAAGATATGTTCCAGTTCCCGGCCTTGGAGCGAGGATTGGTTGAAAGGAATATTGTAACTTTGATCCATTTAGTAATTATTTATAATGTCAATGAACGCTAATCCAAAAGCGGATACCATTTGTGATACCAAAGCTGCAAGTCGAGGCTGAGAAAACCGCATTGCTGGTATAGTCGCTGTGCCGCCCGGTTTTTTCCCTGGGTGACGACTGTCACCCGCTGTGTGTCTTGACTCCGATACCAATCAATCGCCGTTCTAACCAGGCTTTTGCCAATCCCCTTCCCACGGGCTTCCCGGCTGACTCCAACAAGGCTAATCTGTCCCTCCCGGCGGGTGCTGTCTAGATGGCATGAAATATATCCCCAAGGCTGATTATCTGCCGAGGTGGCCACCCATACCGACTGAGCACGTCCTTGAATTTCTAAAGTGATCCAGGTCGAATAAAGTTCCTCCGCACGGTGGCGTGGAAAATGTCCATCACTAAAAAAGCGCGTGTCGCTATACCCCGTCCGGGCCATTGCCTGCAAAACTGGCAGGTCGTGGCGTTGAACTGGCCGGACGCAAATGCCGGCGGGCGGAGCGGCGAGATTCGGGGCGGACAAATTCATCATCTCGCGCTCGAAAGTGACACGGATGTCTACCAGTCGAAAACCATGGTGCTCGGCGGTCTCGATGGTCGACTGGTCGTCGGCCCGAGACAGAAAATATAGGCCACGAACATTGTTTTTTCGACACCAAGAATCAATTTGCATCGTCGATTCCCGCTTCAAGGTGTCGCCGTTGACACGCGCAATGCGGCAGCCGAAAAAATCTGTGTCCCATGGCAGCAGTTCGCAGGGAACCGTGTTGGGCGATTTCATGTCAACTCCTTGCACCGGCGTTAATTTGATCACGGACGGTATAAGTTGGACGCTCCATCATCCGGAAGTGCATTCGGGCCAGATATTCTCCGATGATGCCCAAAGCCAGAAGTTGCGCGCCTGAAAAAATGGCAATGATGGAGGCCAGAAATGGAAAACCTTGCACGGTGCTGCCGTATAGCAAATACCGGCTAACAACATACACCAGAACAATTCCACCAAAGCCCGTGCATAAAAAACCCATCAGATTGGCCAGTTGCAACGGGAGAATGGAAAAACCAGTCATCATATTCATCGCGTGCCGAAACAGCATGCGGAATGTGTAATTGGAGACGCCCGTCTGCCGGGCGTCATGCCGGACGGGAATGGCGACAAACCGGGTGGTGGCCCACGTCAACACCACATCAATGGAAACAAATGGACTGTGATAATTCGCAAACGCCTCGCGCATCTGCGTGCGAAATGCGCGGAACGCGGACACATGCCGCGCCGTTTCCGCCCCCATGGATTTCTGCAACGCCAGTTTGGTCAATACGGAAGCGATGTTTCTCAATCCGCTGTGCCGTTCCATTTCGGGATAAGCATAGACTACCTCGAAACCATCATCGAGTTGGGCCAGCAACTTGTGGATTTCTTCGGGCGGATGCTGTAGGTCGTCGTCCATTGTGACGAGGGTGTCAAACCGCGCCGCCCGGATGCCGCAGAGGAGCGCATTGTGCTGGCCGTAATTTCGCATCAGGTTGATCCCTCGGATCCACGGGAAAAGGAGCGACTGTTCCTGGATGACTTTCCAGCTTTGATCCCGGCTGCCATCATTGACCAGCACCACTTCAAATTGCTGGCACAGCGCGGGCAGCACCCCCTCCAAACGCTTGATCAACACGGGCAAAATCAATTCGCTGTTGTAAACCGGCACCACGACTGAGATATGTTGAGATGTTTTTAATCCGGCATCCATCGCGATCTCAATGCCCAAAATTGAAGGTGTTGTCACGTTAAAAATTTTGAACAGGAACTCAATGGGATGCCTTTCGATGCCGTTCTCATTTGGAGGTACAGCTTTTTGAGGCGCTTGTTTGACGGTTCACGTGTTGAAAGGCGAGCGAATGAAACCGCATGTGGAAGTCCGCGGCACGACTACTTCATCCAACTCGATGGCAAGTTCCTACGGCTAACCAATAAGGAACCCAAGGCCCGGTTCAAGGAAATCAAGCGACTGCAGTTAGCAATTTGAAATATGAGATTGCTTTTTATATCACCGGCGGGCAATGATTCCTTGAAAGTCAGAGTTGATTGTTCATAGCACATAGTTTTTGAGCCCTTTGGTAGGTCATTTCTGGATTAAAAATCTACAACAAAAAAATGGCAGGCGCTTGGCTGCCCCAGATCAATTTCAATTCAAGAAAGAAAGTCGATGCATGTCCGATCATCAGGCAAATCTGAAAAATACATCCCTGCCGCGACCGCCCAAACCAGGGGTGGAAATGTGGGTCACGCTGGCTGGTACCTCGTTTGCGGCGCTTCTGCTGGTGTTGACGGCGATGCACGCAGGACCACTGTGGCGCGATGAGGTCAACACCCTCAATCTCGCACAGATGTCCTCATTCCAGGAGATCTGGCAGAATTTGCCGTTCGAGTCGTTTCCTCCTCTCTGGCCGTTGCTGTTGCGCGGATGGAGTGTTCTGGTTTTGGCGAACAGTGATGCGGGCGTTCGCATCTTGGGGTTGCTGGTAGGGTTGCTCTTCCTCGCTTCGCTTTGGTTCTGCTCCCGCTGGATGGGGAGTCGCGCGCCAATCTTGAGCGTCGCGTTGCTGGGCAGTCTGCCGGCGTTCATTTTTATCATCGGGGCAAGCCGGGCTTATGGGCTGGCGAGTTGTCTGTTGGTGCTCAGTTTTGGAACGCTCTGGCGGGTGGTGGAGTTGCCTTCGCGGTCGCGGGTTTTTTGGGCGACTCTCACCTGCCTTCTATTCGCCCAATGCGTTTATTACGACGCGGTTTTCCTGTGCGCGATGCTGGTCGGTGCAGCCAGCGTGGTGATTCAACGACGGCAGTGGAAGACGTTGGTGACACTGACGGGAATTGGGGTCGTGGCCGGCATGAGCATGTTGATATATCTGCCGATTATCCACCGCGGCTCGGTTTACGTGTCCATGAACCAGGAACCCTTCTCTAACTATTCCGATCTGTGGCATACCCTTGGTGATGCTTTGGCGCCCCGAAGCAGCGCTCATCCTCCGATCTCGGACAGTCCTGAGATCTGGCTCTGGGATATGCTGCTGTTGGGCGGATTGGTTGTGGCGCTCGCGATGCAGCGGAAATTGGATCGGGAAAAGCACCAGCCAGAGACTACCGCAGCGAATGTTGTCCGGGTTCGCTGCGATCTGACACTGTTCTGCGCGGTGAGCATGCTTTTGGGAATCGTTGGTTTTATGGCGTTTCTGATGAAGTTGAATTATCCCACGCAGACGTGGTATTACGTAGAAATGCTCTGTTTGTGCGCCATTGCGCTGGACGGACTGTTGGGCGCGAGCTGGCCCGCACTCCGCCCGTGGGGACTGCTCCGCATCGGCTTTATGCTGGTGGTGATACCTTGGTATGCGCGGTCGGCGTGGGAGGAAGCACATACCCGGCGGAGCAATGTTGACCTCATTGCCGTCGTTCTCAACCAGCGTGTCGCTGCGGGAGACCTGATCGTGGTGCAAACGGCTTGGGAGGGCATCACCTTCAACCGGTATTATCACGGCCACGCCCATTGGGTGACCGTGCCGCCGATTGATTCACACAAAGTGCATCGCAATGATCTGGTCGTTGAAAAGATGAACCAACTGGATGCGATGGATCCGGTGTTGCTTGAGATTACTAACACCTTGCATAGCGGGAATAGTGTCTGGATCGTGGGAAACATGGCGGTCGAGCATCCACGTCAGCAACCATCCCCACCCGTCTCGCAGAATTGGCGGCTGATGCCGCATATGAATTACTGGAGTGCTCAAGTCATGCTGCTTTTGGGTGAGCATGCCTTGCAGGAACGGGTTCTGGCGATCCCTATGAATGGACCGGTGAGCCATCTGGAGAAGCTGCCTGTGGTACAGTTCTCTGGTTATAAAACTGATGCTGACTAACTTAGATATCCCGTCGCTTTGTGACTCCGGCCGGGGCCAAACGACTCGGTTGGCTGGCTGAATGTGCCCGGATCACCTTGGTCTTGGGGCCTCAAACTTGGTATGCACTTGCCAGTAAATCCACCAACTCAGCTCAGCTTGGTGATTCTGCCACGAACCCGCTGGAACTGCGGGAGTGCATTGGATTGACCGGCGTGGCCGGCTGGATTACTCCGACAAGGGCAAATTCAGGGCATCCCATACTCAAGGAATTCCTAAAATAACACTGAGCCGCTTGACGAAATCGCTTTCCGCTGCGACTTTTTCCCCGCTTGGCGCAAAATGAACCCTCGTCAGCGGCGCCCAAATGGTTAGCTGACATCCTGCAAGCTCCCGCCGTGCAATCCCTCGCGCGGCGCGTGGAGCTTGGCGGAGCGCTGGCATTTTCCGGCGTCGCCGTTTCCTCACAACCGTTTTTCGTCGTGCTGTTGCAAAAACTTTTGCCACACCGCCCGGTGGTAATCGTTACGGAAAATCTGAAGACGCAGGAAAGTTTTCAGCAAGATTTGGAAACTTGGCTGGGCGCAGCGCCGCTTTTCTATCCGGCCTGGGAAACCCTGCCGCACGAGGGAAAGCTTCCGCACGCGGACGTCATCAGCGATCGTTTGCAAACGCTCATCGAGCTCGCCGACCATTCAAAATCAAAAATTGTAAATTCAAAACTGGTTGTCACCAGCGTCACCGCGCTGCTGCAAAAGACCTTTCCGCCCGGAGAAATCTGTGAACGCACGCGCTCCCTGGCCCGTGGTGAAAGAATCGCTCCCCTGGACCTGATTGAATTTCTTGAAGCGCAGGGTTACGAACCGGAGGCGCAGGTTTCGCAAAAAGGCGAAATCGCCTTGCGCGGCGGCATCGTGGATATTTTTCCACCGACAAGTCCGTGGCCCGTCCGGCTGGAATTTTTCGGCGACGAACTGGAGTCGCTCCGTTACTTCGACCCAATCACGCAGATTTCGCGCGCGGAAATTGCCAGCGTCACACTGCCGCCCGCCGGCGAACTGGGGATTCTTAAAAACAGCCGCCAGAAGTCAGCCGCCAGAAGTCAGAATGAAGCCTTATTGGCCACGCTGCTCGATTATTTGCTGCGGGAAACGATTTTCGTTTTGTGCGCCCCTGAATCACTAGCCATCCACGCTGACACATACGCGCAACAAGTTCCGGTGGGGGATTTATTTTTCATTTCGTGGCCGGATTTCCTCGTTGAATTAAACCGGCACGGCTTTACCTCGATTGAGTTGAACGAAGAGTTCTTCGAAACGGACGCGGCAAATCCGCAATCCGCAATCCGCAATCTGCAATTTGAAAACCTCGACGCGTTTCGTCCACTGGCCGAGCGGGTGCCGGAGCCGCAGATCGCCGAGGCGCAGCGCCGCGATTTATTCCAGCAGCTCCACCGCTGGCTGCGGCAGGATTACGCCGTCCACGTTTTCTGCAATAATGCCGGCGAACGCCAGCGCTTCGAGGAAATATGTCGGGAACACGGTCTTGCGGCGGAAGCAAAGCTGGTTGTTCAAATCGGCTCGCTCGCGCGGGGTTTCATCTGCGATGCGGCCAAACTCGTCGTCGTTACCGATGCGGAGATTTTCGGGCGTTATAAAATCCAACGCCCGCGTCGCCAGAAATCCGCGCACGCGCTGGCGGCGCGTTCCGCGCTGGACATTGATTTCACTGATCTGGAGGAAGGCGATTTGGTCGTGCATTTACAGCATGGCATCGGGCGTTATCTCGGATTAAAACTAATGCCGGCTGGCCACCGCCGCCATCCCGCCACCAGCCACTCGCAGCTTTCGACTGACATCGAGTGCCTGCTCATCGAATACGCGCCCGCAAATTCCGGCGAGGAGCCGCCCAAACTCTATGTCCCCGTAAGCGAGGCCCATCTTGTCAGCAAATATGTTGGTGCGGGCAAGGCCAATCCACCGCTCCACACGTTGGGCGGCAAGCGCTGGCACAAGGCCAAGGAGCAGACCGAAAAGGCCGTGCGCGATATCGCGGCCGAAATGCTCCGCATCCAAGCCGTGCGTGAAACTCAGGTCGGGCATGCCTGCAAACCAGACACGCCATGGCAGCGTGAGTTTGAAAGCGCCTTCATCTATGAGGAAACGCGCGATCAATTCACTGCCATCGCCGACACGAAAGCGGATCAAGAACGGCCCAAGCCGATGGATCGTTTGATCTGCGGCGACGTGGGCTTCGGCAAAACGGAAGTGGCCATCCGCGCCGCATTCAAATGCGTGATGGATGGAAAACAGGTTGCGATTCTGGTGCCGACGACGGTGCTCGCGCAGCAGCATTTCAACAATTTCCGCGAGCGCATGGCAGACTACCCGATCCGCGTGGAACTGCTCTCCCGGTTCCGCACCAAAGGTGAAGTGACACGTGTCATTAAAGACCTTGCGACTGGCGCGGTGGACATCGTCATCGGCACGCATCGCATCGTGCAGGACGACATCGCGTTCAAAGATCTAGGCCTCGTCGTGATTGATGAGGAGCAACGCTTCGGAGTGTTGCACAAGGAAAAGTTCAAGCGGCTGCGTACGATGGTGGATGTGCTGACGTTGAGCGCCACGCCGATTCCGCGCACGCTTTACCTTGCGCTTACCGGCGCGCGCGATATGAGCACGATTCAGACGCCGCCGCACGACCGGTTGCCGGTTGAGACCATTGCCGCGCCTTACGACGAGCGCACTATCCGCGATGCCATTCAGCGCGAACTTCAGCGCGGCGGGCAGGTTTTTTTCTTGCACAACCGCGTGACGACTATTGACACGATGCTGACGAAATTGAAATCGCTCGTCCCGTCCGCGCGCATCGTCATCGGCCACGGCCAGATGCACGCAGATGATTTGGAAGAGGTAATGACCAAGTTTGTGAACGGCGAGGCCGACGTGTTGCTATCCACTACCATCATTGAGAGCGGCCTCGACATTCCGAACGCGAACACCATCATCATTGACCGCGCCGACCGCTTCGGCTTGAGCGAGCTTTACCAATTGCGCGGACGTGTCGGGCGCTACAAACATCAGGCTTACGCGTATCTATTGCTGCCACGCCACGCGCATCTGCTCACCGATGTCCGCAAGCGCATCAGCGCCATGAAGCAATACGCCTCGCTTGGCAGCGGTTTCAAGATCGCGATGCGTGATTTGGAGATTCGCGGCGCTGGCAATCTGCTCGGCGCGGAGCAAAGTGGCCATATCACTGCCGTCGGGTTTGAACTTTACTGCCAGTTGCTCAAGCAAAGCGTCAGCGCGCTCAAAGGCGAGAAGGTGAAACCACGCGTCGAGGTCCGGGTGGTGCTGGATTTTTTGGAGCGGCGCGAGGGGGGAAATGCCTCGCATCCGGCCCTTCAAGCCGCGCTGCCGGAAAGTTACGTCACCGAGCCACAGCATCGCATCGAGATTTATCGCAAGCTCGCACAGGCCACGGATAAGGCCGCGCTCGACGCCTTGGAGCAGGAATTGCGCGACCGGTTTGGACCGCTGCCGCCGCCGGTGAAATCTTTGCTGGCCATTGGCGAACTAAAAATTCTCGCCAGCGAAAAAAGTGTGACGGCTATCGAGGTGGAAGAAGATAAATTGAAAATCACGCGGCACGGCGACTTCCTTCAATTTGGCGGCAAATTTCCGCGGCTCACCCAAAAAAAGGCGCCGGCCCGGCTCAAGGAAATCAAACGTCTGCTGCTGGCGATTTAGGTGCGAACCGGTTTGCCGCCAGCAGCGCCGCGACTTTACCGGCGATGATGGTTTCGCAGCGGGCGGCCTCCTCCTTGCGCAGGCTTAGATATTCGTTGGCGATGCCTTGGAGGTCGTCCACGTTGTAGAGATAGACGTTGTCCAGCGCGTTGACGGCGGGATCTATGTCGCGCGGCACGGCGAGGTCAATCAGCAGCAGCGGCCGGTTCCGGCGGCGGCGCATCAGCGGCTCCAGCGTGGCGCGGTCGAGAAGATGATGCCGCGCGGCGGTGCTGCTCACCGCGATGTCAATCTGCACAAACTCGTCCGGCCATTGTGCGAATGGCACGGCGCGGCCGCCGAGTTCCGCCGCCAGTGCGGTGGCGCGTTCGGGCGAACGGTTGGTTACCACTACCCCGCGTGCGCCCCGTGAGAGCAGGGCGCGGGCGGTCTTTTCGCTGGTTTCGCCGGCTCCAATGACGAGGACTTCGTGTTCGGCGAGCGAGGTAAAAATTTTTTCGGCCAGCTCCACGGCGGCGGACATCACGGATACGCTGCCGCGCTGGATGTTTGTCTCGGTGCGGAGGTGCTTGGCCACGTTGAAGGCGCGCTGGAACGCCTTGTTTAGCCGTGCACCGGTGAATTGGTGCGTGAAGGCAAGTTCGTAGGCATCCTTGAGCTGGCCGAAAATTTCCGTCTCGCCGATGACCATGGAGTCGAGGCCGGCGGCGACTTTGAAGAGGTGGTGCAAACTGTGCGGCTCGGCCAGGGTGTAAAGCTCGTCGTCCAACGCGCCGTCGAAAGCGTGCTGGGCGACGAGGAATTTTTTCAATTCCACAAATGCGGCGTCCGGTGCGAGCGTGGTGGCCGCGTATATTTCCACCCGGTTGCACGTCGAGAGTATCGCAGCCTCGGCGGCGATGCCGGTATCGCGCAAGGTCTGGAGCGCGGCGGGGATTTTATCGCTGGCAAAGGCGAAGCGCTCGCGCAATGCCACGGGCGCGGAACGGTGGCTCAAGCCGATGATGACTACGGAATTCAAGATTGAAGGTTGAAGGTTGAAGGCAAAGCGCCCGGCA
>Ga0302265_1001294_pt1 | contig 15022 bp, 7 predicted proteins | sample III_Bog_E1_1_FD_194556 | JGI IMG/M metagenome (GOLD analysis project Ga0302265, IMG submission 194556) | Peat permafrost microbial communities from Stordalen Mire near Abisko, Sweden - III_Bog_E1_1 | ecosystem: Environmental > Terrestrial > Soil > Wetlands > Peat | place: Sweden: Abisko...
CTGGCAGGGTGCTTGCCGATTTAGCAATGCACCATGACGGCAACCGGCCTGCGAGCGTCCAGCAGCGGATGCGCCGTCATCATTCAGGCGTAACTGCGCCCGGAGTTTCGTTACTATTGCGATAATCCAAGTTTCGGCTGGCCGTCAAGCAAGAGGAGCGCTGGAAGGCATTGCAAACCGGCGATATGTTCGGGGCCATCAACTACGGCACGGAAGTCTATCGCAACGAACTTGCAAAGCGTTTGCATCAGATTGGTTATTCCATCCGGCGCACCGGGTCGGCATTTGAAATTGAGGGTGTTGATCCCAAACTGATTGAACGGTTTTCCAAACGCTCCCAACAACGTGACATGGCCGTGAAGCGACAGGAAGATAAACTTGGCCGCAAACTTTCCAAAAAGGAAATCGCGCATGTCGTCCACCAATCGCGGCCAAAAAAGCTCAAAGGCGTTTCCGATGAAGAGGTGCGTGACCAGCAACTCGGCGAGATCGGCTTTTTTGAAAAGCGCGCACTTCGCCAAGTGGTCGCCGCCGCCGATGGTAAGCCAAAACCTTTTGCCCAATACGTCAGGGCGGATGATGCCCTCACGCACGGCCTCGCACATGTCTTTGAACGTCGGTCGGTCGCGCCGCAGCACAAGATTTTGGAAGCGGCTCTCATCAAGGGTTGCGGTCAATTAAACTTGGGACGTCTCAAAGATCAACTGGCCGCTGACGACAAGTTGGTGCGCGTTGGTTCGGAGTTTTCCACTCGGGAAATTCTGTCCAAAGAGCTTTACCTGATTCGCGCCGTCAATGCCGGGGTCGAGGCGGTCGCGCCGTTCGTCCACCATTACGAACCATCCGCCCATCTCGGCCCCGATCAGCGCAAGGCATTGGCGCACGTTCTCACCAGTCCTGATCGTTTCACCGGCTTTCGCGGCCTCGCTGGTTCCGGCAAAAGCACAGCCTTGTTGGAACTCGCGGGCATTGTTCGCCGTGAAGGATTTAAGCCGGTCTTCTGTGCGCCCACGGCCTCCGCTGCTGACACGCTGCGCAAGGAGTCCTTGCGGACGGCCACCATGACACTGCAAAAGTTGCTGACCGATCCCAATGCCTGCGCAGAGCTTACCAAGAGCTCGGTTATCGTTCTGGATGAAGCCGGAGCGGTGGGCTTGGATGATATGGTAAAATTGTTCGAGGTGGCTCTCCGCAATGATTGTCGCGTCGTCCTCTCCGGCGACACCGGCCAGCATTCTTCCGTTTCGCGCGGCGATGCGCTCCGCATCATCGAGCAGTATTCATCCTACCGTTTCAGCGAGTTGACGACCATCCGCCGGCAGAAGCCCGCTGCGTTCCGGCAGGTGGTGGAACTTGCCGCCGCCAAGCAAACCGACAAGGCATTTGCCAAGCTCGTCGAGCTTGGCGCGGTCAGCGAAATTGCAAATGATGACGGCCAGCTTTACCAACGCGCCGCCGATGCGTATGTGTCCGCCACGAAACAAGGCAAATCCGCGCTGCTCGTCTCGCCGACGTGGGCGGAGATCGAAGCCGTGACAGAAAAGGTGCGCGAGTCACTCAAGGCTGACGGTGTAATCAGTCAAGATGAGAGCACGCATTGCGTGTTTGATTCACTTTCATGGACGGAAGCCCAAAAGAAAAGCGTCCGCGAATTTGAACCCGGCCAGCGGCTGCGTTTCGTTCGGCATAACAGAAAATTTGAGCGCGGTGAAACGGTGGAAGTGGTCGCCCAGCCGGGGGCTGGACACAATACGCTTCGCGTCCGGCGGGCGGACGGTTCCGAAACTTTCCTCAAATTGGGTGCAGGCTCTGCCTGCTTTGACGTGGGCGAGGCTCGCGAATTAAAAATTGCCGCTGGCGACTGGCTGTTGTTGCAAGCCAACCAAGGCAAAGAATTTATCAACGGCGAACGGGTTCAAGTGAAACGCCTTGTCGGCGGGGCCATTGAATTGGCTGATGGGCGGGTGCTGCCGGCTGGTTACAACACTTTCACACACGGCTACGCGGTCACGTCGCATTCGTCTCAAGGCAAAACCGTGGATGAGGTGCTGCTGGTCGCGTCCTCAAAATCCTTCCCCGCCGTCAACCGTGAACAGTTTTACGTTTCGATCTCGCGTGGCTGCGAGCGCGTCCACGTTTTCACCGATGATTCGGACTTGCTTGCCCGCCGTGTCACCGATTCGCACGAACGCAAGGCCGCCATTGAATTGCAGGCGTTGCGCGATGATCTGGCCAAGCTCGGCTTTAACCGCAAAGAGCAGGAAAAAACCTCGCCGCCGCCGCCAACCGCTGCGCGTCAACATCGTCCGGCGCGACATTTCCGAGTCACCCGGCTGTCGCCGGTTCAAAAGCTCGCCCAAATACTCGAGGCCGTGCGCCGCTGGGTGCTTGCGCACGGCCACCATGAACAAACGGAAACGGTCGCCCATGAGCAGGCCGCTAAAACTGAAGCAACCGAGGCCATGAAACCGGCTGAAGAAATTTCACCTGCGGTAAAAAAAACGCCACGGGTGCGCCCCAACATCAAACTAAACGCGCCGCCGCCCCGCCGCTCGCGCGGCATCGGTATCTAACCATCAACTCCAAAACATCATGTCCACGTTCCTACAAGATAAATGTTACGAAACCGCCAACACCTATGCGGCCTGCATTGAGTTCCGCTTCGACGAGAATCATCGCCGCGCGTTTAACGCCAGCCAGTTGATTGAATTCTCGCTTGATCCCAACCCCGATGCCGACGCCGACAAGAATGAGCCGCCGCAAAAAATAACGCTCGTGTTTTCCACCGCCGATGTTGTCGTTCTTGGCTGGCGGCTCGGCCTGATCGCCGACTATCTGCGAGGGAACACACTTACCGCCGTTTGTATTCTGCCCAAACGCTATGCCGACCTTGAACGTAACGCGATTTATGTTTCGTCCATCGTCATTACGCCTATTGCAAAAAACAATGGCTGAAATCTGCTCTGGATATGATTAAATCGTGGGTATCAGTTTATATTCCCGAACGGGAATATAAACTTCATATTTTGTCTTTCAAATACTTTTTGTTCCCGTTCGGGAATAATTCGCTTGATTTGACCAATTATAGTTGCAATATTACCGCACGGTAACATTTCGTTTAAACTATGAAATACAATCCTGAAATAATTGGCGAATTGGTCAGTAGCACCCGCAAAAGCATGGGTGTGACCCAAAAGAATTTGGCCATGACCTCCGGCACCGGCTTGCGCTTCATCATTGATCTGGAGAAGGGGAAGCCCACTTGCCAGCTTGGCAAAGTGCTTACTGTTCTGCATACGTTGGGCATCAAAATCGAAATGATTCCGCCCGCCGGCAGCGGCAAGAAAGGAACTTAAAATATGCCACGGACATTAGACGTTTATTTGCGGCGGCACTTGGTGGGTCAGCTCATTCAGGATGAGAATGGACAGTTGGCATATCATTATGCCGAAAGTTGGTTGAACCATGCCGGCGCGATTCCGCTGTCCCATTCGTTGCCGCTCAAAAAAGGGCGGTTTAACCGCAACGAGTGCCGGGGATTTTTTGCCGGTGTCCTGCCGGATGAAAGCAAACGGGAGATTATCGCGAAAAATCTCGGAATCAGCGCCAGAAACGATTTTGCCATGCTGGAGCAAATCGGCGGCGAATGTGCCGGAGCCGTGACATTTATACCGGCAGGGGAAAAACTGCCGGAACGCAATTATAGCTATCGCCCATTGACCGGCAAAAAACTGGCGGAGATTCTCAGGTTGTTGCCGCGCCGTCCGCTGATGGCAGGAGAGGACGGCATCCGGCTTTCGTTGGCTGGTGCGCAGGACAAAATTGCCGTGCATGTCGCCGGCGATCAAATTTCCATTCCGCTTGGCGGAGCACCCAGCACGCATATTCTAAAACCGGCCATTGAGCGTTTTGAAGGGATCGTGTTTAACGAAGCGTTTTGCATGAAACTGGCCCATGCGCTTGGTCTGCACACGGCCAAAGCCGAAGTGGGCAAGGTGGAGGATATTGATTATCTCCTCATTCAGCGTTACGACCGGATCGCGTTGCGGGATGCTCCAGACGGTCCCGAATACTTGGAACGGGAACATCAGGAGGATTTTTGCCAGGCACTCGGCATCAGTCCTGACAATAAATACCAGAACGAAGGCGGGCCTTCGCTCAAACAGTGTTTTGCGTTGCTGCGAGAATTGTCCAGTGCCCCGGTGATTGACCTTCAACGATTATTGGATGCCGTCATTTTCAATTTTCTGATTGGAAACCATGATGCTCACGGTAAGAATTTTTCATTGCGTTACGGTCGGGAGACACGATTCGCGCCGCTTTACGATGTTCTCAGCACTGCCTATTACCCGGAGCTTGCCAAAAAAATGGCGATGAAGATCGGCGGTGAATATGCCTCCGACAAGGTGTTGCCGAAACACTTTGATCAACTGGCCGAGGAAGCGGGGTTAGCCAAGCCGATGGTAAAACGGCGGGTGCAGGAACTGGCGGAAACAGTCCTAGCAAAAACGCCAGACTTGATGACCGAGCACCCCACCACCGAGGCTGTTGCTGCGCTGATTCAAAGCCGCTGCGCGAAAGCAGTGGGGAAATTCAAAGCATAAAATAATTTACTTAACCAGTCTTGACCTAACTTTATAGTGAGACCGATTTGCTTTTGCTATTCACCAAACAATGATCACCAAACGAGTCACGGTTTGGCGGACACCTCGTGGATCAAACCAGGCAAGGCGATAGCGGCTCCAGCCGCTTGCGCCAACTCCAACAACTGACCGATAGTGGCATCCTCGGCGATTTTTATCGCCTTGGGCTGCCCTTGCCCGGCCAAGTGGACCTGTATTTCAATTTCTTTCATAATGTTGAGGCGAGAAAACGGTTCTCATCCCACATCATTACGCTCTGACTTCAGAAGTATTTGGAAAGTTTTCCAAATAATTATTTGTGTGGAGCATAAAAATGGGAAGAATTGGTTTAGGCATGGACGAAGCTCTGCGATAAAATCTCAATCACAATGATGTTGGAGTGGGTGGTTTTACTGTATTGAACCGAAGTTGTTTTGTTCTATATTGGTCAGCAGTTCATGAATGACATCACCTTGGCGTTGAAATCCATCGGGGATAATGAACGGAAAGCCACGGAGGAATTATTTCCGCTGGTCTATGAGGAGTTGCGCCGAATGGCGGCGGCCCGAATGGCGAATGAAGCGTCCGGCCACACGCTTCAGCCGACGGCGCTGGTGCATGAAGCGTGGCTGCAATTGGTGGGAAACGACGGGTATTCGTGGAGAAACCGCTCACATTTTTTTGGAGCGGCGGCCAAGGCCATGCGCCAGATTTTGATCATCAACGCTCGGCGCAAATCGAGCCTGAAGCGAGGCGGAAATCGTGAGCGCGTTGAAATCGAAGATTTGGAAATCACTGCGGCGACCCCGGACGAGCAAGTCTTGCTGATTGACGAAGCTTTGCAATGGCTTGAAAAGGAAGACCCCGAGACGGCACGGATGGTGTTGCTAAAATTTTTCGGCGGTTTGACCAACGAAGAAGTCGCCGAAAGCATGAACGTGAGCCTGCGGACGGTCAATCGCCAGTGGCTTTATGCCAAAATGAAATTGTTTCGCTGGATTCGCGAGCAGCAGACATGAACGCCGAATCCAAATTTGAGGCGGCGGTTTGTTATGTGGCGGCCAATGTGCGCGACCCGCAACTGCGTGCGCAGTTTTTGGATCAGGCCTGCGCGGGCGACCCGGAGTTGCGCGCGACCGTGGAGGATATGCTGCGGCATCACGGGGAGGCGGAGAATTTTTTTGCAAACGGTGGAACGGCGGTGAATTCGCCGGAAGTGGACGCGCAGGCGGCGGCGATGATTAAGGAATCGAACGGGAATATTCTTCTGGAAGATTTTACGGACGAGCGTATCGGCCAGCTCGTTGGCCGTTACAAGTTATTGCAGAAAATCGGCGAGGGTGGCTGCGGCGCAGTTTATCTCGCGGAACAGGCTGAACCAGTGCGGCGGCAGGTCGCGCTCAAGGTCATCAAGCTGGGCATGGACACCAAAAATGTGATCCTGCGGTTTGAAGCGGAACGGCAGGCGCTGGCGATGATGGATCATCCGAACATTGCGCGGGTGTTGGACGCGGGCGCGACGGAAATGGGCCGGCCGTTTTTTGTGATGGAGTTCGTGCGCGGTCCGCGCATCACCAAATTTTGCGACGAAAACCATTTCGACACGCAGCAGCGGTTGGAGTTGTTCATCCAAGTGTGCCGTGCCATTCAACACGCGCATCAAAAAGGCGTCATTCATCGGGACATCAAGCCCTCGAACATACTGGTCACGCTGCACGACGGAGCCCCGGTGCCGAAGGTGATTGATTTTGGCATCGCCAAAGCCACGGAAGGAAAACTGACTGACAGCACGATGGTCACCGCGCTGGAACAGCTTGTCGGCACGCCGGCCTACATGAGCCCCGAACAGGCGGAAGCCGGCGGGTTGGACATTGACACGCGCAGCGATATTTATTCACTGGGTATTTTGCTTTACGAACTGCTCACCGGTCGCACGCCTTTTGACACGACGGTGTTGCTGCAATCCGGCTTGGAACAAATGCGCCGGACGCTGCGGGAAAAAGAACCGCTGATACCTTCCACGATGATCACTTACCTGCGGCCCACGGAGCTGCGGCTCGCGGCCAGCCGGCGGCAAGCCGAACCGTTGAAATTAATTTCGCAAATCAAGGGCGATCTCGACTGGATCGTGATGAAGGCGATTGAGAAAGAGCGCAACCGCCGTTATGAAACCGCCAACGGACTGGCGATGGAACTCCAACGTTTTTTGGATAATGAACCGGTCATCGCCCGGCCGCCGAACCGGTTTTACCGGCTCCAAAAATTAGTAAAGCGGAACAAGATTGTTTTTGCCGCTGGCACCGTGGTGGCGCTGGCCTTGCTGCTGGGCTTGGGTTTTTCGACCTGGTTTTTTTTCCGCGAACGGGAAGCGCGCCAGCGCGAGACGCAACTGCGCGCGCAGGCGGAAGACCGCGTCAAGGTCACGCAGGCCGTGATGCTCATCAACCAGGGAAAATTTGAGGATGCGGACGAGATCTTAAATGAGACGGCAATAAATCCAGCGAATCCAACGCTGGATCACGTGCTGGCCTTGCGGTCACTGGGTGAATGGATGGCCATGCGCGGACACTGGCAACTGGCGGCGCAGCGTTTCGCGGGTTTGCTGAAAGTCAACCGAGTGGATTCCTTGAATCAAATAGCATTCGATTACCAGGCCAGCGCCGTGTCTTGGATCGAAGCAGGAGATTTAGATCAATACCGGCAACTGCGCGGATTAATTTTGACCAACTTTTCGGCAGTGACGAGCAATAGTTCGAGCAGCAGTTTTTTTATCAGTTGTATTGCGTTGCCGATGGATAAATCTGAAATGAAGGATTTGAATCCCTATGCTGAATTGGTGAAAACGCAGTTGCTCTCCCTGCCAAAAAGCAAGCAGAGCGAATGGACCTTCATGCCACTGAGCTTGTGGAGTTATCGCTGCGGAGATTACGACGCGGCGATCCGGTGGTGCCAGCGCGCCCTGGCACAAGGCAACAATTTTCCGGCATGTGAAGCCTCTGTGCGCGCAATTCTGGCAATGTCTTATGCCCATGCCGGTCAAAACGACCGCGCCTGCGACGAATTGGGGCATGCTCGCCAACTCGTTGAGGGCAAGTTCAAAGGGCCACTGGATCATGGCCGTTCCGGAGCGGGATTTTGGTTTGACTGGATTTATGCCCGTCACCTTCTAAAAGAGGCGGATGCTTCCGTCAATTGGGACGCCTCGCCATCGGCAGCGGAATAAACTTTTTGGCGGATTGGATTGCGCTCTGGTTTGAGGTTGCTCCCTTCGGACTTTCCGCTGATTTAACAATACAATAATTTTTTTGGCACGTTTTGCCGGGCGTTTGCACATGAGTATGTATAAAGCCCATGATGTTTCAGCCGAAACAACCCATTCGACGGCCATTGCCGTCGGAACTTCTTGCGTCTGCATGGTCTTTCGAAGCCAAAACCCTCATCCGTTAAACATGAACAAACCTATGATCAACAAAACAATTTCTACTATCGGCCTGATTTTGACGGCTAGTGCCATGAGCCTGCTCGCCCAAAACGGCACATGGAACACTGACGCGTCGGGAAATTGGAGTGACACGAGTAAATGGCTAAGCGGTGTAGTTGCCGATGGCACTGGCAACACGGCGGATTTCAGCACCATCAACATCGCTGCCGACCGCACGGTGACCTTGGACGCGGCGCACACATTAAGCACGTTAAAATTTGGCGACGCCGGCGTGACCGACCACAATTGGACGCTGTCGGGCGCGAACACTTTGACTTTGGGAACGACACCAACGATCAATGTTGTCAACCAAACGGCGACCATCAGTTCGTTGATCGCGGGCACCGCGTTCACCAAACTGGGCGCGGGCACGTTGGTGCTCAATGGTTCGGTGGTTAACACTTTTACGGGGACAATTGCAGTCAAAGCCGGGACGCTGACGGAAGATTTCAGCAATCTGGGAACACCGGCGAATTTGGTGGCAAGCTCCGTAGTTTTGTCGTTGGCGGGCGGCACGCTGAATATCAACGGCGCGGCTTCCGGTGCCACGTCACAGGCATTTGCCAGCACGACTTTCAACACGGGCGGGAATGCCATCAACGTGGTTAACAATGGCACGTCGGCGACCTTGACCCTCGGCGCGATTACTTACTCCGGGGTTTGTCCCGTTCAATACTCGAGCACCGGCACTATTACAACAACCACTGCGGGCGGCGGACCGCTCGGATTGATGTGGGTGAATTATTCAACCTTTGGCACGAGCGATTGGGCCACGACGGATACAACGGGCGGCGCTGTGGGCACTTCACCTTACACGATTAAAGGCTTGAGTAGTGTTACGGGTGGCTACCAAACGACGCTTGGCAATAACTTTGATATGCAGACTAGCCTAACTATTAGTGGGAACAGTGGTTGCACCACGATTCGCTTCAACACGCCAGCTGCAAACAATGTTAATGTCAACGGAAAATGGTTTTATCCCAATGCGGTTTTGGTCACGCCTAACATGGGTGCGGTCAACTCTTCAATCAGTGGCGGCAGCTGGTTTGCTCAATATAACACTTCTGCGGCCACCGAGTGGGTCGTTCAGAATAACACGGCGGGTTACTTCTGCAACATAGGAGGACTTATCAATGATAAAAACGGCGGTGGTGCTTTGACGTATGTTCAATCGGGGCCTGGCACCGTGACGAATTCGACGGTGAACGCCTACACTGGACAGAGTTACTTGAACGGTGGTTGCACGATGGTGATGGATGCCAATGGTCTGGGCATCAAGACCACCGGCGCGCAAGTGAATTTGAACGGCGGCACGGTGGTGGGCAACGCCACCTTCACGATGGACAATGGCGGAGCCAACAAACGTGCGTTTGTGCTGGGCACCGCTGGCGGCGGATTGGCGGCCACCGCAGGCAACACGATGACGATTGACGGCATCGTCAGCAGCGCGACGGCGAGCGTCGGCGCATTGACCATCGGTATTCCCGCTTCCAGTGCGAATGGCAGCACGCAAGGTTTGTTGCCCGGTTCCGGCAGTGGCACGGCCAACACCACGTCTGTCATGGCTACCGGCACCGTGGCTTTGAGCGGCGCAAACACTTACAGCGGCGGAACGATTATTCAAAATGCGGTATTGAATTTTGCCAGTGGTTCACTGGGCACTGGCGGCGTGAGCATCTACGGCGGCACATTGCAATGGAACGCGAACACAACGGACATCTCGGCGCAGACCGTGACGATTGGCACTGCCGGAGCCACTTTCGATGTCAACGGCAATTCCGTGTCGCTCGCCAATTCCATCGGCAATGGCGGCAGCGGTGCGCTGACGGTTTACAGTTCGACGGGAGCTGGTTCGCTGACTTTGCTGGCGGGGAACAATTATTCCGGCGGCACAACCGTTACTAATGGCACTCTGGTGGTCAATAACGCCAGCGGTTCTGGCACCGGCTCCGGCGCGGTGACGTTGGCCAACAACGGAATGTTGGGTGGCACCGGCATCGTTGGCGGTGCGGTCACCATCAACAGCGGCGGCATCATTGCCCCCGGAACCACTGCCGCCGGCAACGGCACCATCGGGACGCTCGCGGTCGGCGCGCTGACCATGGGTTCGGGTTCGGTTTGCAACTTTGCATTTAACACCACGCCCGCCAATGACACCATCGTGGTCACCACCTCCGGCGGCCTGACCGTCAACGGCGGCGTGTTCAATCTCTATTCGGCCGGTGGCACCTCGGGCTGGACAACGCCGGGAGTCCACACTTATTACCTGATTTCCTATGCCGGTTCGATTGGCGGCACGGGACTGGACAGCACCTGGACCAATGACAGTCCGAGCAATCCCCATGTGGCGAATCCTCAATCCGGCTACTCCTATCATTTCGGCACCAACTTCGGCTACCTCACAGTGACCATCAGCCAGGCGGCCACGCTGGGCGCCTGGGGGGTGAATGCCAGCGGCAACTGGACGGTTGCCGGGAACTGGATTGGCGGCAATGTGCCGGGAGTCAACTCGGGCACCGCCGGCGACACGGCCACCTTTGCCGGGGTCACCACCATCGCCAACTATTTCGTCAACCTGAATGCCAATGAATCCGTGGGCGCGGTCACCTTTAACCAGGCTCCTTCTTTCAGCATCACCAATGCCGCCAACACCCTGACTTTGGACAACAAGGGCGTGGGTGCAGTCGTGACCGTGAGCGGCGGCACCTCGAATTCAATCCAGACGGCCGTGAGCTTGAATGACAATACCACGGTGACGGTGAACAGCGGCAAATCGCTGGCGATTTCAGGGATTATTTCTAACGCGCCCAGCGTCACCAAGACCTTGACCGTGAACGGCGCGGGCACGACCATTCTTTCCGGGGCGAACACCTACGGCCCCGCCGCCGGGACGGTGGGCACGACGCTGGGCGGCGGCGGCACCTTGCAGGTGGGCAACGCCGGCGCGCTCGGCGCGGGCGACGTGACCAACAACGGCAACGTCACGTTGCAGGCGGGCGCGTCCGTCAGCCTAGCCAATAACCTTGGCATCGCCCCGGCCGTGACGGTCACGGCCAATAACAATGGCAATAGTATGGCGCTGAACGGCGTCATCAGCGGCAGCGGCGCGTTGACGGCGATTGGCGGCGGCATCCTGACTTTGGGCGGCAACAATACGCTGACCGGCAACCTCACGGTCAATGCCGGCACGTTGAGCATTTCCGCCGCCGTCAATGTGGCGTCGAACATTGTTTTGAACGGAGGCGACCTGCTGGGCAGCGCTTCCTTCTACATGGCCAACAACCTCGGCATTGGGCCGACTAATGGGGCCACGCCCGGCACGGCGCTGATTGATGCGGCCTCCGGTCAGACCTTTGAACTGGATGGCATCATCGCCTCGGCCGGCAACACGGGGGCAAACAATCTGACGGTGAACAGCCTGACGGCCAATCCCGGCACGGTGGTGCTGGGCGGTAACAACACCTTCACCGGCACGACCGTCATCTACACCAACACGCTGCTGCTGGACAACCCGCTGGCGCTGCAAGACAGCACCTTGAACTATGACCGCGGCACACTGATTGTTACCAACAACACGACGGCGACCTTGGGCGGTTTGAGCGGCACGAACAACTTGGATAACTTCGTGCTGACGAATGCGGCCGGTGCGGCACTGGCGCTGACGGTGGGCAATAATAATACCACGGCGGCCTATGCGGGCGTGGTGTCGGGCAGCGGTTCGTTGACCAAGACGGGAACCGGAACGCAGACGATGGGCTCCGCCACCGGGGGCGGGGCAAGTTACACGGGCCAGACGCTCATCTATAACGGCACGCTGGTGCTGGATGGCAACGGCAGCGTGAGCATGAATGCTGGAGCCAACAATATCTGGCTGGACGCTTCGCTGGGGGTCACGGCTCTGAACTTGGTGGATTCGGCCGCCGTCACGACCAGCGGCGGGGTGTATCTCGCTTCCGGTGGCGGTTACCCGTCAACCAGCACGCTGACCGTGCAAAATAACGCCGTCTTAAATTCGGCAACCCTGAGCTTCGGCAATGGTTCCCGTGTGCCGGGTGGCTGCTCGGTCACGGTGACCAACTCTGGAATGCTCAATGTTTCCGGAACCTTTAACATCATGGCCACCATCGGCAGCACTCCGGGTAATCAATCTGTCAACCTGAATGGCGGAACCTTGGGAGCGGGCAACTTTGTCGCTACCGGTCTTGGCTCCGGCGCCCATGCCAACTCCCTCAATTTCAATGGTGGTATATTGCAGGCGAATGCGAGCGATTATGGCGCGTCCCCGCTTTTCCTGCCGGTCATCACAGACTTGACGGCGTATGTGAACGCTGGTGGTTTGCCTTTTAACGCCAACGGCCACAATGTAACCATTGGTCAATCTCTGGTTCATGGCAACGGCACGCCGGACGGCGGCCTGACCGTGTTTGGCGGCGGCCTGCTCACCCTCACGGCCTCCAATTCTTACTCTGGCATTACCACGGTCAGCAACGCCGTCTTGAGCGTCAACAACACGACCGGCAGCGGCACCGGCACCAACGTGGTCAATGTGCTGACCAACGGCTATTTGGGCGGCAGCGGAACCATCCGTGGCAATGTGGTGGTGGCCAGCTATGGCCACACGCTGCCCGGCGGAACCAATGGCAATCCCACCGGCGTGACCACCACCGTCAGCAACCTGACCTACAGCGCCGGCGGCGAGGCGGATTTCAACCTGTCCAGCAGCTATTACAGCGGTAATGATAAGCTAGTGGTAAACGGCGCGCTGGCCGGCAACGGCGTCAACATCGGCATCAGCCCGACCGACTTTGTGAACACGAATCTGGACACGACGGCGGATTATGTGTTGTTCCACGTCACCGGCTCCTACGTCAGTGGTTTCAATCCCACCCCGGTCTGGCTGGGGGCGACGCCGACCAACTCGGCGTATTACTCGGTGGTGTATAGCGGTGGCAATGTCGTGCTCCATTATTCACCGATTGAGCTTTTGTCGGCGACGGTCACGCCGAACCCGGTGACCCGCAGCCAGCAGGTGACCTTCACCGTGAACACGGTGGCGATTCCCGGGATAGACCCGGCGGTTGGCGTCTATGTGAACGCCGCCCCCATTGGCGGTTCGTCAACATTGTATCTGGTTTATGCCGGCGGCAACAGCTACACCAACAGCACCACGGTCACCACTGGTTTTGGAACGACCAACCTGAGCTACACCGTCACCGACCTCAGCTACGATAGCAACAGCGGCACCATTCCGCTGACCATCAATTCGTTCACGCAAGTGTGGGACGGCCTGGGGCAAGACAACCAGTGGGCCACCGGCACGAACTGGGTTTCCGATCTGCCGGCCGGCTACGGGGATAACGTGACTTTTGCTGGCACCACGCAGACGACGCCCGACATGGAAAGCAGTTACACCCTCGGCTCGGTGACCTTCACCAACGGTGCCGGCGCGTTTGACATCACCAACTCGGCGAACACGCTGACTCTGATCAGTGGCGGCGGCGTGACCAATCTTTCGGCCAATGGGCAGACCCTGGATGTGCCGGTCAGCGTGGCCGGGCAACCGACGTTCAATGCGGCGGCGGGCAATCTGACGCTCAATTACCCCGTGGCCGACGACGGCCATGGCGTGATTTTCGCCGGCACCAACACGACGACCTTGGCGGGCGTCAACACCTATACCGGCAACACCACCATCAGCGCCGGCACGTTGGCCATCACCGGCGCGGGTCAGTTGAACAGCGGCGCCTATGTCGGGAACATCACCAACAACGGTGCTTTGGTCTATGACAGCAGTGCGTCGCAAACCTTGTCGGGAGGAATTATTTCCGGCACCGGCTCGCTGATGCTGAGTGGCAGCGGCACACTGACCTTGGGCGCGGCCGCGGCCGCGACCACCACCACCTATACCGGCGCGACGGTGGTCAATGGCGGCATCCTCGGTTTGAATGCCGGCAATCATGTCAACAGCGGTATTTACCTGAGCAGCGGCCTGACCATCAACAATGGTGGCACGGTCATGGTTGATGTTGACAACAGTCTCGTCGGCTCCGCCAGCACGATTGGCAGTTGCCCGGTCACCATCTATGCGGGTGGCACCCTCACGGGTTTGAGCACTGCTAATGTCGGCAGTGGTCCTTCCACCCACATCCGTGGATTATTGACACTGGCTGGCGGCACACTGGCCATGGCTGGGACGGGAACCGGTGCCAATTCCCTGAAATATGGTAGTTGGGATTTAGATGTTGGCGTGGTCGTTAATGGCGGCACGAATACCTCTACCATCAGCGCCCCGAGCGTGATGCTCACACAGACCGGCGGAACAATCTTTAACGTAACCAATGGGTTGACTCCCAGCGGCATTGATTTGAATGTCACCGGCACGCTAATCCAAAGTTCTGCTGGCGGCGCGACCATTACGGCCTTGATCAAGACTGGCAATGGCACCATGGCTTTAAGTGGGGTTAACACTTACACCAGTGCCACCACCATCAGCAACGGCACCTTGCGGGTGGATGGTTCGCTGGCGGCCGGCAGCGCGGTGACGGTGGCGGGCGGCGCCCTCGGCGGTGTCGGCGCGATTAACGGGACGACGGCGGTGAATGCCGACGCCTATCTGGCGGCGGGCGACGGCGGCATTGGGTTGCTGACCTTCAACAACAACCTGACGTTGAATGCCAACTCCACCAACCGGTTCGTGGTAACTACGGCGGGCGGGGCGAGCAACCGCGTGGCGGTGACCGCCGGCACGTTGACGCCGAACGGCAGCGTTATTGAGATCAACACCGCCGGCGCTGCGAATCTGGGAGCCGGCACGAACGTGCTGTTCAACTATAGCGGCAGCACCCTGGCCAATGCGTTTAACCTGATCCCGGTGTTTGACACGGCGCAGACCGGGCCGGCGACCAATGCGTATGTTTAT
>Ga0302265_1001296_pt1 | contig 15014 bp, 13 predicted proteins | sample III_Bog_E1_1_FD_194556 | JGI IMG/M metagenome (GOLD analysis project Ga0302265, IMG submission 194556) | Peat permafrost microbial communities from Stordalen Mire near Abisko, Sweden - III_Bog_E1_1 | ecosystem: Environmental > Terrestrial > Soil > Wetlands > Peat | place: Sweden: Abisko...
CTTACCTCTCTCTCCTCATTCCTCTCTCCTCACTCCTTCCTCTCTTCCAATTCTTCAATGGCTTCCTGAATCGGAATGATAGGTATAACTTTCGATAAAATTGTAATTATTATCAGGGTTAATATCATTGGTCCGACAGTTATTAATATTTCATCTAATGTAGGCGTATAGTGCTTAAAAATAGTAGGAACATCCTGAATTGGAATATATGGATGTTCCTGAGAGGGAACAACAATAATATATCGTTTAAACCAGGCTCCAACCAATACAAATATGGATATAACCATAATTGGCAACGGTTTTCTCAATTGTTTAAATAAGAGTAAAATGATGGGTAAAATAAGTCCCAGTATTTGAGTACCCCAGAATAACAAGGCATGGGCACCTGTAAATAATTCATTCAAATGAATGGCATCAAATTTCTTCATTTTATAACCGGGAACCATGAATTCGTTCAAATTGAAATACAAATAAACCAACGATACAAGCACCAGAAGTTTGCCCATATTATCAAAATGCATATCGGTAATATAATCCTTCAATTTATAATTTTTTTGATAAAAATACATGCCGATAATAACAGCAGCACAACCTGCCACAAAAGCTCCTGATACAAAGTACGGCCCAAAAACAGATGAATCCCATCCGGCTCTGGATGTATTGGCAAAAAGCCACGAGGTGACTGTATGAATTCCTAATGCTACCGGTATAATTAAAATGGCCAATACACGGATTGAATTTTTGATGATTTTTTGCTGTTCAACTGAACCCGTCCAGTTTAAGGAAAGTGCTTTATAAATTTTGCGTGGTAGACCCGGAACATTTTCAAGTTTATCATAACAGATTTTTAAATCCGGAATCAGTGGCAAGTAGAGCAAGAGTGCACTTATAACCACATAGATAGAAACAACAGTAATATCCCAGAAAATCGGCGATTGTACGCGGCCATAAATAATAACATTGAGCAGCCTGTCAGGACGACCCATATCCGAAATAATTACCAAACCAGCCACTGCAGCAAATGCAAAAGCAACGATTTCTGAAATACGGGTCAGAGGAGCAGCCCATTTAATTTTCAATAGTCCTAGCACAGCTGTCATTAGCATCCCTATTAAACTAACGGCAACAAAGAAAACAAAATTGGAAATATACATACCCCACGAAATATAATCGCGTATTCCGGCAACTCCCAACCCATTTTTCAATTGGTCTACATACGCAATTAAACAAACAATGAGTGAAATTCCCAATATCCCCATCCAAATGATGAATGATTTATTTAAACGGATATGTCTGAGCAGGTCAGATGTAATATTGTCTGATGTTGACTGTTGAACCATACTATCTTTAAGTTTACTCTCAACCCGAAAGGGGAGTGAGATTATTTTAGTATTCTGAATTTAATGCGTAATAAAGTTCTTATTTGTTCTACTATAAACTGCATTTAATCCCTTTAGGGATTTGTGGTCATCCTTTTTGTTGTTCTTCAGCTTCCGGTTTATCTTTATCCTGGAATGGATACGTTTTCCCTTTGGGTGGCAGATAATAGACCCTTGGTTTAGTGCCCAGTTCTGCCATTAACCTGTATCCTCCGTTATCTTCCAGCAGTTTTCTGAATCGTACCGTTTCCTTGGTAGTGCCATTCGTAACAGCGTCTTCATTTTCGTCACCAAAATAAAAAACACCGTTTGGACATGCTGAAACGCAATAAGGCAATTTATCCTCTCTCAGGCAATCGGCACTGAACAGACACTTCGTAATGGTACCTTTTCGTTGGGGAATGTTCAACTCCACATTATAAGTTTTATTTTTATCCTGTTCATCATACAATGGTTTTGTCCAGTTTAAATAACGGGCACTATACGGACAGGCGGCAATACAAAACCGGCAACCGATACAACGTTCATTATCAATTAATACAATTCCATCGGGGCGTTTATAAGTGGCATCTACCGGACATACAGCTACGCATGGCGGATTGTCACAATGTTGGCATTGTTTCGGCATATAATAGGGAGGAGTATCAATCGATTCCTGCATCTTGTGCGTTCTGATATGCGATTGTTCCGGTCGGAGATGGTGCGCAGCCTGACATGCACCCATGCATTTTCGGGCGTTCCTGCATTTAGAGAGATCAATCACCATCACCCAGCGTTTGCCCGGGATACCTTCTCTACCCTCTTTTTGAAGATAGGTAAGAATTTCTTTTTTTGATTTTACAACTTTAGTAGTATCTTTCCTGTCAATTTCTATCAGCTCATTTTCGGCTGTCAGCACCTTTATTCTGTCAATTTGTTTTTTCCGTTTATCATAATTAATTCCGGCAAAAATGGCAGAGCCACCTATTAGTGCGCCAACTCCAACATATCCAAGTTCTTGTAAAAACTCTCTTCTTGTTTTCTTTTTGGGCTTTTCTTCTTTTTCACTCATTCTGCCTTAAATTAAAATTAGTAAATAGAAATCGTATCTAATAAAAACAAATCCGGTACAATGGAAACTTGGTTTAACTGTTTTAACAGCACTAATAAGATATAAATATCATTTCATCTTTTATTTTAGTATACGATGCAAATATATAATAAAGATTTTATTTTGCAAACATAAATATTGACTAAAAACACACAAATTTTAAATTAATCCAATTTTAGAATTATCACATTTAAATTTCCGTTATAAAATGAATTTGATTTTAAATTTCTTTGAGGATACTATAGGTAAAAAAACAGTAAATCTAGTATAAAAGATATAAAGATATGCTTTGTTTCTACAATATAAACAGGTGTTATGAGTTATTCTGTATCGTAAATTTAAAAACACATCATTTTTACGTTCTGACTTTAAAATTATCCCGGTAAATTGAATTATCTTTATCAAAGATTTGATATCTATTTCCTGACAAGGGATAGTAAGTACAGAAGATTGATAAGTTAAACCACTATAAAACAATATTCTCTTATCTGTGTAAATCATTCTTATCTTATCTGTGTAAATCTGTATTATCTTATCTGTGTAAATCATTCTTATCTTATCTGTGTAAATCTGTATTATCTTATCTGTGTAAATCTTTAAACAAATTAAAATTATGGGACTATTTGATTTATTATTTGGCACATCAAAAAAAAATGATCAGGGAGCTGATATAGCAGCTAAACCTGAAGAATTGCTCATTCCTGAAGTGAAAGATTTAAACGGCATTAATGATGCTGTTCCGGTAACAAAGGAATCTGAATTGACGGTTTCAATGCCCTTGGATGAAATCTATAAGTATTTACGCATCGATTTTGAAAGCCGGGGGTATGATGATGCGATGAGCAATCCTGACATTTCCTACAGGGATATGAACAAACTACTCCTGGTAAGTAACCTGAAAGTACTCTTTAAACAGGTGAAACAAATTTACATCGATAACTTAAAAACTACTGATTTTCATATCAAATCACGCGAACAGGCAGGATTGATTGATATCGTTGAATTACTTAAAAACAGAAAAGAGACACTCGAAAATCATTTGACAGAAATCAACAAGATGGAAACTGATCTTGAAAACAATGTGGATTATATGGTTGGCATGTTGCTGTCATACGAACGTGGTTTTTTAAGAGGTCTTGCAGCTTTGTCGTTAGAAACACTTAAATTACAACGATAATGAACTGGTGGCAAAAATTCGGGTGTTTCCTCATAGGCTGGAACCCCAAAATTCTTATGAATTGCACCGAAGCAAGTCATAAAGCGTTGAAAAAGTATACTGCGTCGATTCTGATTCTGGTATTTATCTGGGGTTCGACAGGTTATTGTTTTGCCGAACGGTATCTGACAGTTACAACATGGTGGGGCTGTGCTCTGACAGCACTTTCGTTTATCATTATTGTGATTCAAATAGAAAGGCACGTGATTTTAACGGTTGGGAAGAATAAATTACTGACAACTTTTCGTGTCATCCTGGCTGTATTTATGGCTTTAATTGGTTCGGCAATACTCGATCAGATTATATTTAAAAATGATGTGGCAAAAGTATTAATCGAACTGAGAACCGATCAGGCAAAAGTTATTGCAGGCAAGCGTCAACTCACTATTCAGGGGGAGATCAATAAACTTACCGCTACAGTCGATTCACTCGAAAACATCAATACCAGATTGAATGACGAAGTAGCAAAACACCCTACAGTGGCTGTAACAAATGTCACTACAGAGCGTGTTCCCGTAACCCAACCGGATGGCACCCGAAAGATTGAAACAAGAAGTACGGTGTCACTGCAGCATGTGGCAAGTACGCGAATTGAACAAATCAGGACAAATATAACGACCATCAATACCTGCAGTACCCGACTTGAAAAGCTGTATAACCAGAAAATTAATGTGGAGGAAACGGTACGAAAAGAACTGGAGGAAAATGCCGGGTTCCTGGAAGAATTGAAAGCTATGATTATCATTATCAAGAGCGACCTGGTGGCCGGTGCTTTCTATTTTATCTTATTTGCCTTTATATTCTCACTCGAATTGCTGGTAGTCATGAGCAAAGTAGGTGATAACAAATGCGATTACGATTTAATTATCGAACACCAACTGAATGTGAAAAAGAATTCGTTGGATGAAATGATAAAGAAATAACAACCTCACCCCCTAACCCCCTATCCTACCTCACCCCCTAACCCCCTCTCCTTAAGGAGAGGGGGAATAAGAGAAGCCCTACAAAAGTAAGGCTTCTCTTTTTTGGACGTATCAAATAATCTCATACTTATCTTATTTTAAAACCTTATTTTTGTATTCCCACCCTTAATAGAAAAGCAGGCACCCCACACCCCAACCTATTATCTCATTTTTTAAAGCATATTAATACTGGAATTAAAAATAAAAAACGACACCTGAATTTGCTAGAAGTCAGGAAGTTTGAATTTCCTTTTTTCTAAAGCATCTTATTCAGTTGATATATTTTCTTAATCTGTGTAAATCATTATTCTTATCTTCGAAAATCAGATTATCAAAATGTAAGCAATCTCCGCCTTTTACATATCAATTGTTCATTCGGGGTTTCCTTGGACTTCCTTTGGACTTCCCTTCCGGTCACCTTAGGAAATCCAAAATAGCAAAAAGAAATTGACACAGCAATTTACATAGCAAAATGATAGTTGCTAAGAATGGTAGATATCGTTTTTAGGGGAAAAGTTTTATTATATCGGATTGTACTCTAAGTTTTTAGCAATGTGATTGCAAAACTGATGCAAAAATAATAAATATTTTTTATTTCAGATAGAATCTTCTTTTTTATTCTCGAAATAATTGATCAGTATCCTGACAGTTATACAAACAGAATAAATTTAAATGCTCACCTAAAAATCCTGAAAATTAAAATCAACAGACTAAATGATATTCAACAGGGTATAAAAAAGAAAAAATTAGAATCTGTGATTTTTAGCCGGTATTGGTTTTTAAAATTTTATCCGTATTTTTGAAAACAAATTTAATTCAAAAAAAAGAATGAAAAAAATTACAACATTTCTTATTGTGTGTACATTTTCGGGTTCCATGATGGCAAGCCCGGCAGATCCGTACAAACCTGACAACAATTCTCCACAGGCTATTTCAGGATACAAAATGGTATGGAATGATGAATTTAATATTAAAGGAAAACCGGATAATACCAGCTGGAAATATGAAAAAGGATTTGTGAGAAATCATGAAATCCAATGGTATCAGCCGGAAAATGCAAATTGCAATGGAGGTTTGCTGAAAATTGAAGGAAGGCGTGAAAAGTTTGCGAATACGCGATATGAAAAGGGAAGCAACAATTGGAAAAGGAATCGCGATAGTATTAATTATACAGCCGCCAGCATCAATACTGCCGGGTTGCATTCGTGGCTATATGGTCGCTTTATTGTACGGGCCCGGATTCCGGCTGTAAAAGGTGCATGGCCTGCCATCTGGACATTGGGCAACGATCATCCCTGGCCTTCGAACGGCGAAATAGACCAGATGGAATTTTATCAGATTAAAAATGTCCCTTCTATCCTTGCTAATGTAGCCTGGAGTACTGGACCACGGAACTCAGCCAAATGGAAAGGATCGAACAGGCCGTTGACCCATTTCACTGACAAAGATAAAGACTGGGCAAATAAGTTTCATATCTGGCGCATGGACTGGGACAAGGATTTTATCCGCCTGTACCTCGACGATGAATTGCTGAATGAAGTTGACCTCTCTAAGACGATTAATCCCGATGGATTTAATCCGTTTCATCAGGCGGAATATATCTTACTAAACCTGGCGATTGGCGGGGATAATGGCGGTGATCCGTCACAAACCGTTTTCCCGATTGTTTACGAAGTCGATTATGTAAGAATTTATCAGAAGAAATAAGAACCTAACCCCATAACCCCCTCTCCTACCTCACCCCCTAATCCCCTCTCCTCAAGGAGAGGGGAATAAGAAATGCAGTTGAACTAAATTCTTACATTTTGAATCTTTATCAGCTTTTTTAAATAAACTAATAAGGTTTGGTTTGTTGGTGTACAGGTTTTATAATAAGGTTTTTAAAGAATAAAACCTTATCATTATTTGTCAATACTCTATACAACTTGTCGTAATAAGCTATTATTCAGCGGATAGAAATTCCTTTTCTCAGACTTTTATAATAATATGTGTAAATCTGTGTAATCTGTGGACAATTTCTTGTAATTTCTTTCTTTTAAACATTTCATTCTAAAATCCAAAATCCAGGACGATCCGGATTCCGGTTTTATCGATATGGGGATGATTGAGATAAGTCAACCGCCATACGTAATCGACCCTGAGTATCTTAAAAATATTCTCCAGCCCTACCCCGGCTTCCATATAAGGCTCTTTCCCCATACTATAGGAACCTGAAGGGAACTTAAAGAGATCATTGCTTTGAGCAGGATCATTCTGTGGGCTCAGACTTCCGTACATGCCACGGAAAGAAACAATCTCCCTTAATTTCAGATATTGAATCAGCGGAATCCTGTTCAGGATAAGCCCGTTCATATTGTAATTTAAATCCCATGATACATACCGGTCGTTGATAAACTCCAGCGCATTCATATTCGAATAGGTATCGTACTGAACAATATACGAAAGATTTGCATTGGGGATAATAAGTAGCGGAAAGGGTGATTTCGACCAGACCTTACCTGCCCGGAGTATAACATTCGCAGTTCCATATTCCGAGAACCAGTATCGTTTCTGAAATCCGATTTCAGTATGACTGACATTATAGGTTGAACCCAACAGACCTTTCAATGCTACAGTATGTGAAAGGGTAAATACCGGTGCATTTCGTGTAATGGAATAGCGTTTGCCCGGAGTCTGATAGATTCTCTCTCCCGGTGCATAACGGAGTCTGAACTCAGCTTCACCCATCGAAAACGAAGGTATATTTTCACCTGAAGTATTATCTGTTAACGGGAGATACCGGGTTGCAAAATCGGTGCGGTACCTTACATCCAGACCATACGAAAATTGCGAATAGAATTCCTTATTATAGCTTAATTCTCCTTTCCGTTGGTAAGTGACTTTGTCATCAGGCAATCTTTTAAGCGAGAGCAAAATATTGTCGGCCGATTCGTTATAATGTTGCCCCAACCTGTTCAACTCGTAGCTGTAAGTTGCACGGATAGAATTGACAGGAAACTCATTGGCCTGCTTTTTTTTCTTATCAAAAGAGTATTCAATTTCTGCAAGGTATTTCGCTTTTTGATCATTTGTTCCATACGCTACATACCCTTTTCCAAACCATTGGTCATTCAGGCCTGCAGTAGTAAAACCTCCGGCACGAAGACGGATTCCTTCTACCGAATTTGAACTGAGAGTCGAATAAACCGGACCCAGAGTGATTTTATTGTTTTGAGGAGATGTATCAATATAACCGGTAAGCAAAGCGGAAAAAACTTTTTCAGTGACATAATAAAAAGGATCTTTACGCAGGCGTTCAAGCATAATCCCTACTGTTTTCCCTTTTGAATAGGTTGAATCCTGAAAAGACTCTGCCCAATAACTATCCGGTTTGAACTCATTTTCCGACGGAATTGTATTTTCTTTTTCTTTGAAAACAGACATATCGGAAGGCTTTAAAAAGGAATGGCCTGAATAGGAACTGGATCTGCGGGCATAAAATCCATTGATAAATGAAAGGACAGAAAATTCCACTTCAATATCATCATGCATCAAAAGGCGTGTACCATTCGGAGCACGGTTAAATTCCTGTTCAATGCTCATGTCCTGTATAAAATTCAGGTTTATATCCTTCGGAAAATTGAGTTTTACTTTCTTTACAAAATAAGTTGAATCGAGAGTGATATACAAATGGCCTGTAAAACCCGGGGATTGGGAGGAAAAAGGAACAAATGCAAGATCGGCACACTTCTCTCCTCCTACGATCACAGTATCCATCAAAAAGTATTTATAAAAATCCGGTGCGACGTTTGAAAGGGGGCTAACGAAAGGCCGTAGAAAGAGTTGAATGTTATTGCTGTAAATATCAACATCTTTAAATACTTCCCCTAAAACATGATCGACACCTTCTTCAGGAAGCATTTCATCAATACCCGAATTCTTTTTAGCCTTAACAACCTTTTTCTCTACCCTTGGTGATCGTTGGAAGTATACATCTTCCACCAGCTCTTTTGATGAAACCGGGAGAACAGGCTTGCCCGATAATCCGGAAGTATCGATATAGCTCGTCAGAAAAGGATACTTATGAAGAAGCCTTTTATTTTTTTCTTTTCGAAAGTTATTCAGTGCAACAGTGATCTTTTCAGCATGTTGAAAATGATAATATTCTTTATTATAGGGATTATGCTGATTTTTAGATTCAATGACTTTCCTTACAAAATCAACTGCAGGATTCCCTTTTTTATTATATTTTAGCTTCTTAGGTTTGATAACAACTTCAGAAATTTTATAATAAGCCGGAGCTAGTCGAATCCTTACATGTGTGGATTCCCCGGTAACGAGTGAAATGGATTTTTCTTTATATCCTATGGAACCTGCAGAAATAAGCCGGGTAGAATATGGGACTGTGATGGAAAATTTACCTGAATTGTCGGTCATGGTCCCTACAGTACTTCCTTTCAGAGATACTGAAATAAAAGGCAAAGGTTCCCCCGTAATGGAATCTGTTACAATTCCTCTTATTTTTGTTTGAGCTCCGGTATTATTGGAAATAGTACAGAGCATTATCAGGATGATCAGAAATGAGAAAGAGTTCCTACGGGTCATCATTAATCGTATAGTAAATTGAAAAAGCAAATGGGTTGAAAGAATAATATTAAATGGATCATTGTACAAATATAAACATTATTCTTAACAACCCGCTGATTGGTTAAAAATCACTGAAATGCCAAAGGAAAATAGATTTCAGACTGCAATGGGATTCATTTCTATAAAATTGATCCATCACAATAAAAGGAACACAAATTAGTTGAAAAAAGAATGAGCAACGAGTCCTCTCGCTTTCATACTGTTAAGATAAGTAGTTGAAATTTTCGGAGTAAAAAACGAATTTTATTTTTCAAAGGTATTGCAGAAATGAAAATTTGCCTTATCTTTGCACCGCATTAGAAAACAATGCCCAACAATTCAACAATGGTTCGGTAGTTCAGTTGGTTAGAATGCCGCCCTGTCACGGCGGAGGTCGCGGGTTCGAGTCCCGTCCGGACCGCAGTTAAAAAACGCTAAATCCTTATAATAAGGGATTTAGCGTTTCTGTTTTTATATTATTGCCGACTTATTGCCGATATAATAAAATAAATTACCCCATTTGGGATCGCCTCGCAGTAAAATCGTCACATTATTGTGGTTGTTGGCATAAATTATCGACTATTCATTTTTGCCTCTCTTGCCGAATTTCATCAGAAATTCTTTTTTCGACCTTTTCCCATTCATTTTTGAACTTCTCTCTCAATTTAGCCTTTTTGTCTCTTCCATTCTTCAAACTCAGGTTTTTCAGTAATTATCTTTTTTAATGACTCTTCCTTATATAAAAAGAGGTTTTCTGCTTTTGTTCCTAAAGGATTATTCATGAGTTAATAATTTATAGATACAAAGGCTTAAACCATGATTATCACAGAAATTGTTTCGGCTTCTTTGTGTTGAGTTTTTCTACTGACTCCGGTGCTCAAATAAAATGCCAGTGAGTTTAAATTTTTCACTTTGGAAAAATTATCTATGAAATAGTGTGCAAAAGTTGATGTTGACTTATCGAGTTTTAGATTTTGAATATCACTTTGTTTCAAATTGTCAATACTCAATGCAATAGTTGCTGATTGATTGTATGACGAAATGGAAACCTCTAAATTATCTTTATATGCTGAAAGAGTTTTTTTTGTCTCTGGAGTCTTCATGATAATTGGATTAAAGCCCGGGCATGTCAACAAAAGTCCATTTTCAAGCTCAACAATGAGTCCTTTTTCAATGAGTATTACATTATATTTTCTCATAGTAGTAGTTGACATATGTAACAGTTTGGCTAATTGTCTTTGCGAGTAACCACAAAACATTGTATTTACATGTGAAACACTAAATAATCGAATTAAATAGCCTTTAATACTATGTTCAACATCAACATCATAAAACTCACGGTGAATCATTCTGAAAGGCTCCGGATCTATAGGCAAACGAAATTTATAATAATTTCGTTTTATAGGGTTGGTTGTTGCAGTTCCAGCAATTGGTACTGTTCTAATTTCAACATCGTTTGAAGCTCTTAATTTATCAGTAAATGAGGTTTTGTTTTCGTAATTGAAAGGTGATTCTCTAACAAAATTAGCTAATTGGATTATAGTTGTGTCGGTCAGGCCAGTAATCTTGTCAGCGGTTAGCGAGAGTACGAAAACGCGATATACATCTGTAGTACATAATAAACCATTCAGAATAAGTGAATTTGGAAGAACTGTATAACTTTTAAATGGAAGTTTAGGAGAATTTGCCATTATATCCAAGTTTGTGTTTGTGAAACAGTTATGACTTCAAATATTTAAATCTTTCAGTCACAGAGGTTCGATTAAACGATTACCTTTAAAAATCCAAATTGCTTATGAAAAATAAATACATTGCAAATGTATTTATTCTGAAAGTAATAATGTAGTTATAATAATGAAGATTAGGGGTTTACAAACGCACTAAAAAAGGTAAATAAACGCACTAAAGATATCAACTTGACAATACATCCAAAGCTTTTTTTTTAGTTTAGGAAAGAAAAGTATAAATTTCAAAAGGAAATAAATGCTGATTGACAAATTTCTGCTTTAATTGCAAAGATAATAAATTTACACAATAATAAAATAACAAAAAAAAAAGCCGCTCCGATATGGGGCGACTTTTTTGCAAACACAAACTTTTAAACATTAATTGATAATTACAATTGAACGGAACTTAAATGAATACTGTCTGAAACATTTTTACCATCTTCGGAAATAAATCCTAAATATACTTCTACTGTATCATTTACCCAAATTGATGGTAGTTCAAAATCAACTGTTCCCAATATACGAGTAGTTGTATCCATTTCATATACAGCAGAAAATTTAGTACCATTATATGCTAAAATCATAGCTTTATCTGTACCCAATGCGGTGCCCGATCCTGAATTGTCTATCCAGTCAATTTTAACTGTAGTACCAACGGTTTTTTCGGCGGTTGCTTGAATAACTGATGTAAGTGATCCACGAGAAACTAAAACTTTACTGTAATCTATCTGAAAGTCCGGGGACGTGCCTGTAACTGCATTCAATAATACTTGTGACATTGCAGCATTAAAAGCAGTTTGTTTAGTTGTAAACAGCTTATAACCTGTACGTAAAAACGGTGTGATTGGCTGTAAAAAATGTAACGCTGTAGTAAATTTAGAACGTTGCGATACTTGTTTTTCTGTTTTTGGATTAGATGGTATTGTATGGACACGCATATAACTAATGCCTTTCCAATTTCCACCTACTACTTGACCAACTTTTCCGCTGAATCCACCCAGGATGCCTTGATTAATTTTTCCCATAATAATAAGATTTTTTTGTTATTTATAATTTTTTCTTAACTTGGATCAGGTATGGAGAAAACATGAATGGAACATGGTTTCTTTCCTAATCTCTTGAGTACAAAGTTAATAAATAAATTTATAAAAAAATCATAAATGGTTATATATCAGTATTATATGCGCCAGGAGCTTGTAGAATGAAACAATGAGTACTTAATAATAGACAATTGTTTTTTTTGAGGACAATGCATACTTTCATGACTTTCATGGGTGAAAACACCGTGAAACGAATGTATCTTGTTTTTGTAAATTATCTGAATTTTGTATTTCAGGGCGTTTTTAGGGACTTTGTTGATTTTGGGTGGAGTTATTGGCTTTTTAATTTTATGACAACTATGAGCTATTTATGCCTCAAAAAACCTATATTTTGAACCTTGTTAATAGTAATGAATTTGATATACTGAAAAATTATGAACTACCGAAAACTAAATTTTAAACACTTTCTTTCTCTTTCTTTCTTCACACGAAGTGTAAACCATCTTTCTCTTTATTTTTTTTCATGTAGAAGTTTATAATTGACGATAGTAATTCACATTATATTGCACGAAGTGCCAGATTCTATACAAATTGTTCTTATTTTTTTTCGAAAGTGACACCGGGGCTCGAAGTGTCACCGAAAAAAAATAAGAACATTTTGTGGCCGCTGTCCCCTATTCGGCAAAAGCTCTTCGGCAAAAACCACCTTTGAATACTATATTTTTTTTGCCGAAGTGCTTTTGCCGGGGCATTAACCACGAAGTGGAAAAATACTTCACATTTCTTATTTTTATTTTCTAAAATTATTTATCGCTTGCGATTTTAGAAAATAAAAATAAGATATGTGTTCCGCTCTGCCTATTAGTAAAATGTTTTTGATAAGCTATTCGGTTATCAAAATTATTTTACCGGCGTTTTAAATTAGGTTGAATTGAAGTTGAATAGAAGTGACCAATACTAATTATCGCTTTAGCGTTATTAACTACCAGCTTTTTTTTGCCTCTTTGTATCATGTAAACTTGGGGCAAAAAAAGCTGACCATACCGGCGCGCCCAGGGGTTTCAGGGGGCAGGGCGCTTGCTCTCCATGCAGTTATTTTTTTTGCCTCTTTGAAAAAAGTAGAATAGGGGGCAAAAAAAATAACGCTAGCATGGAGAGCGCCGGCAATATAGCTGCCCCCTGCTGTCTCTTCGCAGCGCTGGACCGTGCAGCTATATTGTTCTTTTTTTGTTTTGAGGAAGAATTGAAGTTGAATTAGAACTGTATATAAATTACATAGTGTACAATGGCTAACTGATTAGCTAACATACGAGTGACAACGGGGGACTGTTAAGACTTGGCAGAAATAATGTGAGTGAATGAAAAACAGATATTTAGTTGGGATTGTTTAGTGGTAAAAAAAGTTACCTTTATTTACTATAAATCCCCAATACCTCCAAAAGAAGAAAAAGGGGATTTTGAAGCGTTATGATTTCTGTAAATGTACAAGTTATAACCATGTATATAGCACGACTTAGGCGAAGACATCTGCCGAATAAAAGAGCCTACTTTAAAAAGGAGATAAAAGTGCCTACTATCTAAATCGTGTTTTCGCAAGATTTATAATTTATGTACCTGGAATTTTCACCTTTTGACCGTATTTATTTATCATTGTACAGTCTAAGATATTAAATCCTGTTAATGATTCAACTACCTCACACAGGGGAACTAATTCAGTAAAAAATGTCCAAAAATTAATTTTTCTTTTTTTAAAATCAACCTTTAGACTATCTTGTGAGCTTTTACTCAATGAATGTACTAAAATTGTTGTTTTGTAAATCTCCTCAGCTATTGTATGTGCTAATCCACGAAGCATCGGAGTTGCTTCATTTGGAGAGTTTCTTAATTCGCTTTCCATTTGCTCAACACCGACCCCTATTCTATAAGCCAGAGTCTGAATTGTCGCTCTATCACCAAAATCAAATAATCCCATATTGTTAAATTTTATTTTTTATATCCATCTTACTGATATTTGCTCAGCAATTACGGTTAAATGTTGTTCACTAACTAATTTACGATAGCTATTCACAGTATCATTCCATATTTTTAATTCAATTAAAGAAGCCATTATTGAAGCTGAAATATTAAATCTTGACATAACATATGGAATTGTGTTTGCAGAACCTAAAAAATCCATTGCAGTAGGCGGTAATCCTGTATTAACAGTGAATCCGGTTAATTTTATAATCGCATTTGATTCATTTACTTTGTTATAAAGTTTTTCAAACTTATCGTTTCCGTAAATATTTATAAATCTACTTTTATTTTGATTATATATTCTTTCCATATTTATTTTTTGCGTAACTTTCAATCTCATTAGAAATCTGCGTACCCCAAGTCGCACAATAAATCAACCACATTTGAATACCATAATAACTTCCATCCATCCAAGGTGCATTAAAACCAGATAATTGAGAATCACTCATACTTCGGACGGTTGTATTTATTCTAGTTATATTGCTTTCTATATTCTCAAGTATTGAACCCATAGAATTAATTGTTGTTACATTCATTCCATTATTATCAAATGTGGTTGCAATATTTCTAATAGCATTATTTACAATTGCAACATCTCTCAGGATTTGATCTTTCTTGATCTGTAAGTCTGAATTAAAAAATAGTCCCATAATAATGTATATTTAGATTGTTTACAACTACCAATTATTTCAAACTTAACATATCAAAGACAGCATCCATATATAATTTTTCATTGGAATTTTGTTTATCTATGTCACGAAATGTCATAAAAAGACTTTTTACATAAATTTGTTGTAATGGTCTTATATTACATAATATTTTAGCTGCATTTTCGATAGTCATTACATCTACTGAGTATTCTGGTACAAAGTGTACAACCAATCTGATTCAAAGTGTACAACGATTCTGATTGAAAGTGTACAACTTTTGGTGATTATAATTCACGAAAAATGACTCTGACAATCTGACACAAAGTGTA
>Ga0302265_1001303_pt1 | contig 14949 bp, 10 predicted proteins | sample III_Bog_E1_1_FD_194556 | JGI IMG/M metagenome (GOLD analysis project Ga0302265, IMG submission 194556) | Peat permafrost microbial communities from Stordalen Mire near Abisko, Sweden - III_Bog_E1_1 | ecosystem: Environmental > Terrestrial > Soil > Wetlands > Peat | place: Sweden: Abisko...
GGCGGCACAGACCAGCAAGCCGCGAGGGGCTCGGGAATGGGGGCGAAAGTTTACTGTGCCCGCACGATTTGGAGACAGGGTTATACCCCATGGTACCCGTTCATTCCCCGGCTTAGCCTCAATGAATTATTACGTTACCAGCTTAAGGGCTGCCGGGTGGATGAAATGACGGCCCATTAACTGGCGAATAAAATATAAAAATATGAGCATCGAAATGGATGAGTTCCAAAACCAATACGACGAAAAGCAATGGGCGAGGTTGTGCGCCAACCCCGCCTTTAATGAAGCCCGGGATACGGGTGAGATTGTTAAGGCGGGAGAAATTGCCACCCTCATCATCACGGGTTACGAGCCAAATCAAAAAGCGCCCCGACTGTCGGTGTAGAAAACCCCACCTGATTTGATGGCCGGCGGCAAATGGGGTCCCGGCCGCTGGTGGCCGTCGGCAAAGACCAGCACGCCGCAAGGGGCTGGGGAATGGCGGGGCGATGATACCCAGCGCTTAAGCGATTTGTGACAGCTAATATGTGAAGTAGGAGTTTTTGCCACCCGGTCCTAAGTTATGCTGCATGTCATATTCAAGTTCACGAGAATTTGGTTCGGGATTGAAATAGGTTGTTAAGACTTCTTCAAAATCGCCATAAATTTTCCCATATTGCGCACTCTTAACATTGCCATTCTTGTCCAAAATGGTGTTGACGCGGAAAATATAGTTTTTGGGTTCCTCGACGTTTGTAATGGGTAAAGGGGTTTGAAATGGGTGTGACGGTGGGTATAATTTCGGGCAACTATGATACCCGAAAAGATGTTTCATTCGATTTTGGCGCTGGGCGAAGGCTGGCGAATCCAGCAGGTGAATTATGTTGCGAAGGAGAGCAAGGTGCTGATCCAAGTGGAGGAGACGCCAGCGGTGTGGAAATCGGAGAGCTGTCCGCACTGCCAGGGCCAAACGGTCAGGGGTTACGACCATGCCCCGGAGCGGCGCTGGCGACATCTCAATGTGTGCCAGCTGCAATCGGAAATCGTCTGCGCGTTGCCGCGGGGCGAATGCCAGGCATGTCATAAAGTTTACACGGTGCGCGCGCCCTGGGAGGGACGCTCGCGCGGGTTGACCCAGGAGTTTGAAGCCTTTGCGCTGACGCTGATGCGGGAGATGCCTGTCAGCAAAGCCGGAGAGATTCTGGGCGAGACCGACCAGAAACTGTGGCGAGCGCTCTTTGCGCACGTGGACGCGGCGTGGACGGAGTTGAGTTGGGAAAACGTGGTCTGGGTGGGAGCCGACGAGATGAACCGCAAGAAGGGTCACAATTATCTGACGGTGTTTGTGGACTTGGCCGCCAAGCGGGTGTTGCTGGCGGTGGAGGGTAAGGACGCCGGCGTCTGGGAACGCTTTGCCGAGCAATTGGTTAAGCACAATGGGCATCCCAAGGCGATCACCCAAATTGCCATCGATATGAGTCCGGCCTACATCAAGGGCGTCCGCGAAAACTTCGGCAACGCCGTGGTGGTGTATGACAAGTTTCACGTGGTGAGCCAGGTGACCAAGGCGGTGGAAGAGGTGCGGCGCAAGGAAGCGCGGCAGGATGCGGGGGCACGGGCGCAGTTGGAAAAGACCAGCTGGTTGTGGCGCAAAAATCCCGACGGCTGGACGACCGGAGAACAGGCGCGCTGGGAGCAATTGAAGGACAAGCCGTTGGTCACGGGTCTGGCGTATGCGATGCGGCTGGAGTTGCAGCGGGCGTATGCGGCGGGCACGGCCGCCGTGGCGCGGAGCCGGTTTAGGAAATGGTGTCAATGGGTGCGGACGGAAGCCGCGGCGCTGGCCAACGGGCTGCTGGAGCCGATGCGCCAGGCCGCCGGGATGGTGGAGCGGCATTTGGAAGGAATCCTGGGACATTGGAAGCAGGGGTTGACGACGGCGTTTCTAGAAGGGCTCAACAGTTTGTTCTCGGCGACCAAGCGCAAGGCGCGTGGTTATCGCTCCACGGAGTATCAGACCGCCATGCTCTACTTCGTCGCGGGCAAGTTAGAGGTTCCCTATTATGGCTGATTACCCATTACGAACGTCGAAGAACCAGTTTTTGTGCAGATGGTCGTAATCATTGATGCTTTTAAGTTTTCCAAAATTCCATCTGTTCGTCTTGACCAATTGAGATTGGTATCCATCAACTGGAGCTAGTTGGGGCGAACGGAGGTCGCTACCCGCTTCAAATCCGGTCCATTTTTTGTCAGAAGGTAGGTCAAACTCGATGATTCCATCACCTTGGTTCGGAAAGCTGATAATCATTCTTCCGTCTTTTCCACGACTTGTCCCTTTTCCAAAGTAATTTGTAAACTCGTTTGTTATATAATCGGCATGCCATGTAAAATACATCTGTGCATTTGTTCCTTTTCCATACGGAGAAACAAAATCTCCAATGGTGAGGTCGAAACCAACCGGCTTGTCCATTGAAGGTTTTTCCCGATGAGCAATATCCACACGGTTAACATACATGGGAACGGGCCGAATGACTTTCTTTATAGCGAACGTTGCTACTGGATTTCGGCTTACAGCCATTTTTTCGCTGTCAAATTGACCCGGAAAAGCAAATTCATGATATGCTCTCACCCTGTAATAATTATCCTTTTTGACTTCAATTCCAATAGAACGCGAACTGTCTATGTGCGTCGCTGAAAACAAGCCATTTGAATCCGTTAAGCCTTCAATTTTCCTAAAATCGTTTACTGCATCAAGGTCATGCCCAGGAAGAATAGCGTACGATATGTTAACCGATGCCCCTTGAACTGGTTTGTCTTCGTCGTCAAAAACGTGAATGGTCGCAGTCCACTTGGTTCCGTGAAGTTCAGAAAGATAAATGGCTAATTCTCTAGCATAAGCATCCAAAACGGCATGATTCTTCTTTGCCATTAGAAATATCTCATACTGTTCTCCTTGGAAATCCACTGAATGTCTCTTTTTCTCATCCGTCGCAACCTGCTCACCCCTTCTAACAGCTACCGAGGCTGCGTTGCTAATATGAGGGTCTGAATTATTAGCCGCCTTCTCAATTTCAGCACAAGCCAACTTGTCCACCTCACCCTGGTTCTGGTCTTCTGGTGGATACGGATAATAGTGCGATAAAAGTCGTGCAGCGCCTAAACAGACTTCTGGGTCTGGATTCAGCAAACATTTGACAACGGCCGGCAGAATCAAGGATCTAGCTTGAATATTGTAGGTTAAAGCCAAACTAGCAATGGCTACTAGGGTTTTCGGATCTGAATTGCGAGATAAAATGAAAGCGGCGTTGGTTCGAATGGTTGACGCATTTGGACCATCTTTTTTTTCAAGAGCTTTGATCAAGACAGGAATGGTATTACTTCCGAGTGTCTGCCATTGGGTCGCAAACGGCGCGGAATCCAGGTTTGCTAGAAGATCAACCCAATAGCTTTCCGGCTCGCCTTGATAAATTGGCTCTGAACCTAATAAACGGCATTCGCCGCTAAACATAAGAAACAATAGTTCAATTGTCGTGAGACGAACAAACAAGCGGTTGATCCTAGTAGAAAACATTTTCTCATTGTGGTTTCGCTGCAATTTTATTCCGCCAAACCATAATTGATGGCTTTATTATGAGCTAATTATTTCCCCGCCGCCGCCTTCGGCGCCTGCGTTGCCGCAACCAGTTGCCCCAGCAGTTTGGAGTTGCGCGGGATGAGCGTGATGTTGGCCTCGCCGGCGATGATGTTCTGCGTTTCCAGCACGGCGAACAGGGCGTGCGAGATGTCCGGGTCCTGCGAGATCTTTTTCAACGCCAGCCCCACGATCTGCGGGCGCATGGCGGCGGCCTTGGCAAACTCGATGGCGGCCTGCTGTTCCGCCGTGCTGGCGATGATGTTCACCTGGTTGGTGCCGTCCTGCTTGATGGCGGAGGTGACCTGCCGCAGCCGGTTCACGACCTTTTCCTCAATCTGCTTGATCATGCCTTCGTCGCGGAAGTGGACTTTGCGGATATAGACGGAGCCGAGGCTGTAGCCCCAGGCCTGGGATTGCGGGGAGACTTCGGCGCGGACGGTCTGGCTCATGGGATGACGGTTGGTGAGCATCTCGGCGAGTTTGAGGTTGCTGAGGCAGCGGACGGTGGAGTTGCCCACGTTGGCGGCCAGGGAGCCGCGCGGGTCGGCGTTCTTGAACAGGTAGGCCACGGGGTCGCTCACCACCATCTCGTACCAGATGCCGATGCCCATGGGCGCGCCTTCCTCGGAGTTGACGGCGGTGCTGCGGATGTATTCCTGGTCCAGCCGCAAATCGAGGGTGTAGCATTTGCCGAGGAAGTTCACGAGCGGGGCCTTGACGCCGAGCTTGAGGATGAGCAGGTGCAGCCCCGGCTGGTCAATGACGGCGACGACTTTGCCGAAGAGCATATAGACTTTGCAGGTGCGTTCCTCGACGATGGTGTAAAAGCCGAACAGCCGCACGAAGCCAAAGAACACGGGCACGAGGATGAACATGCCGAAGAACGTGGCGAGGGCCGCGATGATGAAATGCGCGATGGGTGAGGAGAAGTCCATAGTATTAGTTAGAAGCTTGGTAGGGCGGCGTTGCTGCGCCGCCTTTTTGATTGTGGCAGAGGGGCACCTCTGCCCTACCACCGTTTAATTTGGTTATCTCTTTATTCATGGCTGGCCTCCAGGATCACCGTTTTGGCTTCGCTGTATAATTTGAGGCGGACGTTGCGGACGTAGGCGTCGAGGGCGCCGGCGCTGTTGGCTTTCAGGTCGGTCAACTGGTCGGCTAGGGCGACGATGGGCTGGACTTCGGCCTGCGCCTTGAGCGTCTCGATCTCCACGGCGCGCTTGGACTGGACAATCTTCTGGTCGGCACTGGCCTGCGAGAGGCTGATGCTGGAGGAAACCTCGTTGTAAGCGGTGTTGATGGCGGCCAGGGCGGATTCGACCTCGGACGGCGGGTCAATGCCGGTGATGAGCGAGGCGTCCAGGGTGATGCCGTAGCGCGCGGCGGAGACGACGCATTCCTTGTCCATGTGGTCGTTGATGTCGGAAAGGTTTTTGCGGAGGTCGTTGATGGAGATGCCGGTAACGGCGGTGGCGGCGAGGTTGTGCAGGGCCTGGGGATCGCCGGTCTTGGCGGCGCCGGCGGGGGCCTCGAAGTTGGCGATGCGTTCGCGTAGGATGGAGACGAAATAACCCATGACGTGAGTGATGGGATGCTTCACGCCGAAGAGGTAGGCATAGAGGTTGCGCTCGGAAATGTGCCAGCGGATCTGGCCCTTGAGACCGGTGTTGAGCTGGTCCTTGGTGACGGCTTCCAGGACGGTGCCCTGGGAATTGGCGTCGCCGTTTTCGGGGTCGTAGGCCATGTTCACGGTCTGGGTGGCGACGGAGACTTTATAGACCTTTTCCCACGGCCATTTGAAGTAGGGTCCGCCCGGCGGGATGACGCGGACTTGGGGATAGTTGTAGCGCTCCTTCTCCTCGGCGCTCAGCCCCTCGGCAATGGGGTCGGACGCGGTGGTGGCGTCCCCCACCCGTTCGGCGCGGCCGAAGCTGGTCTTCACGGCGCGTTCGTTCTGGTTGACGGTGTAAAAGCCCGCGGCGAGATAACGGACGAGAAACCAAATGATGAAGCCAATGACAATGCCGGAGAAAATGTATCCCATAAATGTATTGTGTTGCGAAGCTAATACGACCCCGGGAAATATTTGACAAGGAAAAAGCAGTTACAAAAAGCGGGGAGTTTTATCATTGACCAAAATTAAATACCCTTCCCCCCTGCCCGCTCTATTGGGCGGGGAGCGGGAGTCAATGCCGGGGCCGGCAGTGAAGCCAGCCGAACCAGGATCATCAATGCTTGCCGATGGGTTTGGCCCGGGAAGCCAGCCAGGCTTTCGCGACATAATCATAGCTTTGGCCACTGGCTTGGCGCATGAACTCGTAATGCTTCACATGGTCGGTCTCGTCAAATTCAATCAATGCCAGATCAAATTCAGCGGGCGAACCGCGGTTTTCAATGCCCAGCGGGATCACCAGCAAAAGCAAAATTAAATCACGCTGGGAGATGGTATTGACGCGGTAGCAGGCAATGTGCAAAGCGGGCAGATACGCGTCGGGCGAACCAAGCTTGGCGAACACCTCCTGGCGGCTGAGCTTGACCTGCTTCACCGCCCTGATTTCCGTATGGGTCCGCGACATATAAGGCCGGTGGCTGGCCGGCAACGGGAGGTAAAGACAGCCAAGGCAAACGACGTTCGCCGTAACCCAGATTGCCGACAGTATGACAAAGGCCAGTGTGGATTTTGAACGCAACAGGATGTTGCCGGTGGTTTTGATGTATCAACCTATTCCCGCAGGGATTGAACTGTCAATCCGCAATTGGTTCCGGGCAGATAAAAAGCCGCCCGGAAAGATCCGGGCGGCTCTGGATTGTTCGGCCTGAAGTAGCCGGCACGCAGTGCCTACTTTTTCTTCGCGGCCTTGAGCTTGCGCTTCTCCTCGATGGCGGCCTGCGCGGCGGCGAGGCGGGCGACCGGCACGCGGAACGGCGAGCAGGACACATAGGTCAGGCCGGCGCGATGACAGAACTTCACGGAATCGGGGTCGCCGCCGTGTTCGCCGCAGATGCCGAGCTTGATGCCGGGCCGGGTCTTGTTCCCCTTCTCCGCCGCGATCTGGATGAGCTGGCCGACGCCGGTCTGGTCAATCGAGGCGAACGGATTTTTCTTGATGATCTCGTTTTCGGTGTAGGCACCGAGGAAGGAGCCGGAGTCGTCGCGCGACATGCCGAGGCAGGTCTGCGTGAGGTCGTTGGTGCCGAAGCTGAAGAACTCGGCGGTCTGGGCGATCTCGTCCGCCGTGAGCGCGCCGCGCGGAACTTCGATCATCGTGCCGACGATGTAGGTGAACTTGGTTTTCTTTTCCTTCATCACCTGGGCGGCGACTTCGTGGACGATGGCGACCTGCAGGTCAAGTTCGCGCTTGAAGCCGACGAGCGGGATCATGACTTCCGGCTTGGGCTTGAAGCCCTGCTTCTGGGCATCGGCGGCGGCCTCGAACACGGCGCGCGACTGCATGCGGGTGATTTCCGGATACTTGATGCCGAGGCGGCAGCCGCGGAAGCCGAGCATGGGATTGAACTCGTGCAGCTCGTGGACGCGGTTGATGATCTTCTCGACGGGGATCTTGAGCTTCCGCGCGAGGTCCATCTGCGATTCCTTGGTGTTGGGCAGGAATTCGTGCAGCGGCGGATCGAGGAAACGGATGGTGGCGGGGAATCCTTTCAGCGCCTTGAAGATGCCGAAGAAGTCGTCGCGTTGATACGGGAGCAGCTTGGCGAGCGCGGCTTCGCGGTCGGCGAGCGTATCCGCCAGGATCATCTCGCGCATGGCGTCAATGCGGTTGCCCTCGAAGAACATGTGTTCCGTTCGGGTCAGGCCGATGCCCACCGCGCCAAAGGCGACGGCGTTGCTGGTCTGCTCCGGCGTGTCGGCGTTCGTGCGGACGGAGAGGCGCGTGAACTGCGAGCACCACTTCATGAGCTGGTTGTAGTTCTTGAACTTCTCCGTGGCCTGCGCGGCTTTGTCACCGTGGATGAGGCCGGCGATGATTTCCGACGGGGCGGTTTTGACTTCGCCCGCGTAAACGGTGCCGGCGGTGCCGTCGATGGAAAGGAAATCGCCTTCCTTGAACGTCTGGCCGCTGATGGTGACGGTCTGTTTGTCGTAATCCACATGGACGGCAGCCGCGCCGCACACGCAGACCTTGCCCATCTGGCGGGCGACGAGCGCCGCGTGCGAACTGACGCCGCCGCGCGCGGTAAGAATGCCTTCGGCGGCGATCATGCCGCGCAAATCTTCCGGGGAGGTTTCGACGCGGACGAGCAGGACTTTTTCGCCCTTCTTCTCGGCTTCGACGGCGCGTTCGGCGTTGAGATAGATTCGGCCGGAAGCGGCGCCGGGGCCCGCCGGCAAACCGGTGGCGATGATGGCGGCCTTCTTGACCTCGGCCAGATCAAAGATCGGCGCGAGCAACTGGTCGAGCTGGTCGGCCGGATTGCGGAGGACGGCGGTCTCGGCATCGATCAATTTCTCCTTCACCATGTCGGCGGCGAACTTGAGCGCGGCGGCGGCGGTGCGCTTGCCGTTGCGGGTCTGGAGCATGAATAGCTTGCCGCTCTGGACGGTGAATTCGATGTCCTGCACGTCCTTGAAATGTTTTTCCAGGGTCTTGCGCACGGCCATGAGTTCCGCGTAGCTCTTGGGCATTTCGTCCTTGAGCTTGAGCACGGGTTCGGGCGTGCGGACGCCGGCGACCACGTCTTCGCCCTGCGCGTTGATAAGAAATTCGCCGTAGAATTCGTTCGTGCCGTTCGCGGGATTGCGCGTGAACGCGACGCCGGAACCGGAATCATTGCCGGTGTTGCCGAACACCATGGCCTGCACGTTGACAGCGGTGCCCCATTCGGCGGGAATATTATATTTGCGGCGATAGACGATCGCGCGGTCGTTCATCCAGGAGCCGAACACGGCCCCGGCCGCGCCGCGCAACTGGTCCCACGGGCTGCTCGGGAAACTTTTGCCAGTGCGCTCGAGGACGAGCGCCTTGAAGCGCTTGACGAGTTCGGCCTGGTCTTCGGCGGTCAGCTCGGAGTCCACGACGTCCTTGTGATATTTCTCGTGCTTGAATTCGTGGATGATGGTTTCAAACGGTTCGTGGTCTTCGCCGGCGCGCTTCTGCACGCCGATCACCACGTCACCGTACATCTGGATGAAGCGGCGGTAGCAATCCCACGCGAAGCGCGGATTCTTGGTGGCGTCGGCCAGCGCGATGACGGACTGGTCGTTCAAGCCGAGGTTCAAAATCGTGTCCATCATGCCCGGCATGGAATCGCGCGCGCCGGAGCGCACGGCGACGAGCAACGGCATGCCGCTGGTGGCCCCAAACTTGGTGCCCATGATTTTTTCCATGTTGATGACGCCGGCCTCCATCTGCGCCTGCAGTTCCTTCGGATAGGTCTGCTTGTGCGCGTAGAAGTAGGTGCAGACCTCGGTGGTGATGGTGAAACCGGGAGGCACCGGCAGACCGATGCGTGTCATCTCGGCGAGATTCGCGCCTTTGCCGCCGAGGAGCGGCTTCATGGAGCCGTCGCCGTCGGCTTTTTTGTTGCCCCAGGTATAGACGTATTTGGTGGATTTAGCTTTGGCCATAAATTTATGTTTAATGATGTTGGTGATTCGTAAAAACCAAGGGTCGAAATTAGCAAACCCGCGTCCGGAGTCAATGAATCTGGCGCGAATGCCAAGCCAGGTACAGTATTTGACAAAAAATGAGCGGTGAACCGGTGATCAGAAATTCATATCATCAAATCAGGATGCGTTGATTTTTAATTTGAATTGACGGGCCTTTGGTTTAATCTTGAGGGGAATGTCGCATCATGCCGCCCTGCTCCAGCAAGCGCTCCGTGAACGCATCGTCATCATTGACGGCGCGATGGGGACGACCATCCGCACCTACGGCTTGGGCGAGGCGGAAATCCGCGGCGAACGGTTCAAAGACGCCAAGAAAGACCTGAAGAACAACGGCGATCTGTATTCGCTCACCCAACCGGCGACGATTGGCGACATTCACCGGCGTTTTCTCGAAGCGGGCGCGGACATCATCGAGACGAACACCTTTTCCGCCACGAGCATCGGCCAGAGTGAATTTTTTGTGGACGACCCGCGCGAACACGGCGGACGCAAGGACCCGGCGTTTTACCAGGGCGTCATCGAGAACAAATTTCTCAACGACCTAGCCTGGGAGATCAACGAGCAATCCGCCAAACAATGCCGCGAATGGGCAGACCGCATTGCGAATAAAACCGGGCGCCCGCGCTTCGTCGCCGGCGCGGTCGGACCGCTGACGGTGTCGCTCTCCAACTCGCCGGATGCGGATGATGCGGGTTTTCGGGTCTGCACGTTTGACCAGGTGAAGACGGCTTACACGCATCAAATTCGCGGGCTCATCGCGGGCGGCTCGGACCTTTTGCTCGTGGAAACCATTTTTGATTCGCTCAACGCCAAGGCGGCGCTGGTGGCGATCCAGGAAGTGTTTGAGCAGGATAATAAAATTCTGCCGATCATGATTTCCGCCGCCGTCGGCCGCGGCGGCGAGACGATGATTTCCGCCCAGACCATCGAGGCGTATTGGAACGCGATGAAGCATGTGAAGCCAATCGCCATCGGCCTGAACTGCTCGCTCGGCCCGGATTTGATGCGGCCGTTTCTTGAGGAGCTTTCCGAAAAATCAGACACCGCGATTTCCTGCTATCCCAATGCGGGTTTGCCGAATCCGCTGTCGCCGACCGGCTTTGATTTGAAACCGGAGGACATGGGCAATTTTCTCGGCGAGTTCGCGCAAAGCAATTTGATCAACATCGCCGGCGGCTGCTGCGGCAATACGCCGGAACACATCGCGGCGATTGCGAAGGCATTGGCGAACAAACCACCGCGCGAAAAGAAAACCGAGACCAAGTTCGCCACCGGTGCGGCGATTCCCTTGCGCCTGTCTGGCTCGCAGCCGTTCACACAGCAGATCGGGCAGTTCATCATGATCGGCGAGCGCACGAACGTCGCCGGTTCGCCGAAGTTCGCCAAGCTCATCAAGGAAAATAAATACGAAGAAGCCGTGGCCATCGCGCGCCAGCAGGTCGAAAACGGCGCGAACATCATCGACATCTGCATGGACGAAGGGATGATCGACGGCGTCGCGGCCATGACGCGGTTTCTGCAACTGCTCGGCAGCGAGCCGGAAGTCGCGAAGGTACCGTTCATGGTGGACTCTTCGAAATGGGACGTCATTGAAGCCGGCCTGAAATGCGTGCAAGGCAAAGGCATCGTGAACTCCATTTCGATGAAGGAAGGCGAAGCCAAGTTTCGCGAACACGCGCGTAAAGTTTTGAAATACGGCGCGGCGGTGGTGGTGATGGCGTTTGATGAACAAGGGCAGGCCGCGACGCTGGCGGACAAGATCCGCATTTGCGAACGCGCCTACCGCATCCTTGTGGATGAAGTCGGCTTTCCGCCGGAAGACATCATTTTTGATCCGAACATCCTGACGGTCGGCACGGGCATTGAGGAACATAACAATTACGCCGTGGACTTCATCGAAGCCACGCGCTGGATCAAAAATAATTTACCGCACGCCAAGGTCAGCGGCGGTGTGTCGAACGTGTCGTTCGGCTTTCGCGGCAACAATCCGGTGCGCGAGGCAATGCACAGCGCGTTTCTTTACCACGCCATCAAAGCCGGCATGGACATGGCCATCGTCAACGCGGGCATGCTGGAAGTTTACGAAGAGATCGAGCCGGAGCTGAAGGCGCTCGTCGAAGATGTTTTACTGAATCGCCGTCCTGACGCGACGGAACGGCTGGTGACGTTCGGCGAAAAACTGAAAGCTGCCAGCGCGGGCACGACCGCGAGCGACAAAAAAGTCGAGGAGGAATGGCGCAAGGGCACGGTGGAGGAACGCCTCGCGCACTCGCTGGTGAAGGGCATCGACCTTTACGTGGACGCCGACACGGCCGAGGCGCTGGAAAAATACGGCAAGCCGCTTTCGGTCATCGAAGGCCCATTGATGGCGGGCATGAGCGTCGTCGGCGATTTGTTCGGCGCGGGAAAAATGTTTTTGCCGCAGGTCGTAAAATCGGCGCGCGTGATGAAAAAATCCGTGGCCTATCTCACGCCATTCATGGAAGCCGAAAAGGCCGCGATGGTCGCGCGCGGCGAGGTCGTGAAAGCTCAGGGCAAGATCGTGCTCGCCACTGTGAAAGGCGACGTGCATGACATCGGCAAAAACATCGTCGGCGTCGTGCTCGCGTGTAACAACTACGAGGTGATTGACCTGGGCGTGATGGTGCCATGCGAAAAAATTCTCGAACGCGCGAAGCTCGAAAAAGCCGACCTCATCGGCTTGAGCGGATTGATCACGCCATCGCTCGATGAAATGGTCCACGTCGCCCGCGAGATGGAGCGCACGGGTTTCAAAGTGCCGTTGCTCATCGGCGGTGCGACGACGAGCCGCGCCCACACCGCGGTGAAAGTGGCGCAGCATTACAGCGAGCCGGTCGTGCATGTACTCGACGCCTCGCGCGCCGTGCCTGTGACGAGCAGCCTATTGAGCAAGGACGGCAAGGCGGCGTTCGTAAAACAATTGCGCGCGGATTACGAAAAACTCCGCACCCAGCACGCCGGCTCGCAGGTCAAATTGCTTTCGCTCGAGGCCGCTCGCGCCAATGCGCCGAAGCTAAAATATGACGATCTGCCGAAGCCGGAGTTCACCGGCCTCCGCACGCTCTCGTCCGGCCGATTTAATCCGGGTAAATGCGATTGCGGTTCGGCTCACGGCCACGCGGGCGCGTTCGGCGTTTCCCTCGAAGAGGTCGTGCCGTTCATTGACTGGACGCCATTTTTCCACACTTGGGAACTGCGCGGTGTTTATCCGAAAATTCTCCAGCACGAAAAACACGGCGAAGAGGCGACCAAGTTGTTTGCCGACGCGCAGAAGATGCTCGCGGAATTTGTCGCGAACAAATCGCTGAAGCTGCAGGCGGTCTATGGCTTGTTCCCGGCGAACGCCGTCGGCGATGACGTGGAGGTTTACACCAACGGCTCGCGCCAGCATCTGCGGACCAAATTTCATTTCCTGCGCCAGCAGATTGAAAAGGGCGACGGCACGCCGAACTGGTGCCTCGCGGATTTCATTGCGCCGCGCCAATCGGGAATTTCAAATTTGAAATCTGAAATCCCCGCCGACTACCTCGGCGCGTTTGCCGTCACCAGTGGTCACGGGCTGAAAGAAATTGTCGAGAAATTCAAAGCCGCGCACGATGACTATAACGCCATTCTGGCCGAAGCGATTGCCGACCGACTGGCCGAGGCCTTCGCGGAATATCTGCACAAGCGCGTCCGCGACGAATGGGGTTTTGGCAAACTGGAAAAGCTGACGACGGCGGATTTGATCGAAGAGAAATATCGCGGCATCCGCCCGGCCGCCGGGTATCCCGCCTGCCCGGACCACACCGAAAAGGGCACGCTTTGGGATTTGCTCGATGTGGAGCAACACACGGGCATCAAGCTCACGGAAAGTTTTGCCATGTGGCCGGGCAGCTCGGTGAGCGGACTATATTTCGCGCATCCGGACGCCAAGTATTTCGCCGTCGGCAAGCTCGGCCAGGATCAGGTGGCAGATTTGGCCGGGCGCAAGGGCAAAGCCGTTTCCGAGCTGGAACGCTGGCTGGGGCCGTGGCTCAACTACAACCCCTAAATGGCCGGGCTTGTTTTCCGGGCGGATTGACGTAGATTTCGAGCATGAAGAACGAAGTGGTCCCGGTACAAATTCGTGGAATTCTTCCCGCCAACAGCGGTTGCGCCCTTTTCGTCGGCAACGCCGACAAGGTGTTTGTCATCAATGTTGAGCCGCAGATGGGCGCGGTCATCGGGATGTTCCTGCGCGACACGCCGAAGGAGCGCCCCCTGACGCACGATCTCGTCAACCGGATTTTCCAGGGCTTCGGCATTACCGTGGAGCGCGTCGTCATCACGGATTTGAAGAACTCGACGTATTTCGCGCGGCTGATTTTGCAGCAGCAGAACGAGGTCGCCCGCAAAATCGTGGAGCTGGACGCGCGCCCCAGCGATTGTCTGGCCCTGGCCGCCGCGCAAAAGAAACCCATTTTCGTTTCCGCGCCGCTGTTTGAACAGGTCGAGGACATGAGCGAAGTGCTCGACAAGATGAACGAACCGGGCAGTGACGCGGAAGTGGAGTGACATGGCCGCCGCCAAATCCCCTGCCCTGGCGCTGGTCTGCGGCGATGATGATTTCGCCGTGAAACAGCGCGCCAAGCAGCTCTTTCTAGCCTGGTCGGCGGAACTGGGCGGCCTGGACCACGAAACCATCGAGGCCAGCGTCAGCAACGCCGGCGACGCGCTAAAAGTCATCGGCAAACTCCGCGAAGCCCTGCAGACCCTGCCCTTTTTCGGCGGGGGCAAGGTCGTCTGGCTGCGCGACTGCAATTTCCTCGGCGAAGAGCGCACCGCTTCCTCTGCCGCCGTGACTGAAACACTGGCGGAGCTGGCGGAGGAACTAAAAACCTTTGCCTGGCAGAACGTCCGCCTGCTCATTAGCACGGGCAAGGTGGACAAGCGGAAAGTCTTCTACAAGACCCTCGACAAGATCGGCACGACCGAAATCTTCACCGCCTGGTCGCAGGACGACCGGGACTGGGCCGACCGGGCGCAGATTGCAGCGCGCGACGCGGTGCGCCAGCGGGACAAGGACATTTCCGGTGCGGCGCTGGGCGAGCTAGTCGTCCGCGCCGGCCTGAATGCCCGGCAACTGGAAAACGAGGTCGAGAAACTCTGCGTCTTCACCGGCGAGCGGACCAAAATCGAGCTGGCGGACGTGACCACGATTTGCGCGCACAACAAGACGGCCAAGGCGTTTGCGCTGGGCGACGCGCTGGGCGACCGGGATTTGCCGCGCCTGCTCAAACGGCTCGACGAGGAGCTTTGGGCGACCAAATTCGACAAGGACAAATCCGAGATCGGCCTGCTTTACGGCCTGATCGGCAAGGTGCGCGCGATGCTGCTGCTCAAGGAAATGCTCCGCGAAGGCTGGGTGAAAGAAACGAGCGACTACAACCATTTCAAGGCGCAGCTGGAGCGCGTGCCCGCCGAACAGCTGCCGGCGGAAAAGAAATTCAATCCGCTGGCCCTCAGCCCGTACGTGCTGTTCAAGGCTTTGCCGCAGGTCAAAAAGTACACGACGGCGGAACTGGTTCGCGCGATGGAGGTGCTGCTGCGCTGCAACCAGCGGCTGGTGTCCAGCGGACTGGACGAAGCGCTTGTCTTACAGCAGGCGCTGGTGCAAATTGTGGCGTCGGCTGCGGCCGGCGCCTAAACTGAACAAGGAAAAATG
>Ga0302265_1001319_pt1 | contig 14822 bp, 10 predicted proteins | sample III_Bog_E1_1_FD_194556 | JGI IMG/M metagenome (GOLD analysis project Ga0302265, IMG submission 194556) | Peat permafrost microbial communities from Stordalen Mire near Abisko, Sweden - III_Bog_E1_1 | ecosystem: Environmental > Terrestrial > Soil > Wetlands > Peat | place: Sweden: Abisko...
TGTGAAAATCATTGGCGAAGGCGCACATCGTTTGCAGGACGGCCTCCGGGTTCCAGCCTTGCTTAAATTCCAAACGCTCCCACTCCACGGTTTGTCCGTGCAGAACGTCATCAATGTTGATCGGCAAGTGCATCGCAGGCCGAGAATAGGTTAAAATTGTTTCCGTGAAAACCAGATAGTTTTCCGCCGCAAGCGACATTTTGAAATTATTTGGAATTGCCAGAAGTTTGAAACCAGACATGCAGACTCCGAGCGTGATTCCTAAGTGCCAACCCATGGCGAAGCGAACGCAGTCAATGTGGAGGCGACGGGCGACAGGGCGCGCTACATTGACGGCGTGAGCGAGCCATATAATGGAGGCACGAGGCACGCTCGGTAAAACCGGCACACTCACCGAAGGCAAACCCCGTCTCACGCAGGTCATTCCAGCAAACATTGTGACGGAGGAGAATTTGCTGTTAATGGCAGCAAAACCCTCGGACTGGATCATGTGTCAGCAGGCATTGAACCGAAAGACAAACACGAACGTAATCACTCCACAACCTTATGTAATAGAACGTGCGATTTACTAAAAACAGGTTTGGCAACTTTTACCCAACAATGCAAAAAAATTTTAGGTATTTCCATTTTTTTTCGTTCTAAAACGGTGAGCCTGGCGGCTTAGGTATCAAGGCGAGAAGCTGATTATGCAAATCAGCAGTTTGCAGAAATTCCTTCGCCGATCCTTTATCCGCGACAACTTGTTCCGGCTTCACGGAGAGAGTTTCTGATACAACGAGCGCTTTCTGCTTGGCTTCTTCATCCGTTTTGCAATGCGCAATGACGAGGAGCCGTGTGTTTTCATCTCGCTTCAGCGCCTGTGCCAAAATTTTGTTGATATGCCCATCACCAAAGCCGTAGCCGATGCTGACAATAACCTTTGTTTCTAACGAATACTTGCGAAACTCATAGGCGTAAAACAAGAAAGGATCTGCGGCCTCCAATTTAAAATCGCGGCCGAAAATTAACTCCATGTTTTCAGGATGAATGCTTTCGGTCTGTTCCAAACAAAAAAGATTTTTGGAGGCATCCCGCTTCCAGTTAATGGAGCCGTGCAGCTTGTAGAGGTAAATCTCAGGCAATATTGGGCCGGATTTGCTGTCTTCAAACCGCTCCCAATCCCAATGAAATTTTGGCCCGACCCCGGCGAAACCCGTTTCAACCCGAAAATCATTCGGATTGTTCAAACGTTCAATACAAAGATCATAATTAAGTGAAAAAATCCGCAGTGGAAAAGTGAGTCCGCGCTGGAGCGAAACCAAGCCTTTGAAGTAATCTGCAAGTGATATGTCATCAGGGGAAACCCATTTTTTTAACTGCCGTAGTATCAGGCGTCGGAATTGACGGACTTTTACGAACTCGGCGTCGGCCAGCGAAACAAGACGCGAATTCCAGGCGGCGATGAAAGGATATAAGGGGTGCTCCTCATTGCGTTCAAGTTCGTAAAGAGTATTTACTAAAGTTTCGATGTTGTAGGTTACATCGTCCTTAAATTTTCCTTGCAGCCCAGCCGCGTAGAATATGGCGCTCTTGATGTGCTCATACAACTTAAGATAGGGTTTCCAATCAGTATCCTTTTTGAGCAGTTCCTCAATTTGGTCAATCATCCTGCCTGACGGGGGAATGTCCGCCTCGGCGCTTGCCCCGGCACCTAACAGAAAAATAATATCTTTGGATTTGCTAGTCATACGTATTAAAGGAACCAGGGGCGCAGATCATTGACCGCCGGTAACGGCAGCCCACGCTGCTGGAAATCATGGACCATTTCTGCAACCAAGTGGCAATAAAAAATGGAAACCGGCGCGCTTTTTGCGTTGAAACCTCGCCAGTTTGCTCCGGAAAGATTGATCAAATCTTGGAGTAGGATTTCGTCATTTACGTTCTGTCCTTCGGTGACACGCAAGAATTGAAGGTGCGTGGGACCCGGAAAGGCTTTGGTTACCGTCGGCTTGTCAGGAAAGATTCCCTCAAACCACACGAGATATTCGCCATGGCCGAGTTTCACTTGCGTCCCTTCAAAAGGCACCAAACTATTAACGCTACGGTTCGCGCCAAAAAAGCGGCTGTTGTGGTTAACTTTCACAACAGCAAAACGGCCCTCGCCGTCAGCCGTCTGTTTGGCGGTTTCATGCACGACTTTTTGAATCTCATCAATTTCGTGATGCTTCAACTTGAAAGAGGTGTGAATTACGACTCGCTTGAATTTTTCAGCGCCACTTTTTAGAACCTCTCGCAAGTTCGCCCGCATTTGTTCCAAATACGTTTTTTCGCTCTCGCTTTCACCCAATACCTGAATCTTTTGAAACAACCCACTCGAATCCGTCAAAATTGAGAACGCGAAATATTTCTCAACCGAAACCCCTGCCGCAGTTTTGGTCACTTTGTGCGATTGGCTGATGCCAATAATAAGATTTTGCTCCCCAACAGGTCTGACTTTCCACGGTAGGCCGCCGGCCTTGCAAAAAATTTGAAGGGCGATGTTCGCCACCGACCAGCGCAAAGTGTTCTCATCCTGTATTACTCCCAAAGTGCAGACCTGGCTGGGTATGCCTGCGCGCGTAAACAAAGCCTTGTGATTGAAATACCCGTCCTCCTCATCATCAGGCATGATCACGACCGGTATTGCCAGCCCGGTCTCAGCTTGCATTCGCTTCAAGGCTGCCGTCATAGAATCTTCCGAGAAATCTGTCACCACAATTGGGTTGGCGTCAATCAGAAGCGGCGTCTTGAACAGGTGTTCAAATCCTGGAAAGCTGAAACGTTCGCGCTGGTTGCTGCCTTTGATCGCTCCAGCCAAAGTGCGGGCGGCCTGCCGATCCTGTTCACGGAAAACAAAAATCAGCTTGGGCGCAGCGTTTAGCGGTTGAAGTGGGCCATAATCTTTCAGACCTGTGAATTGGCTCCGCGCTTCCCTTTCAGATTTAAATACATAACTTCTGGGGCGCAGGCGTGTCGCAGGCAACGGTTCGATCTCCTGCCTCAATTTTAGAGGATTGGCTGCCCCAGGAAATTTAATTGATGACAGCAGATCACTTCGTTCTTTGAGGAATTCTTTTATTTTTCCAAACCGATCCACGTAAAAATCCAAATTTCTTCGAAATCTTTCATCCAAGCTAAGACTCAACTGTTGGACGCGTCTGGAAAATTTCACGCTTTCATCTTTACGGAAATGAAAATCTGCCAGCACACCAAATTTCTGAATCGCCCGCAGAAAATATGGCTGGAGAATTAATTGCTCCGCTCCTTCGGTGTGCCGCCGCATGTTAAGATGGATTTCTCGCAAAAAACCACTTTCAGGCAACCAGTAATCATCGGGTGCAAGCATCCGTTTGCATTGTTCGGCTATGGCTTTTGCGAAAATCCATGCAGTTAAATTGTTGTTGAACGCCCCTCCGACCGTAAACAATTCAAAACCTTCCTTTGGCTGATCACACACCCAATAAACTGCCCGTTCTTCAAAATTAGCTGCAACCTTCGGCAGCGAATAGCAATGAACATCCCCTCCTGCTGGAAGCTTCTTCTGCGCGTCTAATCGGAGCTGCCGATAGATTTGGAATTCTGGAATTTCGCCGATTACCGGTAGAAAGTTCAGATGGATCTGGTATTCGTTAGCCATTTTACTTTTCTTCAATTTGTTCTATTGCAATACAATCCCCACAAGCCACCACATTTCTGCGGCTTGCATAGTCGCTCAACCATCACGAACATCTCCGAACCAAAGACCACTGTCTGTTCGCGGCAGTGGAATCGAGCAACACCACTTTCTTCCATTTTTCGTGGTTGGCAGTGCTTTGATGCGGTCGTATCCCATGTTTTTAATGTTTAATAAAATTAGGGAACTACGGTGACCGGCAAAGCGCAGCCGTTAAAAGCGGAAATTTTTCGGGTGATGGTGTCCGCATCTTTTAAGTTGATGCTGACGTCACGGTTCTTCCCGGTGGCCTTGTTTAGAAAATCCATGCCACGACCGATCTCAAGCGCAACTTGGTTGGTAAATAAATAGCGCTCGTGCGGCAGGCACTGGATGCCTGCCTTAGTCTGGTCTTCGTAAAAATTCACTTCAATTCTCAGTTTGGGCAATTTCGCCGGACGGTGGGCGGCCAGTTGCGTCAGCAAATGATTGTTCCGATTCGATGCCTCGCAGTGGATTCTTAAAAGACATTGGTCCCGTTCCACGAGCACATTATCCATCAGGCGCAGCAGGGCTTTCAGTGTGTATTCGTAATTGTCCGCATATTTGCGCCCGAATATCGCGTCGCAGATTTCTATTCTGCTGGCAAATTTAACCACCTTGCGCAAATTTTCCGTCAAAAAATCTGATTCCAAAAGTTCACCGCCAGCGTATTCCCGCCCCATGCCTGCCACCGCGCAGCGGGTTTCTTCAAAATTGCTCTGCTGGTAATTCTCCAACTTGGCCACCTCGCAATTGACGCCGGCTGGCGGGATGACTGCTTGAGCGGTCAGGATTAAATCCAACTCGGCACTGGTGGCCTGCGCGAGCACATGTTGCATATCGCTCGCGCCGGAATAGTCATCTTGAAAATAGGAGACGATGCGCTCTTTCTTTTTCAATTGCACCAGCAATTTCTTGATTAGTGAAAGGCCTTGATCCCCGGTCGGGTTGCTTAATTCCCGCTTGATGGAGGTTTCCCAGCGCCAGTCATCAAAATCTACCAGCACACAGTTTTGGACAAATCCACGCAGCAAAGCCACGACGGCATCGGTGGCTTGTGCGTCACCTTTGGCTGCCGCCGCCAGCACTGGCGGATCGAGATATGCAAAGAAAACCATGGTCAAAAAATCTCGTTGAACGACTCTTCAAAAAATCCGCCCGGCCACGGGTCGATCAATCGGCCGCGCACATCCATGCGCAGCACTCTGGCCACCGAACCTTTTGGGGTCGGTTCCACAAAAATGATGCTGATGTCGTCCGGCGTGATTTTGGGCAGGTCTTTCGGATAATCCGCCTTTTTTTCCGTGGACTCCCGCACCCGCCGCATAATGCGCAACATCAAATGTTCGCTGTGCGTTTCCAGCAGGAAAGTGTTTTGCCGTTTCCCTAATGCCGACTCAATGAATAAATCGCCCAAATCGGCCTGGAGTGCCGGATGTAGGTGAATTTCCGGCTGCTCGATGGCGATGATTTTATTTTCATTGGCGTAAGCATGGACCAGCACCGGCAACACTTGGCTCACTCCGATGCCGACGTCGCGGTGGGAGACCCGCGTTTCCGTCCGGCAGTCCCGCAAAACCAATTCATCTACGGGCGTCCTTTCCGGCCGGTTCTGAATTTCATCATAAAGCCATTGCACCAGTTTCTCTGAGTCAATGTTGGCGGAGATTTCGCTGAATACCTCGTTTTTCTTTAGCTGCAATTCCTTCAATTTTTCCACCGTCTTAATCTCATGCACGGCCAGCTTTTGTCGGTCCTCTTGAAAATTTTGGAGCATTTCTTTGCTCACTTCATATACCTGCGACATGCTTTTCAAACTCGATTCAATCGTTTCGCGGTTTGACTTTGCAGCCTCGGAGGTTGTTTCACCGGTTTGACTGGCCAACTGGAGTTGAATCCGGATTTGTTCCATTCGCGCGGTAAGACTATCCATCATCATTTTCTGTTTGGTTAGCCGTTCATCCATCTCCTTTGATTCTGTGTGGATGGCAATCAATTCCTTTTCCAAATGGAACCGTTCCTTTTCAATTTCATCCCGTATTTCCAATAGTTTTGTTGTTTCGGCATCATCAGATTTTTTTTCACCCAGGATTCGGGCGATGACATCTGCCGCCACCTTGTTAAACCCTTGTCCAAGTGAATTCTGAATCTCTGAGGCGGCGTAATATTTCTCGATTTCCAGCCGATAGGGGGTTTTCAGCCGATCCGCAGAACTTAGCCATTTGTTCACCGAGTCGCGCAGGGCCGAATCGGTTCGCACCAAGTCCCAGGCAAATCCGCCGCCAGCATTCCAATTGCGGTCATTGTCCTCCAGAAAGGCCAGATGCCGGGGCGGATAGGATCGTAGCGGCCCAAGATAAACCATTTTATCAAGATGCGACCGCAGCTCGTTGTTGACGCCTTTGATGACTTCCAAAAGGGCACCGGGGAAAAACTGCCGGACACCCTCGGCCAGCTTGGTTTGTCGTTCAGCTTTTGGCAGGGCCAGAAATGAAGAACCCCGACCGAATTGATAGGAGCCAGACAAGCGACCGGGCAAAAGCCCGATGCTTTCAAAGCGCAATTCCGGCCAGATACCATCAATGTTTTTTTGAACCGTGGCGCGGTCGGTCTCAGAAAAACCAGCAGCCGATGTGCTTTGGGCCATGAGGAATGCCAGAACAATCGGCGAAAAAGCATGTTGATCAAAACTGACAATTTGCATCGTGCCGTCGTCGCGTTTCACCAGCCGCAGGATGGTCCGGCCACGGGCTTCGATTTCATATTGGATCAGCCGGGGCGATTGGTTGCCCAAGGGATTGCCCTTGTCATCCAGGGGAATCCCAAAATACAGGATCATCTTGACCACTTGAAAGCTGCCCAGCACCGCATAGGCATTGCCTGATAATTTGCGGGTTTCCAATTCGGCGGTCCACTCGACTCGGTCACCCACGCGCCGCCGGTGGACATATTGGCGGAAACCACCGAGGTCAACCGAGTCGCCGCCAAGTTTGGTTTTGAAAATGTCCACCTTGCCGGTTTCAATGGATTCACCCGCCAGCAACATGCCATGAATGACGCTGGACTTTCCTGAGCTGTTGGCGCCGAAGATCAGCGTGAGCGGCTTGATGGGTATATTCTGCGCCTCGGCGAAAGCTTTGAATCGGGCCAGCCCGAAGGACAATAGACCGCGCTTGGCCTGTAGTCCCAGGCTTTTAATTAGTTCTTCTTCCAGCCATTCTGCGCTGATTTTATCCAGCGAACTCGACGGCACTTTCGCGGCGGCAATTCCCAGCTCTTTTGCCGTCGTAAGCACCTGTTTAACCTCGATGTTGAGATTTTTTGCAATGTCGTAAATACGGACTGGCATGGTGATAATGGGTTAATTGGTTTCAGCGGCGGTGCGTAGGAGTTTGGCCTGATGCTCCATTTCCACCAGCAATTCTTTCAGGTGCGCCTCGCGCCATTTCGCCGTCAACTCGCCGGTGAAGGCGCGATGGAGCATGGTGGCGAATAATGACTCAATGCTATTGGCAGCATCTTGTTGCTGCGTTCTCAAAGTAAATAGTTCCGCAAATTTCTTGGAGAAATTTTCTTGAAGGGTCAAAGGAGGCAGCGGCAGCTTGACTGACTTCATCAAGGCCGTGTTGAGATTTGGTTGAGTGCCGCCAGGGGCGCGGCGGCGAAGCTCCAGAGTCATTAGGTTGATAAAAGCCAACAAATACAATGGCTCTAAATCTTTGCAGATATTCAGCAAAGCAAGCCAACCGTCATGAATGCAGCCCCCAATTTTCAAGATTCGCGCAAAACCGCAACTCACTCCTGAGTTAGCAACAATGAGGGAACCGGGCGGAACAAAGACACTTTTCGCCGCTCCTTCCTCGGTCACAAATTCCGCAGTTGAAGAAAGATATGGCCCACTTGATGAACCGTCGCCGATTTTGATCCAAGGAACAGAGCCACCCATATAGTCGGTGATTGGGCGCGGGGAAGCTCCACGGCTTACCTCGCATAATTCTCCAATAGTTTTAATCCGCCACTTTTTCGGATTCGTTAAGGGATCACCAAACATTTTGTGGAAAAGCGATGGCAGGATTTGGTCTGAAACTTCACCGGCCTCAGTGCGTTGCCGTAGCAATAAATCACCTTGCTCTAATAATTCAACTATTCGATTTTGTTCGTGCTTCGCTGGTAATGGAATTTCGTGTTGCCAAAATTTATCCATTATCATCCGTGGCATCTTCGCCCCGGCGACAACTTGATTTGCAAAGCCAACAAACCGGTCAGATCGAAGGTAAAATTTTAGGAAATCAGCATTCAGAACCTCAGGCAGGGGGCGCAATGGGACAAGCTCACTGGTTGCTATGCCAGGCTCATCTGGACGAACCACCTTGTTAAGATAAGGACGGAGTTTTGAATAAAGAACATGGCCTTCATCGAAAGCAAAAGTTGAAGTTCCTGCTTCTGAAAAGACGGCACGTTTTTTTTCCAAAATGCGTCCAGTCTGGCTCTCAATTTGATCAAGGTTCAAATGCCAGACAACTTCATCCGGCGCAAAATCGCGCACGGACCGTTCCGGTGGTGCAACCTGACGTAACTTTGCCGTCGGCCATTTCATCCCGCCTCCTCCACATCCTTCAAAAGCCTTTCCAAGCCATTTGCGATCACACGCTCCAGTTTCAATGTTTTACGAATTAGTTCAGCGGCATCTTCATCCGGCGGTTTCCCACCAACTTGCGGTTTATATCGTCCAGCGCCCAAGTTATAATCACTCTCTGCAATTGTGCTGACTTTGGCCCACCAGCATTTTGGCATCTCCGTGCCTGGTGATAAAAGGGCACCAGCTTCTTTTCCAGGTGGCGTTTTGAAACCAGAATCTTTGTAGGCTTTCCACTGCCGTAACATATCTGGAATTTCATTCTGGTCAGGAGTTTCCGGTCGACCGCCGCCAGAAATCTTGTCGGTGTCGTAACCATCATTCTTGAGTTCGTAAAACCACACCTTGCGGTCGGCTTTCTTTTCCGCTTTCCGCTTTCCGCTTTCCGCTTTTGTCGCATCCATCGGCTTACGAAAAAGAAGAATGCCGGTTTTCACGCCTGCGTATGGTTTGAATACGCCCGCCGGCAAGGAAATCACTGCCAGCAACTCGTAATCTTCCACCAGCTTTTGCCGCAATTCGATATGTGCGCTGGTCGAGCCGAACAACGCGCCTTCCGGCACGATTACCGCGCAGCGTCCGCCCGGCGCGAGCGCATCCATCATCAGCCCCAAAAAGAGCAGTTCACTTTTCTTGGATTGCGTCGGCAAATCCTTGCGGATGGAATCCGTCGGCAGCATTCCGGCAAACGGCGGGTTGGACAGGATGACCTTGTATTTCCGGTTCAGGTCGTCATCGCTCAAGCCGCCAAGCTCGGACAATGCGTTGGCGCGCTTCACATGGGCGTTGCGGATGCCATGCAGCACCAGATTCATCATGGAAATGCGCATCATCTGCCGCGAAACCTCGATGCCGTAAATGGAATGTTCCAGCACCGCCCAATCGGGAATTTTTTCGCCCGCGCCTTTGCGGTAGGTTTGCAGGCTTGGAATTTGCTTTTTTGCCTGGGCCAGCGTCAGGCCCTTGTCGTCCAGCCATTCGTCGCCGTAAATCGGCACCTCGCGCGGCGTGGTGGAATACTTCGCCAGCAGGTGTTCCAGCGCGTCAATCAACATCCCGGCCGTGCCGCAGGCCGGGTCATAAATCGTGTCGCCAAAATCCGGGTCCACCATTTCCACCATCGCCACGCGGATTTGGCGCGGCGTGCGGAACTGTCCCATGTCGGATTGCGGCTGCTTGGCAAGGTATTGCAGCAGGTATTCAAAAATATCGCCCTTCACGTCCGGCCCGAGCTTGGCAAAGTGGAACCCGTCTAGGATATCAATGGCCTCTTTCAAGACGTGCGCGTCGTCAATTTCCATCCGCGCGTCCTGGAAATAGATCGCTACTTGCGGTTGCTCCTTGAGTAGCGAAGCCATGTAGGGAAACACTTGGTCGCGCAGAAAATCGCGCAGCTCTTTGCCACTCTTGAATCGCCAGTTGCTCCAGCGGTAGCGAGCGGCCTGGTCGGGGAACAGCGATTTGTCGTTGCCGTTGTTGTTTTTGAGCAGCCGGGCCTTGGTTTCCAGCTCGTTTTCCCGCTCGTCCAGGAGCTTGAGGTAAATTAGATACGAAATTTGCTCGACGAACAATGTCGGCACCGCGAGGCCGCCGGCATAAAGCACATTGCAAATGCGATCTAACTTGCTGCGAATTTCTTGGTTCATTTTTTAAGGGGCAAAAAGAGCTTCGTTCATGTCCGCGATGATTGTTTGCAAACCTTCTTCGCCGAACAGTTCAATCCCGACGTCGGCGGCGTTCAGAATGGACAGCGGCGGTTCAAACAGGTCTTCCAGCCGCACTTCACCCTTCGCCACGCCACGGTTTTTGATCAAATCCAGGTATTGCGCCTGTTCCGGTGACACGTTTTTCGTGACCAGCCAAGCATGGAAGTTTTCGGCAATCTCATCGTCCTTGGTCTTGAGTTTTTCCAGACCCAGCGCGTGGCGGATAAATTCCACGATGTTCCCAGCCGCCCGGCGGTAGGCCAGCCGCAGGTTGTCTTCGTTGAAATAATTTTCCGGCTTGTTCAGCTCGTTGGCTAGATTGTGTTCTTCGAGTTCGGTCAGCGGGATGCCATCCTTGATTTTTTGAATCAGCGGATCGTCTTTCGCCGCCGCCTTGATGGCGTCTTCCCAATTGCTGACATAAACTTTCTTGTCCACTCGCTCACCTTCCGGCCCCACTTCCACATAAGCCAGGGCTTCCAGCCAATCGTCTTGGATACCAAGTTCAATCAGTTCGCCGCGCGTTCCGCCCGGCCCCGGCTTGGTGCCACCACTGCCGCCGGAACCGCCCTGACCTTCAAAAATGTCCGTCTCGCTGTCGTTGAAATACTCGTGGTTGCGGAAAAAATCGTAGATGACAAACCGCTTTTTGCCGATGTGCGGTGCCGTGCGCGTGCCGCGACCACGAATCTGTTGATAGAGAATCGGGCTGAAAATTTTCCGGCACAAAACAATGTGAAGGATTTCCCGGCAGTCAAACCCCGTCGTCAGCATGTCCACGCTGACCGCCACCATCGGATAAATATCCTTTTTGAACCGCCGGATTGCGCCCGGCGCATCGGCGATGTCCGAGGTGATCACTTCGGCATAACGCCCATCATGTTCGGGGTGAAGCTGGTTGAGATAATAGCACAGCCGCGTCGCGTGATGCTTCGACAACGCGAACACCACCGCCTTGCCCGGCCCGTCCTTTTGTTTCGGCGCAAGTTCCTTGTAATTCTCCCAGGCCAGCCGGTCAAACTCCTGCATCATCTTGCGGTTTGAATCCTCGTTCGTCCAAGTCCGCTCAAATTCCGCCGGGTCATAAGTTTCCCCGTTCACTTGCGTGCCCTGCGCGATGAGTTGCGTGATACGCGTGGCAAATTTATATGGCACCAGATGCTTTTCCTGAAACGCCGTGGTGATGGAGTAGCTGAAATCTGGCTTGCCGTCCTTGCACTGGTAAAATGAAAAAGTGTTGCGGTCAATGTAGGCCGCCGGCGTGGCCGTCAGGCCGATATGGAACGCATCAAAATGCGTCAGCGCCGCCTGCCATGCGCCATAAATGGATCGGTGACATTCATCCGCGATCACCACGTCGAAATAGCCGCTGGTAAATTCATGGAACCGGCCAATCATCGTCTGGAGGAGGCAAACCGTGATTTGCTTGTGCTGGATGGCCATGCCGGGCTTGAGCCAGTAGCTGCTGTATTCCGCGCCCAAGTCTTGCAGCGCGGCGATGGCCTGTTCCGCCAGTTGTTCGCGATCCACCAGAAACAACAGGCGTTCCGCCCGGCCAGCTTGAAACATCCGCTTGGTTTCGAGGCAAACCACATCCGTTTTGCCGGTGCCCGTAGGCAATTCGCAAAGGAAACGACGCTTGCCCAGCTCAAAAGCCTGATCCATCGCTCGCATCACGTCCTTTTGATAAGGCCGCACGATGCGTGCCTCACCCTGACGGACGTAATTGTCGGGAATGGGAATTGTCGCCAGCGGTTTTGCATTCTGCCGGAGGAAAAGCAACCGTTCCAAATCGCGTTGCGAGTAGAAGGAATTGACGATGCGGGCATCGTCATTTTCATAGTCCCAAAAGTAGATCAGTTCGCCGTTGGACAGGAAAATAAAGGGTGCGCCAATCCGCTTGGCCATTGGGAGGGTTTGCTGTTTCGCGGAATAGGGGTCTATGCGTTTGCGCTTGGCTTCCGTCACCGCCAGCGGTCGCCCATTGCTGCCCAGCAGGATGTAATCCGTCCGCTTCGTGCCCTCTTCGTCCTCGTCCACCACGCCCGCCGGTCGGTCGTGCATCGCCAAATTTTCCGTGACCGAGACCTCCGTGCGGACTTGCGACTTGTCCGCCGGGTCCCACCCAGCCTGCCGCAGCATTGTGTCTATCACAATCCGCGCATCGGCTTCTGACTCATGTTGGCTCATTCGGCTTAAAACTTTGACTGGCGATAGTATTGCGCGGGCGGAAATTTTCTTCTAGGCTTATTTTCGCAAAGGTCATAACTATTGAGTCATGGTTTCCGAATTGCTCCAGCGCAGCGGCCTCTCGTTTGACCGGCTCCAAAGTTTTTGTTTGGTGGCCGAGGCCGGCGGCGTGACCAAGGCGGCCAAAGGCGACCCGGCCAGACAGAGTCTTTATAGCCGTCAGGTGCGGGAACTTGAAGAATTTTTTGGCACCGAACTCATTCGCCGCAAAGGCCGGGGCATCGTGCTCACCGAGGCCGGCACCAGTCTGCACGCCATCGTCCGCGAAAGTTTCACTGCCCTTTCAGCTTTCAAAAGCGAGTGCCAGGGGCGTCCAGTCGAGATCGTCATCGGCACCGGCGACAGCATCATCCAATGGCTGCTACTGCCCCGGTTGAAGGAAATTCGCAAAAACATCCCGCGCGTCCGGTTCAAATTTCTGAATCTGCCCACCGACGAGGCGGTGAAACGGCTCGCCGACGGCCTGATTGATTTTGCGCTGGTTCGTGAGGATGCCGTCGTCCGCCCAATCCAAGCCGCCCCGCTTGGTGTTTTGGGCTATTTGCTTTTCATCCCGCAAACGCTCAAGCCACCGGCCCGGCCCAAGGACGGCTTGAAACTTTTGGACGATTTGCCGCTGGCGACGATAGACGGCGAAGGCAGTTTTCGTGTCGCCCTGGCGGAGGTTGCCCGGAAACAAAAAATCAAAGTGAACATTCAGATTGAATGTTCATCGTTTCCGCTGGCGGCGCGGGCTGTGGTTAAAGGCGAAATGGCCGCCATCCTGCCGGGCATCGCCGCCGCCGAACTGGAAAAAACCGGCGCGGTCGCGGTGCCGCTGGATTTTCTGCGGCATTTTGACCGAAAAATGTGCCTGTGTTCCAACGCCCGTTCCGTGCGCATCCGCCCCATCCTGCAAAAAGTCGGCGAATCCCTGACCAAACTCTGCCGCTTCTAAAACCAAAATACCAAAAATTATGTTCCGAATCGACAACGCCAAGAACCGCATCACCAGACTAAAAGAGGTTCGCTTTTCCGACTTGGGATTCAGCGAACGCGGGCACCTGCAAGAATGGTTGGCAAACCAGCCGGACGCGCTGGGTGAGGAATTGATGATCATCCAAAAAGAATTTGCCGGCTTCGATGACACCAAGGAACGGCTCGACCTACTCGCCCTGGACAAAAGCGGAGCGTTGGTAATCATCGAAAACAAATTGGATGATTCAGGCCGGGATGTCGTCTGGCAGTGCCTTAAATATGCCTCTTATTGTTCCACACTATCAAAATCCACTATCGCGGAAATGTATCAGCAGTTTCTTGATCGCGAGGGGATAAAGGAAAAAGCCCAAGACCGGATTTGCCAGTTTCTAGGCGAGGAAGATTTCGGCGAGGTGATCCTAAACACCGGCAGCGAACAAAGGCTGATTATGGTTGCCGCCCAATTCCGTAAAGAGGTGACATCCACCGTGCTTTGGTTGTTGAAACACGATGTCAGGGTGCAGTGTTTCAAAGCCACACCATTTCAGCACGACGACCTTTTGTTTTTGAATCTTGAGCAGGTGATTCCGTTGGCCGAGGCCCAGGAGTTGATGATTGGAATTTCCGAAAAAGAGAAAGAGGAACATTCGACCGAACGCGGCCAAGCCACGCGCCATATCCTACGGATGGAATTTTGGACTAAAACATTGGAGGCACTGGAACAGGCAGGCATCACCCTGTATGAGAACGTCAACGCGAGCCGGGACCACTGGCTCAATGCCGGGGCGGGCATCGGCGGTGTTCACTACGCGATGATTTTTGGCAAAGATGAAGCCCGTGTTGAATTTGTTTTGTCAGGCAACACTAAGGAAAAAAACAAAGTGCTATTCGATCATCTGACTAAACGCCGGGAACAAATTGAGAAAATGTTTGGCTTGCCGCTTGAATGGCGGCGCATGGATGACAACAAGGTTTCAGCGATAGAGTTTGCCAAGGTATTTGAGGGCTATAACCGTGAGAATTGGCCGGAGATGATAGCGTGGCTTGTTGATCATATTCGCAAGCTTGAGAATGCTTTCAAGCCGCAGATTTCAGATTTGCGCCAGACGCTTCGCACCAAGTTCGCAAAGACCGAATCAAAGGATGAAAAATCATCTGGCGAAGATGTCTGACAACTATGCCATGTTCGCTCATTAGGTTACGAAGGGCATTTTGGGCAAACCCATTTCGGCCTAGCTTGCGAGACATGGCCACAGTGGGAGCACAGAATTACACTTAACTTTTGATCGCAATGAAGGCACTTGGCGGCGACGACATTATTGTCTGGTGTATTTATCGCGTCGTAATATAAATCACCTTCGCTACCGCATACCGGGCAGTCTGCAAATCCTACCATGTCACTCGTCATAGCAAATCCACAGCATAAACACACGATGTCGAGTTCTCCATATTCCGTTTGCGCCCAGGCTTTATGACCGCATTCGGGACAGTTTCTAACCTTCGCAGATATTTCATGTGCAAGGTCAATTGCTTCGGAGATGTAGGTCGGATCTGCTATTAT